>Ga0073928_10006318_pt1 | contig 16010 bp, 18 predicted proteins | sample PaiPotPPA55metaG_FD_76969 | JGI IMG/M metagenome (GOLD analysis project Ga0073928, IMG submission 76969) | Iron sulfur acid spring bacterial and archeal communities from Banff, Canada, to study Microbial Dark Matter (Phase II) - Paint Pots PPA... ... | reverse complement strand
GCACCCACGCGCGGGACGGATCCCCCGAACAGCCCAACGACGCCTGCCGGGCCGGTAACCGAAGAGTTGAGTGGCACCGACATCCTCCTGCTCAGCCCTGCAGGCAAGGGCGGGGCTGGTCATGTGCCACGGCTGGCAAACAGATGGTTCCGGCCTCGGACGACGAGCGTCGCTGGCACCGCGCTCCGTATCCGGGCGCCGTCCGCCTCTATCGCGATCAGGCTGCGCGGCGTTCGGGGATGAACTGGCTGATGCGCAGCCCGTCGGGCAGCATGGTCCTGACGGTCCGGACCGTCATAGGGCCTCGGCGAGGGTGGACCAGGATCCTTGGCTGGTAGGCCGGTTCCAGGGCGAGCGGGCCGTCATTCCACTGCTCCGCAGCCTCGGGGAACTCAAGGAGCCGCTCGACAAGCTCGCGCAGCGCCACGCTCTGCCCAGCCTCGGCCAGATACGCCGAGCGCACCCGGCCCACGAGCGTGCGCAGGTCGGGCAGTTCGTTGGGGAATAGCGCGGCGCCTACGGGGCCGAAGCCCAGCAGGATCGCGTTGCGCGAATCCGCCGGCACCTCATACGGGTCCAGCAGGTACTCAGTTGCCAGCGTGTTCCACGCCACGTAGTTCCAGGCAATGTCGGTGACGATGGCCGGGACATCCAGCGTATCGAGCATCGATCGCAGGCCACTTGCATCGATCTCGCCGTCGAGCCGAGCGTGCGGGGGACGGCGCGCGGCCAGCCGGTACAAGGTGTCACGCTCGGCCGCGCTCATCGAGAGCATGTGCGCGACCTGGTCGAGGAACCGTACATCGGGATGGGCCACCTGTCCGTTCTCAAACCGGCGGTACTGCCTCTCGCCGATGGACAGAAGCTGCGCGGCCTGCTCCTGATTCACACCAATGCTATGAGACGGCGTGAACCCGTCCCGGACCGGTATCTGGGCCCTGGCCCGGCACCGTCGCAACAGGTCCGAGAGATAGAAGGCGCGGAACTCCTCCGCGTCCATCGGCGCGGCCGTCTCGACGGTCAGAACGTCGCCCACACGTTGATCATCGCACCAGGTCGGGCGGCATGCAGCCCGACGAGCATCAAAGCTCGTTCACCCGTCCGTGGGATACCCCGAACGGCCTGGCGTTGTAACAGTGGGTAACCGCAGAAAACTTGTCCTGTCGCTTTTGCGAACTCCGGCGCAATGTGAAGAAGTCCGCGAGTTGCCCGAGAACCGGCGACCGCCGTCAAGGAACGAGGAACCGATGCTCACCGCCCGCTACAGCCGTCCGATCGCCGCCGCATTCCTGGCCGGCGTCGCCGCCGTCGCCTCTGCATGCAGCACTGCAACGCCGAGCACCGGCACGAGTTCCGCCGCGAGCACTCCGGCGGCGGCGAATACCTCGCCGAGCGCGACCTCGTCGACGCCGTCGGCCGAGGCGCTCGCGGCGTACCGCGCGATGTGGAGCGATGTGGCTGAGGCGAGCAACACCGCCGATTATCAGGCTGCGTACTTGCCAAATCACCTGGCGGGGCAGGCATTGTTGACCGTCACGGACAACATGGCCGTGGAGAAGGGTCGGGGCATCGTCGCGCATGGAGCTCCCGTCCTGCACCCGGTCGTGACGACCGCGACGGCGACCTCCGTCACGGTGTCCGACTGTACTGACGGCCGGGCCTGGCTCCAGGTCTACGCAAGCACCGACAAGCCAATCGACGACATTCCGGGGGGCTTTCGCGCCACCACGGCGACCGTCTCTAAGGAGGACGGCACGTGGAAGGTGACGGAGATTAACTCAGGAGCTGATGGGACATGCCATCTCCAGCAATAAGAAGGCTGATGCTCTCGGCGTCACTTGCGACCGGCGCCGCGAGTGCGGTAGCCCTCTGCGCGCCCACCGCGATCGCCGGTGATCAAAGCGGCATAACCGCATCATGCTCGTCGGGCCAATCGGGATGTACGGTCACTGCCCAGGATCCGGGAGGATCCGCGACGGGTGGAACGGGAAACGGTGGCGTCAAGGGGTCGGGCGCAGGCTCCTCATCACAGGCAGGCGGATCGGCATCGTCGCCGGTCAGCTGCACAGACATCACTCCGACCTCGGCTCAGCTGGTGGCGTTCGGCTCGCCGAGCCCGCCGTCGGGAAAGGGCCACTGGGTAATGGCCGTGTGCACGCTCACCAACGGAGCGGGCCAGATCAACAACGCCACACTGCACTGGCAGGCGAACGGCGCGCCGGTGCTGCCCGATCCCGCGGTGCTCGCCGCTCAGGCCGAGTCCAAGCTGGTCCTGGCCAAGCCGGTGGTGGACTCCTCGCCGGCCGCCGGAGTCCCGCAGGTGGTGCAGCTTCCCACCTGGACGTGGATGCCCAAGGCGCTGTGGACACCGATCTCGGCGACCGCCGCGGTGCCGGGCGAGTCGGTGACCGCGACCACGACCCCGGTCTCGCTCTCCTTCTCCTGGGGCGATGGCACCAGCAGCACGTGCCAGGGCCCAGGTACCCCGTACGTATCCGGATCATCGGACCCGTCCGCGCCCTCGCCCACCTGCGGCCACACCTTTCACGTGACCTCCGCTGCGGCGCCGAGCCAGCAGTTTCCGGTGACCGCAACCCTCATCTGGAACGTGGCGTGGGCGGGCGGCGGAGCGACCGGCACTTTCCCTGATCTGACCACGACTACGACCGTGCACTGGACGGTGGAACAGGTCCAGTCCGTGCTCGTGCAAGGAGGCACAGGATGAACGCCTACAAGGAGGAACGACAAGGGCTCGGCACGGCCGGTTGGCGCCCGGAGTCGGCACCGGGCACGACACGGCAGCAGCCGCGCAAGCAGTCCGGTCTGAAGTCTCTGGCAACCACCATGCGCACCTCGCGCCGCACGCGGCTGCTGGCGGCGCTCGCATTGGTCGTGGTCTGTGGCCTGGCCGTCCCGGTGCTGGCCACAACGTTCACCCCGAAACCGGCCCAGGCGCTGGCCGCCGCGCACGAGCTGACACCTGGAACCGTGATCACCTCCGCCGACCTGACCGTGGTCAGCGCCTCCGCCCCTGCGTCCACCCTGGTGCCCGCCGCCGATAAGGATTCCATGATCGGGCACAGCGTGCGCGTCGAGGTGCCCGCTGGCGCACTGCTCAACAACGCCGATCTCGGCGTGTTCCCGCCGATCGGATCGAGCATCGTGCCGGTCTCGGTCAAACCCGGGCAGTATCCGGCGAACCTGCAAGTCGGGGCGAGTGTCGCGGTCTTCCCGGTGGCCAGTGGCACCACGGCCGCGCAGGCCACTGCGACCCACGCGGCCGCTGCGGGCACCGTCACTCAGATTGCCCCGGTATCCGGCGACGGCTCGGGCCAGGTGGTCATAGACCTCGAAGTCGCCGATAGCGCGGCCCCGGTGATCGCGCAGGCGCCGGCCGTGGTCCTGGTCGGCCTGGACGCAAGGGGTGACGCGCCGTGAGCGTGGTCGGGTTGTTCAGCGCCAAGGGTGCGCCCGGCGTCACCACGCTGGCCACGGCCCTCGCAGCCCACGGCCAGTCAGCGGGGGCCGTGCTGATCGAGGCGGATGCGGCGGGCGGGGACCTGGCTCTCAGGCTCGGGATCGGCCAGAGCCCGGGCCTTGCCCAGCTCGCCGCCCGTGCCCGGCGTCTGCCCGAATCAGGGCGCGACGTGCTCGACGGCCTGGCCCGCCGGATCGAGCCCGGCGGCTTCGATCTGGTGCCCGCATCCATCGAGCCGGAAGCCGCGGCAGCGGCGCTGACCGCGCTCGCCGCCTCGCCCGGCGCGCTGGCCGAAGCGGGTCGAGGCAGGGTGCTGTTCGTGGATCTGGGCAGGCTCGATCCACGCAGCCCAGCCTTCGGATTGGTGGTGGCCTGTGACGTGCTCGGTCTCGTCGTGCGCGGAGACGTCGCCTCGCTCGGCCACGCCCGGGAGGCGACATGGCTACCCGAGTTACCTGGCCGGACCGGGTTCGTCCTGATCGACACCGGACCCTACCGTGCGAGCGAAGCCGCCGACGTTCTCACTCTGCCCTGCCTGGGGACCGTGCCCTTCATTCGCAAGGGCCTGCGCGGGCGGCGGGGCGCGAAGGCAATAGACGCGGTGTGGAAGGAACTTTCCACGATGACGCACGAGCCGGTGGCGGCTCCTGAACCTGCCGAGGTGTATACCCGATGACCGGCATCAGCGATGTCAGCATCACCACCGGCGTTATCCCCACCCCTGTGGACAACGAGGCCGATCCGCTCCTCGTGCGGCATACGGCCGGGGAGGTCTCTGCCTCCCTCGCCCAAGCCGCCAGGGAGATCGGCGGGTCCCTGAGCCACGACGAAGCAGCGGAACTGGCCGACACGTTCACCGCTGACCTCATCGAAGTGCACGCCGCGGCCGAGATCGGCCGCGGCCGCCCGGCCCCGAGCGAAGCAGCCCTTCAGTCCTTGCGCGCCGCAGTGCTCGCCCGGGTACTCGGCCTCGGCGGGCTCCAGACGCTGATGGACGATGCGGACATCGAGACGATCAATGCCAACGGCTGCGACATCGTCTACGCGATCCGCGCCGACGCCACCACCACGACCGAGGCCCCGATTGCTCCGGACGATGACGCGATGGTCGAACTGATCAGACGCCTGGCGTTCTCCGGCGGCGAGGAGCGCCGCTTCGACCGCGGCGTCGCGCGGCTCAACGCGATGCTCCCGGACGGATCGCGCCTGTTCGCCGCGGTCGGGGTGTGCCGCCGCCCGTGCCTGTCGATCCGCAAGAACCTCCTCAACGACGTGAGCCTTCACGCGCTTGTCGACAAGCACATGCTGAGCAGATCTCTGGCCGCGTTCCTCACCGCGATCGTCGGCGCAAAGTTCAATGTCCTGATCTCGGGCGGGACCGCCGACGGGAAGACCACCCTGCTACGCGCCGTGATGAACACCCTCCCACCCACCGAGCGGCTCGTAACCATCGAGGACACCTACGAGCTCGGCTTGGACCAGATGCCCGAGCGCCACCGCGACGTGGTCTCCTACCAAGCCAGGGAGGCGAACACCGAGGGATCAGGCGAGATCACGCAGGCCGAACTCGTCCGATGGGCACTGCGCATGTCGCCGGACCGGGTGATCGTCGGGGAGCTTCGGCGCGACGAGTTCGTGCCGATGTGCAACGCGATGAACCAGGGACTGGACGGCTCGGCGGCCACCGTGCACGCCTCCTCCTCCGCCCAGGTCGTCGACCGGCTGATCAACCTCGGCCTGCAGTCCGAGGAGCGACTGCCCGCCGAGGCCACGGTGCGGCTGCTCGGCTCCGCGGTGGACTTCATCATCCAGCTCGGCCGGCAACCAGGCGGCACCCGCGTAATCACCTCGGTGCGCGAGGTCTGCGGCTCCGACGGCCTCCAACTGATCACCAACGAAGTATGGAAGCCCGGCCCCGAGCGCAGCGCAATCCCCGGCATCCAACTCCAGCCCCCAACTCTCGAGCGGCTACTCGATGCCGGATACGACCCGGCCAGATGGGAGGAGGCGTAGCACCATGCGGACACTGCTGCTCGCCGTGTGCGGCCTGGGAATCGGCACCGGGCTCTGCCTGCTCTACGCCGCCCGCAACCCGGCCCCGCCCCGAGCCGAGTCCCCGGACGAACCTGGGCTCTCGCTCTCCCCGCGCAGGGTCCTGCTCGCCGCCGCCTGCGCCGCGATCGCCTATCTCGCCACCAGGTGGATCGCCGCGATTCCCATTGCACTCGCGGCCGCCTGGTTCCTGCCCGGCATGCTCGGACGGGACAAGGGCCACGAACACGAACTGGCGGTGATCGACGCAATCGCGGCATTCACCGAGATGCTGCGCGACACCCTCTCCGCCGCAAGCGGGCTGAACCAAGCACTCACCGTCGCCTGCCACCACGCTCCCGCGGCCCTGCAGCCCGCCGCGACCGGGCTCGCCGAGCGGATCGAGGCGCGCGACGGCACTACCCGCGAAGCGCTGCACACCTTCGCGGACCAGATCGACGACCCCACGGCCGACCTGGTCGCACTCGCCCTGGCCGCCGCATCCGAGCACCCCACCCGCGATCTGGCCGCACTGCTGTCCAACCTCGCGACCACCGCACGCGAACAGGCCGCGATGCGCACCCGCGTCGCCGTCGCCCAGGCCCGCACCAGAACGGCCATCCGCATGATCACCGCCACCACGGTGGGCCTGGCCGCACTCCTCCTCATCGTCGACCGCAACTACCTCGCCAACTACAACACGGCCACCGGACAGCTCATCCTCCTGTGGGTGGCAGCGATCTTCGCCGTGGCACTGCGTTGGCTACGCGCCCTGGCCCGCACTCCCCAGCCCGAAAGACTCTGGACCACCCAGGCCGAGGCGACACCATGACCACCCTGATACTCGCCGTCACCGGGTGCGGAATCGGCCTGGGGCTCGCCCTCGTCATCGCCGTCCTCGTTCCGGCCCGCCCGCAGTTGGCCGACGCCCTGGCCGCACCGCACCACGCCCCCGCACCGGCTCCGTCCCGGCCGAGCAATCTCCTACAGGCCGCCGGGACGCCGGCCGTCGCCGCCCTCGCCGCCCTCGGCCTGCCCCGCGCGGCAACCCGCGCCGACCTGACCGCGCTCGACCGCCACGTCGAGACGCATCTCGCCCAGCAGGCCGGACTCGCCCTCATCGCCGTGACCGCAGGACCGCTCTATGCCCTCGGGCTCGCGCTGATCGGCGTCAAGATCCCCTTGCTGGTTCTCGCCGCCGGGACCTTCGCCCTGGCCGCGGCCGGATTCCTCCTGCCGACCCGCCTGGTGCACAACGAGGCCCTCAGGCTGCGTGAGCAGGTCCGCTTCGCCACCTCCGCCCTCTTGGATCTCGTCTCGGTCATGCTCGCGGCCGGCGCCGGACAGGAAGAAGCGTTCACCCTCGCCTCCCAAACCGGCACCGGACCCGGACCCGACCAGCTGCGCTCCGCGCTCGGCGCCGCGCGCACCACCCGTACCCCCATCTGGGACGAACTCGCCGCGCTCGGGAGGAAAACCGGCGTTCCCGAACTGACCGAACTGGCCGCCACCTCGCTGCTCGCGGGCACCGAGGGCGCCACCATCCGCACCACCCTCGCGACCAAGGCCGCATCCCTGCGGTCCCGGCTGCTCTCCGCCGCCGAAGCCAAGGCCGCCTCCGCCACCGAACGCATGGGCATGCCCACCGTCCTGCTCATGGTCGGCTTTCTGATCTTCACCTGTTATCCAGCCCTGGCGCAGGTGCTCAAGTCCCTCTAGGTACCAGAATACTGACAAGGAGTGAACCTGATGAACCCGCTGACACTCTACCTGGCGATCGCCACCGACGCGCTGCGCCGCCGCTGGCTGCAGCTGCGCGCCGAGGGTGAACGGGGCAACAGCGCCGAGCAGACCGCCCTGATCGCCCTACTGGTCGTCCTCGCCATCACCGTGGTCGGCATCATCTCGGCGAAGGTCGTAGGTGCCGCGAACGGCATATCCCTGCCGTAGCCAAGGCGTGAGTGACATGAACATGCCACATTTAATTTCAAGGCATGAGCAAGCTGGTGCGCGCGGCTCGGGCACGGCTGAGACGGTCATTGCCATGGGACTTCTCGCGATGATCGTCCTCGGGATGGTGCAGTACGCCGCGGACGTCCACGGCGAGCAGGCAGCACAGGCAGCCGCCTCGATCGCCTTGGCTACCGCCCGCGAGCAGAACGGCAGCGCCGGGGCCGGCCAGGCCGCGGCAGCCGCCGAACTCGCCCAGCTCACCACCGCCCTGCAGAACCCGGACATCAGCGTCGCACGCTCGGCGACCGAGGTGACCGTCACGATTTCCGGCAGCGTCACCACTCTGCTGGGGCTCACCGAACACGTAACGGTGTCAACCTCTGGACCTGTCGACAGGTTCGAGCCGAATACCGGCGCCGGTAGCTAGGCGACCTGCGGAAGGAGGATGCCGTGATGCGCTCGCGAGCACGCATACGACGACCAGAGCGCGAGCGCGGCTCGGCCAGCGCCGAACTCGCCCTGCTCACACCCGTACTGATCCTCTTCCTACTGCTCTACCTCGGCTTCGGACGCATCTCCCACGCCAAGCAGCTCGTCAACGACGCCGCCGCCCAGGCAGCCCGCGCCGCCACCCTCAACTACCTGAGCCCCGGCCGGGCCCAAGCCATTGGCGAACAGACCGCCGCCCAGGCACTCGCCGCGGGCGGACTGTCCTGCGCCAGCGACACCGTTACTGTGGACACCGGCAACGACCACCCCGGCGGCTCGATCACCGTGCACCTACGATGCCACGCCGACCTATCTCAAGCTATTGCCGCAGGTCTGCCGGGCGCGGTCACGATCACGGCGAGCGCGACCTCCCCGATCGACGTGTACGTTCCCTCCAACGGCGGCGCGTCATGAACCGACCGCACCCCCGCCGCACGCCCGCCCGCCGGGAGCGCGGCTCGATCACCGCGTTCGTCGTCGTGCTCGCCGCCACCTTCATCATCCTCGGCGGCCTGATCTACGACGCGGGACTGGCGATGGCCGCGAAGACCTCCGCCATCGACGAAGCCCAGCAGGCCGCCCGCACCGCCGCCCAAGCCCTCAGCCCGGCAGCCTTGCGCGGCGGACACCTTGCGACCACCGCCGGCCAGGCCGAAGCCGACGCCGAGGCCTACATCGCCGCAGCCGGGGACACCGGCACCGTCGCGATCGACGGCGACCTGATCACGGTGCACGTCGTCCACCACCACAGCACGGCGATCTTGGGTCTGATCGGTGTGGGCGAGATTACCGTGACCGGCGACGCCACCACGCAAATAGAACAGGGCGTCACCAACGGGCAAGGCGGGTGACACCATGACCCTCACACTCACTCGCCGCCGCGCAATCGGCCTGGCCGCCCTGCGCCTGGCAGGACAACTCCTGCTGATCGCAGCGATCCCGCTCGCCTTGTGGAAGCTGTCCGGAAACCCGATCCCCGCGCACCTCGCCACCTGGGATCAGATCCAAGAACAGTGGCGCGGCATCGAACAACAGCCCGCGCAGATCACCTACTTCGTGCTGCCCGCCGCCGCCGACGTGCTGTGGATCGCGTGGGCCTGGTACACCCTGTGGACCGCCGTCGCCTACCTCTGGGTCCTGCTCCACCTGCCTCGCACCGTGCTGCCCGGCGCCCTCGCCGTGATCACTCCTGCCGTAGCCCTGCGCGCCCTGAGCATCGGCGCCCTTGCGAGCAGCCCTGGTCTTGCCGCCCATTCCGCGATCGCCCCGGCCGTTCCGGCCGCAGCAGCACCCGCCCGCTCCGCGCCCGCCGCGAGCATCCAACTCCAGGCGGCGTGCACGCCCGTGGCCGTGCACGTGGTCGAACCCGGAGACAACCTCTGGGACCTCGCCGCGCACTACTACCACCAGCCCGAGGACTGGCACCGGATCTACCAGGCCAACAAGGCGATCGTGCAGCACGACGGACGCAGCCTCCAGGACCCGGATCTGATCTTTCCGGGATGGCGGCTCACGATCCCCGGCGTGAGCGCGCCGCCCGCCGCGCCCGACGCCGCCCGACCCGCCCCTACCCGGGCACCGGGCCCCGCCGCGCCGCGCCCAGCCGGTACCGCCCCGCACCGCGCCGACGGGCCGCACACCGTCGGCTACGAACTGCCCCACAACGCCGGGTACATCGGCATCACCCTGATCACCGCCGTCGCAGCAGCCGTCGCGATTTTGCGCACCCGCAACCGCCGACGAGGACGCCCACCCGACGACGCCATCCCCGACCTCGCGCTACGCCTCGCCGCCGTGCACTCCGCCGCACGTAGCGCGGCCGCCTACAGTTGGCGCCCCGATGAGCACCCCGGCGAAACGCCCCCACCCCTCTACGAGCCCACCGAAGGCCAGCCGATCCTCGCCACCACCCCCGACGGCCGCCACGAAATCCCCTACGACCCCGAAACCCTGCCCGGACCCCTGGTCCTGACCGGCCCCGGAGCCAAAGACGCCGCCCGCCACCTCGCGCTCAGTACCCTGGCCACCGGCACCCGCACCCTGCGCATCGACCCTGAACTCGCCGACGCTCTGCTCGGCAACACCCCCGACCAACCCGTCGGCGCCGAGGATGCCGAAGCAGGGTCAGTCACCATCCGCACCCCGCGCCCGGAATCCGAGGACGAACCCGGAACCGTCGTGCTCGACCAACCCGAGCACGAGCAAGCCACTGCGGACATCAAGAACGACGCCACTCTTCGCGCGGCCGCAACCACAGGAACGGAACCCGACCGCTACACCGGAGCCCGCCTGCACACCCTCAGCCGCGACGCCGCCGCCGACCTCCACCACACCCTCGAGACCGCCAAACCAGCACCACCCCAGACCCCTGCCGAGAACGCGACACCCCACAGTGCGACCGGACATGCCCGGGCCCCTGCAGACACGGCAGTGGACGAACTCGACACGAGCCAGGACCCGCGCACCCTCACCACGGTGCCCATCATCCTGCGCGTCCTGGGCCACCCCGACATCCTCGGCCCCACCGGCGAACCCACCCCCGTCGGCGCCGAACAAGCCGCCTCCCTCCTCACCCTCCTCGCACTCAACCCCGACGGCATCCACACCCACGCCCTGCGCGCTATGGAATGGCCAGACACCCCCGACGGACGCCGCGCCCGCGTCACCCTCGCCACAGCCGTAAACCGCATCCGCGCAACCCTGCGCACCGCCCTCCCCGAAGGACCCACGGCCGACAACCCCGTCCTGCACGACAAATCCCGCCAGATCTATCGGCTCAATCCCGCCGTCGTCACCACCGACCTCGCCCTCGCCCGCAACCTCACGGAGCGAGCCTCCCGCGCCACAAAAACCGAGGAAAAGCTGCGGCTACTTAGCCGAGCCGCACCCCTCTACCGCGGCGAACTTGCCCCCAGCCTCGACGACCGCCACCGCGACTGGCTCACCACCGCCCGCTACACCATGCTGAAAGAGTCCATCGCCTTCCACCTACGCATCGCCGACCTCACCGCGAAAACCCAATCCGACACCGCAGCCAGCCACCTGAACATTGCCGTCACGACGGCGCCCGAAGACTCCGAAACCGTCATCGCAGCCCTGCGCATCTGCCGCCGGATAGAGCAACCCGAACTCGCCCAGACCATCCACCGCAAGCACGTCGCCGCACTTCAGCCCATACATGAACCCCCTGACCAGGCGACCGAAGAACTCCTGCAGGAAATCGTGGGTCGACACCCCTCCGCCCCCACATCGCCGACCTCGCCGCCGACACCGCCGCCATCATGAGCGCGCTCGAGGTCAGCCGACGCTTTGAACTCCCCGAAACTGGCCCACCACGTCTTCCAGAAGCGCCGGGAAGCTGGCCTAGTCGTCGAGCCGGTCATCGGGCATCTAATCTTCGCCGGACAGCCCGGCACCGGAAAGACCACCGTCGCGCGCCTCTAACGGGCAACTGCTCGGCGCACTCAGCATCCTCGCCCAAGGTCAGGTAGTCGAGGTCGCCCGGGCCGATATAGTGGCCGGATTCATCGGCCAGACCGCCCTGTGCACCACCGAGGCCTTCGAACGGGCCCGAGGCGGAGTGCTGTTCATCGACGAGGCCTACAGTCTGGCCCGGGCTGAGGGGTCCAGCCACGACTTCGGCCGGGAGGCCATCGACACCCTGGTCAAACTCATGGAAGACCACCGCGACGAGGTCGTCGTCATCGCCGCAGGTTGCACCCGAAAAATGGCCGACTCCATCAATGCCAATCCAGGTCTGGCCTCCCGCTTCGGCCGCACCGTCACCTTCGAGCCCTTCGACACCGCCGAGTTGGCCGAGTTGGCCGAGATCTTCGCAGCGCTCGCGGCCGAATGGAGCTAAGCGGTATCCAGGCAGACCCACGCCGCGCTATTGACACATCTCGATGCCCACCGGCCGCGCTACGAACAAGGCAATGGGCGCGAAGTCGCCAGACTCTTCACCACTACGATCACCGCATACGCCCGCCGCACCGAAAGCCTCGCCGCCACCGGCGCCGCCCTCACCCGGGAAGCTGACCACCCTGCTGCCTCAAAGACGTGATTGACTAGCTTGAGTGGCTATAGAGCCGAAGTCCGCTTCCTGTCGAGGTCGAACTCGCCGGCCTTCACGCCTTCGAGGAACGCGTCCCACTCGGCTGCGGTGTAGACGATCTCCGGGCCAGCGGGATTCTTCGAGTTGCGGACGGCTATCCAGCCGTCGGTCAGTTCGGTGACCTCGACGCAGTTGCCACCAGATCCACCGCTGAACGACGACTTCCGCCAGTTCAGGTTGTTAGAGTCCTTGCTCATGCTTCCTCCATGGCTGCCGTGATCAGATTAACTGACGCCTCCGGCGAGAGCGCAGCGGCTCGGACCAGGTTGTACCTGTACTGGCAGTTTTCAACCTCCTTCGGCTGCTCGATGACCGTACCGGTGGCTGGGCCCTCGACGTAGACCACGTCAGGCCCTTCCGTGAAGCTCAGAAGTGTCATGGCTCCATCCGTGCACGCGTGAGCGCCGACGTTGAACGGCAGCACTTGCAGTGCAATACGCCCGGAGCCAGCAACGTCCGCGAGGTGCTTTAGCTGCTCACGCCAGGCTTCCACATCCCCGATCGGTCGTCGCAACACCGCTTCGTCGACCACGACCCAAACAGTTGGGCCTGTAGGGGCGAGGATCCTTCGCTGACGGTCAAGCCGTGCGCTCACGCGCTCATCCACGTCTGCGCGCGGCCAGTAGGACGAGATCAGCGCGCGAGCGCAATTCTCGGTCTGGAGCAGGCCCGGCACGTTCTGGCACTCGAAAGTCTCGATCTTGGATGCCGTGGCTTCCAACTCGACGTAACCGCGGAACCATGCCGGCACGCTCTGCATGAGCACCAGCGGCCACATGCGCATCAGAAGACCGCCTGTGTTGAACAGCTCATCGCAGTGCTCTACGAATTCGCGCGATGGCGTGCGCTTGGCGTTCTCCACCAGCCCTACGAGTTGGCCGCTGTAGCCGAGCTTGTCGCCAAGCGTGTCCTGCGACCAGCCCTGGCTTTCGCGCAGCCGTCTGACTTCCATGCCGAACAGCGCGGCCGGCGAGAACGCGGGGTCCGGCTGACGCGAAAGTGCCATGTGTCGACCCTCCTCTACAACGGTGCCTGTAGGGCCGAAAACGGCGATCCTGCGCCATGTTCCGGCAAAGGATCAGATTAGCTCGTTCTGTCGGAAGATGCCCCGATACCGAGCAGACGGACTGGATGGCCTCACATGACTAAGACGACGATCATCGACCTCATCGCGACGCGGCTGCCCGACCACGCCGACACGTACCCCGACTGGACCATCAGGTGCACGTGGGGCGGCAGGGGAGACGTCGAGGAGGAAAGCTACTCCTTCCACGCAGCTCCGAACGAGTACAGCGCCCAGGGCCTGGCGGGGTTCGTCCTGAGCCGCTACCAAGACTTAGATACACGTAAGTTGAAGCGTGCGGAAATCTGCCAGCCCGATGGCGCCTGGGAGAACGTGCCACGTCCCACCTCCCGAGTGACCGCGCCGGTTCAGTTCGCCTTCCACCGGCTCCCTAACCGTCCTAACTGAAACCGCTGTCTGAAAACGCGCCCTCGCGCCACTAGTTGCAGTCTCCTGACACACGGGCAGAGTGCACCTCGCGAGCCATCTGGGCAGGCCACGGCCGTGCGTCACCTCCCTTCCCATCTTCCGTTTTCCTTGTGTGAGACGAGTTTTCTTGTGGATACGCACTTGACAGACTTCCCGATCAGATCAGCGCGCGTCGTGACAGCTGGGGTCCATCCGGCCACGCTCGCCCGGACGCTGGACATCGACGTGGAAGGCCTTGTCGGCGCGCTTAAAGCCTCCTGCAACGAGGACATCGGCGAAGTGAACGTGCACCCGAACCGGAACACCTACCGCGCACCAGTAGGGGTGGAGCTTCCCGCTCACCATCAGTGCCCCGATCTTGTGGAAAACTCTAGATGGCACCCTCACGTCGTAGCGATGCGCTTCGACGCTGAGCGGCTGCGCAAGGTACGGGAAGGCATGGACTACTCACAGGAGGAGTTCGCCAAGGCGATCAGGGCCGCCGGGGTCAAGATCGGCGAGCCGAACGGGTGCACGAAGAGGGCCGTACAGAAGTGGGAGTCCGGCCAGGTCAAGATGCCGAGGCCTCCGCTGCGGCATGCGCTGGCCGCGGTCACGGGGATGCCGTTCGTGACACTTTGCACCCCAGTACTGCCGCCCGACCCAGACGAGGCCACACGAGAGTTCTCCGCAATCGCCACCGACATGAACGAGCTGATCCATCGGTTAGCAAGGCTGTACAGCTACCTCATCCGGTAGGCGCGAACCCTGCGCGGCGTACCCGCGCCCGGTACTCGGCGCCCGCCTGGACTTCAACCTCCGGTTTGTGTACCCGGGCCCACTTTTGCCAGTCGCCGTAGCCTGTCGCGCGGTGTGGGCGTCGATCGATTGTCAAGGCTCTGAGCTTACAACAGCGGCGGAGGGTGTCGCGCTGGTCTGAAAGGCGGGGAACTGGGAGTGAACAGGGCATTGATAACTAAAGGAGCTGTTCAGCTCGGGTGATGTCCGATGGATGTCATGAAAGTGTCCGCTCGATGCCCTGCTGCCATCCCCGCGGTCGACATAGGTTCGACTTCAGCACCGTCAGTGTGAGTTGCATCAAAAGTGCAGTGTGAGTGCGGTACCAGTTCATTGTTACCGCATGCTGGCCCCCAATAGCCTCGACTCTGCCAGGGGTCGCCACCCGGAGCGTGGCAGTCGACGAGCTCCGGGTGGCATGTAGCGCCCCAGGTGAGTCCAGCATCAACGGCTGGGATCTTCGGACTAACAGTGAGGACAGGCCTCGTGCCCGAGAAGGAAAAAGTAGAAAAATCAGAGCAGCGCTGGCGCCGCGCATCGACGATCGGCACATACGTCGACGCCGTGGCGCGTGTCGCGGAACTCATACTAAGGCGGTGAATGCCCAATAGTGTTTCCTGGCAAGCGGGATCGGCCTTCCACCTCCTCATGCTAAACGAGTTGAGGTCGGTGGAAGGTCGACGGCCGTGCGCTACTGCCCGAGGCCGAGCTGTCCTGCCGACGCCACGCTGTAACGGCTATTTATCGCTCACAGTTGCCAGATGGGGCCCAGGCCCGACGCGCGTGGCCATCTACCGGTGCTCGTCACTACTTGCCTGGGTTGCCGACTGTCGCCTGGCAATCTGGCAGAGTTCTTCGATACCCTGAGTCCACCATCGGGTTCGCATGGTAGTCGAGGGGGCGAGGGTGAGCGAGTTCAATCAGCAGTCAGTCAACGACAACGGGGGTGTGGCCTGGGCGAAGCAGGTCGCTCAGAGCATGGATCCGGGAGCGGTTGAGAGTCAGATCCAGGCGTACACGCTGGCGGCCGGCAAGCTGGCGGACGTTCAGACGACCTTGCGCAACATAAAGAACAACCTCGCGAGCACGTGGACTGGGGACGCGGCTGAGCAGGCTCAGCAGTCGTTCCAGCAGTCCATTGACCACGCGCATAAGACGCAGGAGGCCATCAGCCAGGTTGTGCGGCCGTTGCGGAGCGTCCATGACGCCCAGACCACCTTCATGAGCGAAGTGGCGCTCGTCCCGGACGAGAAGCCCGTTCCCTCGACCGGTGCCATCGAGTCCGGTTTCGACTGGGCGACCGGGCAGGCCACGCCCACGCAGCAAGCCCAGGCCCACAACATCAATGCGAGGTACCAGGCTGCTGAGCTGCTGAATGCACTGTCGAACAAATATGAGAACTCTGCGGCGAAGCTCAAGGTGGACACAGGAGGCAGTATCGAGACCTCCAGTTCCACGAACAACGGCGCCTTCGACCTGGGACCTGTCACCTCATCCTCCGGCAACGGCGCGGCCAGCGGGTATAGCCAGCGTGTGAGAGGTGGGGGTGCCACCTCGACCGCAGGGTACGTGTCCAGTTCGACCGGCACGCTCGGCACTGGGTCGGGTGCCCGTGTCACGACGTCATCCTCGTCCACGTCCTCCTCGCCGAGTCCGGGTTTGATCGTGCCCTCCGG
>Ga0073928_10006316_pt1 | contig 16013 bp, 11 predicted proteins | sample PaiPotPPA55metaG_FD_76969 | JGI IMG/M metagenome (GOLD analysis project Ga0073928, IMG submission 76969) | Iron sulfur acid spring bacterial and archeal communities from Banff, Canada, to study Microbial Dark Matter (Phase II) - Paint Pots PPA... ... | reverse complement strand
GCACGTGAGTGTCGCCCTTCAGCTTCCCGCCCGCCTTCCCAGACACCACGATGGGGTAATCGGTGCCGCCATGGGTCTGCGATTCCCCCACGCACGACGTCGTATACAGGACCGAGTTGTCGAGGAGGTTGCCGGCGCCGTCGGGCGTGTTCCTCATCCGCGCCAGCGTGTCGGACAGGCACGACATGGTGAACTTGATGCCGTTGTTGAACCCCTCGGTCGCGAATTGCACGCCCTTCGGGCTGGTGCGATGGCCATAATCCTCGTGGAACGCCCCCGGCAGGCCGGCGTCCGTGTACTCGCTTTGGCAGGACGGCGAGCTGAACTGGTACGAGAACACGCGCGTCAGATCGCCGGCCATCGCGAAGACCAGCAGATCAGAGAACGCCTGGCCGCGCATGCGCGTGATGTTGTTGCCGTCGGCTCCGCGGGTCGCATACGCCTTGTCCGGGTCGACGAGGGTGCCGGTCATGTGCGGCGTGCCGGCCGCGATCAGCTGATTCTGCAGCTCGTGCAGCCCCGACAGGTGTTGGTCCAGACGGTTTTGATCCTCGACACCCAGCCGCGCGCGCAGGGCCGTCGATTCTGCGGCGACCGCATCGAGCACCATGCGACGGCGCAGCAGCGACGGATCGGGCGCCGCGGGCATGCCGGTGCCCGTATTGGCGTATTTGAGCAGCTGTTGGAACAGCATCGCCGGGCTGAAGTTGGGCGCGTTGGGCGCATTGGGGCCCGACCACGAGATGTTCATGGTGCCGCCGGCGGTCGACATGCCAACGTGGATCCCCATCGGGTACAGCGTGGTCTTGTTGGTGATCGCGGCGACCGCTTGATCGATCGACGGCAGCTGCACGGTGCCGCCCGCCGTCTGCGCGGCGGTGAGCGCTTGCACCGGCATCGCCTTGTGCGGCGAGATGTCCGGGCCTTTGATCGTCAGGCCCGTGACCACCGAGATATACGGCTTGACCGCCTGCAAGGGGCTCAGCTCTTCGCTGAGCTCCCAATTGGCTCCGACGCCCGTCTTCGGTGGTACCCAGCGGGAGGGGATGATGCCGTTGCCGAAGAACCAGGTACCGAACCGCACGGGCAGCACGCCGCCCGCGGCGTACGCGGTGCCGTTGTCGTTCAGCATGCCGACCAGGCGAGGCAGCGGGACGGCGACGGCGATGCCGCCGCCCACCATGCCCCGGAGCACGGCTCTGCGCGAGATGATCGTTCGCTTTGAACGTGCCATGTCTTTACGCTTCCTTCTCGTTACGGCTTATTGGGTTCGACGAATCGGAAGGCATCGCTGGAGACCAGGCTCAACAAGAGCTGGTCAGCCTTGTTGCCACTGGCCGCGAAACCGGACGCCAGCGTGTCGAGGATGGTGGCGTCGGCCTGAACCGCTTCGCGGCTCTGCGCGTTCATGTAGACCTTGCTGACGAAGCACGGGCCACTGACGGCCGCATTGCGTAGCACCGTCCCCATCTGCGCCAGGCCGTCGAACGTCGCGGCATCCAGGTTGCCGGTGGCGTCGATTGTGTGAGCGTTCTCGAGGGTCCGGTACTTGCCGATGGCGTCGAAGTTCTCCATGCCAAACCCCAGCGGGTCCATCAGCGCGTGGCAGGGGGCGCACGTCGGGGCGGCCCGGTGCGCGGTGAGCCGCGCGCGCATCGTCTCCGTCGGATCGGTGGGCGGAGGCAGGTTCGGGACCACGCCGCTCGGCGGCGGCGGGATGAGCTGGCACAGCAGCGTCTCGCGGATGAACTTACCGCGTTTGGTGGGCCCCGTACGCTCCGGCAGGGCCAACCCGGCCAGGAGGGCGCCGGTGCCCAGAATGCCCGCGCGCGGCGAGTCCGCGGGGATCGTCACCTTGCGGAAGGCCGTGCCGCCGGCGGTGGGCAGTCCATAGAGCGTGGCCAGCTCGTCGTTCACGAACGTTGTCTTGTTGTCGAGCAGCGACAGATAGTCGCCGCGCGTCGTGAACACCATGTCGGTCACGCGCATCTCGAGCTCGGTCTGCATCGCCGAACGCAACGTCTCCGTGAACGTCGGGAACAGCGTCGGGTCCGGCTGCGCGTTGTGCAAATTCTGCATCGCGTACAGGTCGTCGACGAACGCCGCTATCCCCCGTTGCGCGTGCGGGTCGGCCATCATCTGCTGGGCCTGCGCCTTCACGCCGTCGGCGGTCGACAAGCTATCCTTGCCGGCGGCATCTAGCAGCATGGTGTCGGGCACCGTGTTCCACAGCGTCGACGCCAGCCGGGACGCCATCTCGTAGCTGTTGTACTTGGTGCGACCGCCGTCCGCGGCGCTGGGAGCGCCGAGCTCGACCCGATAAAGGAAGTTCGGCGATTGCAGGATCGCGCTCACCGCGTACTGCATCCCGATCGTGATCGTGCCGCCGGACTGCCCGGCCAACGTCGTCGCCAGCGTGACGAGCCGGTTGGTCTCGTCGGTGGTCAGCGGGCGCCGGTACGCGCGCCGGCCCAGCGCCGAGATCGCCTGCGAGGCGCAGGTCGTGTCCGTTGCCGTCGTGGGCACGCAGGCCAGCGCCGCCGTCGCCCGCGTCGGATCGGCGAACACCCACGACGCTGCGGCATTGGCGGCCGCTTCGTAGAGCCCTGCGGCCGACGACGACGACACGATGCTGGACGAGCCGATCGACGCGAACCCGTCCGTCAGCTGATCGGGATCCAGCGGGCCGATGGGCGCACCGGAGCCCAGCAGATCGCGCACGCTGTTGGCGTACTGCGACGCCGTGATGCGATGCATGTGCGCGACCGGCTCGACATTGGGGCCGGCAGAAGACGACGAGCCCGACCCGCCACTCGTGCCCGTCCCACTCGTGCCCATCCCACCCGTCGTCGGCGAGCCCGCCGTCGCGCCCGACCCGTTGCCGGCGCCGGCCGTGCCACCTGCGCCACCGCCCGAACCGATACCGACGTTCCCGGTACAGGCAAGGCCGAGGGCGCCCGCGGCGAAGAGCGCCCCGCGCATGCCGACAGCAAGTCCCCTAAGGACACCTTCTCGGCTCGAGAGTCGCATGTGCCATCACGCTTCCTTCCTTGCTCTTGCTCACCGCCGAAACACGCTTCCCGCGCGCGCCAGAGGGCACCTCCGGCGGGGCATGCGTATCCTTGCTCCGGACAACAAGTGATTGTCGGCCCGGAAATTGTTCAACGAACTGATGGGTGCTTCAGCGACGGTAGAGCTCCAGCATCTCGGACGGGCTTAGCGCGCGATTGTAGACGCGCACTTCTGCGATGAGCCCGTCGAAGAAGCGCATGGCGGCACTAGGAACGCACGGAGGGTTGGCCATGCCTCGCGCGCCGATCCACCAGTCGGCTTCTACGGGAACGGCTCCCACCGTGCTTGCCTGCGTCCCGATCTCGACGCCATTCTTGTAGAGGTGCCAGGCCTGCCCATCGTAGGTCCCGGCGATGTGAACCCATACGTTGTAGTCGAGGCTCGAGAGCGGCGCGATCGCCGAGTGTTCGGCCGAGAGCCACGAGCCCACCGCCCAATAGTGATCGAGCGTCCCCGGACCGCAACCGGGGGCGCCGAGGCGAAGGGCTATTTCCCCGGGAGGAATCTGACAATAGCCGTGCGAAACGAAGTAGTGGCAGCCGGCGGTGGTGGCCGCGATGTTGACCCACGCCGCGAGCGTCGCCGGGCCGCTGAAGTTCATTTCCGGGTTTTGGGGGATGACAATGTACTGGCTCACGCCGTCGAACGATCGGCTCGCTCCCCCACTCGATGGAATCGGGGGAGTGGACGTCGATGGAAGCGGACCATTGACCGACATCCCCGAGTGCCCTCTGCCGGACGAGTCGACCACGACGTCGCTGGGGCTCATTTCGTCGAGCTTCCAGTAGGCAACGAGACCCGTCGCCAGAGGATCGGCCGCATCGCTTTGCGCGTCCGATGCATCCGTTGTCGAGACCATCGCCGCGCTGGCATCGGTTGTCGAGGCAATCGCCGCGCTGATCGGTTGCGCGATTCCTACGCCACAACCGCAAGCGGCCAGGCCCATGGTGGCGGAGAATGCGCGCCATCGGCTGGCCGCAAAGATCATCGCGTCAATGGTAGCATCGTTTCGACCGCCCTCCGGACGGCACGTCCGCCGAAGTTGGCGTGGTCAAAACAATGGACACTGCACGCACAAATCAGTGACCTATGGCGCCCGGAAATGTTCACGAATCGACTGTGTTCTTCTTCATGACCGAAAGACGCATGATCTCCGCCCTCCAGGGAGGCATGATGATCGGCGGCGTAGTCGAGCTTGCCCACGGCGGCAGGCAATCTTGATCGCACTCGGTGCGAGACATCTCCGTCGCACGAGGGGACGATCGCAGTGCGAGTAGGGAGGGATGGGCGTGGCTGGAACGCAGCCACACCACGGTAGGATCGCGTTCACCCATCGGATGGGATCGCACTCACGCAACGGTACGATCGCATTCACCCAACGGTAGGATCGCATTCACCCATCGATGGGATCGCACTCACGCAACGGTATGATCGCATTCACCCATCGATGGGATCGCACTCACGCAACGGTATGATCCCATTCACCCAACGGTGGGATCACATTCACCCAACGGTGGGATCGCATTCACCCAACGGTGGGATCGCATTCACGCAACGGTGCGATCGCATTCAGCCGACGGTGCGATCGCATTCACCCAACGGTGCGATCACATTCACCCAACGGTGGGATCGCATTCACCCAACGGTGGGATCGCATTCACCCAACGGTGAAATCGCACTCACCCAACGATGGGATCGCATTCACCCAACGGTGCGATCGCATTCACCCATCGATGGGGGCCGCGAGCTACGCTACAAATGTCGGAGGGCATTCGCGATAAAGAGCAATCAAGAGCGCCATGTCGAATCACTCGCACGAAGAAGGTCGGCCGCAGGACGCCGTGCACACTCTCAAGAGTGACATGCCCGATCTTCCAGAACGCATGCGATCGCTGCCTGTCGACGCGCGTGGCTATCCGGTTCCGTACTTCGTCGCATGGTTCGATGCCGCGGGGGCAGCGACCAAGCGAGGTGTGGGTACGCCCGATTTTCGCATGGTGCATCCAGGCACGATCGCAAGGTGCCATACCGACGGGGTCTGCTGGGTCTGCGGACAGCCCTTGGGCTCGTACAAGTCGTTCGTGATCGGGCCGATGAATGCACTCAGCAGAACGAGCAGCGAACCGCCGAGCCACCTGGACTGCGCAGACTTCTCGGCGCGCGCTTGCCCATTTCTCGTTCATCCGAACGAGAAGCGTCGCGAGAAGCGCATTCCCGGAGAGTGGCACAAGCCGGAAGGCCAAACAATCAGCTGTCATCCTCGCATGGCGGTCGTCTGGACGGTCAAGCGCTACCAGATGCTGCGGGTGGTCAGCGGCGTCGTGTTCGACGTCGGGACGCCCGAGCACGTGCGCTGGTACACGGAAGGGCGGCTTGCGACGCGCGCCGAAGTCCTCGCCTCGATCGATAGCGGGCTGCCGACCCTCTACGACAAGGCCAAGCCGCGAGGCCAGGCAGGCGCCGACGACATCAAGCGTCGCTACGACGCTTGCATGCCGTTCATTCCGGCGGCCTGATGCGAGCGCCTCGCCCTTAAGCTCCGAAGATTCCGGAGACGGCCCCCTGGCCGAGGCGCGGTCCGGTGACGCCGTTCCACACGTCGTAGCCGCCGTACATGTTGTTGGACGGGAGAGGAATCCCGAACGCGGCAATCGTGGATGCCCAGACGTCGTTCATGTACCGGTCTTTCATGTCCAGGTTTTGCCCCACCTTGAGGCCGACCGACTTGCCGCCGAAGAACATGACCGGCTGCTGCTTCGACGAGTGCACTGCACCGATCGTCACCTCGGTGAAGAAGACGACCAGCGTATTGTCCAGCATCGACGTCCCTGGGCCGTCGGGCGTGTTCTTGAGGTCGAGGAGGAATTCGGCCACCTTTTGGCAATACCAGCTGTGGATCGCGGCTTGCCAGCCGACCGCCGCCGGATCGGTCTGGTGCGAGATGTCGTGAGCACCTGTCATCGTCGTGACTTTGGTCGGAAGGATGTACTCGAACTGGATGTCGGAGTTTCCGTGCGCGAACGCAAATGTCGCCACCCGGATGAGGTCGCACTGAAACGCCACCTTGATCGTGTGCAGCTGCTCTTTGGACACGAGCTCGTGATCCACCGCGTCGATCCGAAGGCCGGCACTCAGGCCGGGCGGAATCATCGTGATTCGCGGTGCCACTGTCGGTGCCGTGCATGTCGGAGCGGTGTTCAAGGCCGCTATTTCGGTCTCGAGCGTCTGGATCGCCGAAAGATGCGAATCCAATTTCATCCGCTGCGACGAGGGCACCTGCTTCTGGAGGTTCGTGAGATCTTTCGCGACGAGATCCAGGATGCTCTTGTTGAGCGTCTGCTGGTGAGCGATGGCCGCAGCTCCCCCGGGAACGGCGCTGGCGAAGAGATTTTGTACCGCGACGTCGGGTCGTATCTCGGGGAAGACAGGCTTGTTTTCGCCCAGATAGGGCAGGGGGCGATGGTTGGCCGATCCGTTCGCGGGGAAAATGCGGCCATTCTGAACCGAGTCTCGGTATGCGCCCAAGGCAGTGTAACCGAGCGGTGATCCCTTGAGCAGCGGCGAGTTGCTGAGGAGATATTGATCGATCGATTGGGTGGAACCGGTGATGTTGTGGAACTGATCGTTGCCGTCAATCGGCGTGCCGTCGCTGATCCCCCGACTGCCCGTCACGAAAGCGATCACTCCCTGGCCGTGCCGGTCACCTTGCCAGCTTTCCATGCGCGGATTCGTCACGTTGCTGAAGAGGACCATGTCGTTCTGCAGCGGTGCCAGCGGCATCGCGATCGGACCGAGCTGGAAGTTCGTCGCCGTGCCGCCCGCGGGGGGGAAGAACTGACTCGGAACCGTCCCGCATGGAGCATGAATGATGAGCACGCGGGTCGGCGGGCCGTTCGCTGCGGCGGCCTCGAGCGGACGCAAGAAGAGCGAGGCGAGACCGGCGCTGACGCCGCTGCTCAAAAGCGTTCGGCGTCGAATTCGGGGGGAGCGAATATCCGTCATTGGTTGGTGTGCCTCTCGCCCTCTAATGAAGATTCGCGTCACGCGTCAGGAAAGCCTGCGAGGTAGCCACGGCCCGAATCAGGCCCGTGAACGACTCACTCTTCGCGAATTGGTCACGGACGCTCTGCAGCGCGCACGAATTGTCCATCGTCACGATGCGTCCGAGAGCAATGTTCACGAGCTTGCCCGCCGTGCAGTCGGCGAACTGTCGCGATCCCTTGAGGCGCGCAATCAGATCGCCCAGGCCATTGGCGGGACCATCGAGACTCGTCCCGACGGAGACGGTCGCCGTCTGGTCGATGGGCTGCCCAGTGGCGTCCTTGTCGACGTACCTGCCGATGGGATCGTAGCGCTCCGTCAAGAGGCCAAACGGATCGAAAGTGCGGTGGCAACCGAGGCACGCGGGGTTGGAGTCCCGGAAGGCCGCCCGATCCCTCTCGGTCGCGGTCGCCGGCAGGCTCGCGTTCACCGCGGCTGCCGTGGAGGGCGGAGGCGGGATGGGGGCTCCGCAGATCATCGAATTGTAGATGAAGAGTCCGCGATGGACCACGTCCCCTCGGTCGGGGTGGGTATTGCTCTCGGTGAGAATTGCCGGTTGCGTCAGGATGCCTCCGCTCCATTGGGGCAGTCCGACGTCGACGGGGACCAACGACGTTCCGGTGACGCCGCTGATGCCATAAATCCCGGCCAACTCGGCGTTCAGATAGATCCGCGAGGACGTGACGAAGTCCGTGAGGGTGCCGCCGAGGACGACGTCTTGCAGAAACAGCTGCGAGCTTTGCAGAAGCTCGTCGCGCACCGAAGAAGTGAATTGCGGGAAGAGCGTCGCGTCCTTCACCGTCGACTGGATCTTGTGAATGCTGAGCCAGCTGCCGACCATGTTCGCGAGGGTCGTCTTGGTGGTGGGCAGCGCCATGAGGCGGTCGACTTGTGCAGCCTCGACGGCTGGTGTGGTGAGTGTGCCGGCGACCGCATCCGCCCAGAGGGCATCGTCGGGAACCGAATCGAGGAACAAGAACCCGAGGGCCGCCGCGATCTCGAAGGGACCGAGCGGCTGCGGAGAGGCGCTCGCCGCCATCGGGTTCATCCCGGCGAACTCGGTGCGCCAGAGGAAGTTCGGCGATTGCAGGACGTACTCGAGGAGAACCTGGACCCCCTCGGACGGCGTCGTACCGAGGTTGTACAGCGCCAGCATGTCGTTCACTTCGGTGTCCGCGAGCGGACGCCGAAACGCGCGCGCGACCTTGTTTCGGATGAACGTCTGGACACACGTCGCGTCCGGCGTCGCGCACGACAAGAGCGTAGTGAGGTTCTGCGCGGCGCCCGCCGCGACGGTCTGCGCAGTGGACATGTAGTTGCGAACGACCGCGTCGTTCTCGATGGTCAGGCTGTCGGTCGACGGCTCCTCGGATCCGGGCGCGGCCGCTTCGCTGACATCCGCCGGGACCGTGACGCCCGCACCGAAGACATCGTGAATCACATTCGCGTACTGTTGATCGTTGAGGCGCCACAGGCGGGGCGGAGCAAATGACGCGTTTGCGACGCATGCCGGCGCGATGGTTCCTGCGCTCCCTCCGGGCGTGCCGGACGACGTCCCTGATCCACCGCCAGAAGAATTGTTCACGCTGGAGCCCGGAAGACCCTCCGGGCCGATCTGCCCAGTGGAGCAGCTAACTATTGCCGCAGCGCCGAGAAGAACGGGACCGAAGACATAGCCGGCGAACCCGACGGCGCGTCCAGGCAAGGTATTCCACGTGTTGGGCGTCAGAGTGCACCTCCGGGCTGAGGCGTGCGTATTCCCACGGACAACAAGTGATCGATGCCCCAAAAAATGTTCAACGATCGAATGCGAACTCGAGCGCCAGGCCCCCGATCCAGAGCGGGCGGCCCCAGGTGGCTACTTCGCGCCCGGCGAACCGAATGGATGCTTCGGGCACGCTGATACCCATCGAAATGCCTGCTGCCAGTCCGAGATTGGGCGTCATGGAAGCGTGGAGGCCTGCGTCAATGTGCGGGATCGCGGTCACAAGGTCCGCGCCCGTATTGACGTAGGACGCTGCGGCCTGTCCGGAAAGGCTCATCCACGAGACCCACACCCCGGCACCGGAACGAAATCGAATGGCAGCCGTAGGATCGCTGGCGAAGAATCCCGCCGATACGCCTGCCATGTACCACCCGACGTTCGCTTGCCCTTCGGGTCCCTGAAGCTCCGCTCGCGTCGGCGTGAGCGCGCCGTCGATGGCGACGTCGAACCGTGTCGCAATCCTCAATCGAAGCGACAGGTTGAGATACCCCATCACGCCGATACCCCCCGGGCTGTATGTGCCTCCCCCGCCCCCGGCAATCGTGATGCGCGCGGCCCGCGTTGCAGGAGGGGGCAAGGTCACTTCGGGTGCCCGGCGCGGAGGAAGAGGGGGCGCGACGTTGCGCGGGCTCGCGTATTCGATGAGTGTCGCGCGGAGCGTTTCGACCAGGCGGATCGCCGTCGTTTCCGGGGCGTCGGTGGACTCGTACAAACCCAGGATGACCTCGTGAAACGAGGTCTTTCCGGTCGACGGATCGGCAATCCACATTTCGAGTCCCCCGCCAGCTTCCACCAAGACCAGGTCCACAGTCGCGCCCTCCCGCTGCGACAGCTGCTCGACCTCCGCGCGATCAGGTGGCAGGATCGATGGGGTCAGGACAACCACGTCGAAACCGAACGACTCGAGCTCTGCGACGAGTCGCTGCAGAAATGCCGGCTTGCTCTTGTCGATCAGCACCAGCATCTTGTTGTGGCGTTCCTCGCTCCGAACTGCCCCGGGCAGAAGGAGAAAGAAGAGACACGCGACGACGAGCAGCGCTCGGTACCACCGACGGTACGTCCGCCGAAGGCGGCGTGGTCGAACGTAGTGATAGAGGCGCGACAACAAGATATCGCGCAAACTACACAGCTACCGACGGTAAAGCTCCAATATTTCGGACGGACTTAGAGGGCGATTGTAGGCGCGCACTTCGGCGATGAGCCCGCGGAAGAAGCGCTCCACGGCGGTGGGAACGCAGGTTTCGACCACCCTCCGGGAGGCACGTCCGCAGAAGGCGGCGTGGTCAAACGTGCCGAGCCGGAGACCTGTGCCGCTGCCAATTCGGTGAACATCTTTCAGGGCGTTGATCACGTATACTTGAGAAGATTGCAGTACAACGGTCGCTTCGGCGTATCGCCATTGCCCGTGCGCGAGCGCGGCGGTGGAGTTGCGCCTTCCGCACCCGCCGTGATGGACGATGACGAGGGTCTTGTTCATGCGCTTTTACAACGAGATCCCGAAGCACCGGCTGCCCTTTTCGACCGCTACGCGCCGTACATTCAACGCGTCATCGCCAAAATGGTCGGCTATTCGGAGCCCGAGCGCCCGGACCTCTTGCACGATGTTTTCGTCCGGGCACTCGAGCGGATCGGCGATCTCAAGAATCCGAAAGCGCTCAAATCGTGGATGGTGGGGGTTGCGGTGCTGGTCACCAAGGAGTGGCTGCGCCGCCGCCGTCGCGTCGGGCCACCCGTCACCCCGCAACGTGCTGCCGAGCGTGCGGGCCCCTCGGCGCCTCCCGAGGCCATCGAAGCCTTGCAGTCTCTCCATTCGCTTCTCGATCGACTCAGCGAGGACGATCGTGCGGTGTTCGTCTTGAGATTTTTGGAGGGCATGAACCTGAACGAGATTGCCGAGGGCTGCGACCTGTCGATCTCCACGGCGAGGAGGCGAGTCATGCGCGCCGAGAATCGTTTCCGAACGATCCTGCCCAGCTTCCCGGCCTTGTTCGAACGGCTCAAAAAAGGGGGACAACCATGATGGACCACCGGCCGATCGACCTGGACGTGCTGCGCACGGACGTCGCCGACGTCGAACGCAGCGTCGTCGACTGGGACAAGGAGCTCCGGGCGGCGAGGGCTCGCTTTCTGCTCACCGCCAAGGGTCAACAGCTCCGCCCGGACAGCACGTCCCCGACTCTGCCGGGGCGACGGCGGCGCGTCGTCTTGACGCGGACGGCGTTTGCCCTTGCGGCAAGCATCGCACTCGCGGTCGGTGGTTGGGTGAGCTACCAGCGGCAGCACGCGCCAATCAGCTTTCGTGCCGGGACCGAGGTTGCAGCGGGGCAAGTCGGAGATCTGCTGTACTCGCCGGGGTCCGAGCCCTTGCCGGTACACTTCTCGGACGGCACGTCCTTGTCGATGGGAGCGTCGACACGCGCGCGAGTGACGGAGACGAATTCGCATGGGGCTACCGTCGTCCTCGCGGAAGGCTCGCTGAGCCTTGCCGTAGTTCATCGTGAGGCGAGTCGCTGGAACGTCGCTGCGGGTCCGTTCACCGTCCGCGTGACCGGGACGAAGTTCGACATCCGCTGGAATGCCGCGGAGGAGACGCTTGCCCTGGACCTTCACGAAGGTTCCGTGACGGTAGTCGGGCCTTCGCTGTGCCCCGCGGGGCGGCGCGTGCTTGCCGGAGAGAGCCTTCGTATCTCCGTACCGAGCGCCCGCGCGGCAGCCACTCCAAACCCGGCCTTCGCTGCCCCCGCAGCGATGGCGGAAGTGCCGCCGGCACGAGACGGTCGAGCGAAGGACGATCGAGCGAAGGCAGTGGCCATCGAGACGGACGGCGCGGGCCATGGTTCCTGGAAGCAACTTGCACTCGAGGGGCGCTATGCAGACGCGCTCGCCGCCGTCGAGGCAGAGGGTTTCGAGACCGCGTGCCGTCGCGCTTCTACCGCCGACCTGCTCCTCCTTGGCTATACCGCCCGCTTTGCGGGATCCCTCAAGCGCGCGGAGCAGGCGCTCCAGCTCGTTCAATCACGACCGCTTGCGAGGCACGAAGCCGCCATGTCCGCATTCACGTTGGGGCGAATCGCGTACGACGATCGCAGGAATTATGCCGATGCGGCCCGGTGGTTCCAGAGCTATCTGCGCGACGAGCCATCGGGTGGCCTGGCGCGCGAGGCAGCAGGACGCCTCATCGAAGCCCAGAAGGCGGCGGGTGACATCGCGGCGGCCCGAGAATCGGCGAGCGCATACTTGAGCAAATACCCCGTTGGTCCGCACGCCGCACTGGCCCGCGCAGTCCTGAATCCCTGACGATCGCTGACCCGTTCGCATTGGGCCGGGTTCATCGTGATAGCCACTTGGTCAGTATCCGGCTCCAGACCGACTTTCGCTGTGATCCGACCCAGGCGCCCGCCGCCATTTTGATTGCTTGCGACTGTGTCGGATAGGGCTGATTGGCCGTCGCCAGCGTGTGAAGGTCGAGTCCTGCGCTCATCGCGAGGGAGATCTCGTTAATCAGGTCCCCCGCGTGACTGGCGACCACCGTCGCACCCAGAAGCTTCCCTGTGCCCTCCCGGACGTGCAGCTTTACGAAGCCCTCCTCCTCGCCGTCGGCAATCGCGCGGTCGACTTCGTGCATCAGCACAGTGAAGGTCTTCACGGGGATGCCCTTCCGGCGGGCTTCGGTCACGTACATGCCCACGTGCGCAATTTCGGGGTCCGTGAACGTGCACCACGGAACGGTTTCCGCGCTAAGGCGCTGCCGACCAAGAAACAGTGCATTCGCCACGACGATGCGCCCCGCAGCGCTCTCGATGTGCGGGAATTTGTTCTCCGTACAGACGTCGCCGGCTGCGAAAATGCGAGGGTTGGACGTCCGCAGAAAATCGTCGACCGGGATGCCGAGCTCGCGGTCGTACTCGACGCCCGCGGCCTCGAGCTCCAAACCATGAACGTTGGGGGCCGTGCCCACGCCGACGAGGATCTGATCGACCGCAACGGTGCGCTTCGTGTCGTCGCGGATGAGTCTGCGACCTTGTCATTGCCCTCGATGCGCACACTGGACGTCCGCGTATCGAGATGAATCTCGATCCCGTCGCGCGCGAGGGAATCGGATAGTAGCTGCGCCGCGTCTCGCTCCTCGTGGCCGAGAAACATCGGCTCATCCTGGACCAGCGTCACCCGCGATCCCAGGCGGGCAAAGGCTTGCGCGAGCTCGCACCCCACCGGACCGCCGCCGATGACCAGGAGCCTCTTCGGACACTCGGTCACGTCAAACACGTTCTCGTAGGTCAAGTACCCCGCTTCTTCCAATCCTGGAATCGGCGGGCGTACGGGCAGGGCACCCGTCGCCACCAGGGCCTTCTCGAAGTGGAGCACCTTGGCGCCGACCGTCACGGAACGGGGACCGGCAAAGCGGGCGGCGCCGAAGTACACATCGATGCCCATCGCGGTCAGCCTCTCCTCCGAATCTGCTTCGGCCAGGCGCGCGCGAATTCGCTGCACGCGCTGCATGACCGCAGGGAAGTCCACGACGATCGCTCCGGGGACCTTGCCGCCGAAGCGTTCGGCATCGCGCATCTCCCGGTACAGCCGGGATGTACGAATGAGCGTCTTGGACGGGATACAGCCCTTGTTCAGGCACGTGCCCCCCAGGAGATTGCGCTCGATGAGCGCGACCCTCGCGCCGTGGCGTACGGCTACCTTCGCGGCAAGAAGACCCGCCGGCCCCGACCCGACGATCAGCATGTGGTAGGGACTTCGGGAACCGGGGTTGCCCCATGACGGCGAGGTCGTCATAACCAGCCTCCCTCGAACCCCGCGCGCATCAATCCGGTCCGGATGGGAGCGGAACCGCGCATCAATTTCCAAATCAGTCCCGAGCGGTAGTCTTCGATCATCACGAGGACAATGCCCTGATCGAGTCCGTAGAAGCCCTCGGAGATCCAGCCGCGGGAATCTGCGCCCGGAGCGGTGCGATTGAAGCCGCTCGGTAGCCGCCCCGTACTTTCCCACTCCGGGAACAGCTCGAGAAAGTGACGCACGGCGGAGAGAGCAAACGCCGGAGCAAATGGCAGCGACGCGAGCACCGCCGCGGGCGCGATCGTCCCGTCGTCGGGACCGTACGGCACGCCGCGCGCGGTGTACTCGAAGAAGCGACGATCCCGCCCGCGAACGCGCATCGTACGATTGCCCGGCCCATCGCCCGCCGAGAGCCCCCAGCCGTCGGAGCCGTAGGTTCCGTATTCGTTCGGGTCGCGCCGCGCGTACTCTCGTTGGACGTCGACCGCGCGGCAGCTGTTCTCGAAATAGTCGGTGCCCTTCTCCTTCATGAAAGGGTCCCTTATCTTCCGAAAGTCGATCCAGGCATGCGAAAATTGATGAATGAAAAGAGGTCCGGCATAGAGGAGATCGCAACCGTAAATGCGTTCCCACTGGTAGGTCGCAGTCCACGCCGCATAGCTGCCGGCCGGCAGGGGGTGCGCGGGCGACGCGAGGCCAAGCACGTAAAGAATCGCGGCTTCGCTGTAGCCCTCCCAGCCATAGTGAAGAAAGCCGCATTCGGGCTTCCAACCCTGCGCGACCGTGACTTTGCCGTTCGTGGCCCACTGCCAGTCAATCCGGGCATAGAGCTCTCGAGCAAGCGCGCGGATCTCGGCTTCCGCAGACGTTGGGTTGGTAAAATAGGCGCTCGCCGTCAAGACTCCGGCAATGAGGAGCGACGTGTCGATCGGCGACACCTCGCATCGCCAGACGCGCTTGCCACTCGTCCAATCGAGAAAGTGATAGTAAAACCCGTGGTAGCCGGTCGCATCCGGGCCCGAACCTTGCGCGCTCGTTTCGAGGAAGCGCAGGGTGACGAGCGTACGCGCCGCCGCGTCTTCGCGCGCGAGCCAGCCGCGCTCCGCGGCAACGGGATACGCCGACAAGGCAAAACCCACGACGGCGATGCTTGCGGGGGAATCGGTGCGCGACGTGTCCGCGACTAGACCGTTCGCGGGGTTGGTTTCCTCCACGAAGTAGCCAAAGGCAGCGCGCTCTAGGCGATCGAGCAGCTCGTCGTCCCGCATGAGTCCTCGGTTTCGTGTTTGCAGGAAAATACTACTCTTGGGTCTGTGCCCGTGTATTCCCTGTCGCGCGCTTTGATCTTCCCTTCCCCCGAGGAAGCGGAGGATGGCCTGCTCGCCGTCGGCGGTGACCTCAGCCCCGAGCGCGTGCTCCTTGCGTACCGGTCGGGCATATTCCCGTGGTATGGCGACGGTCTGCCCATTCTGTGGCACTCGCCCGATCCACGGTGCGTCCTCGTCATCGGTCGCTTGCACGTGGGCCGAACTGTCCGCCGCACGATGGCCAAGAAGACGTACGACGTACGCTTCGACACCGCCTTCGAACAGGTCATCCGCGCGTGCAAATCGACTCCCCGGCCGGGGCAGGACGGAACCTGGATTACCGACGATATGGAAGAAGCTTACACGCGTCTTCATCGCCTGGGCTACGCCCATTCCGTCGAAGCGTGGGAACGAGGGCAGCTCGTCGGCGGTCTCTACGGCGTGTCACTCGGGCGAGTCTTCTTCGGTGAATCGATGTTTTCGCATCGACCCAACTCGTCGAAGGTGGCGCTTTTGACCCTGGCCGATCACATCGGAACGTGGGGCTTTTCGTTCATCGACGCGCAGGTGGCAACCCCGCAAACACTCGCATTGGGCGCCGAAGAGTGGCCCCGGCAATACTTCCTCGAGCGATTGCGCGAAGAGCTCGCGCACCCGACGAACAAGGGGAGCTGGGCAGAGCCCGGGAGCGCGCGCTGAGTCGCGATCACCCGTCAAGCATGGCGCCGATGAAAACAGAATGTTCAAAGTCGGCCGTTCCCGCGGGGAGCGCCCACCAATTGGCGTGCGCCCGCTACCCTTTGACGAGAGCAAGGTACACGAGCGGCATCGCGATGCCCGCCGCGACGAAGAACGCGCCGCGTCCGAAGAGGCCCTTCTTGCCAGCAATCATGAAGAGCCCGGATGTAGCGAGAAAGAGAAGACCTACGGCATACGTGTCCGCGAAATAGGTCCAGCCCTTCTTGCCGCGATTGAGGTGCAGCCAATTGGCAGCCCGAAAAAAGAACCGCGGGCGCTGCCCCTCGTCCACCACGTGTCCG
>Ga0073928_10006315_pt1 | contig 16014 bp, 13 predicted proteins | sample PaiPotPPA55metaG_FD_76969 | JGI IMG/M metagenome (GOLD analysis project Ga0073928, IMG submission 76969) | Iron sulfur acid spring bacterial and archeal communities from Banff, Canada, to study Microbial Dark Matter (Phase II) - Paint Pots PPA... ... | reverse complement strand
TCAGCGCAGGAGATCAGATTCGAGTTACGGCAGGATTTAGGGAAGGGAAAAACGTGTTCAAAGAACAACGATATTGCCCAAGTGCGGGAGGTCACCGATACCGAGCTCGTCCTACAGGACGGCAGGCGAATGCGGCGTAATTGTGCGCGCATCGATCAGGGCGTCTGCATTACCTCCCATGCAAGCCAATGCCGTACGGTCGATCAGGTGGTTGTATTGCCGGACGGCGCTGACGCGAAAGGCTGGTACGTGAGCCTATCCGCGGGCTCGGGACGCGATGCACGTCTTCACGCGCAACAAAGCAGCGTTACGCCAATCGGTACTACAGCCTGGCGAGCGCAAGTCCGTGTGGGAGCTTGCCCAAGCTGTGCGACGGTCGAGCTTTGAGTCGAGAAAAGAAAGGATGCCAGATCTGTGGTCGGCGCGCCAAGTGGAAATATTTCGTGAGATGGAAATTGAACGTTAAATCTTTGCAGCCGTGTTCGGCACGAAAATCCTACGGAAGTGCATTGAAGCCGACGCACCGCGGGCAGCATTAATGCAATCGCGGAAATTTGTTCGCACTCATCCCACACCTATAATGGCAAGCGTAACTGGACATGAACGCCGTGTGCGGTTGGAAGAACACGATGCCCAAGTGACGGCCTTTTTTCTTTCAGGCATCGACCCCGTTCCGATATGGTAAGTTAAACAGGGATCCCGGAATGCGCTTGTATCAGAGTTCGCCTGGAGGCGGGGCCAACCGTTTTCACACCACTCGGTGGAGCGTGGTGCTGGTTTCGGCGCAAAGCCGTGCGCCCGGTCACAAGGAAGCCTTAGCCGATCTATGCAAGCTCTATTGGTACCCGCTGTACGCCTTTATTCGGCACCGAGGCTATTCGTCCGAAGATGCACAAGACTTGGTTCAAGGTTTTTTTCTTCACCTTATTGACTATAAGACATTGAGTCGGGTCGATCGATCGAAAGGCAAGTTCCGCTCTTTTTTGTTAGCCTCGCTGCAGAACTTCCTTTTGAATGAAGAGGATCGGGCGCGCTGTCTTAAACGCGGTGGGAAGGCGGAGTTTGTCTATCTCGACGTCGAAGAAGCCGAGGATCGGTACGGGCTTGAAAGGGTCGAAGAACTGACACCCGAAAAGATCTTCGATGCCCGCTGGGCTTTGGCCTTGCTCGGAGAGGCGATGAATCGACTGGGCGGGGAATATATCGCCCAGGGCAAAGAAAGCACGTTCCAAGCACTGAGAGCGTTCCTAGACCCCATCAACACTAAGAAACTTCCTACCTACGAAGAAGTTGCTGCTCAATTGGAGATGAGTGTCGGATCTCTTAAGATGCAAATCCATCGGCTGCGGAAACGATACGCAGCAACTATCCGGGAGGAGATCAGCCGCACGGTTTCAGACGCCGCCGATTTGGACACGGAAACTCATGAGCTTTGCGAAGCTTTGATCGCAGCCGAAGGATGGGTGATGCTATGAATCCGGGCACCTGATATCCTTGCGAGAAAATATAAAAAGGTCCGATTTGAAAGAGCGCGAAATACGGGCTTGTGCCACCTGCGGCGCGAAGTTTTCCGCAGCGAGCGAGAACGAGTTCTGTCCCGTCTGCATGCTTCGTGAAGCCCTCGCCTGCGGGATTGAATCGGGCGAGTCTTTTTCAGAGGATCCAGTCAAACTGACGCCGAAAGACCTGGCGCTACGTTTCGAGCATTATGAACTCGTAAGGAGCGAAGACGGGTCACCGGTCGAGTTGGGGCGCGGTGCGATGGGCGTTACTTACAAAGCGTTCGACGTGGATCTGTGCTGCACGGTGACATTAAAAGTCATCAGCGAAAAATATCTCGGTGACGCGCTGGCGCGGCGTCGTTTTTTACGCGAAGCCCGCTCGGCGGCCAGCGTTCGTCATCCAAACGTTGCCTCCGTATTTCACCTGGGGAAAACCGGGAGCGGTTACTTCTACGCGATGGAGTTTGTGGAAGGGGAGACCGTGGAGAAGTTCATCAAACGCTCCGGTTGCCTTGAGGTAAATGTGGCGCTGGAAATTGTGACGCAGGTAACCGCCGGTTTAAATGCTATTCACAAGCAGAAGCTCGTTCACCGGGACATTAAACCAAGCAACATCATGGTGAGTTTGGAGGATGGAGGCCCTGTGAGCGCCAAAATCATTGACCTCGGCCTCGCAAAGTCGCTTGATGAACCGGGTACTCAAACCGCGATTTCAAAACCTGGAGGTTTTGCTGGGACCCCAGAATACGCCAGCCCTGAACAGTTCGCAGGACTCCCGATTGACATCCGCTCGGATCTGTACTCACTTGGCGCGACGCTTTGGGAGATGCTGACAGGTAGGGTGCCTTTTCGGGGTGCTGCCGGTGAAGTCATGCATCAGCATCAACACGCGCCTTTACCCTTAGAACAGCTCAAGGACGCTCCTCAACCCTTGGTCGTCCTGCTTGAGATGCTCTTGCAGAAGGATCCCGCCAAACGCCCGCAGAGCCCTGCTGAACTGCTGAAGGCGATGGCGACGATAAGAGGTGCCATAGAGGCAGGGCGCCGAATCGCTCATCAGAGCCTGCAGAAGACGGCCCCTCCAGATTCGGTTAACTTTACTCGCAGGGTTGGAGCAAGACTAGGACCGAGGAAAATATCGGTTGCCAGATTGCCCATTACCGGAAGTGGTGTTTTTGGTCGGGAGGAAGATATTGCTTTCCTCGATGCTGCATGGGCAAACCAGCATGTCAATGTGGTGACAATTGTTGCCTGGGGCGGGGTCGGGAAGTCCACCCTGGTCAACCATTGGCTCGGGCGGATGGCTGCTGAACACTATCGTTCTGCGAAGTTCGTTTTTGGCTGGTCCTTTTATCGACAAGGTACTAGCGGAGACTCTTTATCCGCAGATGAATTTCTTGACGCTGCTCTCACTTGGTTTGGGGATCCAGATCCACGGACCGGAACGGCTTGGGAGAAGGGGGTAAGACTGGCGAAACTCGTCGCTCATCGTCGAACATTATTAGTGTTGGACGGTCTGGAGCCGCTCCAAAATCCGCCTGGTCCACAAGAAGGACGGTTACGTGAGCCTTCCCTTCAGGCGCTTCTGCGCGAACTCGCTGCCTTCAATACCGGGCTCTGCGTGATCACGACACGGACGGCAGTCGCTGATATTGCAGATCATGAGGGCACTTCCGCCTTGCGTCGTGACCTGGAGCAACTGTCTGGCGATGCCGGTGCGAAGCTGCTCCAATCTCTCGGCGTTACAGGGCCGGAAGCAGAGCTGCGAGGTGCCAGCGACGATTTTCAGGGACATTGTCTTGCACTCACGCTGCTAGGCAGTTATCTGACAGACGCTTATAGTGGAGATATTCGTTGTCGCAAAGAAGTGTCAGGACGTCTTGCGCACGACGTGCGACAGGGGGTCCACGCCCGCAAGGTCATGGAATCTTACCAAACCTGGTTTGCTGAAGGATCCGAGTTGTCAGTTCTCCGCATGTTAGGTCTATTTGATCGGCCGGCCGACGAAAAAGCCATTGGAGCCCTACTGAAAGCGCCTGCAATTCCTGGCCTAACAGAGTCATTAACTGATTTGCGCCCGGTCGAGTGGCGAACGATTCTTGCTAGGTTACGACGAGCGAGACTCCTTGCTGGGGAAGATCTGCATAATCCTGGACAACTGGATACGCATCCTCTGGTTCGCGAATATTTTGGAGAACAGTTGCGAAGTCAACGAACGGACGCCTGGAAAGAATGCAATAGGCGGCTCTACAACTATTACCGAACGCTTGCGCCCCGCCTGCCGAAGAGTTTCAGGGAGATGGAGCCACTTTTCTTGGCCGTAATTTGCGGCTGTAACGCTGGTTTATTTCGGGAAGCGCTGCATGAGGTTTACGTTCCGAGGATACAGCGAGGCGATGCTTCCTTCGCAGCCAACGTCCTCGGGGCCCGAGGCGCCTTGACCTCGGTTCTAGTTCACTTCTTCGAACACAGACGCTGGGGACCACTCGTTGAGGCGGGCGTCGAGGGGCAAAGTTTAACTGCGGAAGATCAGCTCTTCATTCTGACGCAGGCGGGGGTATATCTAGTAGCCGCGCGAGGGCACTCCGCACCGGAGGTGCGAATTTGTTACGAGCGCGCGGAGTCCTTGTGTCGTTCGCTTAACCGCCCCCTGCTTCTGCATGTAGCACTAGCGGGTCAGTGGCGCTATTCCCTAATGACCGACAAACTGACTGCGACGATGCAGATTGCCAAACGAGTTTACTCACTGGCGCGGAAACGGAATGACTCTGCGCAATTGTTAGGAGCCTATCGCGCTTTGGCGGTCACGCTCTACTTTTTGGGCGCTTTCCAGACCGCGCGGCAATACGCGATGCGTGGCGTTCAGATCTGGCGCTCGGAAGGCACAGGGTCTCTGGTCGAAGCGCCCCTCCCGGCCGCCGTCGCTTGTCTGAGCTATGCGGCCCTATGCGAGTGGCATTTAGGAGAGATCGCCTCTTGCCAGGCAACGATGGCAGAAGCGGTCTCAGCGGCGAAGGAGCTAAATGACACGCACGCGTTAGCTGCGGCACTATTTTTTGCGGCGATTCTTGGCGCCTGCGAGCGTAATCCTGCTGAGGTGGAACGCTTGGCGTCGGAAGTGATTGAACTGTCGACGCGTAAGAATTTTGCAGATTGGCTGCCCGGAGGAGAAGTTCTCTACGGCTGGGCGCAGAGCGCTTCCGGAAATACAGCTGAAGGTCTCTCATGGATCCGGAACGGTATAGAGGCCTGGCAAGCGACCGGAGCGATGCTACTAGTTCCTTATTGGCTCGCACTAAAGGCTGAAGCTTTGCATCTGGCCAATCATACCTCCGAAGCTCTTGAGGCAATAAGGGCGGCGGAATCGCTGGTCGAAAGATCCGAAGAACGGTGGTGCTGCGTCGAACTGCACCGGCTTCGAGGCGTGTTTCTCGCGGGTATGACTGCAGACGAGACTCAAATTGAGGCTTCGTTTTGCGAAGCCGTCAGCATGGCAAAGCAACAGAAGTCAATTTCGTTAGAGAAACGCGCAGAAACAACCTACGCGGGATACCGGCGCCAAAAAGCGAGCGGGTCAGGAGGAAGTGGATTTCGACTACCTCTTTGATACCTGCTTGAAGCGCTGGCGGCTTCCTTGTGTGGTGGGAGACGCCGACCGATCGGACGACGCTCTGGACAACACTCACCTCACGATAGGCGGCTAAATCCGAGCCGCTTCGATCAGCGCGGAACCGTGCACGAGGGTGACGCCTCGCCGATCGAAACCGCCGGCACGCAGCGCCGCCCCCCATTCCTCGGTCGTCCTCTCACAGCCGCCTGCTGCAACCAGCATATTAAGGTCCCCCAACTTGCCCTCGGCCCCTTCGTTGGGGGGTGCCAACAAACGCTCGATGACGAGCAAGACAGCGTCGGGCCGCATGGCCGCGTGGCAGACCTGGAGGATACGCTTGACGTCGGCGTCGTACCAGTCGTGCAGCACGGACTTGAGTAGGTAGGCGTCACCGCCGGCGGGCACGCTGTCGAAGAAGCTGCCGCCCACCAGTTCGCAGCGAGCCGCAAATCCAGCCTGTTCGATAAAGCCGCGGGCGTCCCCGACGACATCAGGCAGGTCGAAGAGCACAGCCCGGACGCCGGGATAGCGGCCTAGTACGGCGGCGATAAGGGCGCCACCGCCGCCGCCAACGTCCACGATTGTCCGGAATTGTGAAAAGTCATATGCGGTTGCCAGCGAGTCGGCCACCTGGTCCGAGATAGAGTTCATCGCTCGATTGAAGACCGGAATTTCTTCTGGGTGGGTCTGACGATAGGTCCAAGGATCGGTGCCGTGCTCGAGACGAAAGGCGTGACCACCCGTCCGGACACCGTCGATGAGTCGGGACCAGGCAGCCCAATAGTACCCGCGCCCGACGAACGCGGCCCAGCCCGCTAGCGAACCAGGAACGTCCGATCGCAGACCCTCGCCCAGCTCTGTGAGCGCGAAGCGCCGTCCCGGGAGCTCTTCCAGAGCGCCGATTGCTGCCACGGCCCGCAGCAGCCGGTACAGCGGCCCGTCGGATGCCTCGACGGCCGCAGCAAGATCCTGCGACGAGCAAGGGCCATTGGCCAACTGGTCCGGTATGCCCAGGGCGGTAATCACGTGGAGCGCCTGCGATATCTGATACCCGTTTACGAGGCGGTGAAGCTCCGAGCGAGCCGCGGCGTAACTTCCAACTGACATTACCGACGACTATCGCAGTCTCTAGCGGCGGCTGTCAATCGACCGCTTTTGATTGCCAGCACCCCCAAGCTTGCGCCAATCTGAAAAGAACAGTGCAAAACGCTACAAACAAGGTGAGTCATGGGCGAATGGTGGACGGCTCGAATGCAAGCGGCATTGATGCCGTCGCGGGGGGAATACGACCGTTAAATGGCCGGCACGCCCGCGCTGCGTAGCTCGACCGGCGATTGCCCGGTTCCGACTGCAGGGGGGCGGAACTATGTCAGTATCTTCTTCAATTAACATTACCGAGCTGATCGGCCGGTATCCTCTCGGGCCGTTGCAGATCAGGATCATCGTGCTGTGTAGTCTCGTAGCGCTGCTCGAAGGATTCGACATTCTGGCCATCGGCGCGGCTGCGCCGGCGATGGCCGAACCGCTGCATATTGCGCCAAACCAGATCGGCTTCCTTTTCAGTGCCGCTCTGTTTGGCCTCATGCTCGGTGCCTTTGGGCTTGGACCGATCGCTGACCGCTACGGGCGCAGGTGTGTGTTGATCGGCGCTACCGCCACGTTTGGAGTGTTCACACTTTGCACCGCCATCGCAGGAACACTGCAGCAGGTTTTGCTTTTCCGGTTCTTCGCGGGAGTCGGTCTGGGTGGCGCAATGCCAAGCTTCATCAGTCTCGCCACAGAATATACACCGCGGTCAAAACGGGAGGCGGTGGTTGGGCTGCTGTGGACCGGCGTTCCCCTCGGCGGGGTGATGGCTGGATTCCTCGCATCTCGGCTGATCGAGGCGGCTGGTTGGCAGTCGTTGTTCTACATCGGCGGCGTTCTGCCGCTCGGTCTGTCGATAGTTTTGATCAGAGCAATGCCCGATTCGATCGAGTTCCTGGTGATGCGTAGGGCCGCCAACCGGGAGATTCGGGATCTGCTGGTCCGGATCAGCCCCACAGTAAACATTCCGTCCGACTGTCAATTCGTCATCAGCGGCGAAAAGACCCGGGGCGTACCGGTGTGGCAGCTTTTCTCCGGTGGCAGGGCCTGCGGGACCCTTTTGCTGTGGGCCAGCTATTTCGTCACCTTTATGATATTGGCGACCAGCGGGGCCTGGACACCAAATCTGCTCCAAAGAGCAGGAATCGAGGGCTCGCGATCGTCGGTTGCCGTCGCCCTGTTCGCCTTGGGTAGCGTGTTCGGAACGCCGCTCGCCGGGTTTCTGGTGAGTCGCTTCGCTGCTCGACGCGTTCTGCCAGCCGCTCTGGTGGGCGGCGCCGTAACATTTGCCGCACTGGGCCACGCAGGACAATCCATGGCTCTCGTCATTGGTTGCCTCGGCCTCGCCGGCTTCTTTCTTGGTGTCGCGAGCTCCGGCCTGATCGCGCTGGGGCCTTTACTGTACTCCACGGCCATTCGCTCCACTGGCGTGGGTTGGGCAATGGGGCTCGGCCGACTTGGTGCCATTGTCGGACCGCTCGCCATCGGTCTGCTCGTCAGCCGGGGCTGGCAGATCGGCGACACCTTTGCCGCACTCGGAATCCCCGCCCTGTGCGCTGCCCTGTTCACGAGCCTCATCTCCATCAACCGGCCCCGCAGTGCTGCCGCAGGCGATGAGCTTTGACCGGACTCGCCCTAATTGACGAGACGCGGTCCGTGACCCTCGGCGGGAAACGCAGAATCGCTGAGTGCCTGATAAATGCCAATAGTCCTCAGACGCGTATCGCAAAAATTTTTCGAGGTCGCGGGAAACTCGGCGCTCCGAATCCTTGTGTAAACAGATGAAGGCGACCTTTAGGCGTCTCCTTTAATAATTAAAAATCAATTAGACCTAGAACGAAATTCTGACCAAGGAAATATTGAAGATGAAAATAAAGCATACCGGAGTTTGCTTGCCTGTCTTGTTGATCCTGCTTTCAGGATCCTTATCTTTCGGCCAGATGCGGGAGCGTCACGAGACCTCAGCATCTCGGGTAGTCTGGCACTTTGTAGCAAGATCGTTGGTCAATCCGTCTAACGGCACCAGCCAAGTGGTGGGCTACTTCACAGACCTTGACGGAGTGTCCGGATCCCTTTTCTACGGAGCTCCGAGCGAAAGTACGGCGTTCTTAACGCTGAGAACGGACTTGTTCACGCTGAAGCCTTTGCCAATCAATGGCAACATTCCAGTCTCGGTACCAGGACCTGATACCCTACATCTTTATTTCAACCCTACCCCTAGCAATAGCTGGAATGACCCCGACACGTTTTCGAGCGGCCAAGAAATTGCCCGCTTCAACAGGGCCGCGAATCTGTTTTTCTCCGTTGGCACCACTTCTTTTGACATTTTCTCGCTCGATTTGCTGTTCAGCCAGGACTTCACGATCAATGGCCAGGAAGTAAATCTCGGAAAAATTGTTCCGCACGGAGTCACCAACAACAATACGGGTAGTACAATTTCAGTGGGCGGACCGGGAAACACGCTTGCATTTCCGTTTGTTGCTACCGGGATTGCCATAGGAAACGATGCGAAAAGCGCCGATGAGAATTAGCTGTCTTGCATCGGAAGAGGCCCGTCATTGCGCACCTCCTTCCGCTGCGAGCATTAGGCCGACCTAAGCGATGGCTGCCTGCGGGCGGTACCGAGCGAAGCAGGGAGCGAGTGAGCATAGATAGTGGCCGTTCTCCGCCATGGGCGCGCCCGTGGAATCTATGCTCACACCTCGTTTTTGGCACGCCTTAATGTTGCCATCACATTTGGCAACAGACCGCTGCGCTTTTTTCTGTTGCCAGATTGTTGCCACTTTTAGATGCGCAAACCTTCGTTTTCATTCGGCTCTCAATGCTGCGCTACGAGGGAAAGAAATTTCCCCTAGGCAAAAACTTGGTTTTCAGGCCCGGTGTGATAAACCGCTCTACAGCTCTTTTGGAGCTCGATTTTGGAGGCGACCGCCGAGCGCCACTATTTTGGTTTAGTCCTGGATGAACACTACCTCGTCGTCCATGAGTCTGAAAAGACCCCAATCTGAATTGCAGATGAAAAGTTTTTAGCCTATTTGAACGGCTGTGGACGGCTTCGAACATGAAGAGACAAAGTAGAACTTTTGGTAGAACTCTGGTTATTTTTCAACACTCTTTTATCGTAAGTCGTTCATAATCAACTGTCTCCGTAGTTCAACGGATAGAACGGAGGTTTCCTAAACCTTAAATCCGGGTTCGATTCCCGGCGGGGACATGGTGATAAGTCGCTTGTTACAAGCGTATTACGATAAGTCACCAAACCTCACTGAACGTCAGAATTCGTCAAATCTCGTCATTGAAATCACACACACACAAGACACACACGATTCGTCGAAGTTTGCCAACAACGTCTTAGCGAAAACGCCCGCAGATACAGTGCTATAACAGCCTTGCCTCCTTGACAAAGTCGAAAATCCTTGATTACAGTTTCTTCCATGATCACAACGGTCACCGGTAAGAACCAGATCACCATACCAGCGGAACTCGCTCGAGAATTGGATATTACCCCTGGAACCAGGCTAGATTGGGCTAAAGGCGAAACCGGCGTTCTGATCGTCAAGATCATTCCGAATCGCGCGGAACTGGCGAGGCGCCTCGCGGGCCGCGGGCGAAGACACTTGCGAGAGGGCAGTAATCCGATCCGGGACTTGGTCGAGGACCGCGTCCGTGAAGATCTGCAGGAAGGCCTGCAGTGACTCACCTCCTCGATTCTTCAGCATTTTTCGCCTTCTTTTTCGATGAACCTGGCCGGCACCGCGTGGAGGAGTTGCTGCGCGAACCGGCTGTCGAAATGGGTTTGTCCGTCCTGACGAGCGTTGAACTCTGGGGACGCCTGAGATCTGAGGGACGCGATATGGTATTCGAGCAAGAGTGGGAGGATTATCTGCCGCTGTTTGAGCGAATCGTCTCAGTAGACCTTCCGCTTTGTTTGAAAGCCGTTGAACTGCGCCGCGCTGCAACAGCCCGGCTGCCCACCATCGATTCACTGATCGCTGCTGCTGCCGTTGAGTACGATGCTGTCTTGGTTCACCGTGACCCACACTTTAAGTCCATCCCTGGCCACCTGCTGAAACAGGAATTACTCCCAGAAAAGTGACCCAACCGCCTACTACCGGAGGCTGACGGTCGAGTCCGCCAGCCAGCAAAGCGAAATGACACTTAAAAGTTATACACCACCCAATAGTCTTCGAAGAGTTCGGGCATAGATTCTGTCCAGGGATTACAGCTCGATGGCGTATTCCAAAATATTCTTGGTTACCGATTTGTCGCAGCCGGCGAGGTGAGGTCAATTAATGATCGTCTGCTGGCCAATAGCTCAGTTCTTCCCAACAAAGACGCCCAGGCTCGAAAAACGTAAAGTGACTTGTCGATCGCGAGGAAAGCCATTCCCCTCAAACGATTCGCCCAGGAATGGATGCGTGAAAATCAACCGCGTCTGCTGGTAATCTGGGGTAATCACGATCTCTCGTTCGATCTCGGTGAACCAGAACGATACCGCAAAGACGTGCCGACAGCCGAAGTCCACGTCCTCGATGCCGGTCATTTCGCGCTCGACACTGCTGCGGATCAGATTGCGCAACTCGTTCGTGACTTCATGAAGTAGCATTTCTGGGCGAATAGCCTCGTCGTTACCGGTCGTGACCAAAGTAATGGTGAGGAAAAATCCGCAAAGAGACCCATCCTTACCGTACCTATCCCAATCTGCCTTACGCGGATCCCAGTCAAGCGCGCCAGCTGCGCGCGTAAAGTCTGCAAACGCTACTAGCTAGCTAGAGTGTCCCTTGACGGCAGGCGTACCGGATCTCATTATCTTGCAAAGCGGAGCCATGACTATTCCGACGGAACCGATCGGGAGTATTCCTCGCCCTTTGAAGTTGCTTGAAGCAATCAATCGGCACGGCAGCTCGCATCCTAGTCTGGAGCAACTTTACGACGAAGCCGTCCGGGACACGATCGAGCAGTTTGAGGCCACAGGTTCACCGGTTGTCACCGACGGGGAGCAAAGAAAGTATCACAACTTCGCGACTTACTGCGTCGAGGGGCTGCCGAATACTGCGCCGGATGGGTTCCAACTGCGGTTCGCGGCTGGACACACTCGCCGGTGGCCGCGGCTGACAGGTGGGCCGTTTCGCTTTCTGATGTATGGTTACGATTTTCTTGATCGGGCAATGAAGTATGCGCATGTCCCGGTCAAGCAGGCGGTCATTTCACCCTCGGCCCTAAGCCTGATGTATCCGGCAGAGAATCTTCCCGGCTACTCTCGGGAGGAATTCATCAGGGATTTGCTCGGAGAGCATGAAAAGGAGATCCGCGGGTGTTTTGCGAAAGGGGCGCACAAGGTCCAGATCGATTTCACCGAGGGCCGCCTAGCGGTGAAGATCAATCCATCCGGGGCGCTGCTCAACAGCTTCATCGAGCTCAACAATCTCGCGCTCAGCCGCTTTTCCGAGGAAGAGCGTAGACACATCGGAGTACACACCTGCCCGGGATCGGATGGGGATTCGACTCACAGCGCGGAGGTGGATTACGCGGAGCTTTTGCCTAGCCTGTTCGAGCTCCAGGCGGGAAACTTTTATATCGCGCTGGCTGGAGAAGCGGATCGCTCGCACGTGCTGAAGATCATCCGACAACACCTTAAGCCCGAACACAGAATATTCATCGGAGTCGTTTCGCCCATCGATCCGCGGGTCGAACATCCCAAAGAAATCCGCGACCGCATCCTGGAGGCGGCGCGATATATACCTGTGGAACAACTTGGAACCACAGATGACTGCGGTTTTTCACCATTCTGCGACGACACTTCGACCACCCGGGAAAAGGCGTTTGCGAAGATTCGGTCGCGTGTAGAAGGGACGGCGCTCGCGGAAGAAATAATCAATGGCAGATAGAGTGGAATCTGAGGACGAAACAAAACAGCTCCGGTCCACCGTCCTGCAGACGGCGACCACCGTTCTTCAAATCCGGCAGCAGGCTGAGCAGGAGATTCGTCGAACGAACGAGATCCTCGAACGGCGCACGAGAGAGCTCGCCCAGTCGCTCGTGATCATGCGCGCCACGCTGGAATCGACGACGGATGCGATCCTGGTGACAGACGAGAAAGGCCAAGTCACGGACTTTAATGAGAAGTATATCGATATGTGGAAGATCCCGCGGGAGGTCATGGAGGGCGGCATGGCGCGCGAGGTGCGGAAGTTCGCGAGCCAGAACTTTGCGGACCCGCAACGGTTTATCGCTCGCATCGACGAAATTGGAGCCACCGGTCAGGAGAGCTTCGACCTGCTGGAGCTGAAGGACGGGCGCGTTTTCGAGCGCTACTCCAAAGTCCTGACCGTTGAAGGACAAGGCGCGGGCCGCGTGTGGAGCTTCCGCGACGTGACCGAGCGCTATTTGGCCGAAATCACATCTCGTCGGCTGGCGGCCATCGTCGCCTCGTCCGACGACGCGATCATCGGAAAGGATTTGAACAGTATCATCACCAGTTGGAACTTTGGGGCGGAGCGCATCTTCGGATACAGCGCCGAAGAAATGATCGGCACTTCGATCATGCGATTGATTCCACTGGATCGCCAGGAAGAGGAACTGGAGATCCTCTCCCACATCCGGCGCGGCGAACGCCTTGATCATTTCGAAACCATTCGTCTTGCCAATGATGGGCGGCAACTTAACGTCTCCATCACGGTATCTCCGATTAAGGATTCCACCGGCCATGTGATCGGCGCATCCAAGGTGGCTCGAGACATCACTGAGCGAAAGAAGACGGAGGAGGCCATGAAAAAGGCGATGGAAGAAGCCAAGGTGGCGCATTCACAGGCCGACCGAGCGAACCGCATGAAGGACGAGTTTCTGGCGACGCTCAGCCACGAGCTTCGCACGCCGTTGAATGCCGTGCTGGGTTGGGCGAACATCCTCCGCCTTGGAAAGCTCCAGGGTGAGGAACTCAAACAAGGGCTCGACACCATCGAACGAAATGCCCGTGTTCAGGCCCAGATTATTGAAGACCTGCTCGACATGAGCCGAATCATCTCGGGTAAGATTCGCCTGGACGTGCAGCGGATTGATCTTCCAGCTGTGCTGAACGAATCAATCGAGACGCTCCGCGCCATGTCGGAGGCGAAAGGTGTTCGCCTGCAGGTCGTGGTCGATCCCTTTGCCGGACCGATCTCCGGCGATCCGAATCGCCTGCAACAGGTTTTCTGGAACCTCCTTAACAACGCCATCAAGTTCACTCCCAAAGGCGGAAAGGTCCGGGTGGTGCTCGAACGCGTCAACTCACACGTGGAAGTCAGCGTCACTGATACCGGTGAAGGCATCGCACCCGAGTTCTTGCCTTATATTTTCGACCGGTTTCAACAGGGGGATGCGTCGACAACTCGTCGACATGGTGGACTGGGTCTCGGACTGGCTATTGTCAAGGAGTTGGTCGGACTGCATGGCGGCGACGTCCGCGTCAAAAGCGGCGGGATCGGAAAAGGGGCGGCCTTTACTGTCCATCTCCCACTCGTCGCAGTCTATTCTGAGCCGGACAAGGAACTTCGCCATCCCCTGGCTGTGCTCCGCGAGAACCGGCCTTTGCCAGAAGTATCCCTCGCCAATGTTCACGTGCTGGTGGTGGACGATGAGATCGATGGACGCAATCTTGTGAAAAGGCTGCTGGAAATGGCTGGAGCAGGCGTTTCGATGGCGGGCTCCGCTTCAGAAGCGATGGAGCGAATTCTCGCAGGACGACCGGATGTGCTTGTTTGTGACATCGGGATGCCGGGAGAAGACGGCTACTCGCTCATCCGGCGACTGCGAGTCCTCGAGGAGAGACGAGTCCTCGAGGAGAGACAAGAGAGTGTTTTACCCGCAGTCGCGCTGAGCGCATATGCGCGATCGGAGGATCGCACGAAAGCTATCCGTTTAGGTTTTCAGAATCATCTAGCGAAGCCGGTGGAGCCGGCGGAGCTGGTGGCTGTGGTAAGCAGCCTGGCAGGTCGCAAGGTCACAACTCCGCCCAACGCCGATTAAGTTAAGCAACCTTACTGCATCAAACCTCGTTAAACTTCGCGTCAGAAAAACGTCAGCTCAAACGTGGTGACACACGCTCGCGTTTATTGAGAGAAACCCTTGAGATTCTAGCCTACTTTATCTTTTAGCCCACAGTATAACAACGACTTGCCGAGGAACGGACTCGAACCCCTAGGAGAGTAGTGAATGTAGCGGCCCCGCAGAATGGCATCGGTGTCGGCATTCTGTTATACCGAGGCTCAACCCGTGGATATCCTCAAAATCGCCACTTTCAATATCAACGGCATCCGCTCCCGGTTGCCGGCCCTGCTCGAATGGTTAGAGCGCGAAGGGCCGGATGTGGTCTGCTTGCAGGAACTGAAGGCCCCCGACGCGGCATTTCCGGTCAATGACATTCACGCGGCTGGTTACGGAGCCATCTGGCATGGGCAGACGTCGTGGAACGGTGTGGCCATTCTCGCCAAAGGGATGGACCCGCTGGAAAGCCAGCGCGGGCTTCCCGGCGACGAAGGCGACACGCACAGCCGCTATCTTGAAGGTGCGGCGCACGGCGTGATCGTCGGCTGCCTGTATCTACCGAACGGCAACCCGCAGCCCGGTCCCAAATTCGACTACAAACTGGCCTGGTTCGAACGGCTGATCAACTACGCCGCCAAGCTTTACAACAGCGGTCATCCAGTAGTGCTTGCGGGCGACTACAACGTCGTTCCGACAGATGAGGATATTTACAACCCCCGTTCTTGGTTGAAGGATGCGCTGCTACAACCGGAAAGCCGCGAGCGCTATCAGCGCCTGCTTGCTCAGGGATGGACCGATTCCGTGCGCGCTCGCTATCAAAACGAACGTATCTACACATTCTGGGATTATTTCCGTCAGCATTGGCAGAAGAATTCGGGATTGCGCATCGATCATCTGTTGCTCAACTCCGGACTGGCGCCACGGCTCCGCAGCGCGGGCGTCGATCGCTGGGTCCGCGACCGGCCCCATGCAAGCGACCACGCGCCGACCTGGATCGAGCTAGATATGGGCGCGACTTCGTAGGCTTCATGCCGAGGATGTACGTGGACGACGACCCCAACATCACCAGGCTCGAGGCGCTCATCGGAAAGAGCGACCGTGAGAACGACTCTGTCATGTTCCCGAATCATGATTGCAATGAAGCGCGTCTGAAAGTGAATTGCGAGGCCTTCGGCATCGGCTCCATGGTACAGCGACTTCAAGATCCTGCGCACGTCGCCGCTGACGGCGGTACCGCCGATTTGCTGAGGAGAGAAAGAGGGAGGCCGCCCCCTCATTCTGCAACTCCTGACTTCTTGACTTGGTGCCAGGCACTTTTGCCGGTGCTGTAAAAAGTAGTCGGTCACTAATTAGGTCGGCTGGCCCACCTTTTGCTCGCGCTGTATCGCCTTATTGTTGTTGCCTATTGTCTTTGCCACCAGTGACCTCACGTCTACATCTGGCTTTTTCCGCTTCCGCGCCTGTTCCAGGAACAACGCCTGGACATCCACTCGCTCCCCTTCCACCGCTCTGCGATCGTACGTCGTCTCCGTCCTTAATTCCCGGGCCTTCGCATTGTCCTTCCAATAAGTGTCGAGGATTTGCTCTACCCGCTCGCGGAGTTCCGCGTCCTCAATCGGAAAACTGATCTCCACGCGACGGAAAAAATTCCTTGCTGTCCAGTCCGCGCTCGCGAGATAGATTTCTGGGTTCCCTGCGTTTTCGAAACGGTAAATCCGGCTGTGCTCTAAAAATCTGCCGACGATGCTCCGCACAATCACGTTGTCACTCACCCCAGGCACCCCTGGACGC
>Ga0073928_10006314_pt1 | contig 16014 bp, 13 predicted proteins | sample PaiPotPPA55metaG_FD_76969 | JGI IMG/M metagenome (GOLD analysis project Ga0073928, IMG submission 76969) | Iron sulfur acid spring bacterial and archeal communities from Banff, Canada, to study Microbial Dark Matter (Phase II) - Paint Pots PPA... ... | reverse complement strand
TAGCTTCGGCCAGTCGGCGGCCAAAACCCGAGCGACATGGGGCAGCGCCTTCGGGTCAAGATGCAATTCCTCCAGGCGCTGGCGTTGCTCTTCTACCGGCAGCTTGGCCACTTCTACGGCCTGGTTGTTGTAGAGGAGCAAAGCGGCGCGGTCCGCCTTGAGACTGCCCGGGGCCAATTTGAAGCGGACACCCTGCAAAATACTGGAGCGCTCACCGGGGGCAGCCAGGGCCTGGATGTATGGCCAGGGCCTTTTGATGGCGCCGGCAGGGCCCAGACAAACATCTTTGCCGCAGCTTCCCGCTAGAATTGGCCAACTTTTTCTAAGACCGCCACAGACCGCCAGGTCATTTGGCGGACAAATTAATGAGAATTCTACTTTAGTCCGTTAGACAAGTCTCCGGCTCGGAAGGGGAAACGCCCCCGCTCAGCGTGAGCAAGCTAAGCCCGACGAAACTGCCGGACACCGCCTTCGGCGGTCGAAATCAAACGGGTTTTTCATCGCCGGCCTGTGTCGCCCCGACGGCGACAATCACGGCTTGGCCCGCCTGAATACCGCCAAAACGATCGTTGAGTTCGGGCGGGAACGAAACTCCGTGGGCCGGTCGATGGGCGGCCAGGAGAAGCACAACGTCAGGGTGTCGCCCTCGACACGGTAGATGCCGCGAAACGCCTGCCCCTTGAGTACTCCCTCTGCAGGATACAGGCTGAAGGATTTGGGCTCCTCCGTGTCGCCGTCGATCTGGTAGGTTCCGCCAAAGCTGCCCGCGGGACCCCAGGGGAGTGGCGTGATCTGATAGCGGCAATTGCGGAAGTTCGCGGTGACCTTGCGGACTTCTTCTGCGGAGAACTTCTGTCGCCCATCCTGCTCGAAGGAGACCGCTTGCCAGTTACCCGAAAGTTCGCTTGGACGCGGATCGGATTCCGCTGCCTTTGTCCCCGCCTTTACCTCCAGATCGATGCTACCCGTGCTAAGAAGGCCCATCCCCGTGGCGAACTCCATCCCTCCGGCCAGGCCGGCATAATGGACTGGATAACTGCCTGGTGCGGCGACCAGGGTGGGATGAGCCACCTTTCTGGACGGGTTTTCCCCGACCAGCCAGAGGGTGGGCCTGCCCAGTTCCATCACCTCGCCCGGTTGCAGTATTCGCTCGACGACTTGGGGCGAGTAGTGCCACACGGGGGGCGCGATTACTTGGCCGTTTGCAATTTTTGCCTGGGGATAAGCTTGTCGCGGTTTTCGGTCCATGCCCACTACGATGGGGCCCGCGTCGTCCTCCGGCGGGGACCAGAAGCTCACGGTCGCCTTCCGGCCGCTGACGTTGCGTAGCCACACCACAAACGTCACCTGCTCGCCAAGGCGGTAGGCATGTTTGGCGCCGTGCGGATACCCAAGCCCTGCCTGAAGGCCGTCCGCGGCCTCGCCCCAGGACACCGCTTCGGCCTTCTCCGCAGGCTTGGTTGCGTCGTGGACCTCGATCTCGACCTTGCCGGTCGCGACCCAGACCTTGTCCGGGCCAGCCGTGCCGGCAAACGCAAGCCCGGAATAAGCGACCTGGTACTTCCCCTGCGTGGCGACGAGCGTTGGCACTGCAACCCCTCCGGTTCCAGACGCGGCCTGGACATGCAGCCGGGCCGTGCCCAGTTCGAAGACCTCGCCGGGCTTCAGGGACCGGGATAACGTGGGATGGTAGACGCGCGGCTCCGGGGGCATCAGGACGCGGGGTTGTGCGTTGGCCGCGGATGTCACGCCCGGCTTCGTCAGGCCTGGAACGCCGGAGACGTAGGACGCGGTGATTGTCGCCTCCGACACGTTCCGAACCTTAACGGTGAACGTGGCCGTCTCTCCCCAGCGAAAGTCGTGCTTGTTACCGGTGACGCCGGCCTGGATGCCATCGACCACTTCGCCCCAGGCGGTTTCCTCAGCCACGTCCGGATTCCCTTCGTGACCCCCTGTCAGCTTCTCCGGTGCCAGGCTGCCGTAACCCCCGGGCGCGTCTGGCGTCCCAGGAACTCCACCAGGCTTGTCGGCCTGTTGAGGCCGACCTACGACCAGGGCAGCCCCAGCAGCAATGGCGGTGAACGCGACAAGAACCAGCACGGGCAGTTTCAGGTTCGACAGGAACATGGTACGCACAACTCCTTCCGCAACCGAGGAGATCCCAGCCTGCATGACACCCCCAGTGGCCGCCCGGACCGTCGCTCTCACCAGCGTTAGTGGCACGGCCGCCTGGGTCCCACTCTCCGACAGCACCGCTGCCAGGACACCTGCTGACAGCGGCAAGCCGTGGCGGGCGAGTCGCTTCGCCAGCATCTTTCGTGCGCTTGCCAGGCGGCCAGCAACCGTACCCTCGGGCCAGCCCAGTTGGCGTGCTGCTTCCTTGCGGGTCTTGCCCTCCAGGTCGCACAAGACGATAGGGAGGCGATACTTCTCGGGCAGGAGAGCGAGTTCGTGGTCCAGAAGCGGCAGCACGTCGTGCCAGAGACCCTCCGCAACGGTGGTTGGTTCCGGCACCTGTGCCACCTGCACCTCTTTCGACCTTCTTCGTGCGGCCGCCACGCGGACTTTCTGAGCCGCCCGGTAGGCCACGCCGTAGAGCCAGTTGCCGACCGCGTCACGGGGCGTTATCGTCGTTGCCTTGCGGACAAGCACGAGGAAGGTGGCCTGGAAGGCATCCTCGGCGTCGTGCAGGTTAGGCAGGAGACGGCGGCACACACCCAGCACCGTCGGGCCGTGCCTTCGAACCAGGGTCTCGAAAGCGGCTGCGTCACCTGTTGTCACGTAGCGGCCAAGCAGCTGCCCGTCGGTGAGTTCGGTGCCGGCGAGCTGGGTAAGCGCGTGGAGGATGGTCGACATTCGGTTTAGCCCCCAGTCGAGTTGGGCGTCTACCTAGTATCCCCCGGGACTCGTGGGATTGATATGGAAATTAGTTGAGTGGATTTGCGAAGCGGAAAGCTTAAGCTAGGGCCATTCGTCGAGGTCACCGACGCGCGCAAGCCGAACTGCTTTGCGTGCGTCGGCCCGACACACCGACGCGTATTCCTTGTAGTCAACGAGACGACAAGTTCATCGGTCGCTTGCTGAGAATATGGCAATCGGACCTGAACTCAATTACAATCCTTCGGCGGCAACCTTTATCAATTACGTGCAAATGACTGCCCGTGCTCAGAGGTCAAATCGAGCTGTCGCGCGGAAGCCTATGGCGGGTGATGTAGCATGTCACAATCAATAGCGTCACGGGTTGCTCTGGTCACCGGCTCCGCGACGGGAATCGGTCGGGCGACGGCGTTGCGGTTTGCCAAGCGCGGGCTGGCGGTCGCCGTTAACTATTCACGCTCCGAGAAGGAGGCGAAGGAGACGTTCGAAGAAGTGAAAAGCCATGGGGTGGCGGCGATTCTCTGCCAGTGCGATGTCGCCGTCGAAGCTGAGGTCCGAGCCATGATTCGGCGCTGCCACCATGAGCTCGGAGGCCTCGACATTCTGGTCAATAACGCCGGCGCCACGCGCTTTATCGATCACGCCGATCTGGATGCGCTGACGGATGAAGTCTGGGACGAGATCTTGGGCGTGAACTTGAAGGGTACTTTTTATTGTTGTCGGGCCGCGCTGCCACTTCTCCAGGAGCGGCAGGGCGCGATCGTCAACGTTACCTCTATTGCCGGACTGCAAGGGGAAGGCAGCTCGATTCCTTACGCGGCGAGCAAAGCCGCCGGCAATTGTTTGACGAAATCGTTGGCGCGCGCTTTTGCACCTCGCGTGCGCGTCAACGCCGTGGCTCCAGGTCCGGTACAGACGCGCTGGTTGGCGGATTATCAGGATCGGGTCGAGCGCTACGTCCAACAGACGCCGATGCGCCAGGCGGCCACTCCTGAACAGGTCGCGGAAGTGGTCGAGTTTCTCGCGCTGAGTGCTTCCCTGGTTACCGGCCAGGTTCTCATCGTTGACGGCGGACGGACGATGTAACCGCTGGAGCATTGTTATTTCCTCCGGCTGGTTGCCGCGCTCATGCTTCACCTGCGTTCAGAGTCACGCCTGCCGCGCAGGATGACCAAAGGTGAATCCCAGCGTTACACGCTGGGATTCAGGGTGCCCGGTCAGTAAAAATGGACAGCGTTTATTTCGTCCGCGGCATCCTTGCCGGTGGTGCACGCGCGGCGATTGCCTCCGAGATCGGGCTTCGTAATATTACTGCACGAGCATTGCAGCACTAACCGAAGGAGCATGAAATGCCACGAGGGATTCCCAAGAACAAGGCCAATGGCATGAGCAAAATGGATGCAATGCGCCGGGCATTGGCCGAATTGGGCGGCGATGCACAGAACCAGGACATCCAAAAGTTCCTCAAGTCCCACTTTAGCCTGGACATGGACGTTAAGATGATCTCGAACTACAAGACCCATTTGAAGGCAGCCAGCAAGAGTGCTGCCATCCGTAAGCCAGGAGCACCCGCAGCCGCTCCTACGGGGGCGGACGGGATCACGCTGGACGATATTCGAGTGGTGAAGGAAGTTGTCAACAAGATCGGGGCCGATAAGGTTCGGAATTTGGCTGCGGTGTTGGGCGAGTAGACTTCTGTTGGGAACTCGGCATCGTTACCGCAGCTCTTTCGCTGACGCACTAGACCTCTTTAGTCTCGGGTTGGCGAGCCGGTAATCTCGTAAATTGAGAACACATTCAAGCCAAGAGGCAATACGAGCGGGCGTCGAGCGGCAGTTTCCAGACAGCGTTGAGAAGTCCAATCCGATCTGCCGTCGGCGTTTTTGCAAGGGGCCTGGGGGGGCAAAATTGCGGCGGCGAATGAATTTTTGACCCTGGCAGGATCGTATCCTACGCTTCAAATTGACAGACCCGCCTGCGATTCCCACCAGTTAGCTAGATGGCGCCGGCAGGAGAATAGCCGCCTTGCAGTACGCCCCCACTTTCCCTGCCCTGTTTTTCGAACGGAGCTACCAAATGCCTTTGCAAGCTTTGGAGACTAGAGGCGTAGACGGCGGAGGTAAACGACAACCCGAAAACCGCTCGTGGAAGCGCTACCGTTGCAGAAACAAGCGAGACGCCACCGTCCTCCTCAGACCGGGACTCCAGCGTTTTGAGGTGGCCGTGCGAGATGTTTCGGCTAAGGGAATCGGGATGTTCCTCGACGTGCAATTACTGCCCGGCACTGTGCTGCTTATTCAACTTGTCAGTAGACGGGCGGGCTTCTCGGGCGACCTTTCCGGGACCGTCCGACATTCAACTAAGCAGGCGGACGGTACTTGGGTGGTCGGCTGCAGCCTTTCCCGAAGTCTCACGGATGACGAAGTGCGTAGCCTCTTGTGAATACCCCGCGGGTTTCTTTTGACCCGCTCCCATGACCGGCGTACATTTTGATCACGGCTTCCGAGGCCGAGACTCGACCAATCTGCCGCGTTCTCGGTTGCGAGTCATTTGCTCAACAGTCGTGAAATAGTCGGAGAAATGAAGCAGCCACTGGCCAGCACCTCACGGAGTGCCGGGAGCAGGTCAGACGCAAGGCGTGGTTTGACCACATAGCCATGTGCACCGGCCGCCAGCGCGCCTCGGACGTAATCCAGGTCTTCGTGTACGGTCAAGAAAACAATCTTCGCGGTGGCCCCCGCGGCTTTTAATTGCCGCGCCGCCTCGATGCCGTTTAGTTTCGGCATCGAGATATCGAGCACGATCACGTCCGGAGTAAGCTTGGCGGCTGCGTCGAGCAAAGCTTCCCCGTTATCGACAGTCTTGACAACTTCAAACTCCGGTTCCAGGAGCCGCTTGGCGACGGCAAGAAAGCTCCGGTGGTCATCGGCCAGCAATACGCGCACGGAATTCAAGGACATGCTTCCTGGAAGTTGGCAGATCAAGCAGGCCTGAGGCCCTGGCCTAAAAAAATCCTGGGGCGGGGCGAGCGGGTAGAGCGCCCTTCCTCGAACCTTAACAGTTCTACGCTGGCAGACTACTGGCAAAAGTGACAGGTAAAGCCGGGATAAACCGACAGGCGACAACCTTTACCCAGAAACGATGTGCTGCCGGATGGCGAACTGCACCAACTGGGCACTGGACTTCACTCCCAGTGCCTCCATGATGCTGTACTTGTGGAAGGCAACGGTGCGCGGAGTGATTTTGAGCAGCCGTGCGATATGCTTCATCGTGTGGCCCTCGGCCAGCAGTTGCAGCACCTCACGCTGTCGCAAACTTAACTCGCCTGTTTGCTTGGCTGCGTCGGGCTGGTGCAGGAAATTGGCCAACAGGCCCTCGGTCGCCAGCGGCGTGACATACGAGCGTCCCTGGGACACCTCCTGGATGGCCTGGAGAAGCTCGGCAGCGGCCGAGTTCTTGAGAAGGAAGCCGGACGCTCCTGCCTGAAAGGCCTGCGCCGCGAGTTCGGGATCCTCGCTTACCGTCAAGAAGATCAACTTGATGTGGGGCATCGAGCGCCGGAGCTGCCGGGCTGCATCCAGGCCATTGAGCAACGGCATGGCGATGTCGAGAACAACGATGTCGGGCCGGAGTTCGGCCGCCGCCGTCAGCAAAGCACGGCCGTCCGCTACCGCGCCCACCACCTCGCAACTCGATTCGAGAAGGCGCGCGAACGCTTCGCGGAGCAATCGGTGGTCGTCCGCCAGCAAAACACGTGGCCGGTTCATGGCAGTCTCCCGAGGAAAAAGGCAGCAATCTCGCTCAGCGATGTTCCCGCAGATGCTCCGCCTGATGTTAGTCGCCTGGCTTCAGCTCACTCGCCGTAAGGCAAACGGCTCTGAGAGGAACGTGAACTTCGATCCGGGTTCCGCCCGCGGGGAAGGAGTCGATGGCGATCTCCCCGTCAACCAGGCGCAGCCTTTCCCGCATGCTGACGAGCCCGAGTCCCTCCCTGCCATTGGTCAAAGTTGGGTCGAAACCCGTCCCATCATCGGTAATTCGCAAATCAATCTCGTACGGTCTTCCAATCAACTCCACGTCGGCATGCCGGGCCCCGCTGTGCTTGATAACATTCCCGAGAGCTTCCTGGGTGATGCGATAGAGACACAAGGCTGCGTCCTGGGGTATGATTTCCGGCATCGCGTCATAAGTAAACTCAATCTGTAAGCCGTGGGCCTGGGTTAGTCCGTTGCATAGACCCCGGATGGCTGCCACCAGCCCGAGCTGCTCCAGATTCGAGGGATGGAGCTGGTGCGACAGATCATGCACCGACGAAGACAGTTGCTTGACCTGGGCCGATAACTCGTTCATTTGCCGGCTGAGCTGGGCAGCCGACTCCGGCGGTTTCTGACCAAGAAGGTCCATCTCCACGGACAGAAGAGCGAGGCTCTGATTCAGGTCATCATGGAGCTCGCGGGCAATCCGCCGGCGCTCCATCTCCTGAGCCTGGAGGAGTTTGCGGGTCAACGCTTGCAATTCGCGCTGGTTCCCCAGCAGTTCGTCCTTCGCCTGCTTTTCATCCGTGACATCTATACAAGACCCGATATACCCTTCGAAGGCGCCGTCTGACTTGAATCGGGGCATGCCGGTGTCGAGGATCCAGCGGTATGTCCCATCGAACCGCCTTAGCCGATACTGCATGCGAAATGACTGGCGCGCATCGAAAGCCCGAACATAAGTATTCAGACAGTCCTGCAAATCGCCGGCATGGACGCCTTCGCTCCAGCCGTCACCTAATTCATGCTCCAGGGACTGGCCGGTGAAATCGAGCCAATGTTTGTTGCAGTAGGTACAGCGTTTGTCGCGGCCGGACATCCAGACCATGAAGGGAGCGGTGTCTGCCATGAGCCGGAAGCGACCTTCGCTCTCGCGTAAGACCATCTCCGCGCGCGTGCGGCTTGCGCGCTGTACCAGCAATCCAACCAGAAGCAGAAACTGGGTGATGCAAAGGGAAATCACGCCAATAATTTGCCACTTGTAAACCTCCCAGAGTCCCGGTTCCTTATTGAGGACCACGCTTCCGGGAGGCAAGTCTTCCTGGCTGATCCCCCAGCGCCGCAATTGGCGCGCGTCGAACAGGTAAGTGTTCTCGCTGGTTTTCTGGACGCCAATGCTCGCGGGATTTTCGCCAGCCAGAATCCGTAAGGCCAGGCTGGCCGAATTCTTCCCTTCGCTCTCGAAACTGATCACCCGGCCGCCGACAACTCCGCGGCCCACATACGAATCGACGTGACTGTAAATGGGCGCGCTGGCCACACTCGCCAGCTGCTCCAGGACAAATGCGGGCACCGTGGCCTTCCCGGAACCGTCCTGGAACACGTGGAGATAATAGATAATGCTGCGCTCGGGAAGGCGGGCTACTTCGCTCAAGAGACTTTCCATGGGCAGGCCGACCAGGTAATGGAATTCGAGCTTTGTTTCATAGGGGCGAAATAGCTTCCGTGCCTCGGCCGCCCAGAATAGATCCATCTCGGATTTACCTGCGACGACGAAGATGCGTTGTGTATTCGGATGAAGCTTAAGGGCAAGATCCAGGGAAGCCCACAAGTCCATCTTCACCGGAACGCCTACGACGTCGGCTGGCAGCTTGCGCGCATCAAGCTCGCTGCGATCGACGGTGCAAAAAACAATCGGCGCTCCTGGGAAGATCTGTTCACGGTGGGTCAGCGCAAAATCCAGGGCTGGGGCCAAACCGGCAATTACGACATCCACCTTGCGACGTGCGTATTTTCTTCGTAAGTGCTCTACCTGGAATTGCTGGTCGCCGGTATCGCGCGGCTGCGACACATCGAGGTACTCGTCATAAACTTCGATCCTCTCCGCGGAGCCGCTCGCGAACGTGGAGCGAATGCTCTGATCCACCAGCGCATTCCCGGGGCTGCCGTCGTTGTTCTGCGGATAGAGCACGACAACCAACCGGGCCCGGGCGCTTCCCTCTGCCGTGGCAAGAGCACAGTAAGACACACTGACGAGCAGAGCAAGCCACGGTGTCTGGCCAATGAGCCGTGATCGATTGCGCCCTCCGCCGCTCCGTGCGAATTTCATGGCAGCAGTCCTGAATCAGCCAAGGGGCGCGATGCAACGGCAAATCAGGAGGAGCTCATCTCCTTCAATTGCAGGGCCATCCGTGGGAAAGTTCGTGACAATAGTGTATTGAGTTGCCTGATCAATCAGGCACTGTAAGGCGTACTGTTCCGCGTTGTCAAGTAAATATTTTATTGCTGGGCGTGCCGGCGTGCCCGGTCGCTGCTCCCGGCACGGCCTTCCTGTCAGTTTTTCCCCTGGGCACCTGGCATTTTTGACAGTGGCATCTTTCCTCCTCCGCCCATAGATGTATGCTGCGTTCATAACGCTCATGACGGGGAGGAGCGTGCTGGGGCGACAGAATCTGGAGGGTCTCTGCAATGAGAGTGTTGCGTGTTTTCGCCGTGCTCGTTGGTCTGGCCATTCCCGCCTGTGCCGAGGCTGCGCAGAATGATTTGCAACTTTTCATGAACGCAATTCCAGCGTCGACGAATACCATCACGGTCATCCGCATGCGCTCAATCATGCAAAGCCCGCTGGCGCGCCGGGAAGGCTGGGCCAAGAAGCGCGAAGTGGAATACCAGGAGGGCACGGCGGTCTTGCCGCCCACTTCGGACATCATCGTGATTGCCTCGAAGCTGATTCCGGGCAATCTTGCCAATTCGCCAACGATCGCACTGCTGCCCGTCGACCAGCCCATTGCAGACCGCGACCTGGCCGCACGCGAGCGCGGTAGTGTGCAACCCGTCGGCGGCGAGTTCGTGGTCCTCAGCTCACGGAACTGCTACATGATTACCAAGGGCAAGTACCTGGCCATTGTCAGTCCGGCAGACCGCCAGGAGACGGCGCAATGGATCCGCTTTGTCCGCAAGAACCGCGAGCCGGCAGTCACGCAGTATTTGCAAGACGCGATCAACGCCGACGCCGACGCCGACCTCATGGTCGCCATCGACACGGAAGACATTCTCGACCCGCGGCTGATCCGTTACGCACTCAACCATTCCGAGCTGCTTGGCGGCGACAACAAGGCGGATGGCCTCGGCGTGCAGGCCCTGCTCCTCAAGCTCAAGGGGGCGCGCTTGACGGTGCAGTTTGGCGAGGCCATCGCGGGCACGCTCCGTCTGGAGTTCAGCGACAAGGTCGGCAAGGAAGGACTGCTCTTGAAGCCGTTCCTGAAAGAGTTGCTGGGAGATATCGGCTGCGAGATCGACGACTTCAGCAACGGTCAAATCAGCCTGGAAGAAAACGCGGTTATGATCAAGGCCAACGCGACGCTGCCTGGGTTGAGGCGACTGCTGTCCCTCGTCGTGCCAGCCATCCCCCGGGTGGACACCAGACGGCCCGTGCAGTCCAATAATCCGCCGCCAAAGCCGCAGCTATCGCCGGAGGAGAAGGAGGCAAGGGCGTCGCTCGCCTATTACAAGAATGTCAACAGCATGCTGAACGAGTTGCAAAAGAAGAACCGCAAATCCGGCGACTACGCCAAGACCGTGGTCTGGCACGAAACCTATGCCAACAAGATTGAGCAGTTGCCGACGGAATACGTGGATCCGGAGCTTGTGCAGTACGGCGCACGCGCGCATAACCGCTTGCTTGGTCTGGCGGATTCGTTGCGTGGCATCGCCGTTCAGATTCAGTCGCTGGAAACCGGCGTGAGCGCCAATATCTTTGTGGGCGCGACCGCGCGCGGTCCCCTCGGCTACTCGCGCTCCTCCCCGGACTCGCAGTTCGACTCGAACGTCAATCAGATCCGCATCATGCAAGCCCAGCAGATCGCCGCCGGCGCCGGGGATCGGCTCAAGATTTGGAACATGATCTTCGACGACAGCAAAGCAACCGCCACGAAGATGGGCACCAAATACAAAGTTGACTTCGAACCCTTAACTAGGTAACCGGCGATGCCTTCGCCCCCATGGCGGTTTCGCCTATGGCGCATCGGAAGGTGGAAGAAGGACCCGTTTACTGGAGAAGCATCATGAAATGGTTCTGTGGCAGCTTCATTGCACTAGCGATCCTCATCCGCCTCGCGCCCGTGTGCCAGGCCGATGACCGTGCCTATCAGGATTTGTTGCGGCGCTTGCCCGATTCTACCAACGTGGTCGTCGTCGCGGACGTGCCGGCCCTGCGCAAGACTCTTGGTCTGGCGCCCGGCAGCGCGGTGTTGCAGTCCGACGTCAGCAGTGTGCCGATTGCGGCAAACACGTTTGTCATGGGCGCCCATGTGGACCTGAGCGAACACCGGCACGTCTGGTCGATCGCCATGTGCCAGCATCCCCGCAAAATGACCATTGAAGACATCGCGAAATTAGAGGACAACCCTGCCGAAGAGGTGGCGGGCTTTCGTGTCGTCCCATCGATTCGCAACGCCTACTTCATCGAGCTTGCCCCGGATGTGCTTGGCGTAGGCTCGCCCGCGAACCGGCAGCAATTGAAACGTTGGCTGACGTATCAGAAAAGCAACCAGGTTGCCGCACTGTCGCCGTATCTCGCGCAGGCCGCCGACCTCTCGGATGCCGCTGTGGTCGTGATGGCCGTGGACCTGGCGGACAGTGTGGACGCGTCGGCCATTCACCGCGGCCTGAACGGCTCCCAGGTTCTGGGGTCCAGGAAAAAAATCAATTACCCGGCGGTGGAAAAGACGCTCGTGCGCGTCAAGGGTTTGACGTTCACCATTCAGCCCGGCAGCCCGTTGACCGGCAATTTGATGGTGGACTTCAATGACGAAACGACGGAGATTCAAGGGTTCGCCAAGGCCTTGCTCATCGAGATCTTGCAGCACGCGGGGGTCTATGTGCGCGACTTCGATGATTGGAAACCGCGGATCAAGGATCGCTCGATTGGCCTGAGCGGAGCGCTGTCCCTGAACGGTTTTCGGAAGTTCTGCGCCTTGATCGGCACGCCGGTGCCGCAACCCGAGGCAGCGGACATGGCGAGCTACAAGTCCATGTCCCCCGTGGAGCAGTCGAAAGTTGCGTCCCAGCGCTACTTCAAGAGCGTCACGCAAACGCTGAAAGACCTCAAAGAGGACAAGACCAAGTCCGTCAAGGGGCTGGCGGAGTGGTACGACCGGTACGCCGACCAGATCGCCAAGTTGCCCATTCTCAACGTGGACCCGGATTTGATCAACTTTGCCGCGGCGACCAGCGAGAATCTCCGCGCCATGAGCGCTTCGCTGAAGGGCATCTCGTTGCAAAGCGGCTACCTGCAGCAACAGAAGGCGGAAGGCCAGATCTACAACGCCCCCAATTACACCGGTAACTACTCGGGCTACAACGCCTACGGCGGCTACTGGGGAGGTGGGGTCGCGAACCTGGCTAACAACATGGCGCTTTATCGCTCCGGCACCGCCGGCGGCGTGACGACGGTCAACAATTACGCGGAGGTTTACCAGCAGCAACTCCTGCTGGTCAAGCAAGGGGAAGCGGGGCGCGTCAAGCTCTGGCAGCGCATCGACGACGAAACGGCAGACATTCGCCGCAAGATGACCATGAAATACCAAACAGAGTTTTGACCGCGGACAAGGAGTCACCATGAACACGCAGTCAGTGGTTGGCAGAAGCATCCCCGTAGTAAGCGGGCCGGAAAGTCTCAGGGAAATTTGGGGGTTTTTGCTGGGCATGGGGATTGCCCTTATGCTCCTGGGAATTGCGGCGATCGGCTCGTCGCTCATCGCCACCTTCGCGACGGTGCTGGTGTTCGGCATTCTCCTCTTGCTCGGGGCAATATTCGAGGTGGTCACAGCATTCTGGGGCCGCAACTGGAGGGGATTCTTCGTCCATCTGTTGACGGGCGTTCTCTATCTCATTGCCGGAATTTTCCTGATCAACAACCCGGTCGGAGCGGCGCTCGGCTTGACCCTCCTCGTGGCCGTCTGCCTCCTGACAGGCGGCGCCGTCCGTATCGTCCTTTCCCTGCTGGAACGCTTTGACGGTTGGGGCTGGGTCGTCATGAACGGCATCGTTTCCGTCCTGCTCGGCGCCGCGATCTGGCGGCAATGGCCTCTGTCCGGTCTGTGGGCCCTCGGTCTGTTCGTTGGCATCGAGATGCTGTTCAGCGGTCTGTCGTGGGTGATGCTGGCGCTAGCGGTGCGCTCCGGTTCCAGGGTTGCGCCGCTGAGTTGATGTACGAAATTGGCGGATTACATGACCTGGCTGCAGCGCTATCGTGTCCGGCATTATGTCGCCAACTCGATCTGGATCCTGCCGTTATTCGGCATGGTGGCGGCCCTTGCGACCAGTCGAATCCTGCACTGGATCGAAGTAGTCAAGCAGTGGGAATCGGCCCTTCATCCGGACACCGTACTGGCCGTGCTCGGGACCATGGCCTCGTCGATGTTCACGTTCATTGTGTTTGTTTCCTCCGCGTTGCTGGTGGCCGTCCAGCTCGCCAGCGGCCAGCTCACGCCACGCATCATCGCCATCGTCTTCAAGGACCCGGTCACGAAGCTGTCGTTAACGATTTTTACCTTCACGTTTACCTTCACGCTGGCAGCCATGGTGCGCATCAACACCAAGGTTCCGTGGCTCACGGTGGAAATAGCCGCCTTCAGTTGCCTGGCAAGTTTAGGCTTCTTTCTCTTTTTGATTGACCACGTGGGCAAAGCGCTACGTCCGAGCGGCGCTTTGCGCGCGGTAGCTTTGCTGGGGCGCGAGGTAGTGGAAAGCGTTTATCCGCGCCGGCTCGCGAACGCGCCCGAGGCTGAGCCGACGACTGAACTTCTCAGCGGCCAGCCAACGCTCACGATTGCCAACGCCAGCAACGGCGTCGTCCTCGCCTTTGACGACAAAGGGCTGGTGTCCCTGGCCGAACGTGGCAATTGTGTCATCGAAATGGTGCCGCAGGTAGGCGATTTTGTGGCGGCCGGCGATCCGTTGTTTCGGATTTTCCATGGCGGAACAAACCTGGCGGCAGAGGCCTTGCAGCACTCGGTCGCCTTTGGACAGGAACGCACCCTCGAGCAAGATCCGTGTTTTGCCTTTCGGATCATTGTCGATATCGCCTCCAAGGGACTGTCCCCGGCGATCAACGACCCGACCACTGCCGTTCTCGCCATCGATCAAATCCATCACCTGCTCCGCAACGTCGGCAGCCGGCGCCTGGATGATGGAAAGTTGCGCGATGCGGCAGGCAAGCTTCGGCTTGTCTACCGGACACCCGACTGGGAAGATTTCGTCCACCTGGCCGTGACCGAAATCCGTCAGTTTGGCGGCCAGAGCATTCAGATCGCCCGTCGTCTGCGCGCCATGCTGGAAAACCTGCTGCTGACTCTACCCGAGAAGCGCGCCGCGGTGCTTCGGCAGGAACTGGACCTGCTGCAACGGTCCGCCAAACGGTTCTTTCCGGAGCCGGAAGATCAAGCTCTGGCGAATATCAGCGATTTCCAGGGAGTCGGCGGCAAGGGGGGACAAAGCTAGCAGCCCGTTGTCCGCCGTTGGCCACTGTCCGCCCGCCATTGCACTTGGCGGAGTATGGCGAAGTTGAAAAAAGTTGCTGAATTCTTGCCGGAACCTCCGGAATGCTCTTGTCGGTAAGCGCGGCTTTATGCATCGGCAAGCACCAACATGGCCAGGCGGAGCCAGGAGTCCAGCCGGTCAAGCTGGCAGGGGCGGGGCGAGTTGTTTGCCAGTTTGCCAAGTTCGTGGCCACCCGTGGCAAACATGTCTTGAGTCGGAACTATCCACGGCCGATTAGGCTTACGCCTTCATTAAAGGCAAGTTTGCCACTTTGCCACGGGTCACGGGGCCAGGGTCCTTCCTCGTTGTTCGCCCGCCTTGGCCGCGTCTGTCCGCCAGCCAATCGCATTGGGCGGACCGGCGGCGGACCCACGAACGAGAGCGGCTGGCCACCTTGGCCGCCTTGGGATTTTTCTGGTTTTTTTGTGTTTTCCTGGTGGCCATGTTGGTGGCCATGTTGCCAATCCGTTGACCATCTTGGCAGGCTCGTTCGATGCACTACTTCCTTACGCCCTTGCACACTCACATCGACTGTCCCCCCTGTCCCCTTTCCGTTTCACTCTCGCCGTAACTCCGCCATCTGGTTAAAATGGAGCGAGAGTCAAACGGGAGCCGGCCATGTCAAACCAAGGTCATGCGAACGGCAAAGATCGGGCGGCAATTTTTGCGCGCCTCTGGGAAACGGAAAAGGGGCGCATGCCGCGCCTGCTGGCGCGGCTGGTCTTGAGGCTCGGCTTTCGTGACCGCGACAAGGCGCGTATGCACCAACTCGCCGTCAAGAACCAGGAAGGGTTGATTTCTCAGACCGAGCTTGAGGAACTGGATAACTATATCGAGGCAGGTGACCTGATGGCTCTTCTTCATTCCAAAGCCCGGCGAGCGCTCAGGCATGGCAAGGAAGCGTCCACCCGAAATCGATGACCGGCTCCAGCGCGCGGTTCGTCGCCGCGCCGGCAACCGGTGCGAGTACTGTCATCTACCCGCGGGCGTGCATGGCACTCCCTTTGAGATCGAGCACATCATCCCACGTCAGCACGGGGGCCTGACAGCTCTGAGTAATCTGGCTTTTTCTTGCCTGCGCTGCAATCGCCGGAAGGGCCCAAATCTTTCAGGCATTCTGAAAATAGGAGGGCGAGCCAGAATCATTCCCCTGTTCCATCCGCGGCGGCACCGCTGGCATCGGCACTTCCGCTGGAACGGCCCGTTTTTGCTGGGAAAGACGCCGGTGGGCCGTGTGACCATTCAGGTGCTGGCGATAAACGATCCGCTCCGCGTGGCAGTTCGTCAAGCGCTTATGGAAGACGGGCGATTGGGCGAACCGTAGCGAGGCCCAACTAGCTGCTGGCGCCCCGGCGGGCCACAACGAGGCCCTGGCCATTGCCGTCCCTCCTTCCGACTTGCTCGGTGGTCGAGCTTCGCGTGCCTTTTGCCAACGCTGCCGGAAACCCTACGCCTACTTTCCCTGGGGAGAAAACCATGACGCAGAACGCTTGTCCCGAATGTGGCGCAGCGATGGAAGAAGGCTTCATCCCGGACATGCATGTGGGCAGCGCCATGCAGTTGGCCTGGCAACGTGGTATTCCAGAGAGTAAGAAGTTCTTGGGCTTGAAAACAAAGGGTG
>Ga0073928_10006312_pt1 | contig 16018 bp, 13 predicted proteins | sample PaiPotPPA55metaG_FD_76969 | JGI IMG/M metagenome (GOLD analysis project Ga0073928, IMG submission 76969) | Iron sulfur acid spring bacterial and archeal communities from Banff, Canada, to study Microbial Dark Matter (Phase II) - Paint Pots PPA... ... | reverse complement strand
CGGTCGGCGATCATCCGCACGCTCTCGACCAACTCGACGCGTTGCTCGCCAAGCCGTACGTCATCTCGCCCGCGTGGCTCAAGATCGACCCGACGTGGGCGCCGCTCAAGGGCGACCAGCGTTTCGAGCGGCTGATCGCGCAGCCGGCGCCGCGTCCGACGCCGCCGAAGATCTAGCTGCGCGGCTCGCCGAACTATACCCGCCGGGAGGTCCCCAGTCGTGGCTCCGTACACCGCCGGTCGCGGAGACGCCGGCCATGTTTAAGGGACGTCACCCACGAACGAAGTTGATTCAGTCATTGCTCGCGCGTCCCCTCGCACTGAACCCCGGCGATCGCTGCGATGGCGCTCGGCGCCGCGAGCAGCGCGGTGACGGCCTCCTGCCCCAATTGCTGCCGCGCTATCTCTATCCCTTCTTCTGCGGTCCCGGAGGCGATCCTATCCAGCACGTCCACCGGCAGCGCGCTGAACGCGGCCACATGGCTCATGAAGGCCGTCACCTTCGGCGTCGCCTTGAAGATGACGCCAAGCGTCTGCAGCGCATCGATTTCAGCCACGTCGTTCTCCAGCATCGCACGCAACAGCTTGAGCTGAAGGAAGGGATCAGCCGCTGCGAGGTAGAGCGTCTCAAGGCGTGATCGCCGTGATGCGGCCGCGGCGATGACGTTCCCTCCCACGTCTTCGACCGACACCTGACTCAGGGCTTCGCGCCTGGCCACGCGGATCCCGCGAACGTCGCGCTCCACGCTGCGCAGCGACGCGCCAATCTCGCGGGCGATCTGGCGCAGGGTGAGACCGCGGCCGAGCAAGTGACCCACGTTTTCGCGACGGTCGAGCGCGGCCTCTCGGCGCGGCTTTGTCGGCTTTAGCGCCTGAGGCTCGCCAGTTGCTGCCGATCGGAGTTCGGAATGATGATCGATCATAAGCTGTTTACCGGGTGATAAGGGACAGAGAAAAGCCCGCCACTAGTACATCCGTAGATGCGATGGCGGGCATCGGAGTTGGCGAACGGAGTCTATGTGATAAGTGCGCACGCTGTTGCCGGCTTGCTCGACGAGTGGCGGTCGCCAACGCGAGATGTCGTAGTCGTCCCAAGGGCCACCACACCAATGGTCTTGGCGAGGTAATGTGCGACGCCTCGAGCCCGGTCGTATGCCTCGATCTTCGCCCGGCCCGCCTTCCAAGCCCACTGTAGCTGGGGTGTTTCCAAACTAGCCGTTCCGGCGACGAGCGCATGGAGGTGCAGTCGCATTCCTGCAAGCCCGCGCTCGACCACCCAGGAGTACGGGACTCGGCGCTGCGTGGCGCAGGTAAGTCGTGACACAAAGGGGTCCGTAAATTCATGCCGCAGGCGGTCGGCGCTCATCGCGACTTCTGTCGTGAGCGTGACGAAGTGCGCCCAGACATATTGATTCAAGAAATCGCCCCAAGTCTGAGCCACGCGGCGCCGCTGACGCCACGCTCGCCACGCATCAGGGTCGAATAGATTCGGGCAGGTGTCATCCATCCCTCGGGTTCTCCTCTTGTTGTATGGTGCCACCGCGCTCGCTGCGGGGTGCGCCGGGGGCCTTCGAGGCTTTTAGCCCCTGTTTAGGTGGTTGGTGGCCCTGGAGTCCTGATGCGAAGCGCTGGCGCCTGATTGATTCAATCCTTGGGCAACCGGCGTACACACTCCGAGGCCGATGTCGGCGACTCGTCCCGTAATGCCAGGGCGGAGCGCCCATCGCGATGGGATGTGGTAAAGCGCGGCTGGTTCACCCTGATGGTCGGTCTCGCACCCGCCAATGGAAGCGCGCGCAATGCGCGAGTACATTGCCCAGGCGTTAGTCACATCAGCTCCCGGGGACCGCAGTTACGCGCGGTCGACCAGGGCGCTTCAGGCTGTGCGCGGTGGTTTCTCGTGTCGTCGGCGCGGGCGACGCACGCCAGCCGCCGGGCAAGGCAGTTCCCCCGTCAGCGATCCACGCGCGAACAACGGTCGGCGCGAACCTGAGTTGGCGACCCAATCGGACGTGAGGCAACAGCCCAGTGCGGGCCAGCCCGCGCACCCGCTCCGGTCGAAGTCCGAGCATCAGGGCTAGCTCGCGCGCGGTCAGTAGTCGTTCGACACGCGGGGCGTCGTGCTCCGCGTCCCTGGACGCGTCGACACCTTCCGGTGCCGCTGTGGAGTCCATCGTGTGCCCCAAATGAAAAAGTGGATGCCGGGTCGTCTACACCCCCGCAGCATCCACGGGCAAACGAAGACCTGCGCTGCTAGCCTACTCCATCGAACTCACGTAGGCTTTGCGCCGCGCAAAAGTATGTTACCCAGTCGGCGAACTTCGCACAAGAGCGCGAAGGCGCTTGCGCGTCGTGAACCTGCAGCGCGCGCCGAAGAGGTAGTAAGAACACTGGCAATCCGGCGACGGAGCTGCGCGCGAATTACGCGCGAATGCAAGAGAATCTCAGAATACCGGCCGCAATCTAAGAGCATGGCCGCGCGCGCGAAGGCGCTGTACCTTCAACGCTTGAAGTATGCTGAGAAGCAGTGAGATTTTCTGACGTCTACGGCCGGGTCTGACTGTGACACCGGAGGTCGCGGGTTCGAGCCCCGTCAGTCCCGCTCGTCGTAAGTTGGCTGCGCCTCTTCGATCGCGGCGTACGTGACGAAGAGGATCGTGCACCCGACCCAGTCCTCGGGCTCAGGGCAACGTCACCATCTCATGCCAGTCTGGTCCAGGCGCATCGCCGGCGTTGTTGCCGGCAATAACGCCGGAATTGTTCATCCAGTGGTAGTCGGAATAGTTGTCGATCTTGTACTGCTGGCCGCTGACCGGGTCGATGACATCGACGGTGCCCAGAATGGCGTTTTCGCGACGGCGGGAGATTTCGTCGTACACCTGGGAGCGCTGCTGGTATCCTTTCACGACCATGTCCGACGTTCGGCGCTCGTCTTCTTGCATCGCTTGTTGGGCTTGCATCTGGAACTGCTGGGAGCGGAGCTTGTCCTGTAGCACAGCGTTGTTGGCGATCTGCTGCTGCTGCGCTTGCCATGCCGCGTTGATGTGAAAGGATCGCATTCCCTCTTGCACTGCCTTGTCGGCGTCCTGCTGCCGCCCAGGAGAGGCGAGGTAGCCATACAGGCGGTAGACGAACCACAGGCTTGAGCGGCCCGGGAAGGGAAGCACGGTTGCGGCAACAACCGAACCGCGAACAGGCGTGTTGTTCAGCGTGCACGTGAACGTCGCCTCGCCGCCGGTGAGCTGAGGATTGGTAAAGCCGTCGTTGCGTGTTGCCGGGAGCAAAGACGAAACGAAATCGGGACGCGGATTGTTGGAGACGATCTGCAGTCCGCTGCACTGGCGCTGGACAGACGTCTGTGCGTAAGCCTGCGCGAACTGTTGACCACTCATGTAGCGGCGGATCTGCAGTCGAGTTCCGTCACCGAGGGTCTGGTATCCGCCCTCATGCAAGCCTTCAAACGCCAGGACCTGATTGGGCTCGGTGAAGCTACCCAGGTTGGCATCGCCGAGGGCGCCGCGGATTTGGCCGTCGGGCGACATCATAGTGACGCCGATGCGAACGTCGGTGGCGCTGAGTCGATAGGCTCCGCCCACAACCTGCCAGCCGCGTGGCACCGAGATCGCGAACGCCTTTTCGCGCGGATCCGTCCAGTCCACAAAGCTGAGCGGTCCCGCCGGAGCGGCCACAGCGGCTGCGTTGCTCTTCGCCGCGCGGTCCTGCGGGACGTGGAAACTCTTGAGAATACGCGCGAACGTGTCGCCGGAGCTGCGAAAGACGCCCGTGGGTGCTTCGACGCAATACAAGACTACGGTCGTGCCATTGGCGGCCGCAGACCAGGTCATCATCGCGATGCCGCTACGCTGCGGTCCACGAGCAAAAGCGCGCACAGCGCCAACGCCGGCATCGCCGGATTGCCACGGCATCTGGTCGTCCACCTTGCGGGCGAACTGCTGGACGAGGGCAGCAGCGCCACGAGCATCGAGCTGCCGCTGTTCGATGGACATGGGCCAAATGACCGCCAGCTCGCCGCCAAAGCCTCGCGCAGTGATGCGGCCCGATTTGGTGTCGCGAGCGAGGGTCCACCCGGAGGGCAGGTCGATGACGAAACCGCTCGGGTCTGCGTGAGTGGTCCAGACGGCCGCTGTCGTGGAGGGCTTTGCCTGTGCCCACGCGGCGGTCGACACCATGATGGCGATGGGCAGAAAGAGCATCGGCTCTGGCGACTGCCGCCGCATTTGTTCTCCTTCCCTTGGGAGACCGACCACAAAGTTATTGCGCGACGCCGGGGCGGTGCTACTGCTACTCAACGAGTCGCTCGAAGCGCGGGTTACCTCCGGGCGCTGAGCCGGCCGTCGGCGCTTCCGAGCCTTGCTCCATCTTTTCGTTCTGGCTCGGGCTCGGCGGCTGATCGTCCTGTTGAAGCGCGAGGTATGTCACAACGTCCCAGGCGTTGTGAATGCCAATCAAGACGAGCAAGACCACAGCGCCTCCGAGCGCGAACAATGCTCTCGTCGCGGCGGACGGAAGCAGGACCGCGCTTGCGACGATCACGACGTAAGAGACCAATGGGAGGATGGTGTACCAGATCCAGTCCTCGAGTTCTGGACGGTACACGGTTAGCCGCTTCGCCAGGTACAACACACGCAGCACGTACACGACGCCGTAGATACCGGTGAACCCAAGCATCGCACCGACTTGATTGAGTGAGTGCCACGGCGCGCTGAGTATCGCCGAGACGACGAGTGCAACGCAGAAGTGCACCACGGTTGGCGTGCTGAACGTCGCGACCCCGTCGGGCGTCCTTCTCGAGCGTTCTAACCCGACGACGAGGGTGATCACGACAAACATCAGCCCGGTCAAAGCCGCGGCCGACGAGCCGACGATGACGTAAAAGTTCGACCAGGCGGTTAGGACCGACGACATCGTTTCGGGCATTCTCGATTCCTAGCGTTGCAAATTAAGAGGTCTGTGCCACCCGCGGCTTACGCGCCGAGTGCACGTGCGTCGATGTAGAGGGCGGTGCAGCTTGCGCCGCCCGTTATGGTTTCCGTGGCAGCGACTACTTGACCGAGGCAACGAGCAGGCTCTACGGGAGGGCCGAAGGTATGGACCGCATCGCTTGCGTTTAGTGGAGACTGGCTAGTTGGACGATCTCTCGTCGCAAATCGAGTCGCTCCAGTCGCAGATCGCGGAGATCGAGTCGCACATGCGCGCGTTTCTCTTCATCTCGCTTGCGCTCTCGATTGTTTGCGCGGCCGCCTGCGCGCGCATCGCCGCCGCGAAGGGCCATAACCCTATGAGGTGGGCGAGCCTCGGTGCGTTCTTGGGACCGATCGCGCTGGTGATCGTGCTGCTGCTCCCCGCCGATACCGCGACGAAGAAGTGTCCCGAGTGCGCCGAAAGGATCAAGGCCGAAGCCAGGAAATGCCGCTTCTGCGGCTACCGTTTCGATGAGCTTGAAACGGCCACCCCGCACGACCAATCCCCCATCTAGCAGTGGGCGAGCTGGCCAGCCCCGCGTTCAATCTGGGTGTGCGTGCGGTCGAAAGACGATGTCAAACCACGGCTTCCAGGTGGCTCCATTGTCACTCGAGCGTTCCCCCCTCTCGTGCACGCCCATCGCTTCGCGATACCACACGCCGCGTACCAAGGACGAAGATCCGTCGGCGGCTTTCTCCGGCCCCGTTAGCACTATGCTGTCGCCACGCATGCCACCATCCAGCAGGAGCAACTGCCCGCGGTTTGTGATCCAGCTCTGGTGCCAGACCCGTCGTTTTGCGTCGTACGCGCTGAAGCTTTCGCCCACCAGCCCGTCAGCTTGCTGATACACCTCGCGGATTGCACAGCCGCCGAGCATATAGGTCACCGTGTTGCGCGCGACAATCTTGCTTGGCGCACCGACGTCGTAGGTATCCCAATCGCCTACGAAAAAATCGAACTGGCGGTACTCCGCGGTCGCGCACGCCGGGTCCGGCGCCGTCTTGCCCGCGGATGCCACGCGATACGCAGCAGGCGCCGCGACAAGCAAAGCTACGAGTAATCGCCTCCCGATAGATGCTGTCGGCATTATCATGCCGCCTCGACTCGCCCGGGGATCAAGACCGCGGCAACCGCAGCGCTGGCGAGCGCTAGGGCCGCCGCGACGACCATCACTAGTCGAAATGCTCCGACGAACGCATGCGCGGCCGTGTGCGCTGTGGAGCTGTCGCCAAGTGCTCGTACGCCTAAGTTTACGAGGCGGGCGCGGTCGAGTGGCGCTATACCCCTTTCGGCGAGCTCGCGATCGAAACGCGCGCGAAACGCGAGTGAGCCGACCAGCCCGAGAGCCGCGACCGCGAGCACGCTCGCTGTTCGGGCGACCGCGTTGTTCACGCCTGAGGCGAGTCCCGCCCGGTCGGCTGGCACGGAGCCCATCGCCACAGTCGTGAGCGGCGCCACCGTTACGACTAGCCCAAGGCCAAGCACAAACGCGGCCGGAAAAAACGTGGTCCAGTAACTAGCGGACCCTGACGCTACGATGCTTGGCCGCGCGAAGAGCACAAACCCCGCGGCCGCGATCACGGGACCGGCGACGAGAGGCAGTCGAGCTCCGTAGCGATGTACGAGCCCTCCCGCCCAACGTGACAGCGCGAACAACAGAACTGCCAGCGGAACGAGGGCAGAGCCTGCGGCTGTCGCCGAGTAGTGCTGTACCTGAAGCAAGTCATACGGCAGGAAGAAGAGCGCGCCGCTGAGCGCGGCGTAAAAGAGGAGCGTTAGCAAATTGGCGCCGGTGAACGCTCTGGACGCGAACAAGTCGAGCGGCATCATTGGCGACCGGCTCCGCCTTTCGACGATCACGAAAGCGACCAACGCCAGCAAGCCGACCAGCGCAACCGCCGTCGAGGGGCTGCTCAACGCGCGCCCGGGAGTGTCATTCACTGCGCTGCCGGCTTCGAGCAGACCGTACACGACGAGGCCAAGCCCAGTGGTCGCGAGCAGCGCGCCGCTGATGTCCACCGGCCTGTCCGCGTCATCGCGGCTCTCGGGAACTCGCCAGACCGTGACGGCGACCGTCACGATTGCCAGCGGGATGTTGAGGAAAAAGACCAACCGCCATCCGCCATGGTCGATCAGCCACCCACCGAGCACCGGGCCAAGCGCAGTCGTAAGCGCACTGAACCCCGACCAGGTGCCGATGGCGCGGCCTCGCTCCGCCGGCGCGAACGTCGCTTCGATGATCGCCAGGCTTCCGGGCGTGAGCAGTGCGCCGCCGAGCCCCTGAATGCCCCGCGCGACGATGAGGTGCCCGATCGTCGGCGCAAGCCCGCACCACACCGACGCGCACGCGAACACGACGACACCGAAAACAAATACTCGGCGCCGGCCAAACCGGTCGCCGAGCGCGCCGCCAACGAGAATCAATGCGGCGAGCACCACAGCGTATGCTTCGACCACCCATTGCGCCCCGGCCAGGCTCGCGCCGAGGTCGTGCTGAAGGATTGGAAGCGCAACATTGACTACCGTGCCGTCGATGAAAACCATCGCCGATCCCAGCACGGTGGCGACCAGCGTCCAGCGCTGCTGACTCCTTGCGAGCGCCGGTACTTCCACCCGTGCAGTCATGCTCAGCAACTTGGCGGGCGTGTCAAGCGCATGGACAATGGATAATTTCCTTCACGTCTATGGCGGACCTGATGTCTCGAACGAAATCGGGCCTTCGGCCCACGACCACGGGATGGCTTGGTCGCGTGGCCGTAGTGCTCGCGGCCTCCGTGCTCATCAGCGGAACGGCAAAAGCACAGGATGCCTCGCCAAGCGTCGCTCAGAGGGCGCCGCTGCCCGCGCTGCGGGTGGTGGATCCCGGCTTCATCGACACTACCGCGAACGCCTGCGTCGACTTCTTCCAATTCGCCGTAGGCAATTGGCTGCGCACGGACAGCATCCCGGCCGCCTACTCCACCACCGGTGTAGGGAAGGACATGACGGACCGCAACGAGCTCGTTGTCCGCTCGGTATTGGCCGATGCGACCGCCCGCCGCGATAGTACGCCGCCACAGAGCACCGAGCACAAGCTGGGCACATTCTACGCCACGTGCATGGATTCTTCGCGCGCTGAGGCCGACGGTCTTGCGCCTATCCAGCCGCTGCTGGACTCGATCGCGTCGGTTGCCTCGCGCCGCGCGCTTCTGCGCGAGATCGCCGCGCTTCAGGTGAGAGGCGTCGACGCGCTCTTCAACTTCTATCCGAACCCGGCGCCGCATGATGCCGCGCACTACGTGGCCTGGCTTGCCCAAGGCGGCCTCGGCATGCCGGACCGTGACTACTATACGAACAAACGCTCTACCGCAGACTCGGTTCGCCAGCGCTACGTCGACCACGTGGCGGCCCTACTTACGCTGGCTGGTGAGTCACAAAGCGCTGCCCAGCAGGATGCGCGACGCATCATGACGCTGGAGACTGAGCTCGCACGCTCCTCGCTCACTCGCGTTGCGCTGCGGAGCCCGAGTGCCACCGATCATCCGATGTCAGTAGTCCGGCTTCGTTTGCTTGCCTCGGCGGTCGATTGGCCCAGCTACTTCCGTGACGTCGGAGTCTCGGCCCCGGTGGGTCACGTGAACGTCGCCGAGCCCGAGTTCTATCGCCGTGTCAGCGCACTCCTGCAAGGCACGCCGCTGCCGACGTGGCGTGCGTACCTTCGCTACCACGTGATCGCGCGCGCAGCGAGGTGGCTCAGCACTCCGTTCGTGCGCGAGGACTTTGCTTTTCGCTCGCGATTTACCGGTGCGAAGGAGCTTCTCCCGCGGTGGAAGCGCTGTCTCCGGGAGACAGATGCCGACCTGGGCGACGCGCTGGGCGAGGCGTATGTCGCGCGTGCATTCTCGCCTGATGGCAAGTCGCGGGCACGCGCGGTGATCGACGGCGTGCGCGAAGCGTTTCGCGCCCGACTCGAGCGACTGACGTGGATGTCGGATTCCACAAAGGCGCGCGCGCTCGAGAAGTTGGCCCGAATGCACGAGAAGGTCGGCTTCCCTGATCACTGGCGCGACTACACGCGACTCGAAGTGGCTGAAGGACCGTTCGTCAGCAACGTGTTTCGCGCAAAGGCCTTTGAGTGGGATAGGACCATCAATCGACCCGGCGCGCCGGTCGACACTACAGAATGGGACATGACCGTGCCCACGGTGAACGCGTATTACAGTCCGTCGAAAAACGAGATGGTATTCCCGGCGGGTGCGCTGGTGCCGCAGACGTTTGACGTGGGAGCCGACGATGGCGCCAACTACGGCTCGCTGGCGGGGAGTTGGGCGGGCCACGAGCTGACTCACGGATTCGATGATGAAGGCCGTCACTACGACGCGGCGGGGAACCTCCGCGACTGGTGGACGCCGGCCGACGCACAACGATTCCAGACTCAGGCCGACCGTGTCGTGCACCAGTTTGATGGCTATGTACAGGTGGACAGCGTCCACGTGAACGGCCGTCTCACGCTCGGCGAGAACATCGCCGACTATGGCGGATTGCTCACCGGGTATGACGCGCTGGAGCGGGCTCTCGAACGACGGGGTCGTCCCCAGCTGATCGACGGCTTCACTCCCGAGCAGCGGTATTTCCTCTCTTTCGCGCAGTCATTCCGCGAGAGTACCAGACCCGAGGCCCTGCGCACTCGGGTAATGACCGACCCGCACTCCCCCGCTCGCTGGCGTGTCAATGGCCCGATATCGAACAGTCCCGCGTTCGCCAAGGCATTCGGCTGCAAGCCCGGTGATCCCATGGTGCGACCGCAGGAGCTCGTGCCCGACATTTGGTGAGAGCAGCGTCTCGATCGTCCGCGCAGTAGGGGCGCCATTAATGGCGCCCCTGCCCAACCAGGGGTAACATGGCCACTCATGCTCGGAACATCGATTGCGCGACGCTCGCCGTCATCGCGATCACGCTCGTGCTGTTCGCCCTAGCGGTCATCGAGAAAGGACTTACTCGCGCGCTGCTGCTCGAGGCGGGCGTGTTTCTCGTTTCGGTCAAGCTGATGCTCATGAGCGCAAAGGCCAGCATCACGGCTGAAGAGACCCGGACTCGCCTCGACGCCATTCAATCCGTGTTGGAGCGTCTAGAGAGCAGATCTGATCGCTGAAACGTCACCGGCGTTTCAGATTGTGTGGGGGTCCTCTTACATTTTCTGAGGTCCGTGCTGGTATTGTCGCCCTGGTGGTGAAATTGGTAGACACGCCATCTTGAGGGGGTGGTGCCGAAAGGCGTCGCGGTTCGAGTCCGCGCCAGGGCATGAGAAGGAATTCCCCCTCCCCTTTAGGGGAGGGGGTTAGGGGGTAGGGGAGCAACTTGCCACAGTAGCTCAGTCGGCAGAGCAGCGCATTCGTATTGCGCAGGTCGTCGGTTCGAGTCCGACCTGTGGCTCTTAGCTAAACTTCCAGTCGCAAACTACAGAGCCGCCAGGCCCCGCCGGCCGCCCGCTACGCTCTAATGTGCTTCCTGCCGGACACGCACGACGGCAAGCCGCATGTCGTTCACGGGCTGGTGAAGGAGTTTACGGTCAGTTGACCGACGCGGGCCCGATGTGACAGTTGCCACGGCTCCAACCGGGCGTCGTGTTTTCATGACCGTGCTCGCTTATATTCCGCCAATGCACGTCAGCCGTCTGAGCGCCGCCTTTTCCACGCTGCTGCTTCTGCAGCTCGTATTCGTGGGGAGTGGATACGTGTGCTCGGCGATGGGTGTGCCGGGCATGAGTTCGGGGCGAATGGACGCCATGGACATGGGCGGACCAGCACGCGTCGATCAGCATGCGCCTGCCCCGACGCCCGCGAACGATCATGGACCTTGCCGGTTCCCGTGGGCGCCGGACGGTTGCCAGTCAATGGCGCCGTGCTCGCCTGCCGCGGTGACTTCCGAGACGCTGACGCTCGTGTCACCGCCGACAATCATCTCCGTGGCGCCGGAGCTCAGCGTTCTGACCCCGCCGTCGCAGACGTCGCCTCCGGAGCTCCCGCCTCCTAGGGCGTAGTCCACTCACAATTCGCAGTTCGTGAGCCGCTAGCGGCCCGTTTTTCACATGGGGCGCTGAGCGGTCGGTCCCTCGTGCGCTGAGTCGATATCCGACCAGAACACCGGGGCCCGGTGTCGACTTCAGCTCAGGGACGCATGCCAGTACATCCAATCGAATCACAAGACCGATTCACGCCACGGTGGTTCGGTCACTCTTGGTCCACAGTCGTCGCGGCCACCGCCGCGATGATCGTTGCAACCGCATTTCGGCAGCCTGCCAACGCGCAGAACGCGCCGATGAATCACTGGCCCGCCGAGACCGCAGCGAAATCAGCGCAACGACACGCGGAGCTGTCCGCTCTCGTGGAGCAGGCGCTCACAGCGAATCCAACGATCCGGGCTGCCGAGAACGGCCGCACCGCGGCGCGCGCGCGCATTGGACCCGCCGGTGCATGGGCTGACCCGGTTCTGGGCGTAGGTCTCACCGACCTGCCGATATCGCATCCTGGCTTCTACGACTCCTTCACCCAGAAGACCGTGCGGGTCACGCAGACCATACCAATCTCCGGCGTGCCCGCCGCGCGGGGTCGCGTGGAGGCTCGTGAGGCGACCGCGGCTGACTACCGGGTGCAGGTCGCCCGACTCGAGGTCACGCAGCAAGTCAAAGATGCCTACTACGACCTCGCATTCGTCGACAAAGCGCTCACCATCGCCCGGCAGAACCACGATGTGCTGGTCGAGCTCGAGAAAGCCGCGACGGCTCACTACGGCGCCGGGACCGGAACTCAACAGGAAGCTCTCAAGGCCGGCATCGAAGCGGCGCGCCTGGCGGACGAAGCGGTCGCGCTAACCGAGCAACGGCTCGCGGCGCTCGCGCGACTCAACGCTCTGCTCGACCGGCCGAGTGAGACGCCGGTCGAGAGTCCGACAGTCCCCGCAGCGATTACGCGTGCGGCTGTTCCAGATTCTGTCGGTGAGGTTTTGTTCGTGTCGCCGGCACTCGGTGCCGCAGCGGCAAACTCACCGCTCCCACCTCTGGCGGACCTCGAGGATGCGGCTGTCAGTCAGAGCCCCATGCTCCAGGAGCACAACGAAATGATCTCTGCGGATGCGGAACGGGTCCAATTGGCTCGCAAGGAGCGAATCCCGGACATCGATTTCTCCCTCGAATACGACCAGCGGAATCGCTTTCCGGACTTCGTATCAGCAATGGTCTCTCTGCCGATCCCTATTCACAGCGGTCGCAAGCAAGGGCAGATGGTGGCCGAGGCCCGGTGGCAGCTTGCAGCGGATGAGGCGCAGCATCACGCGACCGCGAACGACATTCGCGCGACGGTGGCGTCACAGTACGCCGATGTCGAACGTGCTCGCACGCAGCTGGCCCTATACGCGAGAGCGATCCTGCCGCAGGCGCGCGCGAGCCTCGCGTCCTCCACGGCCGGCTACCAAGGCGGGCGCGCAGACTTCGCGACGATGCTCTTGGCGCAAGCCAACGTGTTCGAGTATGAAACCGACTACTATCGCGCGCTCACCGACTACGCGAAGGGGCTGGCGCAGCTCGACCGCACCGTCGGGAAGGAGGTTCTCCCATGACGCGCCGCTTGCAACTCGCGGTAGTGCGGTCACATCGGCGGCTCAAGGGGCCAGCCGGGATCGCGCTCGTCACGATTCTCCTCGCCGCGTGCCACGAAGCCAAGGAACCAGGCGGCGATCGCAACTCGGCATCCGGGCAATCGGGCGCGTCTGGGATGGCCGGCATGCAAGGCAGGTCCGACACGAAAGGCATGAAAGACATGAAAGACATGAAAGACATGAAAGACATGAAAGACATGAGCGGCATGCCTGGCATGGAGACCTCTCGATCGGGGGCCGTGCGCCTGACGGCCAATCAGATCCGACAGTTTGGTGTGACGTTCGGAACGGTCGATCGACGACCGCTCTCATCACGTGTGCGAACGGTCGGAACGGTCATGTCGGACGAGACCAAGCTCGCGCAGATCACGCCGCGAGTCGCGGGCTACGTCGAGCGATTGTACGTCGATCAGACTGGCCAGCGCGTGCGAAAAGGCCAACCGCTTGTCGCGCTCTACTCGCCGGATCTCGTCGCGGGCCAGCAGGAGCTGCTGATCGCGGCGCGCCTCGACACGACCGCCAGCGGGCCAGTGCCGCTGGGCACTTCCACTGAGTCGATAGCCCGGTCGAGTCTCGTTGATGCCAGCCGCCGTCGCCTTCGGGCATGGGGCGTCAGCGATGACCAGATCGACCACGTGCTTCAGACAGGCGTTGTCGCACACACGATCATGCTGTACGCGCCCATGAGCGGCGTCGTGCTCGACAAAAAGGTCGTCCAAGGGCAAGCGATCCAGGCTGGCGACATGCTGCTTTCCGTAGCCGACTTGTCGGACGTGTGGGTCGACGCCGCGATCCGAGAGATGGATGCGACCTCCGTTCGGGTTGGCTCGAAGGCAACAGTGGAATTCGCGGGTTATCCAGGTCGTCCGTTTTCCGGCCGCGTCGGGTTCGTTTACCCGACTGTCCAAGGGGACGCTCATTCCATCATCGCCCGCGTAGCGGTTCCTAACCCCGACGGACTGCTCAAGCCTGGCATGTATGCGACCGTCGGCCTGGATGGTCCCTCTGTACCAGTCTTGTCGGTGCCGACATCGGCGATCCTCAACACGGGCGAGCACACTTTGGTGTTCGTCGATATGGGAGGCGGGTCATTCATGCCGCGTGACGTCACGACTGGGCGCACGGCGGGCGATTACACGGAAGTCCTCTCGGGCGCCGAGCCCGGCCAGCGAGTTGTCACCTCTGCCCAATACCTACTCGACTCGGAGTCCAATCTCGCCGAAGTAATGAAGAGCATGATTGGTCAGATGGGCGCTTCCGATATGAACGACAAAGGCGCGAGCAATATGAAAGACATGCCCGGCATGTCGAGGTAATCGCCCATGCGCCGCACAATTCTCACACGCGTCATCGAGTGGTCGGTCGCCCACAAGGCCGTGGTGCTGCTTGCGACTGCCGCGATTTCCCTCGCTGGGATTTGGGCTCTTCTCCACACTCCGGTAGATGCCATCCCGGACCTCTCCGATGTGCAGGTGATCGTAATGACCGAATGGCCCGGCCAGGGTCCGCAGCTCGTGGAAGACCAAGTGACCTATCCGCTGGAGACGGAGCTTCTAAAGGTTCCTCGAACCAAGTTCGTACGCGGCACGAGCGAATTCGGGCTGTCGGCGATCTACGTCGTCTTCGAGGATGGGACGGACTTGTACTGGGCCCGTTCTCGCGTGCTCGAGTATCTCAGCGGAGTGCAGGGAAAGCTTCCTCAGGGGGCTACGCCCGCGCTCGGACCAGACGCAACCGGCGTCGGTTGGGTGATGCAGTACATCCTGGCCGACACGAGCGGCCGACTCAATCTCGCGCAGCTCCGCGGCCTGCAAGACTTCACCGTGCGGCCGGCGCTCACGTCGGTTCCTGGTGTGGCCGAGATCGCATCGTTTGGCGGCTTCGAGAAGCAATACCAGGTCACAGTCGATCCGGCGAAGCTCCTGGCGTACCAGATACCGCTCGCCCGAGTGACGGACGCGGTCCGCGCGTCGAATCAGGATGTAGGCGGTCGAGTGCTCGAGATGGGCGGCGCCGAGTATGTGGTGCGAGGTCGCGGTCGCTTCGCGAGTCTGAACGACATCCGTGCGGTCTCACTCGCAACGGGTCGGAATGGCGCACCGATCACCGTAGGCGACGTGGCCACCGTCGAGCTCGGGCCGGAGATTCGACGCGGAATCGCCGACCTGAATGGCCGCGGCGAAATCGTCACTGGTTGGGTAGTGATGCGGTTCGGCGAGAATCCGCGGGCCGTAATTAGTCGTGTCAAGGCGAAGATGGCTGCCATGCAGTCGGCGCTGCCGCCTGGTGTGGCGTTTGTGGACGGCTACGACCGGTCCAATCTCATCGATCGTGCCGTGGAAACGCTGAAGGAAAAGCTCGTCGAAGAATCCATAATCGTCGCGTTGGTCGCGCTCCTCTTTCTCCTGCACGCGGAGAGCGCGCTCGTTGCGATTCTAACGCTGCCAGTCGGGATCCTCATGGCCTTTCTTGCCATGCGGGTTCTAGGGTTGAGCGCGAACATCATGAGCCTGGGCGGCATCGCCCTGGCCATTGGCGTAATGATCGACGCCGCCATCGTCATGGTCGAGAACTTTCACAAGCACGTGGAGCGAAACGAGGCCGAAGGTCGCCCGCTAGGGCATTGGCAGCTCGTTGCCGATGCCTCGCGGGAGGTCGGGCCGTCGTTGTTCGTCTCGTTGCTCATCGTGACCGCCAGCTTCTTGCCGGTGTTCGCGCTTCAGGACCAGGAGGGCCGGCTGTTCTCGCCCCTGGCTTGGACGAAGACGCTCTCGATGGCGTCGGCAGCATTGCTGTCGGTGACACTTGTTCCAGTCATGATGGGTCTCTGTATCCGGCGCGGCGTGAAGCGCGAGTCTGCGAATCCGGTCAATCGGGTATTGATCGCGCTCTACAGGCCTGTGATCGAATTCGTGCTGGGCCACCGCTGGTTGGTGATTGGCGCGGCCGCACTTGTCCTCGGCATCACCTTCGTTCCGTGGTCACGCCTCGGGAGCGAGTTCATGCCGCCGTTGAATGAAGGAAGCATCATGGATATGCCATCTCTTGCTCCGGCGGTCGGCATTGGCGAGGCCAAGCTGATCCTGCAGCAGCGAGACGCTGCTCTCGCGAGGATCCCGGAAGTTCAGATGGTACTCGGCAAGATCGGCCGCGCCGAGACTGCGACCGACATGGCGCCGCTCTCAATGATCGAGACCATTGCGATCCTCAAGGACAAGAAAGACTGGCGACCCGGGGTCACGTACGATTCCATCGTTGGAGAAGCCAATGCCACGGTTCGCACGCCAGGCGTCGCCAACATGTGGTCGATGCCAATCAAGAATCGTCTCGACATGCTTGCCAGCGGCATCAAGACGCCGGTCGGGATCAAGGTGTTTGGCCCCAACCTGGATACGCTCGACCGG
>Ga0073928_10006310_pt1 | contig 16023 bp, 12 predicted proteins | sample PaiPotPPA55metaG_FD_76969 | JGI IMG/M metagenome (GOLD analysis project Ga0073928, IMG submission 76969) | Iron sulfur acid spring bacterial and archeal communities from Banff, Canada, to study Microbial Dark Matter (Phase II) - Paint Pots PPA... ... | reverse complement strand
TGCAGGAACGAGATCGGCACGACGATGAGGGCGAACAGGCCGAGCGATGCGACGGTGCCGGAGAAGGCGACCGAGTGCCCGGCCCTGCGCATCGAGGCGATCACCGCGGTGCGGTTGTCGGAGCCCGCGTCACGTTCCTCGCGCCAGCGGTTGACCAGCAGCAGCGAATAGTCGATCGACAGTCCGAGGCCGAGCAGTGCGACGATGAACTGCACCGCCGGGTTGATGTGGATGGACGTGACGTATGTCAGGCCCCAGATCGCGATCTGCATCGTCAGGACCGAGACGGCGGCCGAGAGCAGCGGCAGGAACGCGAGGGCGGAGCCGAAGACCCAGGCGAGTACTAGCAGGGCGAGCACACCGCCGATGAGGATCTCGGTCCCCACACTCGAGCCGCCGGAGGAGGAGTTGCCCGCCGAGAGCTGCTCGTAGCCGGTCTGGCTCACGTGCGCGCCGGGCAGGTCGTGCGTGACGGTGGCCGCCATCTGGTCCATGACCGGCTGGTCGACCGCATTTCCGGCGGTCGGCGGGTAGACGAGCACGAGCGTCGAGTCACCGTTGTTGCCGACCAGCGACGCGTCGTGCGTGGTGGCATAGGAGATGTCGTGCACGCCCGGCACCGACTGCGCCACGTGGCCCGCGGCCTCGAGCGCCGCAGTGGTCTGCGGGTCGCTCACGTGGGTGCCTGCGGGCAGGTCGACCACGAGCACGCTCGGGTTGGCGGCTGCTCCGCCGTACTGGGACTGCATCGTCTGGTTCGCGGTGTACGTGGCCGAGTGCAGCGTGGTTCCCGACTGCAACCGACCGGACAGTTGCGGGGCGATCAACACCCCGATCACCGCAACAGCCAGCCACACCAGGGCTGTCAGTGCGCGGTGCCGCAGCAGGAACGCGGCGAAGCGATGCACGGGTCCACCTCCAGGATCTTCCCGGCGCTTCGAATCGCACCGGGCCACGCTTACGACGCTAGGAGGCGGTACCTTTCGATCCGCTTACGCGCTGCCGGACCTGTGCGGAAGGGGCATCCGAACGGCGAAGGCCGCGCCGCGTCCCGTCCCCTCCGGCGCTTCGGGCCGGGCGTCGGTGACGGTGATGGTGCCGGCGTGGGCGGTGACGATGTCGCGCGCGATGGACAGGCCGAGACCGGTGCCGGCGCTCGAACCGGGCCGGCGGGTGCGGGAGGACTGCAGGCGGACGAAGCGGTCGAAGATGCGCTCGCGGTCCTCGGCGGGGATGCCTGGGCCGTCGTCGGCCATCTCGATCAGTGCAGTGTCATCGTCCTGGGCCGTGACGGTCAGGCGCACGTGTGCGGTGGCGTGCCGGTCGGCGTTGTCGAGCAGGTTGCGGATCAGCCGGGTGAGTTGGTCCGCGTCTCCGAGTACGACGACTGCGTCCTCGGCGTGCAGTTCGACCGGAATGCGGGCGGGTGCGGCCGCCTCATTTCGGGCGAGTTCGGCCAGGTCGACCGGTTCGCGCTGGGCGACGAGTGCGCCGGCGTCTGCGCGGGCCTGGAGCAGGAGTGCGTCGACGAGGCGTTGCAGCCGGGTGGTCTCGGTGGCGGCGCGTTCGGCGAGCTCCGGCCACGGCGCCAGGTCGGGGTGGGCGAGCCCGACTTCGAGCGAGGTGCGCACGGCGGCCAGCGGGGTGCGCAGCTCGTGGGAGGCGTCGGAGACGAAGCGGCGCTGCTTGGCCGAGGATTGCTCGATCCGGTCGAGCATCGAGTTCAGGGTGCGCGCCAGCCTCCCGATCTCGTCGTCGCCACTCGGTTCCGGGATGCGGCGGTGCAGATCGCTGCCGGTGATCTCCGCAGCCTCCGCCCGCATCCGTTCGACCGGCCGCAGCGCACGCCCGATCAGCAGCCAGGATGCGCCTAGCGCAGCGAGGACGACCACGGGCAGGCCGAACAGGAGATGCCCCTGGATGTCGCTGGTCACGATGCTCACCACGCGGTTCGAGCCGCCGGCGAACACGACGACCGAGGTGTGGCCGCTCACGTAGCGCTCCGCCGTGACCTGCTCGTCGCCCCGGTCCGTGGCGATCGCCTGCGGCGTCGTATGCCCGGCCGGCAGGGAGTAGAGGGCGGGTAGTCGGGCGACGTTCGCGGTGGAGGCGAGCACCTTGCCGGTGGAGTCGTCGACGACCTGCGCCCACATGTTCGGGTCCGCGGCCGCCGGAGGCAGGGGGTCCGGCCAAATGCCGTCGGTGCCGGAGCGAGCGACCGAGTCGGCGTAGGCGGACAGGGTGGTGGTGACGTTGGCGCGCACTGAGACGACCAGCGTGATGGCCAGCACCGCGAAGCCGGCGAGGATCGTCGCCGTGATCACGAGTGCGGCCAGCGCGGTCAGCCGCAGGCGCAGCGAGCGGCTACGCGCGACGCGGGTCAACGCGGTACCCCGATCCTCGGACCGTCTCGATGCTGCGCGCGCCGAACGGTGCGTCGATCTTGCGGCGCAGGTGGTGGACGCGGACCTCGACCACGGCGGGGTCGGACTCGGAAGCGGCGTCCCAGCAGTGTTCAAGCAGTTCCGCCTTGGACACCGCGCGTCCGTCGGCGCGCAGGAGGTATTCGAGCACGGACACCTCGCCCGCGGTCAACGCGATCGGCGTCTCGCCGCGATACACCGCTCGGGTGGCCGGATCAAGGCTCAGATCACCGGCGCGCAGGACGGCCGGGCGCGGAGAGGTGGTGCGCCGAAGCAGGGAGCGGATCCGGGCCAGCAGCACGGGGTAGGCGAAGGGCTTGGTGAGATAGTCGTCGGCGCCCAGATCCAGGCCCTCCGCCTGGTCGAGGTCATCGTCCATGGCGGTGAGCATGAGCACGGGCGTCCAGACGTCCGCCGCGCGCATTCTCGCGCAGACCTGGTAGCCGTCCATGCTTGGCAACATGATGTCGAGGATGACGAGGTCGTACTCGTGTTCCGTGGCGCGCCAAAGTCCTTCGGCGCCGTCTTCGACGAGTTCGACGGTGTATCCCTCGGCGCCGAGCCCCCAGGTCAGGGAGGCGCCGAGGGACGCGTCGTCCTCGATGATCAGGATGCGCATGGTTCAAGCATGCACGGCGACGAGTAGGACCGGGCCGTGCAGCGCGCCGGGGTCTTGCCGGACGGACACGCACCGAGACGCTCCACGAAAGTCCACCTCCTCGATCGGGCCGGCTCGGGGAAGAGACCGGCGTCGCCGAGAACGCTAGCGGCCGGCACCTTTCGATCTCCTTAACCGCCGACCGTGGACCGCCAAGCGTCGTTTCGGGCAGGTTGGGTGCGGGTGACGGGCCGGTTTCCGGGGCCTTGACACCGTGGAACGCCGGTGTTCTTATTTGCCATAGCAAATCTCTCCTGGCTGGTCGTCGCTGTTCTTGCTTGCAAAGACGCTAGCTATAGCAAATCTACTACCTCGAGAGAGGCCGTCATGGTTCCCCTGTCTCCCCGTTCCCTCGCCTCGGCTTCGGTGGCCGCGCTGCTGCTCGGCGGCCTGCTCGCCGGCTGTTCGACAGCCGCGTCCCCGTCGGCCGGCACGTCCGCCAGCGCATCGGCGCCCGCGTCGGTCGCCTCGCTAGTCACCAAGTCCCACTCCGAGTCGGGCCTGGTCATCTACGGCAACGCGCCGGCCGCCGCGATCCAGCCGCTGCTCGACTCGTTCACCAAGACCTATCCGTGGATCAAGCCGCAGTACTCGAATCTCTCCGACAACCAGGTGTTCACCAAGTTCGAATCCGAGCACGCACAGAGCGCGCGCACGGCCGACCTGCTGATCTCCGACGCGATCCCGCAGGCGCTGCAGGCCGAGCAGAACGGCCTGATCGCGAACGTCACGCCGCAGGGCCTGTCGGACTTCCCTTCGTTCATCAACCAAGGCCAGGGCGTGTACGTCATGTCGCCCGACCCGGTGCTGGTGGCCTGGAACCCCCATCTGGTCAGCGGAAGCCAGGTACCCACCACCTACGCTCAGCTCGCCGCCGACGTGAAGGCCGATCCGGCCAAGTACCCGCTGGTCGCCTACTCCCCCACCAACCCACTGGGATACGGCGCCGTCTACGGCCTGATTCACATCCTCGGTGCGAACACCGTCTACAGCGACCTCAACACCTTCGGCCCGCACACCAAGACCCTCGACGAGGGTCTGGACGGACTGAACTACATGGTCCAAGGCGGCGCCTCGGTCGGCTGGCTCTCCAGCGGCCTGGCCCAGAGCGTGATCCCGCAGTACAAGGGCCAGGCAGCCTACGGATTCATGACCGACGCGACTCCGCTGGTGCCGCGCCTGATCGCGCAGACCGCCGGCGCCGCGTCCCCCGCCTCGGCGCAGCTGTTCCTCGACTACATCTACAGCGCCGCCGGACAGCAGGTCATGTGCGCGGTAGGCCTGGAAGCGTCGATGAACAACTTCAAGTCCGCCACCGGATGCACCGCGGATCTGACCGACCTGGCCACCAAGGTGCCGGCCGCGAACACCTACCTCGTCCCGGTCAACCAGGACGTCGTCAACCAGCAGGCGGCCATCACCGCCAAGTGGAACAAGGCTCTCGGCCACTAGTAACGGACGTTGCGCACCGCCATGACCCAGCACACTCTCCCCGCCGCGCCAGCCGCACTCCACGGCCGGCGCCGCCGGGTCGTCCCCGCGAGTCCGGGCCAGTTCCTGGTCTGGGCCGCGGTGGCGGTCCTGACCATCGCGCCACTGACCCCGCTTGTCATCACGTCACTGCGATCAAAACCCTACTATCTGCCCGGAGGCGTGTTCACCGCCTCCGCGTACAGCCAACTGCTCGGCGATCCGGCGTTCCGGCACGCCGCCCTGAACACGGTGATCTTCGCGCTGAGCGCCACCGCGCTCGCCGTCGTCCTCGGCGCTTCGTTCGCCGTCCTGGTCACCCGCACGGATCTGCCCGGCAAACGCCGGCTCGGGCCCGCGCTGCTCGCCCCGCTGCTGATCCCGCCGCTCGGGCTGATCGTCGGGTGGGAATCGCTGTACGGACCGGCCGGGTACCTGACCCAGCTGTGGTCCAAGAACCTGCACCTGCCTGCCTGGAATCTGACCTCGCTGCCCGGCATGTCCGTCATCGGCGCCGTGGTCACCCTGCCCATCGCGTACCTGACCTGCAAGGCAGTGCTCGAAGGAGGTGACGGCACGTTGGAGGACGCGGTGCGTGCCAGCGGCGGCGGCACGTGGCGCATCCTGCGCACCGTGACCCTGCCCCAGCTGCGCACCGCGCTGCTTGACAGCGGGATCCTGATCTTCACGCTCTGCCTCGAGGTGCTCGGTATTCCGCTCTTCCTCGGGCGCCCCGCGAACATCAGCTTCATCGCCAGCTATCTGTACGACACGTGGAACAACAGCATCGTGCCCGACCCGCCGGTCGTCTCCGCCGGAGCGATCCTGCTGCTGGCGGTGGCCTCGGTCCTGCTGCTCGTGCGCACCAGACTGCTGCGTCATTCCGCGCGTTACACCGCAGGCGTCCGCGCCGTCCCTCCCGCGCAGCTGATCGGACTCGGCCGCTGGCGCGCCCCGGCCGCGGTGGGGATGGCCGGATTCGTCGCCGTGACCTGCGTCATCCCGCTGCTCGGGCTCGGACTGATGTCCTCGGTGACCGACCTGAGCACGCTCGTCGCACCCTGGCACTTGTGGACGGCGGCGAACTGGCACGAGGTGTTCAACGACCCCACGTTGCATCGCGCGATCACCAACAGCCTGCTGATTGCCGTGATCGGCAGCGTGGCCACGGTCGCGCTCGTCGCCCTGGCCACCGTCATAGCGCACCGCTCCGGCTTCCTGCTGCGCCGCACGCTGCCCGCGCTGCTGGTCTACCCTCGGGCCACGCCCGGCATCGTGTTCGGGGTCGGATTCTTCTGGCTCTACCTGGTCGTGGACTGGCCCGGCGCGATGCTGCGCAACAGCCTGTGGGGCGAACTGTTCGCCCTGTGCGTGCGCAATATGACGCTGGCCTACATCGTGCTCGCACCAGCTCTCGCACGGATCAGCCCGGAGCTCGCCAAGGCCGCCTCGGCCTCCGGCGCGGGCTGGTGGACCACCACCCGCCGGGTAACGCTGCCGCTGCTGCGCCCCGCGTTGATCAGCGCCGTGGTCCTGATGTTCGTGACCTTAGTCAGCGACTACGACCCGGTGGTGTTCCTGGCCAAGCCCGGCACCGAACTGCTCGGCACCTCGATGCTCCAGACCTGGTCCAAGGGCCTGCCGGGCCCGGTCGCCGCACTCGCCCTGATCCAAGTCCTCCTCGTCGCCCTCGCCCTGGCGCTCGGCCTGGGATGGACCCTGCGCAAGAAAGCCCGCCGCCATGCCTGAGATATCCGTTCACCAGCTGACCAAGAGCTTCGGGGCCACCCGGGTCCTGGACCGGATCAGCTTCACCGTCCCGGACAAGCAACTGGTCACCCTGCTCGGCCCGAGCGGCTGCGGCAAGACCACCACGCTGATGGCCATCGCAGGATTCAACACCCCTGACGGCGGCACCATCGCGCACGGCGAGCGAGCGCTGTTCGACTCCGGAGCGCGCCGCAATGTCCCGGCCGAGCAGCGCGACCTGGGCGTGGTCTTCCAGTCCTACGCCCTGTGGCCGCACCTGACCGTCGGCGAGAACGTCGCCTTCCCACTCAAGATCCGCCGCACCGGCCGGGCCGAGATCAAGCGGCGCGTCGGCGAGGTGCTCGACCTGGTCGAGCTCGGCCACCGTGCGGACGCGCATCCGCACGAGCTCTCCGGCGGCCAGCAGCAGCGCGTGGCCCTGGCCCGGGCGCTCGCCCACGGCCCGACGGCGCTGCTGCTCGACGAACCGTTCTCCAACCTCGACGCCAAGCTGCGCGACCGGGCCAGGGAATGGCTCGGCCGGCTCCAGCGCGAACTCGGCATGACCACGGTCTTCGTGACGCACGATCAGACCGAGGCCCTCGCCATGAGCGATCAGATCCTGGTCATGAACGGCGGCCGGATCGTGCGCGCGGGCACGCCCGAAGAGGTCTACCGGCGCCCCGGCAGCCGCTTCGCCGCGCAGTTCCTCGGCCGCTGCAACTTCCTGACCGGCGCCACACGCCGGATCGCCGGCGGGGAATACCTGCTCGAAGCGTCCGATCTGCCCGGCCCGATCCGCTTCCGGGCGCCGGCCGCCCCGCCGCCGGGACTCGCGACCGTCGCAGTGCGCCCCGAGTCGCTGCAGCTGAGTGAACTGGAACCGGACGGGTCCGGAACAAGCTGGCCGGCGCAGGTCATCCACACGACGTTCCTCGGCGACCACTACCTCCACACCCTACGAACCGGCGCACAGGTCCTGGAGGCCTTGAGTACGCGGCCGCTCTCGACCGGCACCGTGCACGTCTCGATCGACGAGACCTCGGCCAGCCTCGTCACCGACGACCAAGAGGAGTTTGACAATGTGCTGTAGCAGACATCAAATAGTGCCATGACGCTGCCGGCTCTCAGTTCCCAGTCCCTGGCCGACCAGGCCTACCAGGCGCTGCGCACGGCCATCGTGCGCGGCGACCTGCCCTGGGGCGAGAAGATCACCGAACGCGGGCTGGCCGCACGCCTCGGCGTGAGCGCGACCCCGGTACGCGAGGCGCTGCGCAGGCTCGAGCAGGAGCAGCTCGTCGAGCACACCGGTCCGCGCTCGCTCAGAGTGGTCACCGTCTCCCCCGAGGAGCGGGCCGAGAGCGGCGCGATCGAGGCGGCCCTCGAAGGGGTGGCCGCGCGCTTCGCGGCGCACAAGGCCACCGACGCGCAGCTCGCGCGGATGGGCGCGCTGCTGTACGAGGCCGACCAGGCGGCCGGCGCGCTGCGCGCGGATCGGGACGCCGGACGAGACCTCAGCCCCGACCAGGTCGAGCGGATCTTCGACGCGGTACGCGCGTTCCACCACGAGGTGGAGGAGGCCGCGGGCAACATCCAGCTGGCCCGGACCTTGGACCAGGTCAGGGCGTTCAGCCGGTCGGAGCGGCTGAAGCTCGCCTCGGCTCAGCTCGCGGCGGGCGCCGAGGGCCAGATCCGGCGGTACGCCCAGCACCGGGAGATCTTCGACGCCCTGCGCGAGCGCGACGCCGAGCTTGCCGAGCAGCTGGCCCGCACCCACGCCTCCTCGGCGGCGAGTGACCTGGCGGGCTGGGACGCGGCCTAGGCTCCCGGCAGACCACGCAGCAGGGTGCATTTGCCTCGAACAGCCATATTCCGGTAGTTGCTATAGCATATAGAATAGCTCGATGTAGCTCTGCAGAAGGCGGTACACCATGGAAATCAGGATCCTGGCGCCGACCGGCGCGCTCGGCGCGGGCTTCCGCCCGGAGTCGCTCGAGCGCGGCGTGGCGATGCGCCCGCACGTGATCGCCTGCGACGCCGGCTCGACCGACAGCGGCCCCGCGTATCTCGGCGGCGGCGAACCCAAGCTCTCCCGCGAAGCGGTGGGCCGGGACCTGCGGCACCTGCTCAAGGCCAGGGACGCGCTCGATGTCCCGCTGATCATCGGGTCCTGCGGTACCAGCGGCTGCGACAGCGGCGTGGACCTGGTCGCCGACATCGCCCGGGAGATCGCCGCCGAGGAGCACCTCACCTTCAACCTCGCCCTCATCTACGCCGACCAGGAACCCTCGGACCTGGTGGACCGGTACCGGGCAGGTCTGATCAAGCCGCTGGACGGCGCACCCGAGATCGACGAGGAGACCCTGCGCGCCAGCCACGTCGTCGCCATGATGGGCGTCGAACCGATCGAGCAAGCGTTGCGCGACGGCGCCCAGGTCGTGCTGGCCGGACGGGCCAGCGACACCGCCCTTTACGCGGCGATCCCGCACATGCTCGGCGCCGACCCCGGCCTGACCTGGCACGCCGCCAAGACCATCGAATGCGGCGCGGCCTGCGCCATCCCGCCGTCGGCCGACGGGCTGTTCGTGCACCTGCGCGAGGACCATTTCGACGTCGAGCCGCTCGACCTGGCCTCCCGCATGACCCCGCACTCGGTAGCCGCGCACACCTTGTACGAGAACGCGAACCCGTACCTGATCGCAGAGCCCTCCGGCACGCTGGACACCACCGAGGCGACTTACACCGCCCTCGACGAGCGCCGCGTGCGCGTCGCCGGCGCCGCCTACCTGCCGAGCGCTTCGTACACGAACAAGCTCGAAGGCTCACGGCTCGTCGGCTACCAGACGATCGTCATCGGTGGAATCCGCGACCGCGTCGTCATCGACCAGCTTCCGAGCCTGCTGCCGAAGGCCAAGGAGTACTTCCGAGCCAAGATCAAGGACGTGTTCGGCGGACGGGTCGACCCGGACGACGTCATCATCGACTACCGGCTCTACGGCCGCGACGCCGTCCTCGGCCCGCACGACCCGGCACGCGACGAGCCGGTCCACGAACTCGGCGTCCTGATCACGATCACCGCCCCCACTCAGCATCTCGCGCACGCGATCTCCACCTTCGTCGCCCACGCCTCGTCCCACCTGCCCGTCCCCGAATACGACGGACTCACCAGCACCATCGCCTACCCCTTCTCCCCGCCCGAGATCGACCGCGGCCCGGTCTTCCGCTTCACCCTGCACCACGTCGCCGTGCCCGAGACCCCGCACGAGCTGTTCCGCACCGTCCACGAGAACATCCGCGAAGCCGCTCACGAAGAGGTGACCGCATGACCCGCCTGCTCGATCTGTGCTCCCTGATCCGCTCCAAGAACGCCGGCCCGTTCTGGCTCACCTTCGACTTCATGGCCCGCGATACCGAGAGCTACCGCACGCTGCGCGACTCCGGAGCGCTGAACAAGGAGCTCTTCGCAGAGCTCTACGGCGCCGACCCGGCCCAGATCCTCGTCGTGCACCACGACCGCGCCGAAGCGGTCAAGGTCTCTTTCCCCCGCCCGGTGCGCCAAGGAGACCTCGACGACTCCGACAGCTACGGCGGACAGCAGTACGCGCCGTTGGTCGACCTCGAAATCCCTGTCGGCTGAGCGCCTACGGCTTGACGAAAGCGTTCTGAAAGGAAGCGCCGTCGAGGGTCGAATCACGTCGACGGGCTTCCACCGCCGAGATGAGTCAGGAGCGAACGAGCATGTCGTTGTCTGTGGCCGCCGTATTGGCGGAGCCGGCGTGGCGCACGCCGGAGAAGGTCGCTGTGGTGGAGGGCACCGAGCGGCGCACGTATGCGCAGCTCTGGCGTGAGGTGCTCGATCTCGCGGCGGCGCTGCGTGAGGCCGGTGTCGAGCCGGGCGACCGGGTGGCACTTCTCGCGCCGAACACGATCGAATTCCCGCGCGCCTACTATGCGATCATCGCCGCCGGTGGCGTGGTCGTCCCGGTGCATCTGCTCCTCACCCCGCCGGAGATCGCCTACATCCTGCGCGACAGTGGCGCAAAACTGATGCTCGCTCACGTAGCGCGGGCCAAGGACGTGGCGACGGCCGCCGATCTCGTGGGGGTACCGTGCATCCCCATCGGCGCGCCGCCGGCCGACTCGGCGCTGTCTGACCTGACCCGAGCGGGAGCCGACGCGGCGCGGATGGACACCTACGTCCCGCGCGCGCCGGAGGATCCCGCCGTGGTCATCTACACCTCGGGTACCACGGGCAAGCCCAAGGGCGCGGTCCTCACACATCTCAACCTTGTGATGAACGCGACGGTCAACGCGTTCGATTGCCTCGACTTCGGCCGCGCCGACATCGTCCTCGGCTGCCTGCCGCTCTTCCACATCTTCGGTCAGACCGTCTCGATGAACGCGACGTTCCGGGTGGGTGCGACGCTCGTGCTCCAGCCACGGTTCGACGCCACAGCGGCCATCGATCTGATGCTCGAACACGAGGTCAACGCCTTCCACGGCGTGCCGCAGATGTACCTCGGGCTGATACACGCTGCCAGGACGCGCGCCGCCGGCGGGCACGGTGACCTGCCGAAACTCAAGGTCGCGGTCTCCGGAGGCGCCTCGCTGCCGGTGACCGTGCTGCACGAGTTCAACGCGGTCTTCGACGCGCAGATCATGGAAGGGTACGGACTGTCCGAGACGTCCCCGACCGCCACCGTGAACCAGCCGCGGCTCGGCGCCAGGGTGGGCAGCGTCGGGCATCCGATCTGGGGAACGGAGGTGGAGATCGCGCGCTCCGCGGTCGAGGACCGCATCGAGCTGCTGGCGCGCGGCGAACTCGGCGAGATCGTGATCCGTGGCCACGGCGTGTTCTCGCACTACCTGGGCGACCCCGAGGCCACGGCCCAGGCCGTCGTCGAGGGCTGGTTCCGCACCGGCGACCTCGGCACGAGAGACCCGGACGGCTACGTCACCATCGTGGACCGCAAGAAGGACCTGATCATCCGCGGCGGCTACAACGTCTACCCGCGCGAGGTCGAAGAAGCACTGCTCGGGCACCCGGCGATCGCCGATGTGGCCGTGGTCGGCCTGCCCGACACGGAGAGCGGCGAAGAGGTGTGCGCCTGCGTCATCCTCAAAGAGGGCGTCACAGCCGACGTCGAGCAGATCATCACATGGTCACGGGAGCGGCTGGCCCGGCACAAGTACCCGCGCCGCATCGAGTTCCGCACGCGGTTCCCCCTCGGCCCCTCGATGAAGGTGCTCAAGCGCGAACTGCGCGATGAGGTGATGGCGAAGGACTCCCCCTAATTTCAGTTCAGCTGTTCGGCCAGCGCGAGGATGATTCCGCTCGGTCCGCGGAGATAGCAGAGCAGGTAGCTGTCCTCGAAGCGCGTCACTTCGCCGACGAGTTCAGCGCCGTGCGGTCGGAGGCGGGCGAGAGTGTCCTCGATGTCGTCGACGGCGAACATGACGCGATGCAGTCCCAGCGTGTTCGCCGGGAAGATCTCCGGCTCGGGGGTGATCGCCTTCGGGTTGTGGTACGTCGCCAGTTCGAGCCGGCCGGGGGCGTTCGGGATCCGCATCATCGCGATCTCGCTGCGCATGTCGTCGAGCCCCACGACCTTTCCCGCCCAGCTTCCCCCGATCGGCGTCCTGCCCTCCAGTTCCATGCCGAGTTCGGTGAAGAAAGCGACGGCGGCGTCGAGATCGTCGACGACGATGCCGACGTTGTCCATGCGCTGAATCGTCATGTCTCCGAGGATATGGGCCTGGCCGGCGGACTGGCGCCAGGCGCCGCATGTGGCACCACGTCGAGTTCGTCGAGCAGTTGCCACAGCCGGGTCAGCGGACGAGCCGCTGCTTCGTCGAGGTCGCCACAGGCATCCCCCGGCGGCCGGGGCCACGGTACGGCGTCAGCGGTGACGCATGTTCGGGCCGCGCCGAGCAGCAGTCGCCCGGAATGTGGAGGCGTTTCGGCAAGGGCTGCGGCGATGTCGGAGAGGGCTCGGTATCTCTGGGACAGGGCGGCGCAGTCGCGTACCTCGGACGGTGAGCGGCGGACCGCGAGAGCCGCACTGCGGAACTGCCGAGCGACGGCCGCGTACAGGGTGATCCGGTGGCGCGCCAGCCCAGGGTCGTTGCGCAGAATCAATACTCGGCCATGAGAGTGGGTCAGCGGTCGGGCGACCAGGGCGAGTTGCCGCAGACGCAAGTCGAGCGCGCGGGTGAGCGCATCGAGATCGCCGGCGTCCTCGGCGGCGTAGTCGCGCTCGCCGGTCAGGCGGGCGGCGATACCACGCGAGAGGTCGGAGAGGGCGGCGAAGTACTGGCGGCTCGCGGCCTCGACGGTGTCGCGGGTGCTGGTCGGCAGGACGACCAGGGCGACGGCGATACCGATCGCGGCGCCGATCGCGGTCTCTTCCAGGCGCAGGACGATCAGGTCGGCGGAGTACTCGTGCAGCGCGCTGTAGAGCTGCGAGACCATGATCGTAACGAAGAAGATCATGCCGGCGTAGGAAACGCTGACCACGTAGAAGCCGCAGGACATGCTGACAACGATCGTTGCGAGCATCCATATCGTATGACCGGTGGTCAGGTGGACCAGGACGAGCCCCACGCCGAAGCCGAGCAGGGTTCCCAGGACACGGTTGCCGGCCTTGATGGACGTCTCCGACCGGGTGGCTGTTCCGGTGAAGGCGATGAAGGTCGCGATCACCGCCCAGTAGTAGCGGGCCTGGGACAGCTCCCGCCCGGCGATGATCGCGAGCGTTCCCGCGACGGCGACCTGGATCGCCTGCCTCGTCGTCAGGGGTATCCGGCTGAGCGGGTTCCAGCGGCCGCGCGCCGGGACGCCACCGGCCACGGCACCGGAGCCGGGCAACGCACCGAGGGCGAGCGCGACGGCAGGTGAGAACTCCTCGGCGTCGTCGACGTCGGGCGGAGCGTCGGTTCGAGCTGCGAGTTCGATGAACTCCAAGGCAGCGATGGCCAACTGCCGGGCGCGCAGGGCCCGACTACGAGTGTTCCCGCTGTCGTAGCCGCCGGGCCCGACCCGGTCGGGACTCAGGAGCGTGCGCGACGCTCGTTCGGCTGCCCGATCCTCGCGCCGGGCCAGATGCCCCGCGATCCGCGCCGACTCGCTGCGCACACCGTTCACGCCGCCATCGGTCCGGATCAGCGATACGGCAGCCGCTGTGAACTCGTCGATCGCGAGATGCGCATCCAGAAGACGCCTGCGCAGCGCTGTCGCCGACCAGCCCGGCGGCAGCGCATCCGGCTCCGCCGACCAACCTTCGACGATCAGCGCTGCCTCGGCCAGCCGCAGCTGCCGCGAGTGCAGCTTGCGGCGTAGTCGGGCCCTGCGTCGTTCCTCGGCCGGTACGGTCCCGAGCAGATCCGCGCTGACCCTTGCGACGGCGCGTGCTCGGGCATCGAACGCGTGCAGCACCCTTCGCACGGTGCGTCGCGGGTGGGTGCGCAGCACGGTGATGGACAGCACTAGCACCCATCCCGTGCCGATCGTGACATCGGCCAGCAGCGAAGGCAGTTCGGGCCAGCGGGCGTGCAGGAACGCCGCGAAGAAGTAGCCCATCCAGATCATGAAGCCGTAGAAGAAGTACGGCTGCCCGAACCGCCGGATGTACACCGCCACGAACATGACGACCACGAGCATGACGAGCGTGAGGTCGGCGTGTCCGGCCACGGCGATACCGGGGAGCATCCCCGCGCCGATGGCGACCGGGAAGAAGACCGCGCTGCGGACCTTCGGCCACACTCGCGGGCCGGTCAGGGCCATCGATCCGAGCATCGCCATGACGGTGCCCATCAGCATCGCGATCACGATGCCTTCGGGGCCGGCATGGGTCAGCCGCGCGTATCCGTACTCCAGGCCGAGGGTGGTGGCCATCGCGGCCCCCGCGGAAAGCGCCATGCGCAGCCGGTGCAGACCCGGATCGGAGGCCACCACCCGATCCCAGACCTCCCGTGCCCAGCCGGTGAAAGCCATCTGCCGCCCCTTAGCCCTGCGCCTGTGGCGACCCCGTGCGGGCCGTTCCCGGCCATCGCCGGTATGATACCGACAATAACAGGTACCATACCGATAATCGGGAGAAGGTCATGGACGAGGCGTCCCCGGCCCTGGCCGTCATCGAGCGGCAGACTGCGGTGCTGATCAGGAACATCGAGATGCTCTACCGCCGCACCGACCTGCACGACGACCTCGACCGCGCCTCGTACCTGCTGCTGCGCACGCTGGACGACTTCGGGCCGACGGACATCAACGGGCTCGCCGCGTCGCTCGGGCTCGATCCGTCGACCGCCGGCCGGCAGGTCTGCGTGCTCAAGGACGCCGGGCTGGTCGAGCGCTCGGCCGCCCCCGAGGACCGGCGGCGCAGCATCATCACGCCGACCGACGAGGGTCTGCGGCGGATGGAGACGGTCCGCGGACGGCGCACCGAGAATCTGGCGGATCTACTGGCCGGTTGGAGTGAGGTCGATCTGGGAACTCTTGGCGCAATGTTCGACAAATACAACCGCGCGATCACCGCGAAATATCTCACCGGGAGCACGGACGGGGCGGACCAGCCCGCCGCCGCACCGCATTCGGCTTAGGAGGAGTTTTCGGATGTCCACTGACGAGCGGGAGCGAACCTCGGAGCAGGTGCAGAATCGGACGGTGGCTGGGCTCTTCGAGCCGCTGCTGCGGACCGTCCTCGGCGGGGCGCCGCCGGTGCGTTTCGAGTTCTGGGACGGCACCTCGTCCGGACCGCGAGACACCTCTGACGTCGTCAAGGTGCAGTCGCCCGACGCGCTGCGCCGGATGATCTGGTCGCCGGGCGAGCTGGGTCTGGGCCGGGCTTACGTGGCCGGGGATCTGGACGTGGAGGGCGACGTCTTCGCGGTGTTGCGCACCCTGCAAGGCTCGGCTTCCAACGACGCCCAACTGGGCATCGGCGCGGCCGTGTCGGCCCTCGGGGTCGCCCGTCGGCTCGGGGCACTCGGTCTGCCGCTGCCTCCGCCGCCCGAGGAGGCCCGGCAGCGCGGCCGACGCCACTCCAAGCACCGCGACGCCGACGCGATCAGCCATCACTACGACGTGGGCAACGACTTCTACCGCCTGTTTCTCGGACCGAGCCTGACCTACTCCTGCGCCCGCTTCACCGACGAGCACATGTCGCTGGAGAACGCGCAGGCGGCGAAGCACGAGCTGATCAGCCGGAAGCTGGGGCTCGGCGAGCGTCCCGGGATGCGGCTGCTGGACATCGGCTGCGGCTGGGGATCGATGGCGCTGCACGCCGCCACCCGGCACGGCGCCGAGGTCGTGGGCGTGACCATCAGCGCGGAGCAGGCGGCCCTGGCCCGGGAGCGCGTCGCCGAGGCGGGCCTGTCCGACCGGGTCGAGATCCGACTGCAGGACTACCGGGACCTTGCCGGAGAGACGTTCGACGCCGTGTCCTCGATCGGCATGTTCGAACACGTGGGAACCGCACGGACGGCCGAATACTTCGCCGTGGTCCGCTCGCTGCTGCGCCCGCACGGCCGGCTCCTGAACCACGCCATCTCCTCCATCGGCGGATCCGTGATGGGCCGCAAGTCCTTCATCGCGCGCTACGTGTTCCCTGATGGGGAGCTCCTCGACGTAGGCGAGGTCGTGCTGGCGATGGAGCGCGCCGGGTTCGAGGTCCGCGACGTCGAATCCCTGCGTGAGCACTACGCCAAGACCCTGAGGTGCTGGGT
>Ga0073928_10006305_pt1 | contig 16027 bp, 13 predicted proteins | sample PaiPotPPA55metaG_FD_76969 | JGI IMG/M metagenome (GOLD analysis project Ga0073928, IMG submission 76969) | Iron sulfur acid spring bacterial and archeal communities from Banff, Canada, to study Microbial Dark Matter (Phase II) - Paint Pots PPA... ... | reverse complement strand
CGTCCCCAGTATTTGCCTCTTTTTGTGGCACCGCTGAATTTAGGTAGAAGCTGCCTGGACTTGATTGCTCGCGAAACGGCTCACGCGCGCGCGGGCCGCCCCTCTTTCATCCTCGCCAAAGTAAATGCTCTGCTCGACGAGAAAATCATCCAAGCTCTCTACCGCGCCTCGCAGGCCGGCGTGCAAATTGAATTAATCGTGCGCGGCGCTTGCGCCTTGCGCCCGGGTGTTCGAGGCGTCAGCAGCCGCATTCGAGTTCGAAGCATCGTCGGACGCTTCCTGGAACATAGCCGCGTCTTCGCTTTCGGCAACGGTGGGCACACCGAAATCTATCTGGGCAGCGCCGATTGGATGCAGCGGAACATCTCCGAGCGCGTGGAAGTGATGTTTCGTTTGAAGGATCCCGCGCTTTGCAGCCAGGTTTTCGACCAGGTGATTACGCCCTACCTGGCCGACACGGAAAAAACGCGAGTCTTGCTTCCCGATGGCGACTACGTTCGAGGTCACAAAGCAGGTCAATTCTCCACCTCCCGCAATGGATTCCGTTTCAACGCTCAGGAGTTTTTGATCGGCTTCACCGAAGCTGGCGAAAACGGCCAAATCTGCCCGTTGTTACCCCGCTTTGTGAAAATGCCGGCGCTTTCGAAAGCCGCACGGAAATCTTCGCGCCAATCAAATTAAGCCACTGTGTTCAACCGTGGCGCTGTTTCACCATCCGTGATCGCCTGAACTGCGGCCGGGCTCCCTTCGCATCGTTCCCTTTCATCTAAATTTGCCAATGGACTTCATCGATGCCGTTATAATCCGGCGATGGAATTGGATTTCGGTTCCGCCTTCCGTTGGCTCCTTGGCTCTGAGCCTACCGATGTGAAACACCCCGGCCATCTTTGGCCTCGCTGGATTTTTCTCCGATGTCTGGGATTGATTTACTTCTCCGCGTTCTATTCGCTCTTATTTCAAATCAAGGGCCTGATCGGCCCGGATGGAATCCTCCCCGCCTCCGACTATCTGCAAGCGGTCGCCTCCGCTTTGCCTGCGCAGAAATTTTGGTTCGCGCCTACCTTGTTCTGGTTCGGCGCGAGCGACCGTGCACTGATCGCTTTCTGCTGGCTGGGAGTGGTCGCATCAATTCTAGTTGTCTTAAACCTTTGGCCTCGCGCCTCATTCTTAATCTGTTTTGTATGTTTTCTGTCTTTCGTCTGCGCCGCGCAGGATTTCTCCAACTACCAGTCCGACGGCATGCTTCTAGAAGCCGGATTCATTGCTTTGTTTTTTGTGCCCGCTGGATTTCTTCCCGGCCTCGGCCGCGCCAATCCGCCCTCGCGCGCCAGCCTGTTCCTTTTGCAATGGGAATGGTTTCGCATCTATTTCGAATCCGGCGTGGCCAAACTCGCCAGCGGCGACGTCGCCTGGCGCAAATTCACCGCCATGGACGACTATTACCAGAACGGTCCTCTCCCCACCTGGATCGGCTGGTACGTCCAGCAGTTGCCGCACTGGTTCCACGCTTCCGCCGTTGTCTATACTCTCGCTACTGAACTCGTCTTCGTCTGGATGCTTTTCCTGCCCCGCCGATTCCGCATTCTCTGTTTCTGCATCGTCACGCCCTTTGAAGTTTCCATCATCCTGACCGCCAACTACACTTTCTTGAATTATCTGGTATTGTTCCTGGGTTTTCTCTTGTTCGATGACCGCCTGATCGAATGGCTCGTGCCGCAGGGAATTCGCAGTCGCTTGGAAGCAATCACTTCGTGGTCACTGGGTAAAGCTCGCGTGCGCAGTGAAGTCAGCGAAGTACATCCAAATCACAACGCACCTGTACCTTGGCGGGAGCGCCTCACCCCGCTTCGCAGATCGGTTGCCGCCGTCTGCTTCGGCCTGATTTTTTACGCCGCCACCGCCCAACTGATCTGGATGTTCGCTCCCGGTTTCCCTCTCCCGCAGTCGCCTTTGCGCGCTCTGGAACCTTTTCGCATCGCCAATCGCTACGGCCTTTTTGCCGTAATGACTCACGGCCGCTACGAAATCGAATTTCAAGGCTCGGGGGACGGAAAAACCTGGATCGCCTATCCCTTCCGCTACAAGCCCCAGGACATCCACGAAGCGCCGGGAATTTACGCTCCCTACCAGCCACGCTTCGATTGGAATTTGTGGTTCGCCTCGCTAGGCCCTTGGCAGGATTCGCGCTTCGTCGTATGGACCGAAGAGCGCCTGATCAAAAATAATGGAGCCGTCCTCGAACTCTTCGCAAAAAATCCCTTCCCGGATTCTCCGCCGCAGGAGGTCCGCTCCGTGATTTACCAATACTGGTTCACCGACCTCCGCACCAAGCGCGTAAACGGGAATTGGTGGCGCCGCGAGCTCCTTGGCGAATACGCCCCCGCCCTCCAGCGCCAGCCCGACGGCAAAATCGCCATCCGAGATATCTCCACCGTCGCATCCCCCGAGCCTTAGGCTATGTTCTAACCTCGCTCTTCGCGATGGCGGCGTTCATGTAGCTCAGGTCTTTAGACCTGAGGCTTTGGCCTTGGATTTTAAATCTGTCATTCCGACCGAGGCCGCCTTTCGGCCGGCGAGGGACCTGCTTTTGTTTCGCTAAGCGCCACAAACAACGCAAGTTGAATCAAGAAAGAAAATTCGATGTATACTTTCGCGCTCACTACCCCAAACTCAAAATAAGGTGAACCACAAATGACCGCCGACCGCGCCGCTCCCGCTGCACACACCGACATATTCCAAATGATGAATGGCGCTCACGTCGCCGGCGCTGTCTCCTGCCTCGCCCAACTCGGAATCCCCGACCTCATCGACGCTGCTCCAAAATCGGCTAGCGAACTGGCGACTCAGATCGGCGCTGACCCGCAAGCGCTTTACCGCCTGATGCGCGCCACTGCTTGCGTGGGAGTGCTGTCGGAAGGCCCCGACGGAAAGTTTTCGCAAACGCCGACGTCCGCCGTTCTGCGCAGCGATGCCACTCCCAGCCTGCGCGCCTTTGCCATCATGTGCGGCAGAGAGTGGCACGGACGCGGCTGGTCGCACCTGGATTATTGCGTCCGCACCGGCAAGCAAGCGCTCGAAGAAATCTACGGCGCTCACATCTTCGAATATCTGAAACAGAATCCGGCCGAAGGACAAATTTTCAACGACGCCATGACTCAAATATCCATGATCGATAGCCCCGCCGTGGCCGACGCCTATAATTTTGACGGCATTCATTCCATCGTGGACATCGCCGGCGGCCACGGCCTTCTTCTCGCCACCATCCTGAAAAGACGTCCGCAGATGAAAGGCACGCTTTACGAAATGCCGCACGTTCTCGAAGGAGCCAAGAACGGACCGCTGCGCCCGGTGATGGATCGGTGCACCCTCGCGTCCGGCGATATGTTTTCCTCCGTTCCGGCAGGCGCCGACGCTTACATCATGAAACACATCATTCACGATTGGCCCGACGATCGCTGCGTCCAAATCCTCAAGGCCTGCCGGAAAGGCGTGAATTCGGGCGGCAAACTCCTCGTCGTCGACAACGTAATTCATCCCGGCAACGACTTCTCCCCCGGCAAGTTCCTCGATCTGCAAATGCTGATTTTCCCCAGTGGATGCGAGCGCACCGAAAATCAATTTCGCGCCTTGTTCGCAGCCTCCGGCTGGCAGCTTGGCCGCATCATCCCCACGGTTGCAGCCGATTCCATCGTAGAAGGCCTTCCAGCCTAATATGCGAATCTTTTTGAACTTGGCGCTCATTCTCTTGAGGCCGCGGGCAGAGGAATTCGTAGCCCGGGTGCCGCGTTGCGGCGTTCTTCGGAAGGGGCTAACCAAGTATTCGGCGATTCCGCAGTTTGTAGAAAATAATAGCGGCAACATTGCTTACCACCACCGTTCCTGCAATCTTCGCTGCATAGCCTAACGGATTCACCACGTCGACAAACGGATAGGTGGAGATCAGCAAACTGAAGAGCGAGGCGCAGAACCCCACAAGTGAAACCCACTTCAGCCATGGCGGAAGCAATTTGCTCAATGCCGCAGCGCCTACCATGGGAATCGCAAACATTGCCATGTACATCAGCTCGTAATGCGCCAAACTAGCATTCGAAAGCACCTGAAATGCTTCCTGCGCATGAACTCCGACACTTCCCAAAACCACGAGAAGCAGCATCAGCGCGGATGTGCATAAAATAGAATTCATTGGTGTCTTCCATCGGGGATGCAATCGCGTAAACCACTTCGGCAACAGATCGTCCCAACCCACAGCCATGGGCAAGCGCGTGACCCCGGTGAACAAATAACTGGCCGCGCCCAAAAGCCTCAGTTGCACCAGCAAAATCGCTGTGATTGCGACGACATTTCCTGCACCGGAATTGCCAAGCGCAATTCGCAGCGTCTGCGGAATTGGAGCAATCAGGTCAATGTGTCCCGGCGTTGCAAAGGCCACCACCGAACCAGTCCCTAGTATGAACATGGCGCATATAATCGGGGAAGCGATCCATACCGAGCGCGTGATACTGCTCTCCGGCTGGCGGCTCTCACCGGCAAAGATGGCGATATATTCAAGGCCGCTCAACGCGCCGACAAGCATCTGCCCAAACAAAGCCATCGAGCGCAAATTGTAAGGCGGGAGCGCCAACGCAAACTCCATCCCGTGTTGGCCGGATCGATGTCGCCAAAGCGCCCAGGCGGGAAGCAGAATTAGGGCCACGAACGCCGTAATCATCGCGATCCCACCGATGTTGTGAATCCACTTGCCCCATTCGAGTCCACGCACCGCCGCTAGAGTTACTGCCGCGACGATGGAAGCGACAATCGCCAGGGAAGCAACATGATTCTCCGGCAGCCACGCGGCCTTGGGACCAATCATGTAAGCCAGCTCGGTGGGAATTGCATACAGAATCGTTGCCGTTATCGCAATCCCGTAAACCCAAAGATTCCACGCGGTAAGAAATCCTCCCAACCCGCCGAATGCGCGATGGGCCCAGACGTATAGTCCGCCCTCCAGCGGCATAATGCGGTTGAGGCCGATCACTACGGCAGCCATCGGAAAATAAAAAAGCAGCATAGCCGCAATCCAAGTGAGCGCCTGCGCCTTGCCTAATTCTGCTGCCACTCCAACCCAGCCGCTCCCGACCACGCACAGCACTTGCGCCAACACCAAGTCGGGCAGGCCAAGCTGCCGCTGCAACCCATGTTCCGCATGCGAGGTAGTTGAAATCTTCGCCATCGTGCGTGAATCCTCGCACAATCACCGCATTGGAACCACTGCGCATTGAAGGGTTCTCGATAGATTCACATTCTGGCGGATCGTCGGTTACTCAGGACTTGTCGCGACACCACGTCGCTAAGTCCCGACAAGTTTTGCCCCCACTGCCGACCTTGTTTTCCGTCATTGGTCTTGGTAGCAATCTTTGTCAACATCATCCTTTGGTCGCTCAAGGTTTGGAGCCACAACAATTTTAGTCGGTTGTCGCCGCATGGCCGAGTACTAGACACACGACTCCTTGAAATCAGTAAGACAAAATGCTACCGTTCCGCGTGATTCAAATAGAACAGCAGCGAGGGCTTCGGCAAAACGCAGCAAAGCTCCTACCCCCGAACTCCTTCCTACTGACTCAGCTTTTCCCTGCGCGCAAAATCGCGAAGCCAAATCGCCAAATTTCAGACCCCTCGTCGGACCGGAATTCCCCCAACCTTACGTCGCGAAAAGCGGCGCCTCCGAGGCTAAAAAGCGTGCCAGTTTCGCAAGTTGGTTGTACCACTTCTAACCGGTTCTGGCCCAGAAGTTATAGAAAACAAACGATTAAACACTATCTAACCGGGTCCAGAATGCACTTTACAGAAACGGCATTTAGTAGCAATTTTCCGATGTCCGGTGCTGCTCTCAGCGGAGGATTACGACCCTACCGGAAAGGGGAAGCGCCTTGCACCTCCTACCAATCCTCTAACCTATCGAGAACTTATGGGCGTTCCTAATCAACGTCATCCGAGCGACCCGCAAACAGAGTCGTCACCCTCCGGACTTAGCCCGGAGCTCGTGCTGGCCCACCTCGCGACACTCTCGCAACCCGCCAGCATCCGCGAGATCGCCCACGGCATGGAGCTGAAACATCATGGGCGCCGCTTTCTCCCCCGCGTCTTGCATCGACTGAAGAAAAGTGGCGACATAGAAGAAACTCGCGGTGGCCGCTACAAGTTGCCCGGCGCAAAGGAAACCCAGAAAGCCTCGACAAAACGTAAGGACCGCGAGTCGGCTTCCGAGAAAATTTCTGCGCAGGTCCGCTCAGAAAACAAACAGCCTGCCCCCGCCGCGGCGTCGAAACGCAGCCACGATCCCAATCTTATTTCTGGCAGAATTGTTGCCCATCGCGACGGCTACGCCTTCCTGGTCCCCGATACTCCAATCCCTCGCGTGGAAGGCGATCTCTTCATCGGACGCGATAATGTAGCCGACGCCATGCACGGCGATCGCGTTCTGGCCCGCATCGAACGTCGCCGCGCTGACGGCCGTGCCGAAGGCCGCATCGTTCAAATCATCGAACGCCAACACCCCACTCTTGTCGGGCTATTTCGCTACGGCGCGCAAGGCAACGTTGTTCTCCCCTACGACACGCGCATCCTCCACGAAGTTTTGATTCCTCCAGGCGATGAGCTCACTCCTGAATTGCGCGAAAAACTCGGCGGCAGTGAAAAAGAATCTCTAGCCAGCCGCCGGGTGCGCCTCCCCGAGCTTGATGGCGCGGTCGTAAATGTCGAAATCAAACGCTATCCCAAAGGGGGCCTCGCCCCTGTCGGACGCGTCCTGGAAATCCTGGGACGCCCCGGGGAAATCGGTGTCGATGTCGAAATAATCATTCGCAAACATCATCTGTCCCATGTCTTCCCCGACGAAGTCTTGATTGAAGCGCGCAACGAGAAGCAACAGGTGGAAAAATCGGAACTTGCCGGCCGCCGAGATTTTCGCGATCTGGCCATCGTTACGATTGATGGTGAAACCGCGCGCGACTTCGACGACGCGGTCCGCGTGGCGTCATTGCCCAACGGCCACTTCGAGCTCCAAGTGCACATCGCCGACGTCGCGCATTACGTTCCGCGCAACTCGGCACTCGATCGCGAAGCTCACCTGCGCGGAACTTCCGTATATTTCCCCAATCGCGCCGTGCCCATGCTGCCCGAAGAACTGTCCAACGGCATCTGTTCGCTGAATCCCAAAGTGGACCGCCTGGTGATGAGCGTGGTGATGGAAATGGACGCGACCGGCAAAATGATCCATTCCGACTTTTTCCCCGGCGTGATTCGTTCCGTCGAGCGCATGACCTACACGAACGTCAACAAAGTCATCGAAGGCGACCCGGAGATGACCGCGCGGTACGCACCTCTCGTCGACGATTTCCGCCGGATGAAGGAACTCGCCCTGTTACTCAACCGTCGCCGCATCGCTCGCGGCTCGATTGATTTCGATCTACCCGAACCGATTATCGAATTTGATCCCGAGGGCCGCATGCTCAGCATCGTTCGCAGCGAGCGCAACATCGCCCATCGCCTGATCGAAGAATTTATGCTCGCGGCCAACGAAGCCGTTGCGCAATATTTAGAAAAGCGCGGGGTCGCCTCACTCCATCGTGTCCACGAAAAGCCGGACCCCAAAAAAGTGCTGGAGTTCGAGGAACTCGCCAAGGCTTTCGGCTACTCTCTCGGTGTCGATGATCTTGCCGAGCGTCGCGTAGCGGTGCGCCACGCCTCCGTTCGACAGGAAGCGCGACGCGGACGCGGAAAGCGAGGACGCGAACGCCCCATGACGATCACTTTGCCGGCCGCCGACGAAGTCGATATCCGTCCGCAGCATTATCAGCGCCTGACCCAGAGAATTGCGGGCAAGCCCGAAGAGCGCATCCTTTCCTACTTGATGCTGCGATCGCTCAAGCAAGCGCGCTACGCCGCCGACGTTCTGGGCCATTTCGCGCTGGCGGCAAAGGAATACAGCCATTTCACTTCACCGATTCGCCGTTATCCCGATCTCATCGTTCATCGCTGCCTGAAATGGGCGCTGGAAAATCCCGATGTTGCCCCCATCCGAGCCGCGGTGGAAGATGCGCGTCCCGGCAAACCTGAAACAATGGCCATGCTGGGACCGTATCGACGAGTGGAGTTGAAAGAGATTGCTGCGGAAAGCTCGGAAGCCGAACGCCGCGCCGAAGCAGCCGAGCGCGAGCTGATGGAATGGAAGACGGCGCAGTTTATGGAAAGCCATCTCGGCGAAGAGTACGATGCTCTGATTATCTCGGTGCAGAAATTCGGATTTTTCGTCGAGCTGGTGGATGTTTTCGTTGAGGGGCTGGTCAGCGTGGACCGGCTCGAGGAATTTACCGGCCAGCGATGTGTCTATCGTGAGCGCGATCACTCGATTGTATGCGAATCGCATCGCGGGTCGCGCGGCAAAAGTACGCAGTCGTCTTTTCATCTAGGCGACCGCATCAAGGTACGAGCCGAACGCATTGACCCGTTCCGCCACCGCGTTGAGTTCTCTCCGGTCTAAGATGCATTACGAATCCATCATCGCGTATAGCTTAGGATTAGATTTGGCTGATAGTTTGGAGGTGAGTGATGTCGGCACGGCAATGCCCGAATTGTATGGCCTTCGTTCCCGCAGGACAAATCGTCGCATACTCGTACGGCATCGTTTGTCCCTCGTGCCAACATCCGCTGGAAATATCCGCACTCAGCCGGAATTTATCTGCGTTCGCTGGCTTGATTGCCGGCGCGATAGTCTGGTGGCTGGCAAACGCTCATTATTCCAACGAAAGTGGAGCGCTCGCCTGGCTGCTGCCCATGTTCTATAGTTATCTTGCCTTCAGCGTGGCGGCTCCGCTTGCACTGATCTTGACCGCCGATCTAAAGCTGAAACCCTTGGACGCCGTAGATGTCCAATATGGAACCTCCGCCCCTGCTTCTTCACATCATCATTGATTGTTTGATAACTCCATAACTAAACCGTATATCCAGTGGTACCATTGACGCTTTTCCCGCGGAAATTTAAAACTGGAGAGTCATGGGTCGCTACTCTGCGTTCGTCGGTAAGCGGGTCCAGGCGTACTATCGCGCCGCTGACATCCATTTGTCGGCCGCCGGTACACTCGTCTCCGACTCCGGGAAGTCCATCGTCCTGGAAGACCATCTTTCTCAGGACGAAAAAGAAAAAACCATACGCGTAGAAATCCCTTATCAGTTTGTAATTCGTGTGAACGAGACGCATGCGGAGCCTTCGCGCACCAAGCAAATTCCTTCCGCTCAATCCAAGAGAAAAGCCTAATCCAGCGGTCGCTAGTCAAAGAAGAACCAACAACTTCAGACCGCCGATTCGAATAGATCAGATATCGATTGCTGAATGTAAGAGTGTGGGCCGGGAATCGATCCGCCCGTAGTTTTCGAGCAGAATTCCCAGTCAGTCGCAGTATATTGGGATTTGATCTTTGGAGGATGAAATGAAACCGACTGTTGGGTTCATCGGGCTCGGATTAATGGGTGGGCCGATGGCCAAGAATCTCGCCAAGGCCGGATTTCCACTCGTCGTGTGGAACCGCACACGTGAAAAGGCCGAAGAGTTGGTTCGCGAAAGCACCGGGTTGGATGTGAAGGCCGGCGCGAATCCGCGCGAGACAGCGGACAAGGCGGATTTTCTGATAACGATCGTTAGCGATCCGCCGGCACTGGAAGAGGTTTTGTCTGGTCCGAACGGTGCGATCGAAGGATTGCGGCGCGGCGCTACGTACGTTGATTCCAGCACGGTATCTCCCGACCTGGTTCGCAGAATCGGGACTGCCTGTGCGCAGCGAGGAGTCCGCTTTCTCGATGCGCCGGTAACAGGCGGAACTTGGGGGGCGGAGAAAGGGGAACTGGTTTTCATGGTTGGCGGGGAAAAAGAAGTTCTGGAGCGCGCAAGGCCTGTACTTGAAGCGTTGGGGAAGCGCATTTTTCTTCTGGGACCAACCGGCGCGGGACAGACGGTGAAACTCGCCATGAATTTGATTCTGGCGCTGCAAGTGGATGCGCTGGCTGAGGCGCTCGCGCTGGTGGCGACTGAAGGCGTACCGGGCGAGCGATTAATTGAAGTGTTGCAATCAAGCATGGCGCGAGCAGGAGTCTTGGATGTGAAGGCGCCGTTTATGTTGAAAAACGAATTCCCGGCGAGTTTTCCACTTCGGCTCATGCACAAAGACATGCGACTTGCTTTAGAGCTCGCCAAACGGCATGGGCTAATTCTTCCTGCTGCCGCGGCATCCTATTCAACGTATGACGCGGTGAAGAAATCTTCCACGGATGACCCGGACTACGCTGCCGTTGCGCGCTTCTGGAAAAAATCTTAGCGCAAGGTGTCTAGGTAATCGCTGCGGACGGAAAAAAACTGAAAGGGAGATCGCGCCCCGAGCGTAAACCTGCCGGGGCAGCCAGGATCGCGGGGATCGCGTTGACGACGACAGCAGCCGTAGCCACATCGCCGTGTATTCCGCCGGGTATTACGAGCGAAAGGTTTGGCTCGCCCTTTAATTCTATAGTGTCGGAGGTATGCTTCGCTCCGACGTACATTTTGAGCTCCATATAAATTTTCTCTTTGCCGGAAACAGTCCCGCGAGCGACTTGATGCACTCCCGCGACCTGGCCGCGCGCAACTTGTAGAAATTCAGTCTTCACCTCTTCTTCCGCGATTATCGGATCGATTGTTTCGGAAATATCATCCAGAGCGAAACCGAGCCCGTCGGCAACCATGGCGATCGACTCCGGCAAGCCATGGTGTTTGATGACGCCGGCGGCCACTTGCGCGCGAAATTCTTCGGGCGCCATGCCCGCGCCGATTTTCTTTTGCAACGGGAGGCGTCGCTTGGAAGCGTCCACGATGCGCACCACGCTGGCCCAGTCCACGCGCTGCGAAACAGCCGAAAAAGTTAAGACGAGCTTGTCCATTACAAAACCCGGGTTCACGCCTGTTCCGAGTAGCGCGACGCCTTCTTCCTTCGCTGCGTTATCAAGTTGCTTGGACAGCTCTGGATGTTTCTTCCAAGGATAGGCCAATTCCTCGCAGGTGGAAACGATGCAGCAACCTGCCCCAAGACATTCCGTCAATTGGTCCATCACGCTTGTGAGATACGAGGACGTGGAGTGCACGACAATATCCGCGGATTTGTCCAGGGCTGTCCGCGACTCTGCGGAAATGACAACGCCCCACGGGGCATCCGGCGCGCCAATTACTTCTCCGAGATCGCGTCCGGCTTTGGCCGGGTCTTTATCAATCGCGCCGACGATTTCAATTGCTGTTTTCTGCCGTATCAAGCGGGCAATCGATGCACCGATAGGCCCGACGCCAAACTGCACTACGCGGATTTTCTTCCTCACTGGCCCCTCCCGAAAATTTGAAGAGCCAATACCTTAAAGTTTTCCGCGTGTGACTGCAACCGGATTCGCGGCTCGCTGGCGGGTCCGCGTCCGATAATCGGACCTGCGGGCACTGAGCGGCGATGCAATGGGTTACAGTAAAGGCGGGTCTTGGACTTTCATCGAAGGCCCTTATTTTTGGACCTGAGGGCGTGAATTTGCGGAAATGCAGGGTCATAGCTGCGGTGACGTCGCTGTGGTTGATCGTGGCCGCAGCGGTCGTTTGCCGTGTTGGATACGCGTACCAGCAATCACGCGAGATTCCGGCGCGGGCGCTCGCGTCGGTGCCATTCGAGCAAGAGACGGGCAACATCGCGATGGCCCTTGCCACGGGAAAAGGGTTCAGCTCGCCCATGCGTCGCGACACTGGGCCGACAGCATGGCTTACACCTGTATATCCATTGATTGTCGCAGGGATTTTTTGTGTGTTCGGCGTTTTTACTTTGCATGCGTTTTACGCGGCAGCTGCATTGAACATTCTATTTTCAGCGGCGACGTGTGTGCCGATTTATCTTGCTGGACGGCGAATGGCAGGAATCGGCGCGGCGAGTATGGCGGCCTGGTTGTGGGCGCTTTTCCCGAACGCGATCGTGATTCCGTTTCAATGGATTTGGGACACGTCACTTTCGGCCTTGCTTGCTGCGACGATTTTGTGCGCGACGTTTGAGCTAATTGAATCAGAAAGGCTGCGCGATTGGTGCGCTTACGGCTTCCTTTGGGGTTTTTCTTTACTGACGAATCCAGCACTCGGCGCGGCGCTGCCACTTCTGGCAGGCTGGGCGGTCAACCGCGAATGGCGTGAGATGCGCGGACGATTCGTTCGGCCCGCTGCGGCGCTCATGCTTGCGATTTTGTGTTGTGTACCATGGACGGTAAGGAACTACGTGGAATTTCACCGCTTCATTCCGTTGCGGTCGACCTTTCCCTTCGAGCTATGGCTGGGGAATAACAAAGTATTCGACGATCGCTCGCCCGACATCAACGCGCGGGTGACGCGCTACGAGGAGGAGCGGCGATATGTTCAGCTCGGCGAGACTGCGTTCATGAAGGAGAAATGGAATCTTGCGACCGAATTCATACGAACCCACAAGCGGCTCGAAGCGCGACTCTTGGGTTGGAGATTCATGGATTTCTGGCTTGGCTCGTTTCATCCGGTACAAGATTTCGAAAACTCGGATTCGGCCTGGATTCGAATAATCATTGCGTTCAATTTGATTACCGCTATTGGAAGTCTGATTGGAACCGTGGTCCTGTGGCGGGCGCGCAGTCCGTATGTTTTTCCCGCAGCCATATTCATCCTGGCATTTCCGCTCGTGTATTACGCAACGCATGCGTCGCTGCGTTACCGGCATCCGATTGATCCGATTGTATTGATGCTGACAGCGATCGCGGTGACCGGTGCGAAACGACGCGAAGATATGATCGCGCCGCCGATGCAAGAAGCACGCGAGACTATCCCATAACAAATCTAGCGATCGGCGGTAGCATCCCCGACGGCCAGCGATGCAAAATGGAAACCGGTCCGCATTCGCGGTCTTGTAGCGTGGGGCGCGGAGCCGCATAATGTGCCGACGATCCCGTGACAACGCCCCAGTCCGAAACGCACTCCTCCAAACGAAATTGGCCGCGCCAGATGCTGCTGACAACTCTGCAGTATGGAGGCAGCGCGCTGGTTCTTTGCCTGTTGTTTCGGCTCTTGCCTGGCCGGCAAGTTTGGCAAGCGTTGGGGCTCTTGCCGGTGCAGTTGTGGTTGTTGGTTCTGCTGGGGTATCTGGCAGCGCATTGCATAGGGGCCGCGAAATATCGACTGGTTTTGAACATCGGTGGCGCGGGCATCAGCGTGCGCCAAGCAGTGCGATGCTACTTTGCCGGATTATTTGGTTCGTTGTTCCTGCCCTCACTGATCGGCGGAGACATTCTGCGCCTGGCCATGGCTCTGCGCGTGGCGAAGAGCAGGGCGGGCGTTGTGCTGGGAAGTTTTGTGGACCGTTTTTCAGATTTTGCCGCGCTGGCGCTGCTAGCCGGCATTGGTGCGTCTCTGGTGCCGGGAGCACTGGATCTCAGAAGCCGAAAAATATTCGAGATGGTGACTGGAATCGCAGTTTTAGCCATTGCGATTGCCGCAGGCGTGATTGCGGTGCTTCCGGTGCGCCGATGTTCTTTTCGCATGAAGCGGCGATTCGTTCGCTTGCGCGGAGCATTTCGCTCGATGATGAACCAGCCGGCCGCGATGCTGGGCGCGCTGAGCATGAGCCTGACAGTTCAGATAATTTTTATCATTCTGAACGTCGCGCTGGCCGACGCCTGCGGATTGCACCTTCCTTTCCGCACATGGCTGTTTGCCTGGCCGCTGGCAAAACTGGCGGCAGCTGTACCAATTACGCAAGCCGGTATTGGAGTGAGGGAAGCTGCGCTCGCCGCGTTACTTGTGCCATTTGGCGCGACGGCGGTGTTGGCGGTTGCGTCGGGGTTGGCGTGGGATGCAATTTCGATCAGCGGCGCGATCGCGGGGGGAATTTTCGCGCTAATCGCCGGACGTTTCTGGCCTCAAACTGGAAGTGAAGGCGTAGAACAGGCTTAGAGTGCGGCGGGCCGCAAGAAAACAATTCTTCAGATGCGCGAGCGAGTGGAGCGAATGAATTCGCGGAGCGCAGTTACGTTGGGTCCATAAGAGCCGACGCGGCCGGCATCCACTGGCAAACCAAGATATTCGGCTTTCTCAATACTCAGGCCTGCATCGTCAAGTTCAGCGAGGCTGTAACCTTCAGTGGGAACCAGGCGGTTGCGTCGCGACAAATCCACAGGGCGCGGCGGACGGCGCGCGCTCCAGGGCTTTCTTACGATGTTGAAGAAATCGTCCCAGTCTCGCCTATTCCACATGACTCCTCCCGTTATTCCGGGTACAAGGTTTGATGCTTTACAATCGCTCGCGGTCGCTTGTAGTTTTGCGCCCGGCGGCCAGCCTGCTCCGACTGGAGTGCAGCAGATAATAACCCCCGACGTAGTGGAAAGTCGCGAATGAAACCGCGTTGTATCCTTTGAGTTATCGCATCATTGGAACGCGGTATCATCGCGCCCCGTGTGTACCACAAGAGCTTGGAGTTGTACATTTTTGGTTTGGCGACGATGCCATGCGCCTGGACCAGTAACTTAAAAGCTCTTCGGCGGAGCCGTTGGCGGAGACACCGACACACTGGCGCGGGTGGGTTATACTTTTAGGACGTTAAGGGATCGTGCAAGTTCAATGAAAATCGTATGAGCAATCCGGTCATCGTTGTGCACTACCACGAAGTGTGGTTGAAAGGCCGCAACCGGCGTTTTTTTCTGGGCAAACTTTCTACCGCGTTGCGCCACGCGCTTCAAGGCGTACCCCTAGTTCGGATTGAAAAACCGGGCGACCGGTTCGTAGTCACGCTGGGTGAGGGCGCGTCACAGCAAGAGGCTGTTGCGCGGGTAGAGCGGGTTTTGGGCATTGCGTTTTACGCCCTGGTGCGAACGGTCGAACGCAGCATGGATGCAATCTGCCAGGCGGCGTGGGAAGAGATCGAGCCTCTTCATTTCACGAATTTTGCGGTGCGTGCGAAACGAAGCGACAAATCGTTCGCGCAAACAAGCATGGAAATCGAGTCCGCCATTGGAAGATATCTTTTGGAAAAGCTTAAGGCGGCGGGGCGCGTTGTGAAAGTCCGGTTGAAAGACCCGGAAGCGACTTGTTACGTGGAAATTACATCGGGGCCCGCGTTGGTGTACGCGAGAAAAATTCCGGGTGCCGGCGGCTTGCCTGCGAATACAGCGGGCCGGATGATGTGCTTGCTCTCAGGCGGATATGATTCAGCGGTGGCTGCGTACCATATGATGAAGCGCGGGGCACATTTGAGTTTCACCCATTTTTACGGGTCGGGCGCCAAGCCCGGCGAATCTTCGTTACACGTGGCGAGCGCGCTGGCGCGCCAGCTGGTCCCTTATCAATTTCACGCGAAACTTTACCGTGTGCCCTTTGAGCCGATACAACGCGAAATCGTGCGGTACGCTCCGGAGAATGATCGCGTGCTGTTGTATCGCAGGATGATGCTGCGAATCGCGGAAGTGCTGGCGAAACGCGATCGGGCGCTTGCGCTTATAACTGGCGATAGTCTGGGGCAGGTAGCGTCGCAAACTTTGCGCAATTTAGTGGCGGTGGATGCCGCGGCGCGCATGGTCGTTTTCAGGCCGCTGATCGGCACGGATAAAATGGAAATATTGGCGACCGCGCGCAAGATCGGGACCTACGGTATTTCTTCGGAACCTTTTCACGATTGCTGCCCTGTTTTCCTGCCGCGCATGCCTGCTTTGTACGCTTCCGCAGAGGAGCTCGACGAAGCGGAGGCAAAGCTAGACGTGCCGGCACTGGTTACGCAGGGATTGCGCAGCACAACGCTGGAGCAATTTCACTGCAAGGGCGCAGACATCAAAAGCGAGGTGTCACCGCCGCTGCAATATCGCGCATCGCGCAGCACCGCTTCAGCCTAGGGGCGATCTGAAAACGAAAAGGGCGCTGAATAACCCAGCGCCCTTAAAATACTGTGCGGGCTTCAATTAAAGTTTTGGTTAGCGATCTCGTCCGCCTCCACTGCCT
>Ga0073928_10006299_pt1 | contig 16033 bp, 12 predicted proteins | sample PaiPotPPA55metaG_FD_76969 | JGI IMG/M metagenome (GOLD analysis project Ga0073928, IMG submission 76969) | Iron sulfur acid spring bacterial and archeal communities from Banff, Canada, to study Microbial Dark Matter (Phase II) - Paint Pots PPA... ... | reverse complement strand
CGCTTCGATATTGTGGAGTAACCGCGGTACAGGTACCTTTTTTGTACGCGAATCGTCGCCAGCGTTTACCTCATCAAATTGTGTGCTAACCTAAATGGGTTGGACTCGCCTCGGTTTTTTTGACTCTGTAGGCCACTTAGGAGTTCACACTGTGTGCGGAATCGTCGGCTATATCGGTCCTAAACGCGTTGTGCCGCTGATCCTCGATGGCCTGAAGCGCCTAGAATATCGTGGCTACGATTCGGCGGGCATCGCTGTGGTCGGCGAAAACGGCGGCTTGAATATTCGGCGCGCGCCGGGCAAATTGCGAAATCTCGAAGAATCCATCCGCATCACTCCGCTGGATGGCGTTTACGGGATTGGCCACACTCGCTGGGCCACGCACGGACGTCCCACCGAAGAGAACGCGCATCCCCACCGCGACTGCACGGGCGAAATCGTTGTAGTCCACAACGGGATCATCGAGAACTATCTCGAGCTGAAGCACCAACTCATCGCAGAAGGCCACAAGTTCGTCACCGAAACAGACACTGAGATAATTGCGCACCTGATCGAAAAATACTCGAAAGACATCTCGCTGGAAGAAGCCGTTTTGAAAACCGTGAAGGTTATGAGCGGAGCCTACGCGCTGGTTGCCTTATCCACGCGCGATCCACTGAAGATCGTCGCTGCGCGCATGGGACCTCCTATTGTCGTGGGACTCGGAGAGAACGAATTTTTTGTCGCGAGCGATATCCCTGCGATCCTGCAGCACACCCGAAATGTTTTCTTCCTCGGTGACGGCGAAGTAGCCGTTCTCACGCCACAAGGCGTCCATCTGATGGACTTCGAAAGCCATGCGATCAATCGTGCCGTGCAGCACGTCACCTGGGACCCCATTATGGCCGAAAAGGGCGGCTTCAAACATTTCATGCAGAAGGAGATTTTCGAGCAGCCGCGCGCCGTGCGCGACACGCTGCTGGGACGAATTTCGCAGGAAACCGGAAAAGTGTTCCTCGATCCGATGGATATCACCGAAGAAGAATTCCACAATTTTCATGAGGTGAAGCTCATTGCCTGCGGTACCAGCTGGCACGCCGCGCTGGCCGGCAAATTCATGATTGAGAAACTGGCGCAAATGCCAGCCGAAGTCGATTACGGCAGCGAATTTCGTTATCGCGATCCGATCATCAGCAAGAAAAGCTTGGCCATTGCCATCAGCCAATCGGGCGAGACAGCCGATACGCTGGCAGCCGAGCGGGAAGCGCGTCAAAAAGGCGCAAAAATTCTCGGAATCTGCAACGTAGTCGGCTCGATGCTCACGCGCGAGGCCCATGGCACGATTTACACGCACGCAGGGCCGGAAATCGGCGTGGCCTCCACCAAGGCCTTCACTGGCCAGCTTACGGCCTTGATGCTCACGGCTCTCTATCTCGCGCAAGTGCGCGGTAAATTGACGCCGGCTTTGGCGCAGGACTTGATGCAAGAGCTGACCCGCGTCCCGCATAAAATCGAGTCGATTCTGCAGCGTGATGCGGCTCTCGAAGAACTCGCTCGCCTATTCTTCCGCCACACCGATTTTCTATACCTCGGACGCGGCATCCACTATCCGATTGCGCTCGAAGGCGCGCTCAAGCTGAAGGAAATTTCCTACATCCACGCAGAAGGTTATCCTGCTGGCGAAATGAAGCACGGTCCTAACGCGCTGATCGACGAGAATTTGCCCGTCGTGATTATTGCCACGCGCGACGAGTCCGATCCCGCGTCGATGATCCGCTATGAAAAAACCATCTCCAATTTGCAGGAAGTGAAAGCGCGCGACGGAATCGTGATCGCCATCGTCACGGAAGGTGACAAGCTCGCTCGTGACACGGCCGACCACATTGTCGAGATTCCTGCCGTCCCGGAACTTCTTGCGCCCATCCTCGAAATCGTTCCACTTCAACTCTTGGCTTATCACATCGCCGTACGCCGCGGATGCGACGTGGATCAGCCGCGTAACCTGGCAAAGTCTGTCACCGTCGAGTAAAGAGGCCCGATCGCCTTTCACTTTCATCCGGGGTGCCCTAAAATTGACAAATGACAAGCACCCGCTTTATTTCCCGTGCATGCTGTCGGATTTGTTCTCGCGCGCCAGCGTTATTGCTCGTGCTGATACTCAGCCTCCCCGGCCCCCCCGCGGCGCAATCTCAGCAGTCGAAAGGCGGCGCTTCTCATTTGGATTCCGTCGAAGTTTCCGGTTCGAAGAAATTCAGCTCTCAGCAGATTGCCGCGGCAATTGGATTGCGTGCCGGTAATATCATCACTCGCGAGGATCTCCAAGCCGCCGCTGACAAACTCGCCGCGCTCGGCCTTTTTGCCAACGTGCAATACCACTTCACCACTGTTGCATCCGGAGTAAGGGCCACATACGAAGTGTCCGACGCTCCTACAGTCGCCGTTACCTTCGACAACTTTCCCTGGTTCGCCGATGACGAATTAACCACCGCTCTCAAGCGCACGGTTCTCCTCTTCGATGGAAGCGCTCCGCAAGGCGGCACGATTCTCAATGCCATGTCCACCGCTCTTGAAAATTTGGTTCAGTCGCGCGGCGTTTTAGGAACTGTGTCGCACATGCTTGTCAATTTCCCTTTGGGCCGCCAGCGAATGCAATTTCGCGTCGAAGGCGCGGACATCACCTTAAAGGCAGTCGAGTTTTCCGACACGCTGGCCACCAACGATCACGCAGTCCAACAAAGCGCAAGCCAGCTAATAGGCAAGCCATATTCGCGAAGCGCGATTGAGCTTTTCGAGTTTGAACAAGTACGTCCAATATATTTAACGCAGGCATTTTTGCACGTGCAGTTCGCTCCGCCGTATGCACAAGTCGCCAGTGCCGGCGCACCACCCGGCGTAACAGCAGTCGCCGTCACCATAGCAATCACCGCCGGCCCGGCCTTCAAATGGGGCGGCGTTGCGTGGAACGGAAATGCTGTAATCCCCGCAGCGGAGCTGAACGCGCTCATAACTCTGAAGCCCGGCGAAATTGCGGATGGCAACAAAATCACCGCGCTATGGGAAGCCGTGCAATCTCTTTACGGCCAACGCGGCTACCTCGATGCAAAGTTAGATCCCCAGATTGAGTTTGACGATCAATCCGCGCGCGTGGCTTATAGCGTGGCCGTCACCGAAGGCCCGCAGTACCGCATGGGAAATTTGGTACTCAGCGGCCTCTCCATCGATGGCGAAAAACGCATTCGCGCTGCATGGCGTATTCCCGCGAACGCCGTCTTCAATGAAAAGATGTATGAAGATTTCCTAGATGCCGGCGTTAAGCAGGCTTTTACAGGAACTCCCGTGCATTACGAAAAAATCGGCCGCTTTCTACAGGAAAATCCGGGCACCAACAAAGTCGACGTGCTTCTGGATTTTCAATAGACAAAATTAAGCTATACTCGAATTGATATGAATGTCAGGCCAATTCCGGCCGTACCAACCGCGGCGCAATCGCTTCCATTAGATCAAGCCGCCATCGCAAAAGAGCAATGCCTCTTGAACTCGCTGCTGTCGCTCGATTCCCTGCTGCTAGCTTTTTCGGGTGGCGCCGATTCAGCCTATCTTGCATGGGTTGCCTACAGCGCCCTGGGCGCCCGCGCTCTTGCGGTCACAGCTCTCTCCGCAAGCTTTTCACGCCACGACCGCGAGCAAGCCGAACGATTCGTGCGCGAAACCGGAATTCGCCATGAATTTATAGAAACACATGAGTTCGAGAATCCGCTGTACATCTCCAACAATGCCGATCGTTGCTACCACTGTAAGGACGAGCTCTTCGATCGCATGGAGGCGCTCGCGACCGCCCGCAATTTCCGCGCTGTCGCATACGGAATCAACGCAGACGACACTCACGATTTTCGCCCAGGCCATCGCGCCGCGCGCGAACATCGAGTACTTGCTCCGCTGCTCGACGCAGCTCTAGGCAAGCCTGAAATCCGATCGCTCTCGCAACGTGCCGGCCTCACCACTTGGGATCGCCCAGCCTCCGCTTGTCTTTCATCCCGCGTGCCGTACGGAACCGCTGTGACGCCCGAGCTTATGGAAAAGATCGATCGCGCTGAATCAGTATTACGCGATCTAGGTTTTCGACAGTTTCGGGTCCGCGCTCACGGCGAGCTGGCGCGAATCGAGCTTGCTGCGGATGAACTGGCGCGCGGATTAGAACCCGCAATGACACGCCAAATTCTCGCCGGCGTAAAACAAGCCGGCTTCCCCATCGTAACCCTCGACCTCGAAGGGTATCGCCAAGGCTCGCTCAATTCCCTCCTCCAGATTAAATGACCGCACCTTCATCGGTGCGGATTGCTTCTCGCCGGCGCGCGGTCAGGGAACTTCCAGTTGCAGGTTCTCGTATAACTTGATAGGAAGGGTGCTCAATACGTATCGTTTACAGCCCCAATATAAAAACTAAATGACACAAACAAACAGAAACGTTTTTCTAACAATCGTTGCTCTCTCCGTGAGCGCAATCTCGGGTTGTGCCTCGCGTTCAGGCATAGAAGGCAGCTTCGACCGGCAATTCGCCGTCAATGGTCCGGTCAGTTTGGAACTCACCGGCGGCAAAGGGGATGCCCATATTAACACCGGTCCCCCGGGCGAAGTTCGCATCCATGGTGAGGTTCACGTCAATGCATGGTCCTCGGACAGTGGACGGCGCCGCTTGCAGCAGATCGAAACAAATCCGCCGATCTCTCAAGAAGGAAGCTTGATTCGCATCGGTGGCGGAAAACACGGTGGAGGCGAAGCCGATGTGGACTATACGATCGTTGTGCCACAGGACACCCAACTCCGCAGCGTGGCCGGCTCCGGAGATTTAGAAGTTCGCGGGATCGCAGGCCCTGCAAATTTCACAAGCGGTTCGGGAAATGTTACCGCTTCAGAAATAAACAGAGATGTGCAAATTGTTTGCGGCAGTGGTGACGTCGAACTCTCTAAAATAAAAGGCCAAGTACAAGTCACTACCGGTTCCGGCGACGTCAGTCTCGACACAATGGCCGGTCAAATACGCGTCCAAACAGGTTCCGGCTCCGTCGAAGTAACGAATCCTTCCCAAGCTTTGGAAGCCAGCACTGGCAGCGGAGAGGTCACCATCAAGGGAGCATCAGCAGATATCCGCGTGCGCACTTCATCGGGTGACCTGGACCTTGAAGGAAATCCAGATCCAACAAAGTATTGGGATTTTCACACTGTCTCTGGCGAAGTCGTGCTTCACGTCCCGCCAAACGCCAGTTTTCGTCTTTACGCGCGCTCAAAGTCCGGCGACATCGATGCCGCTATTCCTATCATGATGGAAGGAACCGCCGCCAAGCACGAATTGCGCGCGCGCATCGGGGACGGCAAGGCGCGCGTCGAAATCCAAACTTCTTCCGGCGATATTTCTCTTCACTAAACCTCCTCTATGGCAAATCGAAACACGCGTCGCGTTCTTTCGCGCTAGAATTGCAGCATACAGATGCGCTTGATTCATATCATTTCAATTCTCCTTATCATCCTGGCGCTTGGCTCTCCCGCGCTTTCACAAAAGCCGGCTTCCGGCGCGCAACTATCAAAAGACTCGGCCGCCAATATATCGAAGCAAGACGCTGACGCCGAGACGCAATTGCAAAAAGCCATCGCAGATGCGGGCAACGATCGAGCAGCCCTGGTGCATAATCTGAAAAGCTATTTGCTTCGATTTCCCGACGCGCCGCGAAAAGCAGGCGTCTATCGCGCGCTCGTGGAATCTTGCCAGCAACTTAAGGACACTGCCTGCGCTCTCGATTATTCGGAAAGGCTCGTCGCCGTTCATCCCGACGATTCTGAAATGATGCTTCTTGCCATCGGCCTGTTACAGAAGGAAGGCAGCGAGTCGAGTCTCACCCGCGCGGCCGGCTACGCTACCCGCGTTATCGATCGCATCGAAAAGACTCCAGCAGAGGAAAAATCTGCGCGCATATCGCAAAAAGATTGGCAAGCACAGCAAGACCGGTTCCGAACGGCTCTCTACAGCTTGCGCGGCCAGATCGAAAAATCACAGATGAACTACGAAGCCGCCGCCAAGGATTTTCAACAGAGCTATTCGCTTCATCCTAACGCCATGGCTGCAGAACAACTCGGCGAGATCGCCGAAATAAAGAATGATTACGCGAAAGCAATCGAAGAATACTCTCTGGCCTTCGTGCTTCCGGAGGACGGCCCGTCGGGCAAGGTCGATCGTCGCGAATTGCGAATGAAATTGGGAAATGTTTGGCGCCGAGTACACAGTACCGATCAGGGACTTGGCGAACAAATCCTCGCTGCTTATGACCGCCTCGGCGCTGCTCCCACCGCTGTTGCGCCTTGGGCACGGAATAAGGGTGCCAAAGATTCTTTCGCATTCGTGTTGCGCAACCTCGATGGCTCCTCTCTTGCCCTTTCTCTATTGAAAGGCAAAGTCATCGTCCTGAGTTTCTGGGCTACTTGGTGCGGCCCATGCCGCGAACTGGAGCCGGAGTTCGTGCAAATCGCCAAAAACTATACGGGCAACACGAATCTCGCGTTCTACGCTGTCAACACGGATGAGGATGAAAGCTTGGTGCCCAGATTTCTGGCGAAAGAGAAATGGAATGTGCCGGTTCTTTTTGCTGACGGCTTGGATGATTTTATGAACGTAAATTCTCTGCCGACGGTGATAGTTCTCGACCGCGCAGGAAAAATCGCCTTCCGCATGGATGGATATCCGCCCGAAGGCTTCAGCGAATCTCTGACTGCAGCAATCCAGGAAGCTCTCAACCCCGCGAAACCTGCACCAGGGAACTAGAAGCTTGGATTTTGTTTTTCGAGGAGCGCAGCACCCGAGCGCGCGCCTGATCCAAGAAGGAAACCACGCAGGCGAGATGCCGGTGCTACGGGGCCCCCCAGGTGCAGCCAGGGTTCTCGGGTCGACGGCTAGTCGGGCCCCGGAGATCAATCAGTCGGGCCCGGGGAAGAGGCCACGAAATGGGGGGAAACATCCGGCGGGTTCCACTCAGCGCGGGCGCGTGGTAAGGCCAGCTTGTTTCCAGAGCTTCTCCCATTGCCAGATGCCGGGAGTTTTGTCGAGGACGCGGTAGCTGAGCTGGTGGGCCAGCATCAAAATCTGACCACGATGATGCGCCTCGTGCGAGAACATGTAAGCGAACATAGTTCCTCCGGCGGGCCACGTTTGCGTCCAGCTGCCGCGAGAGAACTTCGAAACGCGGCGATTCGGGGCGGCCGAGAGAGCATCCGACAACATGCGCAGGGACTGCGCGGCGCTTCTTCTGTGTGCGGCAGCAACCTGCTTCATGGTGCAGCGGTCGGGATCGAGAGGGGGCGGGCACTTCAGATGGGGCGCGGAATTCTTCAGCCACACAAGACGGCTGTTGTGCAGATGCGCGAAGATGGCCGCGATTGTCCGGCCATTGCCTTTTGGACCCGGCGGCTGGGCGCGCCACGCACGAGGGTCGAGCGATAAGAGGATGAGCTGGTTCATTGCGTCATTGCTCGCATAAGTTTCGAGCAGGGTATCGCGAATCTCGGCAAGGGCCGCGCGAGATTGGAGTGCCATGGAACTCCGCCAATTTGAGAAGAGTATTTCAGGCGCCTTGAATTGCGCGCTTCAAATTCTGTTGCGCAGCGTCTCGAGCCGCCAGGATCGTGTTCACGTGAATCCGCACGGTATCTTCAACATTCCGCGCGTATCCTCCAGCCAATGTAATCGCCACCGGAACCTGGTGGCGAAACGCATAATCGAAGACAAGAGTGTCGCGACGCTTCAGACCGTCCATGGTCAAAGCCAACCCGCCTAACTGATCCTCGTGATACGGATCGGCACCCGCAATATAAAAAAGTATTTGCGGCATGAAATGCCGAAATGCTTCCCGCAAATTCCGTTCAAAGATGATGAGGTAGTCCTCGTCGCCAATTCCATCGGGCAGATCGATATCCACAGTCGAAGGCGGCTTGGGATAAGGATAATTGTGTTCCTGATGAATCGATAATGTAAACACATCCCCATCACCGCCGAAAATCGATGCAGTCCCATTCCCCTGATGAACGTCCGCGTCCACCACCAGCGCTGTCTGGATCGCTCGGTCGAATTGCAGGCGGCGGATAGCGACTGCTACATCGTGGATCACACAAAATCCTTCGCCATGATCGGCATAAGCATGATGGAACCCGCCGCCGATGTTCGCTGACCACCGATCCCGAAGCGCCTGCTGCCCCGCGAGAATCGAACCGCCTGCCGCAAGCCAGCAAGCATTTACAAGTTCCTTCGAGTAAGGAACTTCCATGCGAAGAATCTCCGTGGGGGTAAGCGAGCCGTTTTTGAGCTTGTACACGTAGTCCTGCGAATGAACCCGCAGAATGTCTGCGTCCGAAGCCGGCTGCGGCGCGAGAAAATCGACGGGCCGCGCAATTCCATCGTCCAACAGCTTGTCGTGAACCAACCGGTATTTCTGCGATGGAAAGACGTGCGCGCCCAGATTCAAATCGTATCGATAGTCGTATATAAGCTTGAACGGCAGCATGATTCGCCAAGACTATCGCGAACTTTTGTGGAACTCAAATGATTGAATACGGGGCGCGCGGCGAAACCCAATGCGCGCCCTGTGCGCCGCATCTTCGCTGCGCTGTCCTGACCACTCACGATGCGCCGTGCTCACGCCCCGCTCGCCATCGCCGCGGTGTTCGCCACTCCGTTAGCCCGGCTAGCCCGCACTGCGGAAGGAAGCATATCTGGCTGCGTTCGAATGTGCTGCCCAACGCACGGATCTCGTGCGGCCAGCGGACTTCACGAAACAATAATGTGTCACCACGGAGAGCTCGGGCACATCTTCGAATGCACTATGGCGGCGGGCCATCACAGCATTGACTGCGGCCTCATTGCTCCTGTGGCGTCCATGGCGCCCTCGGCGATTGCATCCGTCGGCATTCCTAGTGTGAGTGGTGCAATCGATGGCCAGCTCCGCGAAGTTGCAACTTCTGTCTTGATCGCAAATTCGGCGATTGTCGCACGATCATCACTGCACCGAGCGACCGCGTCGTAAAAGAAAAACCATCGCGAGTCGTCATGGGTTGTAGCGCTTCAACCAATCTCCTATTTCCGTGATGACGTCGCGGCGCTGTTCGGCTAATTGTGGGAAGTGCGGCGAGCCGGGATAAGTGACCATGCGCACGGTCTTCCGCGCTCGGCGAGTAACACATCGAATTCGCGCGCTTGGAAAGTGGGCACGCGCGCGTCAGCTTCTCCGTACAGGATCAGCAAAGGCGTGGTGACCTATCGGCCGCGACCGCTGATGGGACACCGTGAACCAGAACGATATTCCGGATGCGAGGCTTTTCGTTTTGGGCGGAGAGTGCGGGGCAGGTGAAAAGCAATAATGTGAGACAAAGGGCCTGAGAAATTCTTCTAAGTATTCGCACAGCTACCTCCTGCGTTCAACAATTTTAGTCTGACGCGGCGGTTCGTTAAGAATTCCCTGTGGCCCACGAACGATTGTCATTGTCCCGCGAAATTTCTGCCGCCGCAAATTTTCTTCGCTTGCCGGCGAGATCCTGAGGATGCGACTTCGGGTGATTTCTTTTATGGTTTCTTTCCGGCGGCGGCGCAGGACCTTAGCGTGACCCATTGCAGCGGATTCACAGGGATGCCGTTCACGTACACGACCCAGTGAAGGTGAGGGCCGTTGGCGCGGCCGGTGGCGCCCACGTAGCCGATTACGTCACCTTTGTTTACGTGGGCGCCGAGCTCCACATGTAATTTTGACATGTGCAAGTACATGGTTTCCAGGCCCTGGCCGTGATCAATGGCCACTGTGCCGCCGAGAACGTTGAAAGGCTGGACAATCTTTACGACGCCCGCTGCCACGGCCACAATGGGAGTCCCGTCGGACGCGCGCTGATCGATTCCGGCGTGAAACTCGCCGGTTGGCTTTCCGTTATGAAGACGCTTCACGCCGAAGGGCGAGATGACGCAACCGGGAAGCGGCGGGACCAGAGGATCTTCCCAGTACTTGATGTCGGATACAGAGTCGCGAAAAGTGGTGAGCGTGTGCATTTCTTCCGCGGTGGAATGGAGCGCTTCGATTTGTGGCGCTAGAACGACATTTTGGGATGGGAAGATCGTTTTGCGGATCGTCAGATTAACGGAGGCGAGAGCGGTGCCGTCTTCTGCGAAGAATTCGATTGGATAGGTGCCCAGTCTGTCGGCCACGGCCACCGGCATCAGGCCTTGCCATGCACCACTTTCTTGCTTGAAAAGGCGCACGGTGCGGGAGTTCACGCGCGCAGTGGCTGCGGGGACTTCGCAGCGGAGGCGTACGGTCTGGCCCAGCGGTATCGAGGAGGGTTTTACGGTGCATTCTTGCGCGCTCGCTGTGGAAGCGAATATTGCAGCTAACAAAAGAGCCAAGGTCCGCCACGGCCGATAAATTTGTTTTCGCCGTTTCATCCATACCTAATTTACACGCTTGGGCGGACTACTTGGAAATTTGCGAAAGGGGAGTTCCTGATTATCACGGATTTCGTTTCAGTGGTACGAATGAATCGCTCTAGCTAGCCGAGGCTTGGATGAATCCGTGTAGGCGGGTACTGGCTCTGGATTTCGGGGTCCCTGATTTGAGCGGGCTGGCGCTCGCCGCCATATAGATCATTGGCCTCCCAGAGGCCTCGGCTTTCTCGTCACCGGGTGCTACGTTTTAGGTGCCTTCAGACCAAGAGGCTAAATACTGCTCTTGATCTGGCGTGAGCTTGTCGACTTGGATGCCCATGGAGTCCAGTTTGAGTTTGGCGATGTGGCGGTCGATATTTTCGGGGACCGAGTAAACCTGGTGCTTCAGGCTGCTGGCGTTTTTGACCAGGTATTCGGAAGCGAGCGCTTGGTTGGCGAAGCTCATGTCCATCACCGAGGCGGGATGGCCTTCGGCAGCAGCGAGATTGATGAGGCGGCCTTCGCCTAGCAAGTAAAGCTTGCGGCCATCTTTCATCACGTACTCGTCAACGAATGGGCGGACCGGCTTTTTCGAGCTGGAAAGTTTTTCGAGCGCGGGAATATCGATCTCGACGTTGAAGTGGCCGGAGTTCGCGACGACCGCGCCGTCTTTCATTCTCTCGAAATGGTCGTGCGTGAGAATTGATTTGTTACCGGTGACGGTTATGAAGATGTCGCCGATTTTGGCGGCTTCGGTCATGGGCATCACGCGGAAGCCGTCCATAACAGCTTCGAGCGCGCGGACCGGATTGATTTCGGTGATGATCACGTCGGCGCCATGGCCTTTGGCTCGCATGGCCACGCCCTTTCCGCACCAACCATAGCCAGAAACGACCACGCGAAGTCCTGCGATCAGAAGATTTGTTGCGCGAAGAATGCCGTCGATCGAGGATTGGCCGGTGCCGTAGCGATTGTCGAAGAGATGCTTGGTGAGCGCGTCATTCACGGCGACGATGGGATATTTCAGCGTGCCGTCCTTGGCCATCGCGCGCAAGCGAATCACACCAGTGGTGGTTTCTTCGGTGCCGCCGATGATGTTCTGCACGAGGTCGGGGCGCTTGGTGAGCAGGATGGTGACGAGGTCGGCGCCGTCGTCCATGGTGATCTGCGGCTTGTGGTCGAGCGCGGCGTTGATGAGCGCGTAGTAGGTGGCATTGTCTTCGCCCTTAATGGCGAAGGTCGGGATGTTGTAGTCCTTGACCAGCGACGCGGCGACTTCGTCCTGCGTGGAAAGCGGATTCGAAGCACACAGAACTACCTCGGCGCCGCCGTCACGGAGAGTGATAGCCAGGTTGGCTGTCTCGCTGGTGACGTGCAGGCAGGCGGACATGCGCACGCCTTTTAGCGGCTGCTCCTTGATAAATTGTTTCCGGATGAGCTGCAAAACGGGCATGTGCTGATTGGCCCATTCGATTTTGCGCTTGCCTTTTTCTGCCAGGGCAAGGTCCTTCACATCGCCGTTCAGCTTCGCTGCTGTTGTTTCCACGAGAACTCCCTTCAATTTTTAATGGTGCGGAGAATCTAAGAAAAAGACGCCGGGCTAAAGCCCGTCGCTACAAGACCTGAAACCCCGATGAAGGCCCAGGACTGCCACGGCAAAGCAAGATTCCGCCTGGAGGGCGGCGCTGCGAAAACCCAAATAACGAAAACCAGACGCGGGAACTTATGCGCGCGACGACGCTACTACTCCGCGCGAGCCTGCTTCTTTCTTGATGGCTTCGGCCTTATCTGTTTTCTCCCACGTGAAGCCCGGTCCGGTGCGTCCGAAGTGGCCGTAGGACGCAGTCGCGCGGAAAATCGGGCGGCGCAGGTCAAGCGTCTCGATGATTCCCTTGGGCGTGAGCTTGAAGAACGCGCGAATCAGCTCGGTAATCTGGGAATTGGGAATCGTTCCGGTGCCAAACGTGTCGGCCATAACGGAAACCGGCTCGGCGACGCCGATGGCGTAGGCGAGCTGCACCTCGACTTTCGTTGCGAGGCCGGCGGCGACGATGTTCTTTGCGACGTAACGCGCCATGTAGCAAGCGGAGCGATCAACCTTAGTAGCGTCTTTTCCGGAAAGCGCTCCGCCACCATGACGGCTGTAACCACCGTAAGTGTCCACGATAATTTTGCGGCCGGTAAGTCCTGCGTCGCCCATGGGTCCGCCAGTAACGAAGCGGCCGGTAGGATTAATGTGATATTTCGTTTTCTTATCGATCATGGACTCCGGAAGGACAGCTTTGATGACTTCGGTCATCACGGCGTCTTCCAAGTCAGTGTGAGAAACCCTGTCGCTGTGCTGCGTGGAGATCACGACAGTGTCGACACGCGCTGGACGGCCGTCGATATACTCGATTGTGACCTGGGATTTTCCGTCAGGGCGGAGGAAATCTACAGTTCCTTTCTTGCGGACTTCAGCAAGCTTGTGCGTGAGACTGTGAGCGAGTTGGATCGGCATCGGCATTAACTCGGGAGTTTCGTCGCAAGCAAAACCGAACATTAAGCCCTGGTCACCGGCGCCGCCCGTATCGACTCCCATGGCGATGTCCGGAGATTGCTTCTTGATGGCGCAGATTACGCCGCACGTATCCGCATCGAATCCAAACTTAGCGCGCGTGTAACCGACGTCACGAATGACCTCTCGTGAGAGGTCGGAGAAATCAACGTAGGTAGTGGTGGTAATTTCGCCAGCAACGACGATCAGCCCGGTGGTGACGAGGGTTTCGCAAGCCACGCGGCCCATAGGATCGTCTTTCAGCACAGCGTCGAGAACGGCGTCGGAAATCTGGTCGGCAATTTTATCGGGATGACCCTCGGTTACAGACTCGGAGGTAAACAGGTATTTTTCGTCAGCGTGCGCCAAAAAAGTATCCTCCAGCGGATTGAAAGACAGTTGCGGGGCCCAATCTGTTAGGTGCAGTTTGGACCGACCTCTGAACGTAACATTGGGGGTATAGGGGTGTCAATCTTATGCACCGAAAGGCCTTAAATCGGGCTCGAAGTGCGATTATGGCAACTAAAATGCCTCCGCACCCACTGCCGGGGGTTCTATCTGGCTGATCAACTGCCCGACAAATTTCCCTGTTCTACTTGGTGGCGGACGCCGTAGTTCCGCTTTCAGTGTCACGACGGTAGAGGAGGTAGGCACGGATGAAGGGATCAAGATCACCGTTCATGACCTTGTCCACGTCGCCTCGCTCTACTTTCGTGCGGTGATCTTTAATGAGTTGGTAAGGCTGCATGGTGTAGGAGCGGATCTGGCTGCCGAAGCTGATTTCGGGTTTGGAGGCGTCGAGTTTGTGCAGAGCTTCGCTGCGCTTCTCAAGTTCCAGCTCGTAAAGTTGCGAACGAAGAACTTTCATAGCCCATTCGCGATTTTTGTGCTGGCTGCGTTCATTCTGGCACTGCACGACGATTCCGGACGGAAGATGTGTGATGCGGACGGCGGATTCAACTTTGTTGACGTTTTGTCCGCCGTGGCCGCCGGCGCGGAATGTGTCGATGCGGAGGTCGTCGGGTTTGACCACGATGTCGATTTTGTCGTCAATTTCGGGAATGACGAAGACGGAAGCAAAGGATGTATGGCGGCGGGCGGCTTGGTCGAAAGGCGATATGCGCACCAAGCGATGCACTCCGCTTTCGCCCGCGAGCATGCCGTAAGCATTTTCACCAGCTATCTGTACGGTGGCGGTTTTAATTCCGGCTTCTTCACCCGGAGTTGAATCGATAACGGTCGCGCTGAGGCCCTTTTGTTCCGCCCAGCGAAGATACATGCGAAGGAGCATTTCGGCCCAGTCCTGCGACTCGGTACCGCCGGCGCCAGGCTTAATAGTGACGATCGCGTTCAGCCGATCGTTTTCGCCAGCGAGGAGCGTTTTTGTTTCCAACTCGGATAGATAGGTGTCTGTGGAGGAAATCTCTTTGCTGACATCTTCGAGGAGAGAGTCGCGCTGTGCGTCGTTGGCCTCTTCTCGCGCGAGGCTGAAATAAGTTTCAATGTCGCTGGATTTAGTTTCGAGGAGCTTTTCTGCGTTTACACGGTCTTCCACCAGCTTGCGCTGCTGCAAGAGAGCTTGTGCCTTTTCCTGGTCCTGCCAGAAATTCGGATCGCTTACTTTTTCTTCCAGAGCGGCGAGTTGCTGGCGGGCGGAGTCGGCGTCAAAGAAAGCTCCGCACGAGCCCAATGCGTTTCTTAAGCTCGGCGTAGCGTTGCTGCAGGTCTTCGATGTGTTCAGCCATTCTTTTTTTGCCTTTTTACTTCAGGGAGCGGTAACGAGGTGCCCGGCTTCAGGGCCAAAAACAAAAGCACCACGGTGACAATAACGCAGAGCCAGGCGAACCAATCGCCAAAACGAACATAGGGCGTAAGGTCACTTCTAAAATCGTATGGAGCATCGAGCTCGCCGCGAACGTCCGTTGGCAATTGCGCCACGATGCGGCCATATGGATCGACGGCGGCGGTAAAACCATTGTTCGTGTCGCGGAGCAGCCAGCGGCGGCTTTCTACCGCGCGCACCCGCGACATCATCAGATGCTGCATAGGTGCTGCCGAGCGCCCGAACCAGCCGTCGTTCGAAATATTGATCAGCAATTGCGCGCCTGACGCTGCAAATCGGCGCACTTCGTCAGGAAAAATTGCTTCGTAACAAATATATGTGCCGAATGTGCCGCCGGGAATTTCGCCCACTCGGTACACCGTTCCGGGAGTGAAATCGGAAATGTCGGCGGTTAAGCGTCCGGCAAACGTGAGCCATTGGCGCAACGGCACATACTCGCCGAAAGGCACTAGGTGAATCTTATCATAGGTATAAATTCGTTTGCCGAGCGGGTCCAGGAGCACAGCGCTATTCGAGGCGACCCAGTTTCGCTGCACCTCTTGTTTCCAGTCCACGACGCCGACCAGGAAATATGTGCCCGACTCGCGTGCGATACTGAGGGCGCGAGCGGCAAAGGCAGGATCTTGCAAGCTGAATGGCGCGGGCACTTCGGGCCAAACGATTAGCTCCGGGCCTGCTGGATTTCTCTTTGCGGCCGCCATGCTGATGCGCGCGAGTTCATCCAGTTCGCCGGCGTGGAGTTGAAGCCAATCGGCCGGGTAGTGCTCCGACTGCGGAAAATTCGTCTGCACCAGATGCGCAGTGAATCGCGGAGTTTCCTTAGGCACAAGATAACTGCCACCTACCGCGACAAAAATCAGCACGGCCGTGGTGATGACAACTACTCGCCACGCGCGCCGCGTGTTCGCCAGGATCGCCAACGCAACGAGCGAGCCGTAAGCAGCGATCAGAAACGAAAGGCCGTAAATTCCCGTCACCGAGGTCATTTGCAGTAGCGCGAGACTCTTGATAGCGGCGTAGCCTGCGAGATTCCACGGAAAACCGATGTAGGGCAGATGGGTTCGCACGAATTCCAAGGTGACCCACAGGACGGGCGCAAGAACGCAAGCAAGCGCGATGCTTTTTCGGGAGGCTCTCGCTACGCCCCACGAAAACAAAGAACAAAGTAGGCCACCCGCTACCGCCATCAAGCCGAGGATTCCGGCGGACGTCCAGGGATCCAAGTTGCCGT
>Ga0073928_10006296_pt1 | contig 16034 bp, 14 predicted proteins | sample PaiPotPPA55metaG_FD_76969 | JGI IMG/M metagenome (GOLD analysis project Ga0073928, IMG submission 76969) | Iron sulfur acid spring bacterial and archeal communities from Banff, Canada, to study Microbial Dark Matter (Phase II) - Paint Pots PPA... ... | reverse complement strand
GACCTGTTCGGACAGGTTGGAAACGTCGTCGACGTCAAAATCATTCAGGACAAATTCACTGGGAAATCACGTGGGTTTGGATTCGTCACCATGGAATCAGGCGAACAAGCCACCGAAGCCATTAACAAGTTCAATGGTTATTCGTTAGATAACCGCGCGCTAACCGTAAACGAGGCTCGCCCGCCAGAACCGCGCCAGGATCGGTTCTTCCCGAGTGAGGCCGGTCGTGGAGGTGGTGGCGGAGGTAGAGATAACCGCCGAGGAAAAGATCGCGACTTCCGTCGTCGATAGGAAGTTGCTCTTTCGCTAAGTTTCCTCCTCGTCCCGCGCTTGCGGGCTATGATTGACGAGACGGCGCGATAAGCTCCGCCGCCTTGGGTTTGGTTTCTTGTTCCCCACCCGCACCGAGAATTCTGCTGGTGGGGGTAGTCCCGGTTTTGTCTTGTGGAGCGGTCCGCTTAGCGAAGCCCGAAAAACCGTTCAGCGTTCTCGGTCGTTGTTCGAGCAAAATCATCAATACTGACCCCACGCGCTTTTGCGATTGCTTCGGCAGTGAATCGCACAAAGGCAGGTTCGCATCGTTTACCTCGATGAGGAACTGGGGCCAGATACGGGGCATCGGTTTCAACCATTAGCCTATCGCTAGGAGCCGCTTTGGCTGCTGCTCGAACCTCGGCAGCGTTTTTAAACGTGGCGATACCGGTAAAAGAGACCCGGTGTCCGAGCGCTAGCACTTCACTCAATTCCGTCAGCCCGCCGTTGAAGCAATGGAATACAGCTTCGACGGAGTATCGTTTAATAATCTCTAACGTCTCGTTCCAGGACTCTCGCTGATGGATGACGACTGGCTTTCGCAATTGAACCGCGAGCTCGAGTTGCTGCTCGAATGCCGCCGCTTGAGCGGCCCTTAGCGACTCGCTCTTTAGCTCAGCTTCGACTCCGGTCAGGGTGATTGATCCAAAAGCGGATTCAACGATATCCTGTTTGTCGCTGTCCGGGAGTCGATAAAAGTCTAACCCACATTCTCCAATGGCGACGACTTTCGGATGCTGAGCCAGAGCTTTCAGTTCGTCGATAAAGTCTGGCGTACTCTGCTCGATCGAGCCGGGGTGAATACCGGCTGTTGCGAAAACGTTTGGGTAACGAGTTGCGAGTTCTATCGCAGCCCGACTTGATTCCAACGAAGTCCCGATGGTGATAATTCGATCAACCCCAGCCTCAACCGCGCGCTTGATCACCGCGTCGACGTCTTGAACAAATTCCGGAAAATCCAGGTGGCAATGGGTGTCGATGAGTGAGTTCACGGTTGGCGGTTGGCGGTTGGCGGTTGGCGGTTGGCGGTTGGCGGTTGGCGGTTGTTTGAATGGTTAAGCACACCAAGAAGGCAATGCAAAACTGTAGGTCTTTTCCGCGAGATTCTATCTATGGTTGCTCGATATGGCTACTGTAGCCTATTTTAGGTACTTTGAAGCATTCAAGTCGTGCCGAGTATTCGCGAGCTTCGCGCTCAGCTGATCTATGCTCTTGATCTGGGACTGCTTCCTGAATCTCAGTACGATACGCTGGATAACACCGCAGAATCAGCGACCCGCCTACTGGGTGGATTTGTGCGATATCTTGGCGGATCAGCCAAGCGTGGCCGTAAGTATGACCGAAAACCCAGGCGACGCCGGTCAACTCGAACCAGCAACAAAAAGCACCGAACTACCAACCGCAAACGGCAAACCGCTAACCGCCAAACCGTTAACCGCTAACGCGGTTACCATTGAATGACCGAGCTTGCCCAGGTCAGGCCGCCGCCGAAAACTACCAGTAGAATGTAGTCACCGATCTGAATTCGGCCAGTCCGGTGCGCTTCATCGAGTGCCATGGCGACCGCGGCGGCGGACGTGTTTCCGAAACGATCGAGGTTTACGTAGAATTTTTCCATCGGTAGACCCATCCGCTCCGCAATCGCTTCAATAATCCTGAGATTAGCCTGATGCGGGATCACGCAACCGATGTCTTCGTACCGCAACCCCGCCTCATCCAGAACCCGGGTCGCTGCATTGTACATGGAGGTCACGGCTTGTTTGAAGACTTCTCGGCCGGACATTCTTATCGTGTTCAGTCGTTGATCGATGTTTTCGCGTGTAATCGGGCAGCGAACGCCGCCGCCCGGGATGTACAGGATATCCGTAAACGCGCCGTCACTTCCCATGTGGGTGGAGATTACCCCATGCGAATTAGGCCGGTTGCGCATAACTGCTGCTCCGGCGCCGTCGCCAAAGAGCACGCAGGTATTCCGATCCGTCCAATCGGTTATCGCACTCAGCTTTTCCGCCCCAATGATAAGAACCGTGTTATAAACGTGGGTCGAGATAAACTGCTGCGCGATCTCGAGGGCATAAAGAAAGCCAGAACACGCTGCCGAGATATCGAAGCAGGCTGCATTGATCGCGCCGATCTTCTTCTGGACGTAGCAGGCAGCTGCCGGAAATAAGTGATCCGGCGTCGCCGTGGCCAAGATAATCAGGTCGATTTCTTCCGGGGTCACCTCGGCCTGTTCCATCGCCGCCAAAGCAGCGCGACTACCCATGTCGCTCGTTGTCTCGGTGTCCTTGGCGATCCGCCTTTCTCGAATACCAGTCCGCGTCCGAATCCATTCGTCGGACGTCTCAACCATTTTTTCCAGATCGTGGTTCGTCAGGATCCGTTCAGGTACGTAGCTGCCGGTTCCGATAATCGAAACGGTCCGGCGCGGTTTATGGGACCGATGTGGTGGCGGCGAGATTCTCATTATAGATTTCGAGCTTCTGTAAAATATGGGGGTTGAGATCCTGTTTCACCGATTCAGCCGCGACCCGTATCGCATTTTTTATGGCTACCGGCGAGCTTGAGCCATGGGCGATGATGCACACACCGTTGACTCCCAGCAGCGGCATGCCGCCATATTCCTCGGAGTTGGTTTTCTTGTAAATATCTCGAAAAGCGCCTCGAGCTAGCTTGGCTCCAATCTTTCGCACCAGACTGCGGTTCAATTCCCGCCGCAACCACCCGAAGATAGCGTAGGCGATCGACTCTGAGGTTTTCAGAACCACGTTGCCGGTAAAGCCATCACAAACGACGACGTCTGCCGGATTCTCATAAAGATCGCGTCCCTCGATATTACCTTGGAAATTGAGACCAGACGCTTTTAGCAATTTGAAGGCTTCTTTCGTGATGTCGTTGCCTTTAACGTCTTCCTCACCGATTGAGAGCAGCGCAACTTTCGGGCGTTTATTTCCCAGAACTTGTTCAGAAAATACCGCCCCTAAAATTCCGAATTGCAAAAGGTTCTCCGGAGTAGAATCAGGGTTGGCGCCGGCGTCGACCAGAACAAAAACGCCGAGTTCCGTCGGCAATAGGCAAGCGACCCCCGGGCGCTCAATTCCCTTTAAAGTGCGCAACTTTAAAACGGAAGCGGCAACCACCGCGCCGGTATGGCCGGCGGAAACCATAGCTTGAGCCGAGCCATTCTTAACGAGATCAATGGCGCGCGAAATTGAAGAGTCTTTTTTTTGCCGAATGGCCTTAGCAGCCGATTCGTGCATATCCACCACTTCAGATGCGTGAAAGACTTCGATTCTTTCGTCCTGATACCCGATCCGTTTCAGCTCGGTGCCAACAGCCATAGCGTCGCCGACCAGGAAGAGCTTTTCAACGTGCGGATATTCTTTTATCGCTAGAACGGCTCCCTCGACGTTGTTCTTGGGGGCGAAATCGCCACCCATAGCATCTAATGCAATCCTCATACGTGCAGGCTTAGACTGACCGGAAACGGAAAAGCCTAGACCCCGTGCTTAGCGCAATAAAAAGGTGCGTTCAACAGGAATTCGCGGCCGAACGGTGGTAGGGCGAGGCTCCCGAACATCTAAACAGGTTTGCAGAGGGGGTCCGCTTTCCTTCGAGACGGCCTAGGCGGGACGACGGGGCGCGCCGAGCCGGAGCCGAGGGTCAGGCAAGGGGTACTAACGGCTCGGCAGTCCATTGGCCCCATTCACTTAGTGGGACCAGCAGAACCGACCGCGCTGCCATAGCGCTTTGGCCCAAAGGGAGCCTCCGCCCTACCGACTGCCGACGGTGAACTGCGAAGGCTAAGCCACTTCAACCGACAAAACTTGGCGCCCGCGATAGTATCCGCAGGCAGGGCACGCCGTGTGACCACGGACGCGGCTGCCGCATTGCGGACATTTGGTCAGTTGCGGGGCGTGCCAGCGGTTAGCGGCTTTTCGCGTCCGAAGTCTCATCTTGGACGTTTTTCGTTTTGGAACACCCATTTGCTAATTCTTCTTTTTTAAATCCAGTTCGTCTAGCGCAGCCCAGGCATCAGGTTGCTTAGGCTCCGCGTCTTCAGTCACCTGCCGCGTTATTTTGGGACCGGGGCAAACTTTGCTCCCATCCCAGTCGCATCTCGGGTGTGCCGGAAGAGCGAGGACAATATCTTCGCGGAGATATTCCGTCAAGTCGACAGTGTCGTTTGGCCCGGCGGAGATCTCGGCCGCGAAATCGCGCACTACCAGAGGGTAACGAAAGGTCTGGAGACAGCTGACGCAATCGAGCTCTAACCCAACCGAGAGTGTGCCGCTGACCAAAAGTGTATCCTCATCGTATTGCGCAAAAAGCGAATACGACAAGGTGTCTAGCGGCCGAATGCCTGGCTCGTTCAGTTGGAGAATGTCCTCCGGCTCTTTCCCCTCGAACGCTGCGCCTTTCGCCGGTATCTTATTGACTTGGATTTTCATGGCGAATTTCTCCCGTTTTGTCCCCTTGGCGAAAACTAGGGGTCAAAGGGTTACGTTAAGGTGTGCGCCCAATGATTTCCAACATCTTTAGCCCCTGGCATACAACCGAAATTTTGCCGATGCGACGGTCGGAGGGGAGTCGCTTTGTAGCCTAGCAGGTCCGTTTGTTTACCGGGCACCCCCCGAGAATGGCCGAGGACGCCGACTCAATTCCAATGCGACGATGGAGTTAACGTCATCTTGGATCATTCGCGGGAGCCGCCTGCGGCCAAACTGCAGACTTGCCAAGCTACAAAGCGGCTCCCCTCCCAGTGACGCGCTAACCCCTGATTTAGCTTATTTTCCCGGACAACTTCTCTGCCAGCGCTTTCACGGCGCAGGGCGGTACGAAGGCATCCACGCTGCCACCCAGCCGCGCGATCTCTTTGACGATTCGCGAACTCAAATAGGTATAATCTTCCTTTGGCATCAGAAAGATCGTCTCGATATCGGGTTCCATTTTTCGATTCATTAACGCCATCTGGAATTCGAACTCGAAGTCAGAAACCGCCCGAAGACCCCGCACGATGGCGGAAGCCCCGTTTTCTCGAGCGAAACGCACCAGCAGCCCGTCCAACTTGGCGACTCGGACATTGGTGGAACCCTGACAAGCTTCAGCCAGGATCGCCAACCGCTCGTCGATCGTAAACAAGGTCGTGGTGTGTTTTTGATCGTTAAAAGCAACGGCGACAATCAACTGATCAAACAATCGGGACGCTCTCTCGATCACATCGAGGTGCCCGTTGGTAATCGGATCAAAACTGCCAGGATAAATAGCGAGACGCATAGGGGTGAGGGGTTTGCGGTTAGCAGTTAGAAGTTTGCAGTTAGCCGTTATCAGCTGCTCCCGACAGAAGTCAACCCGAACGGCCAACCGCCAACGGCCAACCCTACTCCCACTCAATCGTGCTCGGAGGCTTACTGGAGACGTCGTAACAAACTCGATTTACTCCTTTCACCTCGTTCATGATCCGGCTTGAAATCCTGGCGATGATCTCATACGGCATGCGCGCCCAGTCCGCCGTCATCCCGTCTTGGCTTTCAACGATTCGTAAGGCCACGGTGCTTTCGTAGGTTCGTTGGTCGCCCATAACCCCGACCGAACGAATCGGAAGCAGCACCGCGAAGGACTGCCACACGCGATAATACCAGTCGGCGGCTTTCATCTCGCTCACAACGATTTCGTCTGCCTGCCGCAAGATTCGCAATGCGTCCGGAGTGATTTCACCCAAAATGCGAACCGCCAATCCGGGACCCGGGAAAGGCTGGCGAAAAACCACTTCCTTCGGTAGTTCCAGTTCCAGGCCAACCTGGCGAACTTCGTCTTTGAAGAGTTGCCGCAGCGGCTCAATTAGCTCGAAATCCATGTTCTGAGGCAACCCGCCGACGTTATGATGACTCTTGATCATCGCAGCCGGGTTACCACCGATGGCGACGCTCTCGATAACATCGGGATAAAGAGTTCCTTGGGCGAGGTACCGGTAACGATGTTCTTTGGAGTCCTGAGCCTTGAGCTCCAGCGCTGTCGCCTCGAAAACGCGAATGAATTCTTCACCGATGATTTTGCGCTTCTGTTCCGGATCAGTGACCCCGGAAAGCCGGCCGAGGAATCGGCTGCTGGCATCCACGTATTCGAGTTTGATTCGAAAATTTTCACCGAAAACTCTTTGGACGGACTCGGCTTCGCGAGACCTCAACAGCCCGTTGTTGACGAAGATACAGGTCAATTGGTCGCCGATCGCCCGGTGAACCAGTGCTGCGGTGACGGACGAATCCACGCCGCCCGACAATCCGAGTATCACCTTATCTGGTCCGACTCTTTCCCGAATTTCACGGCAACTCCTCTCGATAAAAGACCCCATGGTCCAGTCGGGCCGGCATTCGCAGATCGTGTAGATGAAATTCTCCAAGACTTCTTTCCCTAAAGGCGTGTGCGCTACTTCAGGGTGAAACTGCAGACCAAACAGTTTCCGCGTACGGTCTTGAATGGCCGCAAACGGACTGTTTTCACTCACTCCCACCGTTTGGAATCCGGACGGAAGCGACACCACTTTGTCTCCATGGCTATTCCAAACTGGGAATTCCGAAGGCAACCCCTCAAATAGTGGTGACGGGCCAGTGACCTTCAATGTCCCGGCCCCATATTCGCGGCGATCGGAGAACTCAACCGAGCCATTGAGTTGGAGCGCCATCAAATGCACACCGTAACAGATCCCGAGAACTGGTATCCCGAGTGCGAATATAGCCGGATCTGGCAAAGGCGCGTTAATGCCAAACACGCTGGCAGGACCACCCGATAGGATGATCCCTTTTGGTTGCATTTTTTGGATTTGAGCCGCCGAGATATCGAACGGCACGATCTCCGAGTAAACTCGGCTTTCACGGATCCTCCGCGCGATTACCTGCGTATACTGTGATCCAAAATCCAGGATAACGATTTTGGAATGAGTCGTAGCATCGACAGCGCTCATCGGAAGAAATGTGGACTATGGCACGAATTCGTCGAACCGCAAAGAGGCGAAAGGGCGCACCGGCTGGCACGAAAGGTAATCAGTGATCAGTGATTTCCGGAAGCAGAAGCCCCCTTTGTTTTCTCTTACCTGTCTTTTACTGATTACTGACCTACTGATTACTGATTACTTTTTTCCCCAGCCGGTGCGCCCTTTCGCCGAACTCGCCGACTCGCGCTTTGCTTCCCGTCCGCTAGCCGTTACTCTAACACTTTGTGCGTAAGCGAACCACCTCCGCGATAATCCCTGCTTCACTCCTGATTGAAGCCTATCGCAATGGGATCTTCCCGATGGCCCTCGAGGGCGGAGAAATCGCGTGGTTCTCGCCGGATCCGAGAGGCATCATTCCGCTTGACACTTTCCACGTTCCTCATGGTCTGCGGCGCACAGCAAAAAAAGGGACTTTCGAACTAAGAACCGATACCGCCTTCGAAGCGGTACTCCGTGCTTGTGCGGAACGCACTGAAACCTGGATTAGCGAGCAAATCATCCAAAGCTATCTGAACTTGTATGGTCTCGGCTTCGCTCATTCGGTTGAAGCTTGGCGGAACCAAGAGCTGGTCGGCGGTCTCTATGGCGTGAGCATCCAGGGAGCGTTTTTTGGTGAATCAATGTTTCATCGAGAGGCCGATGCCTCCAAGATCGCGCTCATGGTTTTGGTCGACCGGTTACGTAGCCGTGGATTTAAGCTGCTGGACACTCAATATATCACGCCGCACCTTCGCACCTTTGGGGCAATCGAGATCCCGAAACGGCAGTACCTGCGGATGCTGCATGAGGCGCTCGCCGTCGATTGCCAGTTCGATTGAGCGGTTGGCGGTTGTTTCAATGGTTAAGGGCTACCAAAAAGCAATCCAAAACCGCCTCGTTTCTTGTTTAGCGAGTTCAACTATGATCGTCGAATGGCTACCGTGACTGACTTTAGAGGCTTTGAGGCTTTCAAGGCGTGTCGGGCGTTTGTTCGTGAAGTCGGATTGCTCATACGAACGCGAAAATTTGTCCCGAATCGGCGGCTAGTCGACCAAATGGAAAGGGCATCGATCTCTGTACTTTCTAATTTTGCGGAAGGGCTCGAGCGGGAAGGGAACGCAGAGTTCACCCAGTTTCTAGCGATATCAAAAAGGTCGATCGGCGAGCTTCGCGCTCAGCTGATCTATGCTCTTGATCTGGGGCTGCTTCCTGAATCTCAGTACGATACGTTGGATAGCGCCGCAGAATCGGCGACCCACCTACTGGGTGGATTGCTGCGATATCTTGGCGGATCCGCCAGGCGCGGGCGTAAGTATGACCGAAAACCTAAGGACGCCGGTCAACTCGAACCACCAACAAAAAGCGCCGAACTACCAACGGCTAACGGCAAACCGCCAACCGCTAACTGCCAACGGCCAACCCTTTATGTCTATCGTTTCCATCCAAGACCTGACCGTGTATCGCGGTAAGACAAAGATTCTTCAAAACATCAATTGGGAGATCAAACCGCGGGAAAACTGGACTGTCCTTGGCGCTAACGGTTCCGGTAAAACGACGCTGCTTAGCTGTATTACTGGCTACGTAACGCCATCCAGCGGCCGTATCCGGGTTTTGGATCAGGAATACGGAAAGACGGACTGGCGGGAATTGAGAAAACAAGTCGGACTGGTCAGCTCCAGCGTCAGGCAGATGATCGCTGACGATCAAATTGGCCTTGATATCGTCGCCAGCGGCCAGCAGGCGGTGATTAATAGTTGGAAGGCCCCTCGTGGTGTGGAACGCAAGCAGGCGTTTCGACTGCTGGAGCAAGTAGAGTGTCAGAAACTGGCGGACCGGCCTTGGGGCTATTTCTCCCAAGGCGAACGCCAGCGAGTTTTAATCGGGCGAGCCCTAATGGCCAATCACAAGATCCTGATTCTGGACGAACCATGCGCCGGCTTGGACCCAGTCGCTCGCGAACGGTTTTTGGAATTCTTACTGAGGCTTGCCACCCAATCCACCGATCACAGCCCGAACCTCGTACTAGTGACTCATCACGTCGAAGAGATATTGCCCTGCTTCTCTCGTGCACTTCTTTTGAAGGAAGGAAAAATCTTGATCGAGGGTGGAGTGCGCCAAGTCATTTCGAGCAAAAACCTCTCAGAAGCATTCGGTGCCGAGCTCTCGATCCGCTTCGCTCGAGGCCGGTTCCAGTCCCGCCTAGAATCACGGTAATAACATCGAATCAGCGATTGACCCAGGAAGGTAGGGCGAAAATCGTCGGCCCGCCGAGTTTTTCGCCCTAACTTACTGGGTTATTGCGTACTGCAGGGTCACCCGTTGATTCGATGACACCATCGTGACGCTTTCCGCTTACACCCAATGTGCTACACGGCGGTACGAAACTAGCTTTATGTCAGGAAGTGCGACAAAGTGTCGGGTGCTTCCCGGCTTCGGTTTCGTCACGAAAAGGAGTGCTTCTGGAAGAGCGAAACTCGAAAAGGAGAAGGAGGCGACCATGGAGGGTCGACTCTTCTCTTTTAATTTGCATGACTGATATCGCAAAACGCACGATCCCGGCCCCCCGATATGACCCAGCAGCTCGCAAATGCTCGTAGCGGTTTTATTTTTCTCGTTTTTTCAGTAGCGGCCATTTTCTTCGGAGGATGCGACCAGCAGTCAACCACTACCCAAGGGCCGGCTGCACCCAAAAATGTTCTGGTCACGAAAGTCCAGGCAACGGATGTGCCGGTTCAAATCCATGAATACGGCCGGGTGGTTTCTCCGGAATCGGTCAATATACAACCTCAAGTCAGCGGCAGGATCACCGAAGTCCACTTCGTTGAAGGTCAGGAGGTTAAGAAAGGCGACCTTCTCTTTGTGATCGATCCGCGCCCGTTTCAGGCGCAGTTGGAACAATCCGAGGCTCAACTTGTCTCAGACAACGCCCAACTTGGACTCGACCAAAGGAACCTGGAACGTGACAACAAAATCGGGCTGCAACATTTCGTGTCGGAACAACAGATCGACACCGACAAAGCGAACGTCGAAAACTTCACAGGAGCGGTGGGTCGGGATCAGGCTTTGATTGATGTAGCGAAACTCAATCTAGAATATTGTTACGTTCGCTCTCCAGGCAACGGCCGCACCGGGCGCCGCCTGGTTGATCCCGGGAATTACGTTGCGGTCGGTGGATCGACCCTCGTAAACATCCAACTTCAAGATCCGGTCTACGTCGATTTCAACATCTCGGAGAATGACCTTGCGCGTCTACGTGAGAATGTGAGTCAGGGCAAGCCGCTAGGGGTGGAAGTGATCGCCCCATCCCGGCCGGATATCGCTAAAGCCGGTAAATTGAGTTTCTTCGATAACAGCGTCTCGACCCAAGCCGGCACGGTCTTGTTACGGGCGACGATTCCAAATGAGGACCGTTATCTGTGGCCGGGTCAGTACGTTAACGTTGAGCTGACACTGCAAATCTTAAAGGACGCGCTCGTAGTACCGAGTCAAACGGTGCAGTTGGGGGGCAAAGGGACCTACTTGTTTGTAGTGAAACCGGATAACACGGTGGAGCAACGATTGGTTCCTCAAGGAGTAAGGTATCAGGATCTGGTGGTGGTGCCGCAGGGCATTCAAGCCGGTGAAACCGTGGTGGTTGAAGGCCAGATTGCCATCGCCAACGGCTCCAAGGTAAATCCAAAAGAATACCCGCTGGCGAGTCCGAGCCCGGCTCCCGGAGCGTTGACCGGTCGGGACCCGCAACCAACCGGGACCGCTCAGGCTCAACAGGAAAGCTCGATCGGTAAGCCGAGTCCGGCGCTATGAACTTTTCGGAGCTTTTTATTCGGCGTCCGATCATGACGCTATTGTTGACGATCAGCATCACTGCTTTCGGAATCCAGGTTTTCCGAGGTTTGCCGGTCAACGATTTGCCGGCGGTTGATTACCCGGTCATTCAAGTCAGCGTCACCTACCCAGGCGCCAGCCCGGAAACGATGGCCAATACCTGCGCCACTCCTCTCGAGAAGCAGTTCTTGCAAATCCCCGGTTTGGATTTGGTGACGTCGACGAACCAAACCGGACAATCGACGCTGGTCCTGCAGTTCTCGCTAGACAAGAGCTTAGGGGACGCTGCCACCGACGTCCAAGCCGCTATTTCGCGAGCTCAAGGTTTTTTGCCAACAGACCTGCCGCAGCCTCCCTCGTTCACGAAGACCAATCCCAACGATCAACCGATTTATTATATCGCTTTGGTCAGTGACACCATGACCGAGGGGGATTTGTTTGATTACGGTAATACGAATTTGGGTCAGCAGATCGCGATCATCAACGGAGTCAGCCAAGTCCAGGTTTACGGCGCCAGAACGGCGATCCGAATCAAAGTTCAGGTTAACAAACTCTCCTCACTCGGCCTCACCATGACCGATGTGTCCAACGCGGTCGGTCAAAGCACGGCTTATCTCGGCGCCGGACAGTTTGACGGGAAAGACCGCACCTATCTCCTATACGCGAACGGGCAGCTCACAACTCCTCAGCAATACGAGAATGTGATTATCGCCCGGCCAAATGGCCAGCCGGTCTATCTGAAGGACGTCGCGAAAGTCATTAAGACCGTCGAAGATGAACGGATTAGTCGAAATTTCTGGGCTCGAGACTATGGAGAGGCACCTGCGGAAGTGGTGTTGGCTGTGAGCCGTCAGGCAGGGGCAAACGCGGTTGAAGTCGCCCAAAAAATCAAAGATCTGCTGCCTTTCTTTCGAGCGCAGATACCGGGCTCCGTCCAAATGATCCCGCTGTATGATCGGTCGAAAACGATTATTGCCAATGCGGGCGAGGTCGAACACACCCTATTAATTGCCTTTGTCTTGGTGGTAATTGTTATCTTCGCGTTCCTTGGGCGAGCCACAGACACATTAATTCCCGTTGTCGCCTTGCCCCTTTCCATGTTGATCACGTTCCTCGTGATGGGGGCGCTAAATTTCAGCCTCAACAATTTGACATTGATGGCCCTGACCTTGGCTATCGGTTTCTTAGTCGATGACGCCATAGTCTTTCTCGAGAACACGGTGCGGCTCATGGAGGCTGGCCAGAACCCGATGCAAGCCGCCTCGAATAGCGCTCGGCAGATCACGTTTACCATCGTGGCCATGACGGTTTCATTGGCGGTGGTTTTTCTGCCTTTAGTCATGGTCACCGGGATAATCGGCCGCATTTTCCGTGAGTTCTCCGTGACGATTATCGTGTCCATCTTTGCCTCGGGGATTGTGTCAATCACGTTGACCCCAATGATGTGTTCACGGGTACTGGGGCCGCGAAGCCATGACGACAGAACCTGGATGGAGCGGAACGTTGGGCATTTATTTGAGAGGATCACGGTGGTCTATGGCCGCAGCCTCTACTTCTTTCTGCACCATCGTTGGATCTCAGCCATAACCTGGGTCGGCTGTTTCGGGCTGACCATTTGGGTTTTTGGGCTGCTTCCTAAAACGTTTATTCCCGCCGGTGACAGCTCTTTTATCCGGGGAGTGCTCATTTGCCAGGAAGGCATTTCTCCCGATCGGATTAAACGGTTGCAAAAAGAGGTTGATGGCCTGCTCCGGCAGAATCCAGCGGTTAATGAGTCGTTTACGTTAGCCGGATTTTCGCAAGGACTCCCTTCCAACCAAATGCTGGCTTTAGCTTTCCTGAAAGACCCCGGCCAACGGCCGCCGATCACCAAGGTCGTGAGTGAGTTATCACAAGCAATCGCTCAGATCCCAGGCATCATTCCACTAATGCGGCCCGATCCTGTTCTGCAGATCAGTACCGGGGCGACCAAGAATAATCAAGGCCAGTACGCCTTTGCTATCTCCGGGGTTAACGCGAATCAAGTTTACCAGTCCGCCCTACAAATGATGGAGAAATGTCGTCAATATCCCGGGTTTGCCACGGTTTCTTCGGACTATTTTGCGAATACGCCGGTGCTCGGCGTCGACTTGAACGAGCTGCAGTTACAGTCGTACGGGCTAAACAACGTGAACGTTGAACAGCTTCTCAAGAATGCTTACTCGCAGAATTATACCTATCTGATCAAAACCCCGGTCGATCAGTACAAGGTGATCGTTGAGGCTGAGGACAAACAGCGCAGTGACCCCAACGATCTCAATCGCGTCTATTTTAAGCCTGCCGGAACTGCGAACATTATTCCAAACCAGAGCGTAACGGATCCGCAAGCGTTAGTGGGCCGGTTGTCCGTGAATCATATTAACCAATTCCCGTCGGTAACGCTTTATTTCAATTTGAAGCCGGGTGCAGCTACGGGTGATGCAACCGAATTCATTGAGCGAACGGCAGCGGAAGTTTTGCCACCGACCATTCGTGGCCAGCTTCAAGGGGAGGCCCAAACCTTTAACCAGACGTTCTCCCAGTTGGGGGTATTGTTGTTCGTCGCGGTCTTCATCATGTATGTCATCCTGGGAATCCTCTATGAAAGCTGGTTCCACCCCATCACTGTCCTATCGTCCCTTCCGGTGGCTGCAGTCGGTGGGTTATTCACACTGCTGCTTTTTCACTCCGAGCTTTCCCTCTACTCCTATATCGGGATGTTCATGCTCATCGGTATCGTTAAGAAGAATGGCATCATGATGGTGGACTTTGCCGTTGAGCAGCGCAAAGCCGGGAAAACGCCGGTCGAGGCCGTTCACGAAGCGAGCGTCGAACGATTTCGTCCGATTATTATGACAACTTTGGCGGCCCTGATGGGAGCGATTCCCATCGCGATTGGCATTGGCGCCGATGCCGAATCTCGCCGGCCGCTCGGTCTTATTTTAGTCGGCGGCCTAGTTGTCTCGCAGCTAATTACTCTTTACGTGACCCCGGCATTGTATCTTTACCTTGAGGCCATCCAGGAGTGGACGTCCAGAGTCTATGCGCGAATCCGACCGAAGCACGAAGCCGAGCCAGCTCCAGCAGGGTAGGGGTTTGCAGTTCACCGTTCACCGTTCGCGGTTCACCGTTCACGGTTCAGAGCTAGTCTCTCCGGCGCTCGAGTTTCTTTTCGGCTCTCTGACCGAACTTTCTGCCCTTGAGTTCTGTGCCAGAAAGGTACCGGATGAGACCGCCTACCATGCGGGTTGCAGTGCTCGCCTGGCTGTCAAGGTCAGAGTGCATCGCTTCATCAATTAGACCCATATCCAGACTATAGATTAGCTGACCTCTGAGTTCCCCGATCGAACCCTTCGAAATAGACAAGAATTGCACAAACTCCGCGTTTCCATCACGTTCAAAGCCCTGTGCAAAATTGGACAATACCGAGATCGCGGCACGTTCCATCTGATTGCATAAGATTCTATTCTGCGAGAAAGTTCTAGAACGAACCAGCAACCCTACCTCCCGGACAAATGACCGTGAGGCCGTGAAAGCCTCAAAATCAGTAAACGAATTCAGCTTAGCCATATGCCAAAGAATATTTTACCAAAGTCATTAATTAACATAAAAATATAACGTTATTATAATGTGTATCTATAAATGCATATCGTCCATAGAATGTGCTACGATAGCCGCGAACCGCGAACTGTGAACTCCTCTGACTTTGTCTACCTAATCCGTCATGGCGAAACCGAATGGGCAAGAGACGGCCGGCACACCGGGCGAACTGATATTCCGCTGACCGATGCCGGGCGCGAACAGGCTGGTTTTTTATTGCCGATTTTCGACGATGTAAAATTCTCGCGCATCCTGAGCAGCCCTCTGGGACGGGCTCTGGAGACAGCGCGCCTCGCGGGAGTTGGCTCACGCGTCGAATTGGATGAAGACCTGATGGAATGGCATTACGGAGACTACGAAGGGATAACCACAGCCCAGATTCGAGAACGGGCTCCCGATTGGACGGTGTGGACCCATCCTTTGCCCAATGGAGAAACTATCGAGCAGGTAACGCAACGCGCCGACCGCATCATTGCGAAAATCCGATCGACCGATGGCAACGTCGCGATCTTCTCGCACGGCCATTTTCTTCGTGTGTTCGTCTGTCGCTGGCTCGGTTTCCCGGCGGACTATGGGCGCCATTTTCTGCTCGGAACCAGTACCCTGTCCATCCTGGGACTTGAAGGGGAGACACCCGCTATCAAGACTTGGAACGGTCCGCTAATTACCGCTGCCTGTGCGGTTCCGTGGAGAAGACCCAGCGTCCCGTAACGCCCTCCGGTGAGGCTTCAATAACCGAGCGGCTGATAATCAACTCCATGTCCACGCCTTGAGCTTAGTCGTATAAGAAGGCCTCAAAGAGCCGAAATTGGCCATGGAAAAGTCCGCTGCTGGATGCAGCGACAATGAACGGCAGTGGTATATAATCCTCACTCTGTGGTCCCCTTTACAACGGATTAGATTACTGGAAGATTCCGGTTAACCCGCCGACCGGCTTCGCCAGAATTCCCCATTCGTCTCTTTGTTGCCGGATCTCGGCTTGAAGTAGAGAGAAAAGAGATATGGCTGACCAAAAGGGTACGACCAAAAAGAGCTCGCGTCATCCCCTGGGTGCCACCCCGGACGCTGAAGGCGTCAATTTCTCAATCTTCTCCTATGACGCCAAAGGAGTAGAACTGTTGCTGTTTGATAGGCCCAATGATTTAGAGCCCACCCAGGTAATCCCGCTAGATCCGGCCGTGAACACAACGTTCTTCTTCTGGCACATCTATGTGAGCGGCTTGCGACCCGGCGCGCACTACGCTTACCGAGTGGACGGTCCAAGAGAGGATAGCCAAAGAAAGGATGGTCAAAGTTCATTGGCATTGGG
>Ga0073928_10006293_pt1 | contig 16039 bp, 19 predicted proteins | sample PaiPotPPA55metaG_FD_76969 | JGI IMG/M metagenome (GOLD analysis project Ga0073928, IMG submission 76969) | Iron sulfur acid spring bacterial and archeal communities from Banff, Canada, to study Microbial Dark Matter (Phase II) - Paint Pots PPA... ... | reverse complement strand
GTTCGATGCTTCGCATCGCCCCGGAATGACGGGCCTACCCCAACAGTTCCTTCACACTCGGATGCAGCACCGGCCGGTACCCCGTTGATACTGCACGTAATGTCGAGGGCGGCGTCAGCACCATCGCGTTTTCGATCGCGCCCGCTGGCCGGCGATACCCGGCCGGCGACCACATCAGCGCCCTTCCCCGCGCAATCAGAAAGCATTCGTCGTGAGCCCGCACCATCGCGCCATCGGGCAAATCCTCCAGCCGCATCGGCAGCGGGTGCAGCCGCTTGCCCTTTCCCTCAAGGCGCTCCCGATGCAGCACGATGTCGATGTCGCCAGCGCGAACATTCGACACGCCGTTGCCCGCTTCCCACGCCGCGCGGAATTTTAGCGCGTCATCGCGGCGGCAGAAAAAACACGGGCGGTGGCCTGCCGCGAACGCGGTGGCTTCGTCGAGGAAGAACAGTTCGGTCCAGCTGCGGCCGCCCATCACCTCGCGTCGCCGGCCCTTGAATTCGCAGACGCAGGTGAGCCAGGCCCGGCTCGCCCAGCGCCGCTTCAGCAGGCTCTTGGTGCGGGGATCGTGAATGATGCCGCGGTTGCCGGTGAACGTCCCGCGATGCGCCGTGGCGATGATGTCGCCGGTAGGAGTGACCCGGTTTTGCAGGGGCATGGCAAAAACAATACTCCCTCTCCCCGCAAGCGGGGCGAGGCAAGGAAGGTCACTCCGAGCCGGCGCGGATCGGGGGCTGGAACGACAGCGCGGTATCCCAGGGAAAGAAAATCCAGGTGTCCTGCGACACTTCAGTGATGAAGGTGTCGACCAGCGGCCGTCCCTTCGGCTTGGCATAGACGGTGGCGAAATGTGCATCCGGCATCATGTCGCGCACCAGCCGCCCGGTCTTGCCGGTATCGACGAGATCATCGACGATCAGCAGCCCCTTGCCGGTCCCGCCGCCGAGTTTCGCAGTGTCGGCAGAGATGCCCTTGAGCACCTTCAGATCGCCCTGCTTGGTATGATCGTAGCTCGCAATGCACACGGTATCGATGATGCGAACGCCGAGTTCGCGCGCGACGATGGCCGCCGGCACCAGCCCGCCGCGGGTGATCGCGATGACCGCGTGAAACGGCCCGACTTCATTGAGCCGCCAGGTCAGCGCCCGGCAATCCCGGTGAAACTGGTCCCATGAGACCGGAAAGGCCCTGCCCGCCCGCTCCTGCGCACTCAGCTCCGGATGCTCCGCCATAATTGTTCTCCCTAAATTTTACGAATGACGAAGCTACCGGTAGCGATCGCCACAACCTTGTCGTTCTGCCAGAGTTCGGCGCTGCCGTGACACATTTCCCGGCCGCGCATCACGACGCGGCCAAGGCCCTTCAGCGGACCAAGCACCGCGGGACGGTGAAACTGCACGTTGAGATTAACCGTCGGCGCGAACTGCCCGCCGTCGAGCGTCGCCGAAAGTGCCGTGCCCATGGTATCGTCGAGCATGGCCGCGAGGAAGCCGCCTTGTACATTGCCGGCCGGATTGAGAAACATCTCGACCGCCTCAAACCGGGTTTCGATCGTGCCGCGCTCGCCATCGATCGCGACAAAGCCGAGGCCGAGCGTCTTGGCGCACGGCGGAGCCGGCAGCCTGCCGTCGACGATTTTCCAGAAAAACGAATTCTTGTCCAAGATGCCTCTCGCCCTGCCCCGAATGATTTTGGCCTACCTGACCACGCTCAATCCCGCCAGCATCGCCTTGACCGCTTCCATCGCGGCGGCGAGTTTTTCCGGATCGCGCGAGCGGACCACCAGATTGGTGTTCGGCTTCTTGTCCTCGTCGACGAAGGGATAGCTGCCGATGATGGTGTCGGGATGGGCGTTGGCGATCTCGCGCAAGGGCCCGCCGATGTCGCCTTCCCGCGCATTGGCGCGAACGGTATCGGACAGCATCCGCACCCCGGATTTCAGCTTCGGCGCCACGATATCCATCATCGCCTGCATGATCGAGGGCACGCCGGCCATCACGATGACATTGCCGATCTTGAAGCCGGGCGCGAGAATGGTCGCGCTCTGGATCAGTTCGGCGCCGTCGGGGATTCGCGCCATCCTTAAGCGCGCCTCGTTCAACTCGCCGGGGTTCTGGAACCGCTCGCGAAACCGCGTCACCACCTCCGGATGATGATCAATGCCGACGCCGAACGCCTTCGCAACGCTGTCGGCGGTGATGTCGTCATGGGTCGGCCCGATGCCGCCGGTGGTAAAGACGTAAGTATAGCGATGACGCAGCGCGTCCAGCGCCGCAATGATTTCGGCCTCATCGTCGGCGACGACGCGGACCTCCTTGAGGTCGATGCCGATATTGGTCAGGTATTCGGCGATGAAGCCGATGTTCTTGTCCTTGGTCCGCCCGGACAGGATCTCGTCGCCGATCACCAGGATTCCCGCCGTGACGATTTCACTCATGACCTCTCCTCAAGCCGCAAGCGGCAGATGACCCTTAGCCGAAAAACACGCCTGCGCCCCCTTGCCTGGGCAAGGCATTGAAGTTCGGCCGCTTTTGCTCCCGAAATAAGCAGCCGTCAGCCGTTTTTTCAGGCAACATTCCACCCATTCCCGGCAAATGCTCCCAGCCCATCCATATCGCGCTGGCCCGAGCCTTGCTACCATCCCGTTAAGTCATGCACTGTGTCGTATGGCTTCGAGGGACAGTCGGGATTTATGGCAGTTGCGTTCGATGAAATGAACGGCCTCGGCGGCGACCTCCGTCCGGCCTACCAGGAGCTCTCCCGCTGGCTGAAGGAGACGCCGCCGGACACGCTGGAATATCGCCGACAGGAAGCCGAACTGCTGTTTCGCCGGATCGGCATCACCTTTGCGGTTTATGGCGATTCCGATGCCCAGGAGCGGCTGATCCCGTTCGACGTGATCCCCCGGATCATGTCCGCCAAAGAGTGGACGACCCTCGAAAAAGGCCTCAAGCAGCGGGTCCGCGCGCTCAACATGTTCCTGCGCGACATCTATCACGGCCGCGACATCCTGCGCGCCAATATCATTCCCGAGGACCTGATCTTCCAAAACCCGGTGTTCCGCCCGGAGATGAACGGCCAGGACGTGCCGCACGGCGTCTACGTCCACATCGCCGGCATCGACATCATCCGGGTCGATGCGGAAAACTTCATCGTGCTGGAGGACAATGCGCGCACGCCATCCGGCGTGTCCTACATGCTGGAAAACCGCGAAATCATGATGCGGCTGTTTCCGGACCTGTTCGCCCGCCACCGGGTCGCGCCGGTGGAAAGGTATCCCGACGAATTGCTGTCGGCGTTGCGATCGGTGGCGCCGCTGTCCGCCGCGGCCGAGCCGACAGTGGCGCTGATGACGCCCGGCGTCTACAACTCCGCCTATTACGAACATTCATTCCTGGCCGACAAGCTCGGCGTCGAACTGGTCGAGGGCCGCGATCTCGTCGTCAAGAACGATGAGGTATTCATGCGCACCACCGAGGGCCTCAAGCGCGTCGACGTCATCTACCGCCGCGTCGACGACGACTTCCTTGATCCCCTGACCTTCCGCCCGGATTCGGCGCTCGGCGTGCCCGGACTGATGTCGGCCTATGCCGCCGGCAACATTACGCTCGCCAACGCGGTCGGGACCGGTATCGCCGACGACAAGGCGATCTACTCCTACATGCCCGAGATCGTGAAATTCTATCTCGGCGAGGAGCCGATCCTGAAGAATGTGCCGACATGGCGCTGCCGCGAGCCGAAGGACCTCGCCTACGTGCTCGATCATTTGAGCGAACTGGTGGTGAAGGAAGTGCATGGCTCCGGCGGCTACGGCATGCTGATCGGACCGGCCGCGACCAAGGCGACGATCGAGGCGTTTCGCGACAAGTTGAAGCGCGAGCCGGAAGGGTTCATCGCCCAGCCGACGCTGGCGCTCTCGACCTGCCCGACCTGCACCGCCTCCGGCCTCGCGCCGCGCCATGTCGATTTGCGCCCCTTCGTGCTCACCGGAAGCAACCACGTCACCGTCGTGCCGGGCGGCTTGACCCGCGTGGCGCTGAAGGAAGGCTCGCTGGTGGTGAATTCGAGCCAGGGCGGCGGCACCAAGGACACCTGGATACTGGACGAATAGATCAGGCCTCAAGAGAGCAATATCTTTGCATGCTGTCGCGCACCGCTGAAAACCTCTATTGGCTCGCCCGCTACGTCGAACGCGCGGAATATCTGGCGCGCACCATCGATGCGACGCTGCGCGTCACCGCGCTGCCGAACGCTTATGTGGGCAAGACCAACGAGTGGAATTCGGCGCTCCTGACCGCGGGCGTCAGCGCCAGTTTCTACGAGACCCACAAGGAAGCCGACGAGCAGAGCGTCGTCTATTATTTGTCGTTTTCGTCGGCCAATCCGTCTTCGATCAAGAACTGCATTGAAAATGCCCGGCTCAATTCCCGTTCGGTTCGCACCGCGCTGACGGGCGAGATGTGGGACACCATCAACTCGGCCTGGATCGAACTTCAGGAAGTCTGGTGCAAAGGCACCACGACCCGCGAGGAGCTGACAAAATTCCTGCGCTTCGTGCAGGAAACCTCGCTGCGGTTCGACGGCTCGGCCTACCGGACCATGCTGCGCAACGATGCCTACTGGTTCTCGCGGCTCGGACTGCATCTGGAGCGCGCCGACAACACCGCCCGCATTCTCGACGTCAAGTACCATGTGCTGCTGCCCGAGGAAGAACATGTCGGCGGCCCGCTCGACTACTATCAATGGACCTCGATCCTGCGCTCGGTGTCGGCGCTGACCGCCTACCACTGGGTCTATCGCGAGACGCTGAAACCGTGGCTGATCGCCGATCTGTTGATCCTCAACGATTCGCTGCCGCGCTCGCTGGCGAGCTGTTACGGCAATCTGGTGCAAAACCTCGACCACATCGGCGTCGCCTATGGGCGCCAGGGCGCGGCGCAGCGCCACGCCCGCGGCGTCCGCAACCGGCTGGAACACAGCCAAATGGACGATATCTTCCAGCACGGCGTGCATGAATTCATCCAGGAATTCATTGCCGATAACTCACGGCTCGGTGAAATCATCGCCAAGCAGTATCTGATTTGATGAAATTGGTATAAGCACAGCCGAACGCCGTCATTGCGAGCCAACGGGTCGCGCGAAAGCGCGCCCGATGATAAACTCAGCGAAGCATCCATCCTTGCTTTTCCGCCCGATGGATTGCTTCGTCGCTTCGCTTCCTTGCGCAAACGCCTTGCGTTTGTCGCAGGCAATGACGATGCTCTGAATCTCGAACCCCAACTCCTTATCGGAACCTCATGCGCCTGCGCATCGCCCATTCCACCACCTATCGCTACGAACCGGCGGCGACAGGCGTCATCCAGATTCTGCGGATGACGCCCGGTAGCCATGACGGACAATATGTCGCCGAATGGCAGATCGACGTATCCAGCGACTCGCGGCTGCATGTGCATCAGGACGCGTTCGGCAATGTCACGCATGTGCTGACGGAGGGAGCGATCGCCGATCTCACCATCAGCGTCGAAGGCCTGATCGAGACCCACGATACCGGCGGCGTGCTCCGGGGCACCGACGAACGGTTTCCGCCGAGCCTGTTCCTGCGCGCAACCCCGTTGACCGAGGTCAACCCGGCGATGGCGGCCTTCTCGCGCGAGCTGCGCTCGGAATCGGAAGCCGACGTGCTCGGGTTCCTGCACGCACTGATGCTGCAGATCAACGATCACATGACCTTCGATGAAGATCCCACCAACAGCGGGACCTCGGCTGTCGAAGCGTTCGGGCTCAAGCGCGGGGTGTGCCAGGACTACGCGCACATCTTCATTGCCTGCGCCCGCTCGGGCGGCGTGCCTGCGCGCTTCGTGTCCGGGCATTTCCTGCGCGCGGACGGCATGGTCCATCAGCAGGCCGGGCACGCCTGGGCGGAGGCCTACGTGCCGGGTCTCGGCTGGATCGGGTTCGATCCGGCCAATGCCATCTGCACCACGGATGCCCATGCCCGCGTCGCCATCGGGCTCGATTATCTCGGGGCCGCGCCGGTGCGCGGCACCCGCTATGGCGGCGGCATGGAAACCCTGACGGTCGCGGTCAAGGTCGATCAGGTCGGACGCCAGGGTCAGTGGCAGAGCCAGTCGTAGGCCAAGTTGTTGCGCTCCACGGCAAGGCCAGCCGACCATGGCGGGTTGATGGCCAAACCAACGCGAATGGCCCCGAAATGTGGGAGCCCTATGTCAGGGCGGTCTGCGATCACGATTTCGATGGTACGGGCCGGCTTGTAACTGCCTCGCTCCTGAGCATCACGGCGCCGAGCTATTCGCTGCCGGCCGTGTTGCTCGGACAGGATTGGGCTTCCGTCATCCTTGGCACCCGGTTGAAATTTGCCCCGAATGCAACGGCCTTCGCCGCGTTCGGCTCGCAGATCGGCCAGAACAACGTCACGACTTATGGCGGGCAGATCGGCGTGAATATCGCCTTCCAGCCACCCGCCGTCGTTGCCAAATACTGAGTTGTCGGGCGCTTCCTGCCCGAAGCTGATGCAGGCTCGCAGTCCTCACCGATCCCAGTGTGGAGGCCCCATATTGTCGTCAACAGTGCCAGGGTAGTTGCCGTCCCCATACAGACCTCCCCACCCTGAATGATAGGTCGGATATTCATTGCCGTAGCCAAATCTGATCGCGTCTTGCGCGGGTATTGCATGATGACGATAGAGCTCGCGATACGGGTCGGGCGTTCCATAGCCGTCACTGGCAGCCATTGCCGGGGCGGCGAGCATCAGCGAAAGTGCGGCTGCACCGATCAATCTGAAAGTCATCGTAATATCTCCTCTTTTCGGCGGACGAACCGAAGGTGACAGCAATCGTTACGAACGGCACCGCACGGTGATCGACGCCAACATGTTGATCTCAAGTGCAGCTGACATAACCATGCATTTTGCCGACACCACTAACTTTGATGTTAGAAAACCGGCTCATCTTCAAGCGGGCGTGATCGGCGAGCCGATAGGATGAAATCAAACGCCAATTCGGAACACGACCCCGCGCCCCTGCCATCCGCCTTCAAGGCGATGGCGTGGGCCTCCCAGCGGCCCGTTCATTGGATGAGTCCGCTTTTGGCAGGCTCGACGTCTGAAAACGACCCCGTTGCGGACATTTCGCACCGCTGCCAAAATGGCCTTTTGAATGTGATCCAAGAATGGGGAGTCGCAGTGAACCAGAAGCAGCACAAACACTTTTCCGCGATATGCCAATGCGGCAAGGTGAAATTCGAGGCCGTTGGCCCGCCGATTCTGACCGCCTCCTGCTATTGCACGAGCTGCCAAGAGGCCGGACGCCGGTTCGAGGAGCTGGCTTCCGCGCCGGCCGTGCTCGATCCCGACAGTGGATCAGGCTTCATCCTATTTCGAAAGGATCGAGTGCAATGCGTGATGGGGCAGGAGTATCTCGAAGAGCATCGGCTCAAGCCCGATTCCCCGACCCGACGGGTCGTTGCCACGTGCTGCAATTCGGCAATGTTCCTCGACGTCACCAAAGGGCACTGGCTGTCGATGTACCGGAACCGCTTTCCGACAGGCGCGCCGCCACTTGAAATGCGGCTCATGACAAAAGAGCGGCGCGTCGGCGTCGAGCTTGCCGATGACTTGCCGAATTATAGTGGTCACTCCGGCAAGTTCATGTTGAAGCTGATCGCCGCCTGGATTGCGATGGGTCTCCGCAGGCCCGAAATCACTTTGGGAAAGACCACCCGTGGAGCGCAATAGGCAATAGCCATATTGCGCCTGTAGCAAGCTCGATTCCAGCATTTGGAACACAGTCGTCTTGGTGCGGCGCAATCAGCCGAAACAGCTATTACGCCCAACATCTTCGACCGCATACTTTTACGAATGCACTTCCGCCGCTTGCGATTTCGCGCCCTACGAGGCAATTGCCTGCTAGGATCGTAACCGTGTGATCATTACGGAGGCGCTCATGAAACGGCGCGATTTCATCGCCCTGGCCGGCACCGTGGTAATAGCGCCCCGTGTGGCCATCGCGCAGACGCCGGGCAAGATCTATCGTCTCGCGCTCGTCAGCCCGGGCGGACTCTTGCCTGAATCCGATCCTTTCGCGAAGGCTTTGCTCGGCGGACTTGCGAAGCTGGGTTATACGCCCGGACAAAATCTTGCCTTCGAGGGACCGCGTGGGGCGGCTGGGCAGCCGGTTCAGCTTGCGCATCTGATGGAGGAATTGAAGGCCGCCAAGGTCGATCTCATCGTGGTCTTTGGCTATCCGACGGCCATAGCCGCCAAGGCGGCAGGGATTACCACGGTCGTGGCGTTCGGCGTCGGCGATCCGGTTGCGACCGGCCTCGTCGTCAACCTTGCGCGGCCGGAAGGCAATATCACCGGTATCTCGGACGTGGCGACGACGCTCAGCACCAAGCGGCTGAGTTTGCTCAAGGAGCTGTTGCCGAAACTTCATCGCGTCGCGATGCTGTGGAACAAGGACGACCTCGGGATGTCGCTGCGCTACGACGCATCGGCAAAGGCGGCCGCAGCGATGGTGGTCGACGTGCAGGCGGTGGGTGTGCGTGAACCGGACGATTTCAACGAGGCGTTCGCGGTGATGGATCGCGAGCCGCCGGACGCCATTCTGATGGTTTCCGACTCCTTAACCATGCTCAACCGCAAGCGCGTGTTCGACTATGCCGCAGTGCACCGGCTGCCGGCGATCTACGAGTACGACCCACTGGTTCGCGAGGGCGGCTTGATGTCCTATGGGCCGGATTTGCGAGAATCGTTCGAACGCGCCGCCTCCCTGGCTGATCGTATCTTCAAGGGAGCGAAGCCTGCCGATCTCCCGTTCGAACAACCGACACGCTATTTGTTCGTGCTCAACCTCAAGACTGCGAAATCGATCAATCTCGAAATTCCACCGACGGTGCTGGCGCTGGCCGACGAGGTGGTCGAATGAGGCTTGCCACTTCCGAAATTGGCACAAAGCGTCAGCAATTGCCGTGCACCGACAGGTCCGGAGTTGAGTGCCAACCGGAAGTGTCCGGCAGGCGACCAAGGGGCGCGATTAACCCATCTCGGACGCTTACCGGACGATGACAACATCACAATTTGTTAGGAAATCGAAGGCAGACTAAGAGCCTCGTTTGGGCTTGCAGGTAGGGAGTGGACGCAGTCATGCATCCACGACGGTTTGTACGCGTTCGGCCAACTGGCCGAGATGCCGACGTGGCCAAACTGATCGTTGGCCCGAAAGTGCCCGTCGTTGATTGCAAAGTCGTCGACTACTCCCCTGGGGGAGCATGCCTTGAGGTATGGGCGCAGACCAAGCTGCCTGATCGATTTGAATTGCTGTTCGGCGGTACCAGGAAGCGATGCCGGGTCGTTTGGAGGACCGGACGACGTCTCGGTGTCGTATTTTGACAGACGTGGATTTATACAGACCTGAATTTATACAGACCTGGATTTGTTATGCATCGCGTTCGCTGGTCACGCCCGGCAGCAAGGGGCGCTTGAAATTCGTACATTAGAAAATTTTTAGAAAGTTTTTTCAGGCGATTGAAGAAACAATGTCGTTTCTCGAGGAACTGGACATCACAGTCTCGCAGGGATCGGCTGAGAGCCGCGAGCGAGCGTTGTGGTATGCGACCGACTTATTGATAACGGGCCGGTATACCGACAACGAAATCTGGATGTTTGGAGAGATCATAGGTCGTCTGGAGCAGGATATTGAAGCAGCGGCCCGCGCCCAACTCGCAAGGCGACTGGCTCGGACCGACAACGCACCCATCAAAATCATCAACAAACTTGCGTTTGACGATTCGATCGACGTCGCAGGTCCCGTACTCCGTCAGTCCGAACGACTCGATACCCGGACCTTGGTTAGCAACGCCAGGTCGAAAAGCCAGGAACACCTGCTCGCGATCTCGCAGCGAAGGGTGATTTGCACAGAGGTAACGGACGAACTTGTGACCAGAGGGAATCGGCAGGTTGTGCGCTCAGTCGCCAAGAACAGCGGTGCGCGGCTTTCCGATTTCGGCATTTTGCACATGGTCAGACGTTCCGAACGCGATTCGATTCTCGTCGAGGAGCTGGGCCGCCGCAGGGACATCCCCAGGCATCTTTTCCATCAACTGATCGCAAAAGCGTCGGACAATACGAAAAAGCGGCTCGAGAGTGAGCGCCCGGAGACGGCAAGCCAGATACACAGCCTGGTGACAGACGTCACGGGCGCGCTGCACTCGAAATTCGGGCCTGCGTCGCAAAGCTATTTCGATGCGAAAAGGGAAGTGGCACGGCTGCAGCGGTCGGGTGACCTAAACGAAAACAAGATCTTCGAATACGCTCAATCCCACAGGCTCGAAGAAGCTACGGTCGGTCTCTCCTTGTTGTGCGCGTTACCTGTCGACGCTGTTGAGCGCGTGCTGATTGATAAGAACAAGGAATTGGCGCTGATTGTGGCCAAGGCTCTCGGCTTTTCGTGGGTGACCGCGATGGCTCTGCTGTTCCTGGGTGCGCCGGATCACCGCATCGTCGCACGCGACCTGGAAGATATGAAACGCGAATTTACCGGACTCAACGTTGAGACCTGCCGAAGCGTTCTGAGAACCTACCAGTCACGCAAGCAGGCGGTAGCGGCTGATTCCGACCAGCGTCGTCTGGCTCAGCTTCATGAATAGCGTGCCGAGACGTCAGTGGGCGGGTCATCGCCGCTGTTGGGAGATCAGCTTTCGGCTTGGACGCCTCAACCGCCTTCATTTTTGTGCATGAGCTGAGCCGCCAAATAATCGGAAAAGGTTCGTACCTTGAGAGACGGGCGACGGCCGCCCGGGTAGACAGCGTGCAGCTCGACCCAATCAAGTTGATAATCGGAAAGCATCGCGACGACCTCGCCTGCCTCGAGCTCGGCCCGGCACATCCATCGCGAGGCGACGGCTATTCCGAGCCCTGCTTTGGCGCAGGCAATGACGCCGTCGGCTGAGGTGACCTTGATCGACCCTTCCACGGTTACGGACACTGCTTTCCCTGATCGGGTGAAACTCCAGCCGATCCGCCCGGAGAGACCCGGGCCGAGAATGCAGTCGTGCCTGGCGAGATCGGCCGGTGTTTGCGGCGTTCCCTTGCGAGCAATGTAACCAGGCGAGGCAACGACGAGGCGCGGAGCCTTACCCAGTAACCGCGCGCCGAATCCGGAATCGGGCAGAGGACCTAACCGCAAGGCCATATCAGCCCCATCGGCGATCAGGTCCTCGGTCCGGTCGGACATCAGCAACTCGATGCCTAGTTTCGGATGCTGCGCCGCGAAGCCAGGCAGGCGGGGGATGACTTCGCGAGTTCCGAACGCCCCCGACAGCGCCACCCGCAATGTGCCGCGCGGGCCGTCTGCGCCGCGCGCCGCATTTTCGGCGTCGTCGAGATCACCGAGGATTTGCCGCGCCCGTTCGAGAAACACCCGGCCGGCGTCGGTCGGCGTGACGTGCCGTGTGGTGCGTAAGAGAAGCTTCACACCGACCCGCGCCTCGAGGTCCGCCACCATCCGCGATATCGAAGGCTGCGACACCCCCAGTTCGCGCGCGACGCGAGAGAAGCTGCCGGTCTCGCCGGCGCGGACGAAGGCGGTCAATTCCCGGAGCCGGTCACTCATACATATGGCGTATAAGTCAGATACACAGCGCTCGTCTACTGCGCGCGGCCGTTCGACGGCATCTTTTTGCGCAGCCGGACAGCAGGCCGGCGGCCAAAGAGAACGGGACAAGGAGGCGCCAATGACGACGACAGCCCTTATCACCGGAGCGACCAGCGGTATCGGCCGCGCGGCAGCCGACAAACTGGCGCAGTCGGGCGTTCATGTCATGGTCGTCGGCCGCAATGTGGAACGCGGTGAAAGGACGATTGCCGAAATACGTGCGGCGGGCGGGAAGGCCGATTTCATCTCGTCCGACCTCCGCGATGCTGCGAGCGCCCGAGCGGTCGCGAAAAAGGCCGTCGAGTTGGGAAACGGCCATGTCGACGTGCTGATCAATAACGCCGGCGTGTTTCCATTCGGCCCGACGCATCAAATGAGCGAGGAGACGTTCGACGATGTCTATGCGCTCAATGTGAAGGCTCCCTATTTCCTGGTCGCCGAGCTTGCCCCGTTGATGGCGCAGCGAGGCAAAGGAGCAATCGTCAACGTTTCAACGATGGTCGCCGATTACGGCGCAGCGGGCTTGAGCCTCTATGGATCGAGCAAAGCCGCCATCAATCTCCTGACCAAAGCGTGGGCGGCCGAATATGGACCCAAGGGCGTCCGCGTAAATGCAGTCAGTCCCGGACCGACCCGCACCGAAGGCACGGCGGCAATGGGCGACGCCCTGCAACAGCTCGCGGCGCAAGCGCCGGCCGGGCGCCCGGCCGCGCCTGAGGAGATTGCCGAGGCGATCGTGTTCCTGGCGACCGACCGCGCCAGTTACGTCCATGGTGCGATTCTGCCGGTCGATGGCGGCAGAACCGCCGTATAGATTTCGTCGCCCTCTCATTCGGGCGCGACGTCGGCTTCCGGGGCACCTTTGAGACATGCCGACGTTCCGCGCCGGATGTCGCTGAAAGAAAAGTCAGAAAAACTCACCCCGCCTGCGTGAGCGGACGGGGTGAGCCTTCTTGGGGGCCGGTCATGTTGGCTGACCGGTAGGCGCAACTATAGACAGCTTCATCATTTCCTGTCGGTCCGGCGTCCGACGTTGGAACCCTTCCCGCACCGGCCCGGCGAAAAGGCGATGCCGAGCGCCCGCGCTTGATCGGCGCAAGTGGTGGGCACGGCGCGATTCGCCGTTGCCCAGCCTTGAAACTACCTGCTGTAGATCACCGGCGCGCGGCGGAACACCACGGGCGGCGGCGGGCCGATGTCGCGCTGCCAGACGCGGCCATCATCGAACTGAATGCGCATGCCATCAGGCGAATAGACAGCGCCCTCGCCGCGCGCCTCGATCCAGATTCGGCTGTAGGGCGCGTTCCAGTCGGGCCAGGCCTGGTAGGCCTCACCCGTTTCCGTCGTGAGGTTCACGGCCTGCCCGTTCTGCGTGACGAAGGTGGGCGCGCCGAGCATGCCCTCGCGGCACAGTTGAATGCACCGGTAAGTTCCGGTCAGGTTGACCGTTTCGGCCGAGGCGCCGGTGGCGGCGCACGCAGCCAGGAGGCCGAGGGCCAACGACAATCGTCTCATCAGAATTACTCCATCGCTGGTATTGAAGATCAGCCCGATAAAAGCGGGCGGGAAACAATCGCTGACGAAAGCCGTTTGTTCCCCCTGTTCTCTGCAATTCCAACACCGCTGCGTGAGATGAGGGGCGCGTGCCCGCGACCCAATTCATGAGGCTATTAGCCAGTGTGACGGCTGCTTTAAATCGACCGGGCGATTGCTCGGCGAGGACGAGTCCCGTAGCGCGCCCCGCTGATCGACTCTCGGCCAGCCGGCTACATCGGCACCTTTGAGACATTCCGACGGACACCGAGAATTTCTGTTTGCGAGCGTAACGGCCGCGGCTGAGGACGTCGGCACCGGAATGCCGACGATCAAGGAACGAGTGGCGTGATGCCTTTACCTTTGGTGGTTTTGCGAGATACGAATTGGATCACGCGAATGCGGCGCACCTAACCGTGCTGCTGTGCTTCACGCATTGCTGTCGCGGCGGTCGCGCTGTTGAACGGAGACACCCAAGGCTTATTGTCCAGGAAGCTTCCGCAAAGAGGAGTGGTGTTCGATGCGTGTTCACCTCGATAAGAAACCGTCTGATGGAGCGGCGATCGCCCTGTTTGCGATCACCCTCTTAGCCCCGATCGCGCTGGCGATCGTACTTAGCCGCCTGAACGCTTTTTTTTGAAGGCGATGCCGTGCCGTTCCAACCGCGTGTCTGGCACGCGGTTGGAACGGCGGCAGTCAAGGCCCATTGTTTTGGAAGCTTCTTCGGAAAGGAGTGCCGCTCAATGCGAGCCCACATCGATAGAACGTGGCTTGATGGAGACGTGATCGCGTTTGTTGTGATCAGCCTCTTAATCGTCATCGCGTTCGCGTACTAAAAACCATCAAGACCGGATCGGAATGACAGCGGCAGTTCGAACGCAGAACCGGGAATGATGAGATAGGCAGGCAATCGGGCATAGCGCTTCCCTGCATGAGGCGGGAGCGTTACTGACCCGGAAGATTGCCGATGATCCGATCGGTGATGACGTATCTTGCGCCTTTCGCAACAATGAGCGAACGCGCAACTCCGTGGCAACGCGGCGAAAGCGGACGTCGCGCGGACAGCCTTGCGAATATCAACATCAACCAACCGAGGAAACTAGATCAGCACGGTCTGCCTTGCGACCTGATAGTAGACCCTGACCAAGCGGGCGCTTATCGCTTCGGGAGGGGCTAAGCTGGTCCATGCCTGACTGATGAGGCCCATAAGCCGCTCCCGGAACTTCGTCCGTATGTTAGCCGCTACGCTGGTGCCCGAACATTGCAGCAGCGGTCACTGCGGCAAATCTTGCAGGTGGAGTCATCTGATCTCCTTCTGCTTCGGCCAACACAATTGTTAGCCAACTAAAAATGTGCAGTGCGCCCCCATCTGTCAAGCATCGGCGACGTTGCGACGTGACGATACGACAGCAATCCTCACTTGTTTTCCCTGGGCCATCAACAACCCGGCTTCAATGAATAAGTGTCTGCATTCACCGGCAGTGTGAACTGAAACGTGGCACCGTGGGGTACGTTTGTCGTGGCCCACAGCCGGCTCCCGTGGGCTTCCATGATCGAACGGCAGATCGAGAGACCCATGCCCATGCCGCTGGACTTGGTGGTGAAGAAGGCGTTGAAGAGCCGGTCCGCATTCTCGGCGGAAATTCCGACGCCGCAATCGGTCACACTGACGAGCACTTCCTGTGGCTCGTCCTGACGCGACCGGATCACCAGTTCGCGCGGCCGATCCGTGACCGCTTGCATGGCTTCAATGCCATTCATCGCCAGGTTGATAATCACCTGCTGCAAATGGACCCGGTCACCATGGACCGCGGGAAGAGCCGGCGCCAGTTCCGTTCGCAGCGACACCCGCTGGATGATCAACTCACGTTGCACCAGCGGGATGGTCTCCCTCACCACATCATTGATGTCGAGCGGCACCTTCTCGATGGCAGTCTTGTTCGCGAGCGCCCGGACGCGCCCCATCACTTCGCTCGCCCGATTGCTGTCATCGATAATCCAGTCCAACGAGCGGCGGGCTGCGTCCAGGTCAGGAGTTCCGCGGTCGAGCCAGCGCAGACCGGCCTCGGCGTTGGCGATGCTCGCTTTCGACCCGATCCAATTGGCTATTGATGCTCGCACATTGCGGCGCGGCCATTTAGACTGCCTATGCTCCCGGTTGAGGGGATGCAAACCGTTCCGTTTGCAACAGACGGAGACGCGACAAGATGGAACAGAGCAAGCCCCGCGGCGGTCCTAAGGCCCCTCGACGCCCGCGTGCTGCCGACCGCTTGGAGCTGCAAGAGCAAGTAACCGAACTCGCTGCGCAGCAGGCGGCGATGTCGGAAGTACTGCGCTCCATTGCTAACTCGCCGCACGAGTTGGAGCCCATCTTCGACACAATAACCGCCAATGCCACCCGCCTCTGTCGTGCCGAAGTGGGCGCCTTGATACTCTTCGAGGAACACGGCTATCGCGTTGTTGCGCGAACGGGTGTGGCAGATACCTACTATGCCAAGGGCCACTTCTATCCAGTCCTTGAAGGCGCTCCCTCCGCGCGAATGGTCAAAACCAGGTTGCCGGTCCACATCGCCGACCTGGCGAAAGATCAAGCGTATCTCCAGCGCGTACCCGGCCTGGTGGCTCTCGTGGAACAGATAGGCGTCCGGAGCTATCTGCTCGTCCCCATGCTGAAAGATGATGAATTGGTCGGCGGAATTAGCATAGTGCGCGCCCGCGTGCAGCCATTCACGGACAAGCAGATTGAGTTGGTCACGGCCTTTGCCGCGCAAGCTACTATCGCATTGGAGATTACCCGTCGCGAGCGGCAACTTCGGCAGGTGCAGATGGAG
>Ga0073928_10006292_pt1 | contig 16040 bp, 14 predicted proteins | sample PaiPotPPA55metaG_FD_76969 | JGI IMG/M metagenome (GOLD analysis project Ga0073928, IMG submission 76969) | Iron sulfur acid spring bacterial and archeal communities from Banff, Canada, to study Microbial Dark Matter (Phase II) - Paint Pots PPA... ... | reverse complement strand
TTAAGCGGAGATGCTTGTACTGCGAAGGAACTCTAAAGATCAAACGCAGCTAAATTGTACGAAAAGTGCCCCAAAATAGCTACATAATTTACTGTAGGTGCCTAGCAAACAACTGATACAGATGATGTTATAGGCAGCGATCTTGTGGAAAATTCTCGTCCACTTGCGACCTTTGGGCAAAGCATTCATCATCTAAGGATGCGCTTACGGATTTTGCTGGTTTCAGTTTTGCTCACCGCGTCGGCGTGGGCTGGGATTGTCGACGATGTGCGCCTCGCTGTGGCGCAAAACAATTTTCCCGCCGCGGAGGCGGCGCTCAATTCCTATCGCAGCCAGCAAGGGATCAATCCCGAGTATCTGGAGGCCTATTCGTGGCTGGGGCGGGCTGCGCTGGAGCAGCGCCAGTATGATCAGGCCGCGGCTTACGCGAAGCAGACCAAGGCCATGGTGCTGGAACAACTGAAACAGCGTTCACTGGATGCGGACGCGCACCTGCCGATCGCCTTGGGAGCGGCGTTCGAAGTCCAGTCCCAAGTGCTCGCGGGGCGGGGGCAGCGGACGCAGGCGGTCGAACTCCTGCAGGCTGCGCTGCGGACCTACGGAAATACTTCCATTCACGACCGGCTGCAGAAAAATCTGAACCTGCTCGCGCTGCAGGGAAAACCTGCGCCCGCGCTGAAGGCCGAGGAATCGTTAGGAGCGAAACTGCCCGCGGCAGCGCAGCTTAAAGGGTCGCCGGTTCTGCTGTTTTTCTGGGCGCACTGGTGCGTGGACTGCAAGGCGGAGGCCCCCATCATCACCCAGTTGCGTTCAGAGTTTGCCGGCAAGGGATTGCAGGTGATCGGGCCGACCCGGCGGTACGGTTACACGGCGCAGATTGAGCACGCCTCGGCCAGCGACGAACTTCAATACATCGATGCCGTGAGGCACCATTTCTACGCCGGCTTGCTCGACATGCCTGTGCCGGTGAGCACGTACAACTTCGACACGTACGGCGCTTCGACCACGCCAACCCTGGTGCTGCTCGATCAAGCAGGAAGAGTGGCTATGTATCATCCGGGGGCGCTGCCGTACGCGGAGTTGCGGGCGGAGATTGAGAAGGTTGTGGCGCGGAAGGTTGTGGCGCGGTAAGAGGAGCGCGTGATCTGTTGAACGCTGCTTGTGTTACTCTGTCCGGCCATGATGTACCTGATAGTCAGTCGTAGCTGGCTATTCTCTCGTCGCGCGCAGCGCCTCTATCTCGTCTGCGCCATCCTCGATCTCGTCCTGCTCGGAGGACGGATGGGCATTGCGGCAGCCATGGTAACCGCCAGCGCTTCCGTTGTGCCTCCGTCGGTTTCACTAGTTGCCGCGATCCTTCTCCTACCGGCGGTGGTCGGAAGCGCGATCCTCCTCGTGGGCATGTCGTATTGTTGGCTAGGAATTGGTGGCTCGTACAAAAAGAAGCTGCTCTGGATTCTTCTGCTCAGGCTCTTCCTGGTGGCGATGCCCATTTACTATTTTTTCTTTTATCGCCCGATGGTTGCTCGTGAGAAACAGGAAATGGCTTCAGCGTTGCCCTCTTAATTCGCAGATTTAGGCCGAAACCTCTGTCAGCCGTCCCGTTTTCACGTCATACACGAACCCACGCACCGGAATGTGTTTCGGAATCCACGGATGCGATTTCACGCGGTGTATTTGCTGGCGGACATTCGTCTCGAGATCGTCGAAGGCGTAGAAGTGGGCGGGTTCGCTGGCGATGGCTCCCATTTTCTCGGTCAGCCGCGCCCTCAATTCGTATTCCTGTACCTTCAGAAGCCCACAGTCCGTGTGGTTGATGATGATGAACTCCTGCGTATCGAGCAGATGATGGGAGATGATCAGCGAGCGCAGGGCGTCGTCGGTGGCGATGCCGCCGGCGTTGCGGATCATGTGCGCGTCGCCGGGATGCAGGCCGAGGCAATGCTCGAACAGAATGCGGGAATCCATGCAGGCGAGCACGGCTACACGACGCTTCGGGCGGACCTCCAGATCGCCTAGCTTGAAGTTGCGCGCGAAATTCTCGTTAGCTTTCAGCAGTTCGTCGGCGACGGACAATCAGTGCCTCCCTCATGCTCGTTCTCGATGTTTAGTTTACCCGTTACAATCGGCGCGTGAATCTCGATGACACTATCGTCGCGATTGCTACGCCGGGCGGGCGCGGTGGGATTGGGGTGGTGCGCCTAGCGGGGCCAAGGGCGCGGGAGATCGCGTCGCCGATACTACGGTTGAAACATGGGCTGGACCCGGGGCGGGCGGTGTTTGGGGAATTGATCGAGCCCGAAGGCATTAACAGTACGGAGGAAGTCAAAATCCCCGCCCCTTCGGCAAGCTCAGGGCAGGCTCTAGCCGCAAAGAGCGCGGCTAGGACGGGGCACCCAGCCCCGGAGACTTCGGGGCGTATCGACGAGGTTGTCGTTACTTATTTTGCCAAGCCGCACTCCTACACCACCGACGACATCATTGAGATTTCTGCGCATGGGTCCCCCATCGTGTTGCGGCATATTGTGGAGCTTTGTGTTGCTGCGGGAGCACGTCTCGCGGAGCCCGGGGAGTTCACGATGCGCGCCTTCCTCAACGGGCGCGTTGATTTGACGCAGGCCGAGGCGGTCCGCGATCTGATCGACTCGCAGACTTTGTATCAAGCCAAAGTCGCGGCACAGCAACTGGAGGGTGCGCTCTCGCGACGGCTGCAACCGATCAAACAGAAGTTAGTGGAGCTGATCGCGGTTCTCGAAGCCGGAATCGATTTCGCCGAAGACGATGTGTCGGTGATGCCCGATGCGGCGATTCTCAGCCACATCGCCGCGGTACGCGCGCCGCTTGAACAACTCAGCGCCACGTTCGCTTATGGAAAGATCGTGCATGAAGGTTTGACGCTTGCGATTGTGGGCCGGCCAAATGTGGGGAAGTCGAGCTTGTTCAATCGACTGGTGGAGCGCGAACGCGCAATTGTTACCGCGACTCCGGGAACCACGCGCGATCTGGTCAGCGAAACCGTTGCGATTGGCGGCATCCCGGTGAAGCTCGTCGATACCGCCGGCATTCGCGTCGCGCTCGACGAAGCGGAGTCGATCGGCATCCGCAAATCGAAGGAAGCCCTGACCGACGCAGACCTGGTTCTGGTTGTGGTCGACGCTTCCCAAGGGGAGACGGCGGAGGACGCGGAACTGCTGAGGCAGGCAGAGGGGCGGGCGGTGGTTGTGGTCGAGAATAAAAGTGATTTGAAGGCGGAAAAAATCCCCACGTCTGGCAAAACCGGCGAGACATGGGGCACCCGTCATCTTGTTTGCAGTGTTTCCACGTCTGCGCTGACCGGTGAGGGAATCGGAGAACTCAGAGGGGAGATTTTGAAGCACATTGGGGGCGCCCAAGGCGAGTCTGGGTTTCTCACGAACGTCCGGCATGCGGGGCTGATCCAGGATTCACTGGCGGCGTTGACCGCGGCAGACACCGCGGTTGCAACAAGAGTGCCCCACGAGATGCTGCTGCTCGATCTCTACAACGCGCTGCGGCCGCTCGACGCCATCACGGGCGCCACCACGACCGACGACATCCTCAACCTGATCTTCAGCACCTTCTGCATTGGAAAGTAGCGACTACTTCGACAGCGCCGCCAGCGCGTCACGAAACATGGCATCGAACGATCCACCTGTGCCGTTTTTCGCAACTACGGCGAGTGCTTTCTCCGCGGCCGGCCGCTGGTAGCCGAGATTCAGCAACGCCGAAAGCACGTCTTCCTCAGTGGCGCTCAAGGCGGGAGCGGCGGGGGCCGAGGCCGGTCCCGCTTCCGGCAGCTTGTCGCGTAACTCCAGCACCATGCGTTCTGCCGTCTTCTTGCCGATGCCGGGGATGCGGGTCAGCCGCGCGATATCGTTTCCCCGAATCGCGCCCACCATTTCATCGGCGGCCATGCCGCTCAAAATCGTAATCCCTAGCTTCGGGCCGATACCGCTTACGGTGATCAGCTTCTCAAACAGAATCTTCTCCGAGGGACGGAGAAATCCGTACAGCGCAATCTGGTCCTCGCGCACATGGGTATGGATGTGCAGCGCCACGTCAGCCCCGACCGCCGGGAGATCGGAGAAGGTCGGCACGCTGATGGTCACGTCATAGCCGACACCCGCAGTTTCTACGATAGCCTGGTTGGGATGCTTCGCCAGCAGTTTTCCACGCAGATGAGCAATCATGCTCCGGCCATTGTAGCGGCAGAGCAATCCCAGCGCCGGGAATGGCGACGCCGGGGATAGACACTCATCCTGTACGCTCTTAGAATCCAGGAGTAGTGAGTCCGCATTAGTTCTCCGCGTATGTTGAATCCTATGTTACGGTCTAGAATCCGATTTTGGCTGTTGCCAGCCGCTGTGCTCGTGATTGGTTCCACCTTCGCGGTGACGCAGCAGACCGCCACGAATCTTGACGGTCACGCCGTCAATCCCCTCGCCACGGATTCCGGCAAAATCGTAGTGCTGGTATTTTTGCGCCGCGACTGTCCCGTTTCCAGCCGCTATGCTCCGGTCATTCAACAGATCAGCAAGCAGTATGCGGATCGCGCCACTTTCTGGCTGGTCTATCCCGACAAGAGCGATTCGCCACAGGCGATTCGAAAATATCTCGAAGACTACGGATATCGCACGCCCGCGCTGCGTGATCCCGAGCATGCGCTGGTCAAACTTGCGCGCGTGCAGATCACGCCCGAGGTCGCGGTCTTCGATCGGGGTCATCAACTGATCTATGATGGGCGCATTGACGATTGGTATGTCGATCTCGCACGGGCGAAGGCCGCAGCCACGACGCACGAGTTAGACGAGGCCATCCGAGCCGCGCTGGCTGGGAAGGCTGTGGCCAAGAGCGAAATCAGGGGAGTGGGATGCTACATCTCGGACCTGGAATAAGCTCCTGGCTGCGTTGCACGGGATGGGCGGCGATTCTGCTGGCGGTAGTAGCCGTCACGCTATCCAGCAGCGCGTCGGCGCCCCAGCGATCTTCTGAACCGCGTCGGGTTACTTTCAATCGCGAAATCGCTCCGATCGTTTTTCACTCGTGCTCCAGCTGTCATCGGCCGGGAGAGGCGGCGCCGTTTTCTTTGCTGAATTATTCCGACGTAAGAAAGCACGCGCGGCAAATTGTCGACGTCACGCAGTCGCGGGCGATGCCGCCGTGGCTGCCGGAGCCGCAGAAACTGAAGTTCGCCGACGAGCTTCGCCTATCGGACACGGAAATTGACTTGATCAAGAGCTGGGTCGAGCAGGGAGAGGTGGAGGGCGATCCATCCCCCCTCCCTGCGCAGCCGAAGTTCGTCGAGGGCTGGCGTCTCGGCAAACCTGATCTGGTTCTCACCGCGAACAGTCCGCTGACTCTGCCTCCGTCAGGCACCGACACGTACTGGAATTTTATTTTTCCGGTGCCGATTCAAGAAACGCGATGGGTGAAGGCGGTTGAAATTCGTCCGGGCGACAAGCGCTACGTGCACCACGCGAACATTCTTGTGGATCGCGAAGGATCCTCACGCCAGCGCGAAACCGAGCCCGGCGCGGGCTTCGGCGGCATGGAGATTCGCATCGAATCGCAGGTCTTCGATCCGGACAGCCACTTGCTTTTCTGGAAACCCGGGACCGTTCCTTACGTTGAGCCGGAAGGCATGGCGCTGCGGCTCGACAAAGGCACCGATTTGATTCTCAATACGCATCTTCAGCCCTCGGGGAAGCCGGAAGTGATTCAGCCCAGCGTCGGGCTTTATTTCACGCCGCATCCTGCAACTAAATTGCCGATGCTGCTGCAACTGGAGAACGACGCCAAGCTCGACATTCCGGCTGGGCAAAAAGATTTTCTGGTGACCGACGACTTCACCCTGCCTATTGACGTTGAGTTGCTCGCTATTTATCCGCATGCGCACTATCTGGGCAAAGACATTCAGGCGTTTGCTACATTGCCCGACGGCACCCGGAAAACGCTGATCCACATTCCGCAATGGAATCTGAACTGGCAAGCGGTCTATCGCTATGCGCAGCCGGTGCGTTTGCCCAGGGGAACGAAGGTGAGTCTGCGTTATGTTTATGACAATTCGGAAGGCAATCCGCTGAACCCGAATCATCCTCCGGCGCGGGTCATGGGCGGCAACCGTTCGAGCGACGAGATGTGCCACTTGTGGCTGCAGGTGTTGCCGGTGAACTTCGATCCCGCGCAGGGCGATCCTCGCATGGTGCTGCAGGCGGCGATGGCGCAGCATGACGTGGAGAAGAACCCAGCCGACTTTGAAGCGCACTATAACCTTGCCGCCATGCTTCAAGCCAAAGACAAACTCGAGGCAGCGATCCGCGAATATGAAGCGGCGGTGCGGTTGCGTCCCCAAGATGCGGCCGCGAACAACGGCCTGGGAGCGGCGTTGGTGGCGGCGGGACATCCCGAACAAAGTGTTGAATATTTGCAGGCCGCGCTGAAGGCGCGCCCGGATTATTTCGAAGCGCATTACAACCTCGGATTCGCGCTGGCCGGGCAGGATGATTTTGCAGGAGCGGCCGAGCAATTCCGCCTCGCGTTGAACTTGCAGCCGGGGGACGCCAACGTCGAGGCGAACCTGGGCGCCGCACTGGCACAGATGGGACGCCTTGCGGAAGCGAAATTGCACTTCGAGCACGCGCTGCAAATTAATCCCAATCAGCCTATCGCAAAAGAGAATCTCGAAACGCTGCAGAAAGAAATGAACTCGCGCTGATCGTAGGGCCATTCTGGCGAGGCTATGCTCTCATCTTCTGTGCTCTAATCCCGATATGCAACCCACTCTGGAAGCGAAGCACGTCTCTTTCGTATGGGGAATCGCCGTATGGGGAGCCGCGTTTCTGATGGCCTTCCTTTGGACATATTCTGCGGCGGCCTTGGCGCAGCAATCCACGCTGCCCGAAGCGCCGTCCACGCCGCCGGCGCAGGCGTCTTCCAGCGCGCCCGCTGAATTTTCGCAGGCCCGAAAATTGATGCAGCAGGGCAAACCCGACGAGGCCATTGCGGAATTGCAATCCATCGAATCACGCGATCCTGCGACCAAAGGTCTGGCGCTCGAGATGGGCACGGCCTACTACAAGAAAAGCGACTTCCCCAAAGCGATTGAATATCTGAAGAAGGCAACCGCAGCCGATCCCGCGAATAGCGAAGCGATCCAACTGCTCGGACTTTCTTACTACCTGGGCGGACATCCGGCGGAAGCGATTCCGCTGCTGGAGAAAGTGCAGGGCTGGTACTCGCGCGCCAACGTCGATGCTGCCTACATTCTGGGCATCTGTTACATCCAAACGAAGAACTACGATCAGGCGCGCAAGGCATTCGCCAAAATGTTCGATGTGCCGACCGATTCGGCCGCTAGTTATTTGTTTACGGCGCGAATGCTGCTGCGCCAGGAATACGATCCGGTAGCGGAAGAGTATGCGCAGAAGGCGGTGGCGCTCGATCCCAAACTGCCGCTGGTGCATTTCCTGCTGGGCGAATTGTATCTCTACAAATCGCGAGTGCCCGAAGCGATCGCAGAATTTCAGAAAGAATTGGCCATCAACCCGGGGCATGCGGCGACTTACTACAAGCTGGCCGATGCGTACTCGCGGGTGCAAAAGTTTGAAGATGCAGAGCGGGTGCTGCAGCGCTCCATCTGGCTCGACGCGACTTCGACCGGGCCGTACATTCTGATGGGAAAAGTTCTCTCGAAAAAAGGCGAATTCGATTTGGCGGTGCGCGCTCTACAACGGGCGGCGACCATGGACCCTAATAATCCGACGACGCATCACCTGCTCGGCCAGGCATACCGCGACATGGGAAAAAAAGAAGAGGCGGAAAGCGAACTCAAGCTGGCGGAAGAATTGCAAACGAAACAGAGTTCGCGGTAGGCGCGCAGAACAGCAGGTCCCTCCACTGCGCTTGCCAACCGCGATGTTCACTACTGGGAACAATGTGTTGAAAGATCACAGCCCGCCCCGCCTTTGGTTACTGTGTTGAGGCGTTATCTTTGGACGAACCTCCTCGCCTGACCAAGTTTGTCAAATGATAGGCGAAGTTCGGCCAGCATAGAAAGGCAAGGCCAAAGAAAAAACCGACAAGCCGCACGTATCCAAGGCCGGTTCCAGGTAGGTAACCGATCCCAAACCCAAGACCGACACACATCCATCGGACCACCCGAGCAAATTGGTCGAGCGGGTAGTCGACCTCAGCTTTTCTCCGAATAGCCCAAAGCGACAGCCAGACGCACGCTACCTTCGCTGGAGACCCCAGTAAAACGACAGGATATTTCCAGCCATCGCTCCACCAGCCTAACAGCACCTGTGGATCACCGACCGATGTTGCGCAAAACTCCCGCTGAGATTGCCGACAGTCCTTAATTCCATATGTTCAGTTCCTTCGCCAGGGACGGGTCTGAAGAGTTCTAGATTGCGGCGGCCTGTTCCCTGCGTCGGGCCTGGATTTCGATAAAAACGTTCACCAGCGACACGGCTGCCGGTGTCACTCCGGGAATGCGCGAGGCTTGTCCGATGGTGCGGGGGCGCACGTGCGTGAGTTTTTCCTGCATCTCGCGCGACAGCCCGCTGACCGAATGGTAGTCGAACCACTCGGGGATCGAGTGCTGTTCGGATTTCTTCAGACGCTCCATGGCGCGCTGTTGTTGCAGCAGGTAGCCTTCGTACTTGATCTCGGTCTCGACCGACTTGAGTTCGTTGCGGAGTTCAGAAGAGAGCTTAACTGCAGAGGGCACTGAGGACACAGAGGAGTTCCTGGCGAAGAATTCCGGCGTGAGTTCCTTTAGGATCGGGACGAGCTGCTCGACGGTCACTTCCGGGCGCTTCAGCAGTTGCGCTAGCGGCTGGCCGATTGTTGACGAGAGTTGTGGCGCGGCTGTTCCCACATGGGCATTGCTCTGCACATCGAGCATCGCGGGCGTGAGCTTCGTGCGCTCCAGCAACATCTTCATCTCGTGCAGTCGCTGCTGTTTAGCCTCAAAATCTTCCCAGGCCTCATTAGAGATCAAGCCAATCCCGCGGCCGTGGGGCGTGAGCCGCCGGTCCGCATTGTCAATGCGCAGGTGCAAGCGGAACTCAGCTCGGGACGTGAACATGCGATAGGGTTCATTCGTGCCCTTCGAAATCAAGTCGTCGATCAGAATCGCCGTATAGGCTTCGGTGCGGTCGAGGATCAGCGGCGGCTCACGCTTCACCTGCAGCGCCGCGTTGATGCCGGCCATCAGTCCCTGGCACGCCGCTTCTTCGTAGCCCGATGTGCCGTTGATCTGCCCAGCGAGAAACAGCCCAGCGATCTTACGGGTTTCAAGCGTGCGCTCCAGTTCTGTGGGATCGATGGAATCGTATTCGATCGCATATCCAGGGCGAAGCATGTCTGCGTTTTCTAGGCCGGGAATCGACTTCAAAATTGCTAGCTGCACTTCTACCGGTAATGAAGTGCTCATGCCGTTGACGTAAATCTCGTGCGTGTTCAGGCCTTCGGGCTCAAGGAAGAGCTGGTGCATCTCCTTGTCGGGAAACTTTACGATCTTGTCTTCGATCGACGGACAATAGCGCGGACCAATGGACTGAATCTGTCCGCTGTACATAGGAGAGCGGTGAACGTTTTCGCGAATGATGCGATGTGTCTCAGGCGTGGTGTACGCGATGTAGCAGGGCACCTGCGAGTCGTGATGCGCGACGCGCTTGGTACGAAAGCTGAACGGCGTGGGATCAACGTCGCCCGGCTGGACTTGGAAACGCGACCAGTCGATGGTGCGTCCGTCAAGGCGCGGCGGCGTGCCCGTCTTGAGGCGGCAGCCGCGCAGGCCAAGCTTCTTCAGCGCCTCGCCCAGCAGCACGGCATTGGGCTCGCCAGAACGTCCCGCAGGATATTGCTGCTCTCCGCAATGAATCAGCCCGTTGAGAAACGTTCCGGTAGTGATGATGACCGCCTGGGCGCCCACGGTGCGGCCGTCACGAAGCCGAATGCCGAGAATCCGGCGTCCGGCTTCCGGCACTCGGCTTCCGGGTTCTTCTGACTGAATGTCGAGTGCGGAATGCTGAAGGCTTTCTCCGGAAGCCGGAAGCCCGAAGCCCGAAGCCGTCTCTAAGATCAGATCCGCAACTTCCGCCTGCTTGATCTTCAGGTTCGGCTGCGACTCCAGCACCTCGCGCATCTTCAGGCGATAAGCCTGCTTGTCGCATTGAGCCCGCGGCGACCACACCGCGGGGCCGCGCGAAGTATTCAGCAGCCGAAACTGGATGCCGACCGCGTCGGTAATCTCGCCCATAATGCCGCCGAGGGCGTCGACTTCGCGCACCAGGTGTCCCTTCGCAATTCCTCCCACCGCCGGATTGCAGGACATCTGGGCAATCAGATCGACGTTGAGCGTGTAGAGAGCGGTTCTCAGGCCCATGCGGGCGGACGCCATGGCGGCTTCGCATCCGGCATGGCCGGCGCCCACGACGACTACGTCGAATTGTTCCGTGAACTGCATTAGAAGCGGGACAAGGCGCGAACAATCCGCACCTCTGCTATTCTTCTCTTCTTCATTCTAGCAATATCGTAGACGCAGATGGTCTCACGCAGGCCCTGGCCAAGAATTCGATAGAATTACGGCCTCTTCTTTTTATCGAGGAAACGATTTTGGCCAAAAATATCCCCATTGGCGCGCGCGGCGAGGCAGAGGAGACGGTCGAGTTTAAGCATACGCTCACTTCTCATCATCCAGAATTGCCTCCGGTCTATTCAACGCCGGACATGATCCGGCTGATGGAAACGGCCGCGTTTCAGGCGCTGCAGCCTTACTGTGAAGGCGATGAGATCACGGTGGGAACATCCATTCACATTGAACATCGCGCCGCCAGCGGCATCGGCGCCCGCATTAAGGCAGAGGCCGTCCTCGAATCGTTTGATGGGCGCTTCTACACCGTGCGCGTTACCGCCCGCGACGACGTCCAGGAAATCGGTCGCGGCACCGTGGGCCGTGCCGTGGTTAGCACCGGCAGGTTCGTCGAAAGAATGAAGGGCAAGTGAAACGGCATCGGGCGTCGGACTTCGGGCGTCAGAGCTAAGAACTGAGACCTGCCATCCTGATTGGCGTCATCTCCGATACGCACGGCCTGCTTCGCCCTGAAGCACTGCAAGCGCTGCGCGAGTCGGAACACATAATCCACGCGGGGGACATTGGCGCGCACGAGATTCTTCAGAAACTTGAAGCCATCGCGCCTGTTACCGCCATCCGAGGCAACGTGGATAAGGATGGATGGGCGGGCAAATTGCCGGCGACTGAGTGCATCGAGCTCGCGGGCATTGCCATCTACGTGCTGCACGACCTGGCGCAACTCGATCTGAAGCCGGAGGCGGCTGGATTTCAAGTCGTAGTGTCCGGCCACAGCCACGTTCCCAAGCAGGAAACTCGCAACGGCGTGCTTTACTTCAATCCTGGCAGCGCCGGCCCGCGGCGCTTCAAATTACCGGTAACGGTTGGAAAGCTCATTGTGGAGGACGGAAACGTTCGCCGAGAAATAATCCCAATCTTGAGTGAAAATTCGATCAGATTGAAGATTGGCGGAACTTGAAATACCGACTCCGCGCGGTTGCTACAATCCCAGAAAGTGCCCATCACTTTCGACATCGCTACAACCAGCGCCAAAGCCCGCACCGGGCGCCTGCTAACTCCGCACGCTGCAATCGAGACCCCAGTCTTTATGCCAGTCGGAACCCAGGCGACCGTAAAGGCCGTTCCGCAGGACACGCTCGAAGAACTGGGCGCGCAGATCATTCTTGGCAATACCTATCACCTCTACCTGCGGCCAGGCGTCGAGACCGTCCGACGGATGGGCGGGCTTCACGGCTTCATGGGCTGGCGGCGCGCGATTCTCACGGACTCGGGCGGATTTCAGGTTTTCAGCCTCAACGAACTGCGCAATGTGACCGATGACGGCGTGACGTTTCGTTCGCACCTGGACGGCTCTTCGCATTTCTTCAGCCCGGAGAGTGCGATGGAAGCTCAGATCGGGCTGGGCGCCGACATCATCATGGCGTTTGACGAGTGCACGGAATTTCCCGCTGATCGCGCCCGCGCGCGGGCCTCTATGGAGATGACCGCACGCTGGGCGGCCCGCAGCAAGAAATATTTCGAAGACCACAAGCACGATGTGCCGTGGAGTGCACCGTCACAAATCCCCACCCTAGCCGCAAAAGGCGCGGCTAGGATGGGGCACCCAAATTCTGGTAGTGCCACACAGTCTCAGCAAACACAATCTCAGCAAAGCCAGTCTCAGCAAACACAATCTCTCTTCGGCATTATCCAGGGCGGCATGGACCGCGAACTGCGGAAAGAATCCGCCGAGCGGACCATTGAAATTGGCTTCCCCGGTTACGCCATCGGCGGGCTCAGCGTCGGAGAGCCGCGGGAGCTTACCCGTGAGATCGTCGAGTCCACCCTCGAACATTTGCCCGCCGACAAGCCACGCTATCTGATGGGAGTGGGAACGCCCGAAGAGATTGTCGAGTACGCCAGCCTCGGCGTGGACATGATGGATTGCGTCCTGCCGACGCGGGCCGCGCGGCACGGGCTGCTGTTTACGTCGGAGGGCAAAGTCTCGATTAAGCAGGCGCGGTACGCCCAGGATCCGGCTCCGCTCGACCGTAACTGCGGCTGCCGGGTGTGCCAGCGCTACTCGCGAGCATATTTGCGCCATCTTTACGCATCCAACGAAGTGCTGGCGCAGGTCCTGAACACGATCCACAACCTGAGTTTCTACCTTGACACTATGCGGCGCGTGCGGCATTCTATTTCACTTGGGGAAGAGTCCCGTTTTCTTTCTGATGTCTGGTCAAGACCGAAGCCCTGACCTCCACGGACGGCCCTTCCCGGATTCAAGCCCTGAAAGCTGAACGAACCCGGCCGATGTCGATCTAAACTCCGTGGTGACATAACAGCTCCCGCGGCGCTAATGGGCGCGGGCGGTTTTTCGCGAATTCATACTTTCCGACTTCAATATGCAACTTCTGCTGGCAGTACAACTCGGCGGTGGCGGCGGTATGGGGTGGCTCGGTATGGCGCCTCTTATTTTCATTTTCGCAATTTTTTATTTTCTCTTGATCATGCCTCAGCAGCGCCGGCAGAAAAAATGGCAGGCCATGCTGGATCAGCTCAAGACCGGCGACAGAGTCACTACCAGCGGCGGCTTGCGGGGCACGATCATGGCGCTCAAGGACGATTCTCTGCACCTGCGCGTTCCGCCGAATAATCTCGTGCTGGAAGTGACCAAGGCCTCCGTGCTGCAGGTAACTACGGCAGAGGAAGAACCGAAGACCAAGTAACGGATGGGCTTTGTTTTGTGCTGAGCTTCTTATTATGAGCTTTTTATTATGAACAAGAATTTTCTTTTGAAGCTGGGTTTCATCGTGGGCACGATGCTCTTTTTCCTGTTCGGAATCTTTGGCGTTCCGAAGAGTCTTTCCGGTCAGGGTCTGCTCACGGCCCTCACCGATCACATCCACCTCGGCCTTGATCTAAAGGGTGGAACGCACCTGATCCTCCAGGTGCAGGTCAACGACGCTGTAAACGTGGTCGCGCAGAACGCCGTCGAAGTGCTGAAAGAGCAGCTGCGCACTCGCAAGATCGATTACACCGATGTTTCCCAAGCTGATCCCCAGAACAATCCTGACCAGATCGTTCTGAAGGGCGTGCAATCCAGCGCCCGCGGAGATCTGCTCGACATCGTGCACAACCGCCTACCCGACTACGACATTACCGGCGGCTCGCAAAATACCTGGACGTTGGCGATGAAGCCGTCGGCGCTGAATGACTTGAAAAACAAGGCGGTCACCCAGGCTATCGATACCATCCGCAATCGCATTGACGCTCTCGGCGTCAGCGAACCCACCATCGAACCGCACGGGCTTGGGCAATACCAGATTCTGGTGCAGCTTCCGGGCGTCGATGATTCCGGCCGCGTGAAGGACATCATGCAGTCCACGGCCATGCTGGAAATCAAGCAGATGACGGACGGGCCTTATCCCAGCGAGGAAGCAGCGCGCCAGGCCAAAGGCGGAATCGTGCCCGCCGATTCGATCCTGCTGCCCGGGCAATGCGCGAACGGACCCGAGCAAACCTGGTGTTTCGTCTCCCGCGTTTCCGCGGTCAGCGGCAAAGACCTGCGGGACGCGCAGGCCAGCACTGACCAGAATGGCCAGCCCAGCGTCACCTTTTCCCTGACCGGCGAGGGCGGGCAGAGGTTCTATAGCTTTACTTCCGGTCACGTCGGCGACAACTTGGCCGTGGTGCTCGACAATAAAGTGCAGGAAGTTGCCAGCATCAAGGAACCGATCCGCGACCAGGGCTCAATCAGCGGCGGACATATGAACGAGCAGCAGGCCAAAGATCTTTCCATGGTCCTGCGCTCGGGCGCCCTGCCTGCCAGCATCAAGTATTTGCAAGAGGAAACCGTGGGACCGTCGCTGGGGACGGATTCCATTCGCTCCGGCGTGCGAGCCGCCGTGGTTGGCATGGTGGCCGTTCTGATTTTCATGCTTGTCTACTATCGCGGCGCAGGTATCAACGCCGATGTCGCCCTTATCATGAATTTGATTATCTTGCTTGGATTCCTGGGCTGGTCCTCCATCGCCGGAGTCAACGTCGCGCTCACCCTGCCTGGAATCGCAGGGGTGATTCTAACCGTCGGCATGGGCGTGGATTCCAATGTGCTGATCTTCGAACGCATTCGCGAAGAGTTGCGCAACGGTAAGACTCCGCCCTCGGCGGTGGACCAAGGCTTCAGCCATGCCTGGATCACGATCGTGGATACGCACGTCACCACCATCGTTTCGGCGGCCATTCTGTTCATCTTTGGTACCGGTCCGGTAAAAGGGTTCGCCACCACGCTCACGTTCGGCTTGCTGGCCAACCTGTTTACCGCGGTGTTCGTGTCGCGTTTCATCTTCGACTGGGTGCTCAGCCGGAAGCAGCGCGGAGAAGCGCTCAGCATTTAGAAGCAAGGTTTCAAAGTTTCAAGGTTTCAACGTTTCAAGGTTTCGAAGTGCGACGTGTTGACCTTAAACCTTAGAGCTTGAAACCTTGAAACTTTGAAACCTTGAAACTTTGAAACCTTGAAACTTTGAAACCTGGAGCTTTCGCCTTGGAGTTCTTTCGCAATACCAACATCGACTTTCTTGGGAAGAAGTGGTATTTTCTCGCCTTTTCGCTGATCTTCAGCGTCGCCGGTTTATTTTCCATGTTGTTCTGGCACCACATTCCGTGGGGCGTGGACTTCCGCGGCGGAACCCTGGTCTATGTGAAGTTCTCGCATCCGCCCGACTATGGCCAGATCGCCGCGGAGATGGATCGCGCCGGCTTGAGGAGTCCGAAGATTCAGCGTTACGGTTCGGTCGCAAACAACGAGGTTTTGATCGACCTAGACGTCCGCGAAACCAGCGAGCAGGCGCTTGACCAAGGCAAGACGAAGATCATCCAGGCGTTGGAAACCCATGCTTCGCCGGGAAAGATTGACCTGAATAACGCCAGTTTTTTGACCATCAAGAATTATTTGCTCGACAAGGACCCACTGCATCTCGGTGCCGACGCGGATCAGAAATACAGTGCCCAGGCGCAGGCCATCGTCGATTATCGAGACAAAGTCCAGGGCGGGGTATTGAACTCGCCCGACCAGTTGCAGGCTGCCTCCGGAGTCGACCATGCTGTTGCGGCCTCCTTGGCGGATGGCTTCTTCGTTTCGGATTTTGGCGTACGCAATGTCGTGATCATCGGCCCCCAGGTCGGAAGCCAGCTACGGAATCAGGCTATGTGGGCAACGGTTTATTCGCTGGCCGGTATGCTGGTCTACCTGGGGTTCCGGTTTGAGTGGATTTATGGCGTGGCCGCTGTGGTCACGGTTTTTCACGACACTTTGATCACCGTCGGGTTCTTTTCTCTCACCAATACCGACATCACTCTGACCGTGATCGCGGCCATTCTCACCCTGATTGGTTACTCTAATAACGACACGATCGTGGTATTTGACCGCATCCGCGAAAAC
>Ga0073928_10006291_pt1 | contig 16042 bp, 12 predicted proteins | sample PaiPotPPA55metaG_FD_76969 | JGI IMG/M metagenome (GOLD analysis project Ga0073928, IMG submission 76969) | Iron sulfur acid spring bacterial and archeal communities from Banff, Canada, to study Microbial Dark Matter (Phase II) - Paint Pots PPA... ... | reverse complement strand
GCGGCTGTTCAGCCGCTGCACTTCGTCGCCAAGTCCCAGCGGCGTCAGTTTGAAACGGTTGGCTCCAAACGTATTCGTCTCGATGATTTGCGCGCCCGCCTGTATGTACGCCTGGTGCACGCGAAAAACCGCTTCGGGTTCCGTGGTATTCAGCTCATCGAAACAGCGTTGCGCTCCCACGGTTTCGTGCAGCAGCGAACCCATCGCCCCATCGGCTATGAGAATCGCGTTCTTCAAACGTTCATTAAATTCCTGAATCTTCAATTAGCATTCCAGTGTTTTGAATTTTTAGGAAGCGACAGACGCCCTTAACGCTTCTGTTCCATCAGGCTGGCGACCGTGCTCATTAAATCGTACTTAGTAAGGATTTCAAACCGCGCGTTGCCCATCTCCACGAACACCGCAGGATTTTCGTGGCTCAAAATATGCGTGATGCGTTCCACCGGCGCGCTCCCCGGAATCTGCGGTAGTGGCTTGCTCATCATTTCGCGCACCACCAGCTTGCGCAAATCCTTGCCTTGCAGCGCCAGGTTTAAAATTTGATCCTCGTAAATCGTGCCGATGGGTAAGTTTTCTTCAAACACCGGGATCTGCGAAATATCCTGCTCCTGCATGGTTTTCAGCGCATGAAACACCGTTTGATACGGCCGCGCGATAATCAGATCGCGCGCTTTGCGCGTTGCATGCTTTGCGTGTACCACTTCCGCCGCCGTGATGGCCACCGCGGCGTCCACGTAACCGCGCTCGCGCATCCATTCATCGTTATAAACCTTGCTCAAGTAGCGCATGCCCGTATCTGGCAAAAGCGCCACCACAAAAGCCTCCGGCCCTAAATCCTTCGCCAGCCGCAGCGTCGCGGAAATGCACCCGCCGCCCGACCCGCCGGTAAATAAACCTTCCATCTTCACCAGGCGCCGCGCGACGACAAAACACTCCTCGTCGCTCACCTGCAGCACGTCGTCCAGAATCTTTAAATTCATGGTGCTGGGGAAAAAATCTTCGCCAATGCCTTCCACCACATAGGTCTTGGCTCTGATAGTTTCTCCGCGCTTCACGAAGTCGTAATAAAGCGACCCAATCGGATCGACGCCGATAATTTTGACGTCCGGATTTTTCTCTTTCAGGTAACGGCCCACGCCGCTCACTGTTCCGCCCGTCCCCATCCCACAAACAAAATGCGTAACTTTGCCTTCGCTGTCTTCCCAGATTTCCGGTCCGGTGGTCAGGTAATGCGCTTCCGGATTCATGGGATTGTCGTACTGGTTCGGATAATAAGAATTGGGAATTTCGCGCGCTAATTTCTTCGCCACCGAATAGTAGCTGCGCGGGTCGTCCGGCTCGACCGCCGTGGGGCACACGATTACTTCCGCGCCCAAGGCCTTCAGCAAATCCACTTTTTCCTTGGACTGTTTATCGGTAATGGTAAAAACCATTTTGTAATTGCGTACCGCCGCAACCAGCGCCAAGCCCATTCCGGTATTGCCGGAAGTGCCCTCAATAATCGTGCCGCCGGGCTTCAACAAGCCTTTTTTCTCGGCTTCATCGATCATCGTGATGGCGATGCGGTCTTTTACCGACCCGCCCGGGTTGATGTAGTCCGCCTTCACATAAATCTGCGGCTTCAACCCGTGATTAATGCGATTCAGGCGCACTAGCGGCGTGTGCCCGATGGCCTCCAGAATGTTGTTACACTTCATCGCGCCCGCAGGCCGTAGCGGGCCCGCAACTCGCGCTGTATTGGCTGCATGATTTATTCAGTTTACCACGCGTCTCCATCCCGCATCGAAAACAGCCGCAGCATGGTAATCGTTAAAACAACCGCGCAAGCAACCAACTGCGAATCCCACGCAACGTAATAATGATCGTAACGAATTTCATTGTGACGAATCACATTGTGAAAGATAGAGGTTTCTTAACATTCTTAACCTAACTTGGGTATGCTGATGACCTTGCGCTCCTCAACACTGAAAAACGGCAGGAAACGGACTGAAGGAGAAACCAACGTGGCTCGCCAAAATATTTCCAGCGGCGCCCCGTGGGAGCCCATCGTCGGCTATTCCAGAGCCGTGCGTGTCGGCAACATCATCTCCGTCTCTGGCACCACCGCCACCGGTCCCGATGGCAACATCGTCGGCATCGGCGACGTTTACATCCAAACCCTGCAAACTATCAAGAATATTGAGGCTGCCCTGCTGAAAGCTGGCGCCACCCTCAACGATGTTGTGCGAACGCGCCTCTATGTCGTGGACATCGCCGACTGGGAAAAGATTGGCCGCGCCCACGGCGAAATTTTTGCCGCCATCCGCCCCGCCACTAGCATGCTGCAGGTCAGCAAGCTGATCTCCCCCGACATGCTCATCGAAATCGAAGCCGACGCCGTCTTGTCCTGAAGTCATCGAGCACGCTCAATTCGCCGAGTATAACTGTCGCAAAAACGGAAACCGCACCCTCTGGCCAAGGGTGGGGCTTTTCTTCCGGTTTATTTTTGTCGCTTCTACCATCGCGCACGCACCCGATATTTCAGCACCGAAGTCCCATCCTTCTGGACCGGCACATGAAACTGCGCTGCAAACGCCGCCGTCTTCGTAGCCTTGTATGTGGACGACAGCATCTCCCAATCCCCGCCAATCGGTTCATTCACTTCCACCACTACCGGCGAATCTTTGTGGTTGCGCAGCGTAATTTCAAACTCCATCTCCCAGGTGTGATTATCGATCCGCTTGTAATCCGTCTGCTTCCGCTCCGAAACGATGTCAAACGCATTGCCGATATGCACCGTCACGGTTTCGTCTTTGGGAGTGTGATCGATGCGGTCTTCGCCAATAAATAACACCCCGCCCTTTGAATCTTTCTGATAGACGCGTACGTTGCCCGCGGGCATCGGCATGCCCAGCCCGGCTTTCTGCTCGTTCTTGAATTTGTAATACACCAGCACTGCATCCTTGATCGGCGAGCCTGGGTTCTGCGCGTTGTGGTAATAAAAATTCTGCCCGTTCACGATGAAGATTTTCTCCGTCGGCACACCAGTTCCTTGCAGCAAACTGATCTGCTTGGTTTCTTTGTCTTCGATCGAGGTGCGCCGTCCCAGCGTATAAAGGTGATACTCGCTGAAGTTTTCCTGCTGGAATTGTGGCGCAGCAGCTTTGGACATGGCAACGTCCCCGCGCATTTCCATCGCTCTACCGGCTTGTGGCAAGCGGTTCAATTCTCCCGCCACCAATTGCAGCCGTGCATTGTGAAACGCCGTGCCACTGGTATTCCCGAGCGTCACCCAACCGTCCAGATCAGCGGCCTTATCCTCACGTCCCACGGTCAAAATGTAGTCCGCATTCCACGAAAGATTTCCCGCCAGGTAAGACGCTTCGATCTGCTGCTTCCGCCCGCCCGTATTTTCGAGCGACATCAGCAGCGTTGGCCGTTCGAAAAGATTTGCAGGCACTTCCGGGAACCGGTAGCCCTCCGCATAAACTCCCGTAACGATGTCATTCCCAATCTTCCACACTGGCCCATTGTTGTCCGCCAGCAGGGTGGCTTTCACGTCTTCATGCTTAAGCTCGCCATTCTCGCGTGACGTGCGCACCAGCGTCACTTCCTTGCCCACGTACTTGTTCAGCAGCTTCGCCGGCTCCAGCAAATCGTATTCATAATTCTGTTCGATCACGCTCAGCTTGTCCGGCTCCGTCAACGACCGGAAATGCACCGTGGCAGGATTCACGGTCGCGGCAATGTCCGCAAATTTCAGGCTGAACATGCCACTCGGCAGCGTCAGCTGCCGAACATCACGCACCAGCGCGATATTCGAGTTATAAACCGTGACATTCAGATCCGTCTGATCACTTAACGTGGTGGACTGCGCATTCTTTTCCCGACTGGCTTCAGTTTCCTGGTTCGCGCCCCCAGCACCACGATGTCCCTCGGCATAAATACCCGTACCCACACCCAATCCCACCAATCCGGCCATCGTGGCTGCAATCAATTTCCCTTGAAATTTACGGCGCTGGGCTTTCATCGCGTCACCTCGCTTGGAATTATGTTCCTCAGTTAGAACGTGCCCGGAGGAATTTCTTGCATATCTTGTAAGTGGTTTAGCCGCGGCATAAACCGTGAAACCACGGGGTCTAGCATCTGAAGCCGGGCACCGCGATGAGCTGAATTAACGTACTACTCCTTTGCCGCTTCCCAAGTCGCACCGCCGTCACGAGTAACAAATCGAGCTTTATTATCCGCATCGGAAATTGTCGCGATCAGCGCGTCCACAGCCTGAACCGCGGCGACATCTCCGCCGATTGGCGAAAGCACCTTGCGCCAATGCTTGCCGCCATCCGTGGTCCTTAAAATTGTCCCGCGACGCCCAACAATCCAACACACCGCGTCACTCGGCGCAGATCCAGCCAACAACTCCACCTTTACTCCGCTTTTTTGAGGCCTCCATTTTATCCCGTTGTCCACAGACCGTTCGACTCGCCCCTTCGGCAGCAGTCGCCAGCGCACCGTCCCGTTGGGCGCCGAAATGATCTTCGCGTTTTCAAAGCTGTCCTTCTTCAAAGAGGGCGTTTGTTCGAGTTGGTCTACTATCACTATCTGCTGCGTTGACTGAACCGGGCTAGCACCGCTCTGAACTTCAACTGTCTGACTGGTGTTAGCACCTCGGCTTGCGCCTGCCGCTTCCCTGGGCGGCGCTGCAGGTTGCACATGAAGATCGTCCGAAACTGGTGGCGCCGCCGCCGCAACGGACACGTCTGCCTGGTTAGAGGAAATCTCCGGAGGGTTCTTCTCGAGCGTCTCGAGCGAAGAGTAATTCCTGCCGTTGAGCGGAAGCTGACTAATATTTGCTCGGGGGCTCGTGTCGCTCGCGACGGTTCCTTTTTCATTCGCAGCGACGCGCGAAGTCGCAGTGGGAGACGCACTCGTCGTAGCAGACGAATTCGCAGTGACAGACGAACTCGTATTGACAGACGATGATGGACGCTTAGGCGCACGAAGAGCCTCAGATTCCTCAGCTTGCTGCTTGGTTTTGCTTTCGTCTTTCGGGTGCAAGTTCGACTGTTTGGCTCTCGTAACGGGTTCAGGCACTGGCGAATTTGGTAAGCGTCGGCTCTCGGCCAATCGCTGATCCGTCGGCTGCTCTTGCTCTACCTGCATATTGTCGATGTGACTTAGCGTTTGCACTTTTGTGTCGCGCACCACAAACCAGATCAACAGTCCCGCCGCAATCGCTCCCGCAGGAGCAGCCCATCGCAACGCCTTGAAACCGCGCCCGCGCGAAATATCCTTCGGCGCCCTCAAAATCGTGCTCGTCGACACCACCGGCTCGCGCATTTTCAAATCATTGGCTGCCTCGACCTGCACCGGAATTTCATCCGTCGCTTCGAGGTGCCGGAGAATCTCCTCACAGCGTGAACACTCCGCAATGTGTTCCTTCGTCGCATTCATTTCCTCGGCCGACAAAATGCGCTCGTGAAACGCCGCGAAGGTCTCGGCATCCGGACACCCAACCACTCCGGTCTCATCTTGACCGTCCGTATGCGCGTCTGCCTCATTTCGCGCGCCAGCAGCATCGCGACGCAAATGTCGCTCTAATGCCTGCTCAAATTTCCGTTCGTGGTCCTCGTGCCCCATACTTGCCCATCCTTAGAACGAACCCCTACCGCTTTCTTGCATCAACGCCAATGCCAATGACCCGTCGAGCTCAAGCTCCACCTCTCGGCCCGCGAATTTCTTCGCCACCCGGCTCAACTTTTCGCGCCGCCCCTCGCGAAAACAATTTGTCTAAATCTATCGGTGCATCTTCGGCGCCATACTCAAAGCACAGCGCAATCTCCGCATCACTCATCCCACCGGTCCTGCCATCGCCTTTCGCCACTTCAGATCCTGCCCGCAATATTTCTTCTACTGAGCGCCGCACATCTCCACGCGCTTTTTCCAAATGGCGCGAAACGCTTGACTCGTGCTCTCCCAGAGCCCGCCCAATCTCCGCCAGTTTTTTCTGTTCACCGTAATACATTCGCAATCGCTCCACGTCCCGCGTATCCAGATTCTTGAGCGCCATTTGCAGCGCGTTTGTAAACTTCAACAAATATTTCTCGCGATGCGGATCGGCAACCTGCAAGGCGACCTTCGCCGCAATCCGCGGCTTTGCTTCACCTGCTCCGTCGTCATCCTTCAATTCCTCAAATTTCCGCTCCGCGCGAATCTTGTCCACGTGTCGTTGCGCTAGCACCGCTCGTAACCACGTCTTCAGGCTGCTCCGCCCATGAAAATAACGCAGCAGCGACCCTCGCTTCTCAGCACTCAACCCGTAAAGCTCGGCGAACAGCGAATCGGCCAACTCTTCCGCCTCCGGCGCGCTGGCACTTCTCCTGAGCATTACCCCCGCGCACGCGCGCAGGTACCCCCGGTAGAGCCCCACAAAGTGTTCCCACGCACCCGCAACCCCATCCGCGCAAGCACAAGCCAGCCCCAGATCCTCAAGCCGCAACGCGCCCACATATGCATTTAATTCATCGACACCGGGCCGCACTCCCCGAAATCTCGCCTCCGCGCAACGCGCCAATTCCTCGGTGAATCGAGTCACCGAAATCCCCCATTGTTCGATTCCCGCCAGCGCACACCACTGCTTCAAGATCGCGGGCTCGCCGCGCAAGATTTGCGCGATTTCGCCCCGCATTCCGGCGTCGTCCGCAGAGCCCTTTTTCGCCTGCATGTCCATAAGATTCAATCTGATTCAGCTGTGCCGTGAGGATATCCCCATCCCCGGAAAATCCATACACAATTGCGAGGCACCCCTTATCCAGTTTGCTGTATCCTATAACTGTGTTGCGCCCCATGCCCCGCAACCCAACCGCTAACGGCGGGTTAGAACACGGTGCGTCACACAGCGATGTGAGATGTGAGTAGCAATAGCGACTTGGTGACTCTGGTACCAAAGTCCTATTCGATCTCTCCCGGCCCGCTACGTACTGTGATACTTCTAGGAAGGGAGGTCCTTTCCTGGTTGGCTGCGGGCTTTGTGCCCTCTAACTTTTAGCCCAATGCGGCATCTTTTTTAGGCGGGCATACGGATGACGACGATGATTTCAGATTCACCAAAGAATTCGACCATGGGAGTCGGTTTCGATGCCAACCGATCGCGTTCCACGGCGAATCAAGAAGCCTGGCGCCGCGCCATTGGCACCAAACCGGTTGCCGCTCGGCTTGAACTCCTCCCGGAAGGGAAGCCGCGCTGGAATCGCATAGGCGTAAGCGCGATGGTCCAAGTCGTATTGATCGGCTTTGTCCTTCTCGTGCCTCTCTTGTATCCCGAAAAAATTAAGACCGTTTTGCACATGGACATCGTGCAGTTGGCGCAGCCCGTCATCGAAATTCCCGTCGCGCCCCCGCCTCCGCCGCCCAAGAAGATTCGACCGACTCCTCCTGCTCCGAAACCCGAAGTGGTGGAGCCCATTAAGCTGAATCCTCAGCAACCGCACATTTTCGTCACACAAAAAGTAATTCAGCCCAAGATTGAAAAGGTCGAGACTAAAGCTCCCGAACTGAATCCCGTTCTTCAAGCTGCCAACATCAACACCGAAACCAATCAACCCAAGCGGCCGCGCGAAGAAGTGAAGATGAATAATCTGAATAACGGCAGCGCTGCGCCTGCCACCGTGGTTGCACCGGTCAACAAAGTACAGACCGGCGGATTCGGCGATCCCAATGGCGTCCCCGGCAATGGCGATCCGAAAAAATCCACCAACATCAATCGCCTAGGTTCGCCAGCGCTTCCTGGTGGCCCCGGCTACGGCAATGGCACCGGCGGCGATAAAGGCATTCGCGGCACAGTGGCCAGCACCGGCTTCGGAAACGGTACCGCCAATCCTCCGCAGGGTGGTGGCAAAAAAGGCTCCGTGCAATCCAGCGGTTTCGGCGATCAATCAGTCGTCGCGGACGCACCTAAAAAGAAAGCTGACGCCGTGGCCAGCGGCACCGGCTCCGTTACCATTCTGGACAAGCCTCGTCCCGAGTACACCGCGGAAGGGCGTAGTCTAAAACTTGAGGGTGACGTTGTTCTGGATTTGGTTTTCCTCGCCAACGGCACTGTGCATGTCAACCGCGTCATCAGCGGTCTAGGCCATGGTTTGGATGAAGCCGCTATTCGCGCGGCGCAACAAATTAAATTCAAGCCTGCGAAGCAAGACAATCAGCCCGTCGATTTTCCGGCGCGCGTGCGAATTGAATTCCATATGGCTTCCTGAGGGAGAAAGAAAATGTGCAAGTTAGTATCCGCCGTCCGGCGATCAGTTTTGTCCATCCTCGTCTTTAGCACCTTGGCTGCAGCCGTTTATGCTGCGCCCCCGGCGACGCCCGTTCCACCGCAGGCGACCGCTAAGACCATGGACGAGGTCGTCGACCGCGTCATAACCAATGAAAATCGCCTGAATAACCAGATTTCGAAGTATCGCCCGCTGGTGGAAACCTACATTCAGAATCTGAAACCAGATAAGGATCTCGGTTACACCCCTGCCGGAGATAAATATTTCCTCGGCCGCGCTCAGTTTACCAAGGGCGTCGAGCTGGTCTCTTTGTCCGAAACGGGCGGCAAAGGCAAAAAAGTTTTTACCGGCATCGGTAACTTTTTCTCTTTCGCTATGCAATACCTTCCCGACGGCTTCCTGCAGATGATTTTCATCGACACCAATGGCTTCGATAAGCAGCACTATAAATTCGATTATGTCCGCCGCGAATTCCTTGGTGAAGTGCGCTGCCTGGTATTCGACGTAACCCCCCGTGAAAAAGCCGGCAAAGGCCGCTTCCTCGGGCGCATCTGGGTTGAGGATCAGGATTACCACGTGGTGCGCTTCAATGGCGCTTACGGCGGTGGCGGCCACTCCAGTTGGTATTTTCACTTTGATAGCTGGCGCACCAACGTGCAGCCAAATCTTTGGCTGCCTTCCTTCGTTTATAGCGAAGAACGCGAGCTGCATTATGCGCTGGCCAAGAAGCTCGATTTCAAAGCGCAGACTCGCTTGTGGGGTTACAACCTCGGCGGCTCTTCGCAAGAGCAGGAGCTGACCAAAATCCTGGTCGAGACTCCCGTGCAGGATGACACCAAGAACGCCAACGATCTTAGTCCGGTGCAGGCTCAGCGTTCCTGGGATCGCCAGGCGGAAGATAACGTCATCGACCGCTTGCAGCGCATCGGCCTCGTCGCTCCCAAAGGCGAAGTGGACAAAGTTTGCGAAACCGTCGTCAACAACCTGGAAGTCACCAACAATCTGGATCTCGATCCCGACGTTCGCTGCAGGGTCATGATGACTTCCACCCTCGAGTCTTTCACGGTTGGTCACACCATCGTGCTTAGCCGTGGCTTGATCGACGTGCTTCCCGACGAGGCCAGTCTCGCCACCATGATCGCTCACGAGCTAGGACACATCGTCCTCGGTCATCGTCTCGATTCTTCTTACGCCTTCTTTGATCAGTTGTTGGGCGTGCAGGATAAGGATACCTTCCGTCATTTCGGTTTCGCGCGTACTCAGGAAGAAGAAACCGCAGCCAGTAACAAGGCCGTTGAACTGCTTGCCAAGTCGCCGTACAACAATCAACTGGCCAGCGCCAAGCTTTTCCTTGCGGCCCTCAATTCACGTCAAAAAGAAATCCCCAACCTCATTAGCGCGCACTTGGGAAATCGCGTGCTCATTGCCGACTTGAAGGTAGCCGCACCGGCTACCGCCGACAAGAAAACTCAGGCCATTACCGCGTTGCCCATCGGTGGACGCGTAAAGCTTGATCCCTGGAACGACCGCCTCGAGCTATTGAAGAGCAAGCCCGTCGGCAACGTCGCCGAACGCGAAAAGATGCCCTTCGAGGTCACTCCCTTTATGCCCTACTTGACGCGCTTCGGCAGCGAAGCCGCCAAGCCCGTAGCAGCTAGCGCCAACGCGCCTGGTGACCCAGCGTCCAGCGTCAACGCGGCGGCATCACCGAGCAATGATCAGCCCGCACCGACCCCCCAGCCCTAACCAAAGCTCGTCGCCAGCTAGGCCATCGTCGATTCGAACTTCATCCCCAGATGCGAATTTCGCACCTGGGGATTTTTTTATTTACGGTCAGCTGTTGCCACTTCGCGTTTCGCAATGCCACCGAGTTTGTTGTGGGGACTCGCGACCGCTGTGTCGGGTGGCGGAACTAATCAGAAAACAGAAAAGCGCGGCAAACACGCCGCGCCTCGTAAATTCTCTATAAACTCGAAATTCGCCCGCGCTAATCCGTAAAAACTACCCCCACCGCGCTGTGTCCCTTTTCCGATCCCGCATCAATGCGCACCACGTAACCCCTCAACCGCATGGTCTGCAATCCATCCGGCCCCGGCGTTTCCATCGTTACCTGTAACTCGGACTGCAGCCGTGGCAGATGCTGCAGCGAAATCAGCGCTCCCTGCAGCGACAAATCGCGCACCACTGTGTCTTCTTCAAACGGTTTGCCCCCTTCCGTCACCCCGCAAATGCGTGCGCGAAACTGCGCTTCCCGCCGCAACGCCGTGCGCGTTCCGGGCATATGAGCCTGCACCTGGTCGCCTGCCGCTCCGAGCGTAATCACCATGCCCTCGCTGGCTGCAAACACCGAATCAAATTCTTCGCGCGCTTGCCGCAAAATGGTATCCACCGCGCGGTCCGCGGAATCCGGATCATGGTGGAACAGTACCAGCGTGGTCGCGCCCGCTTCGCGTGCCACATGCACGCCTTCCTTCCACGACGAGTGTCCCCAGCCCTTCTTTGTAGTCGCCAATTGTTCAGGCGTGAATTGCGCGTCATTAATAAAAATGTCCGCTCCGGCAGCTAATTCCCTGAGATTTTTTTCCAGCTTGGCATCACCCGGCTCATTGTCCGTGGCGTACACCACCGTTCCCGCCGTAGTCTCGATGCGAAAACCCAGACAGCCTTGCGGGTGATTCAGCCAGCGCGCGGTCACCTTGTTTTTTCCAATGTGAAAGCTGTCGCCTCCATCTACTTCCTGAAATTTGCGTTTGGCATTCATTGACGACATATTCACGGGAAAATACGGCAACGCCATCTGCGTCTCGAACACTTGCTTCAAACTGTCTCGTCCAAGATATTTCGAGCGAAAACTGTAAAAGTGAAAATGATTTTTTTCGTCGTACAACGGTGCAAAAAACGGAATCCCCTGAATGTGATCCCAGTGATAATGCGTTACCAGGATGTGCGTCTCGGGCGCCTTATCTCCGTTCGGCGCAGGCCAGCGGCTGCCCAGCATCCGCAGCCCCGTCCCGCAATCCAGAATGATTTGTAGTCCGTCCGGAGTTACCAACTCGAGACAAGGCGTGTTCCCACCATAGCGCCACGTGCCTGGGTCCACCGTTGGCGTGGATCCGCGCACACCCCAAAAACTCAATTTGGCTACGGCCTCACTCATTTATTTACACCGCGCAACCCTCGCGCCCACCGATATATCCCGCAATCAAACTCAACACAAGAACCAAGTAAACATTCAGGTATTCCCACGGCTGCTGTCATCGTGGCAGTCGCTGGCCGGACCGTCAATCAATTCGCGCGGCGCGGTGTCAAACTGCCCAATAAGCCGCTCTCCAATTTGCGCCTAAAGGTTACTCTTCACTCATGCTTATCGCGAGCCATCTACTGCACTCATGAACGCGACCCGCGTAGAATAGAACCGATGTCTTTGCAGTCACACGAGCACGTTCACGGCGGAGCTGGTCATGTGCACAGCCATGCCCATGGCGCCCACGTTCACGGAAGCCACGCCGGCCACTCGCATCCGACATTGGAGCCTTCCGTACTCGGTTGGGCGATGGTTGCCACGCTGGGCCTGGTTGTCGCCGAAATTTTTGGTGGCCTTCTCGGCCGCAGCGTCGCACTCCTCAACGATGCGGTGCACAATCTTTCGGACGTCCCCGCGTTGGGCATTTCCTATCTCGCGATGCGCTGGGCCCAGCGCCCCGCCGACGACGAAAAAACCTACGGCTATCACCGCGCGGGAATTCTCGCGGCCTTCACCAACGCCACTGTGCTCGTGCTTTTGTCTTTATGGTTGGGTTATGAAGCCCTTCAGCGCTTTCGCTCGCCCGTCGCGGTAGTTGAAAGCTGGATGATCTGGACATCGCTCGCTGCCTTGGCCGTCAATGGCGGCATCACTCTTGCTCTCGTGCGTGGCCGCGGCGATCTGAATTTGCGCAGCATCCTGGTTCACAATTTCGGCGACGCCCTTTCCAATATCGCCATCATCGTGGGCGTCATCGTTATTCATATGACCGGGCTTCGCTGGATCGATCCTTTGTTGGGCGTCGCGATTGGCTTGCTGGTGTTGTGGTCCAGCATCGGAATTTTGCGGCAGTCCTCGCATATTTTGCTGGAAGGTCGTCCTAAGGGTATGAGCGTGGAAGACGTAGCCCGCGCTGTCCTCACCGTTCCCGGCGTGCAGGAAGTCCACGACGTACACATCTGGTCGCTGGGAGACGCCCACAACGCCCTGAGCCTCCATGCGCGCATTCCGGACATGCACCTCGATCAATGCGAACGCATTCTCTCCGACATTCAGGGAAAAGTAGCCGACAAATTCGGCATCGGCCACACCACGGTGCAACTCGAACGCGCCGGCCTCCCGGCGCAATCCGGCTACGTCATGCCCGAACCCTTCAAAAAAGCAGAATCCATCTGATCTGAGATTTTGTAGGTCGCGGCTTGACCCGTGAAATTGTTGCCCCAAGCACATCGCCCCTTAGTTCCACAACGCCCAAAGGGCGTTGTCATTCCGAGCACAGCCGAGGAATCTCTCTTCTCTTTTCGGGTTGATCGGGTTGATGGTAGGTCGCGGCTTCAGCGGAGACGTGGGTTCGCTCAATGCGAAGGTGAAGCCATACCCGCGCAGGAAAATTACGCAGCCGGAGAACGAAACGTCATCCCGCGTTGTTCATTAAATTGCTGTGTGGCATTTAAATCCAGCGTATCGCGCGAAACACTCCGTCGCATTCCTTCACTCGAAATGTAGCGCAGCGACCCGTTTTCCCACGAATAGGCCACCGCAAAGAAAACCGTCCCGTCGCGCCGCACAAACACGTACTCCGGCGCAGCAACCTGCGGCCCGGGCTGTTCTACCGGCGGACGATTCACGTTGCCCATCCGCGCGGGCCGGTCAGCCCGGTCATAAGGACGATCATCCGGCCCAGGTCCTTGGTCTTCCGCGTCGTCTACCGCTTGCCCGTCACCTTGCGCATCCCCGGTCATGTCCGGCCCGGTCGGCACGTAGTACCCGCCTCCACCAAAAAAAGGAAACAGCACGCCGGATTCGTTTCCACGGCCCCGGCCATCTCGCCTGCCGCCCCCGCGGTTCCCGCGCGTTGCCGCCACATGCACGGCATCGAATCCAAGTCCCGGCACGTTGGAATCGTCCGAAAAGTCCGTTCCAACGCCTCCATGGCTTCTAAACTGCCGCGCTCGAGCGCTTGCGCTTCCGCTGAGCCGCCCGGTTCCGCGCATAGTGCTCGCGCGTCGCGGCATGATCTGCCCGCTAGGAGACCGCGGAATCGCCAGGTGACTGCCGGGCGAACTTGTAACGTGTCCCACAGCCGCCCTTGCAGGCGCGGCCATCGCACTTCCATGCATTCCCACGGACGCGCCGGCGCCTACACTGCCGCCATTCGCAACCCCGCCCGCGCGGCCCTGTGCCGCCAATCCATTTGCATCGCCAATTAAAAGAATCGTTGAAATAACCGCGAGAAAAAGTACTCGGCCCATGTTGGTCACCTGCATACCTGCCGCCGAACGCCAGCGGTTCGCCTGCTGTTATCTATTGGATGCTGCAACTTCAAGACTGGTTTCAGCATGCTCCCTGTACCACGCCTCTGGAGCTGCCCTTAGAACGACGATGCAGCAACGTTCCTTGCCTGATTCTCTTAAATCAGGCCGGATCAAACCGGCTACGGTTTAATACGCGTATGCCTTCAGGAACACGAAAACCACCACGCCGGTGATCGAAACGTAGAGCCAAATGGGAAAGGTCAAACGTGCGATTCGGCGGTGCATCGCGAACCGGCCCGTCAACGAGAAGAAGAACGTCGTCAGCACCATGGGCAGAGCGACGACGGAGAGAATAACGTGGCTGGCTAATATGGAAAGGTACAGCGTGCGAACCGAGCCGTGGCCCGGAAAAATCGTATCGCCGTGCAGGGCGTGGTTCACGATGTAGCTGACGAGAAAAAGGGAAGAGAACCCGAAAGCCAACAGCATGCTGTTGCGATGCGCCTCTATGTTGCGATGTTTGATGAAATACAAGCCCATGCAGAGGGTAATTGCGCACAATCCGTTCAGGAGCGCATTGAGGGCCGGCAAAAACATCCATCGCCCGGCGAAATCAGCCGATGCGTGATGCACGTATAGCAGCCACAGCAGGAATGACACAGCGAGGCCACTCACCACGATGATCGCTCCCACTACCGGGCGCGGATTAATCTGAGCTTGTTCCATGGCGTCCATTGAATCACAAAATCCGTCTGTCAGTCATTCGGAGCCCACCGCAAAAGCGACGACATGACTTCCCGGCGGCCCGTGATCCGGCCGCAACTCCAGGCCGACAAGGCGGACTACATCCCCACTGACTGACTTCACATCACTGGCAGCAAACAGACCCTAATGCCTCATTAAACCGGCAAGCACTCCGTTGAATGAATCGTTCCACGCATGAGCGATCATTCCAGGGCGAACGCTTCCGCGCCAATAGGCCAGAATCCCGAACATCGCTCCGTACAGGCAAATCAGAATCACCATCCGGAAGCCCTGGTACGCGTGAGCCGCGCCGAATGCTGCGGCAGAAAGGAGAATGCCAGCTGGAGCGCTCTTAGTCAGGGCCATGAACTGCCGTTGTAGGTAACCTCGAAAGATCGTTTCCTCGCAAATACCGGCGGTAACCGAGAGCGCTATCCATAGTGTCAGTTCGATACCTCGATGCGGGAGCATGGACACATTGCGACCCAGAGCGGCGATGCGGAGGAGCCAGCCAAATATCCAAAGGAGCATCGCCGTAACGATCCAGAACCCAGCGGCAATTCCAATATCCCGCAGCACCTGGCGGACGGAATGCCAATGTTCTCCGAGAACGATGAGGACAGACGCGCCATTACGCTGCACGCCCGCCACCACCAGAACGAACAAGAGCCATTCAAAGAGAAGGGTGATTACATAAAAGAGCACGCGGTTCGGATTAGCCGTCGCACTCAGTTGATCTGCAAAAATCTTATGCCCGATCGTCCAACCGCTCAGCGCGGCGAGCACTAAAATCGTGTGGATTGAGCTAGCGACTCGGGGGTAACGGTCTGACGCGGACTGAGCCGGAGCAGAAGGATCCATGAGTTCTCCTCTAGCTAGAATGCCAACTTCGTGCAGTGTATCAGCCCTTGTATAACGAGGCCCTGTGTTTCGGCAGTGAAAGGGTCACAAAAACCTCGATGCACGTAGAGGCCGCCGGCACATTCCGGCTGTATTGTCAGCAACCCGGAAGTTGCCTTCCACGCAGCGCCGAACCACTAGCTGCGAAGAACAGCGTTGCCAGGTAAAGACAATTCACAATATCCTCTCCTTCTATAAGCTGTCGTTAGCCGCAACGCGTCGTGCACTGGCAGAATTGTAGACACCAAAATTCAGACCGCCCACTACCCAGCGCCCGCAACGCTTCCCCGTTTTCCGCGGATGTGCTATAACCTTCGAACCGTGCAACCCACAACGAAGCAGGTGCCGACCTACGACGCTTTCCAGCCGGATCATTCGATGCGCTCTCCGAATGATTCTGCTTCCGCGGCCGCGCCTTACGAACATGCTTCGCACTATTGCCCCGTCTGCTCGCAGCGGCTCGAATCCCGCCGTTGCAAGTTGATTTGTACCGTGTGCGGTTATTACATGTCCTGCGCGGACTATTATTGATAAGCTTTGCGGCGCCGGTTCCTATAGATCGGGGCCCTGTTTTTCTACGAGGAGGAAACTAAAGTGGCATTGAAATTTACGAATCGCGAAGTGGACGGCGTCTCGGTTGTAGCCCT
>Ga0073928_10006290_pt1 | contig 16042 bp, 18 predicted proteins | sample PaiPotPPA55metaG_FD_76969 | JGI IMG/M metagenome (GOLD analysis project Ga0073928, IMG submission 76969) | Iron sulfur acid spring bacterial and archeal communities from Banff, Canada, to study Microbial Dark Matter (Phase II) - Paint Pots PPA... ... | reverse complement strand
CTACGCGACCAGCGTGGACGGAACACTTCCAGCGACAACCGGGGTAGGTGTATGCCGACGTACACGGGCATGGGGACTCATCAGGACGGGAGAGGGTTGCAGGGTGACGGACAGTCTCTCGGCGCGAATAGGGCCTTTGCGCTTGATCACGTCGACAGCGATGCCGTCGCCGGCCGGGCGCACGCACAGCCTCAACGTGGCCGGCGACGAATCCGCCGCGCTCGCGAGCGGGCGCACCATCAGGAACAGCGTTTCAGAAGATTGCGCGGCCATATGCAGGCGCCGCAGCGATTCTGTGCGCGCGTATTGCTGCCAGAAGACGAGCGCGCCGCAACTGCCGGTCTTGAGAATTTGCTCGGCCGACCACAGCGCGTCGGCCAGCTTCGATGCGCGCACCTGGAGCAGTTTGTCGAGCGGTACGCCCAGATACGCGAAAGCGAGAGAATTTGGAATATGAGGCGGTTGCACAAGAGCGATAGGGCGCTTGCTCACGGCTGCGAGCGCCGGGCGTAAGAGTCTGACTTCGCCCACGCCCGGCTGTTGCACCAGCAGCTCGATCAGCGTTCCCAGCGGCCAGCCGCCACCCGGTAGTTCGGCCGACAGCACAGCGTAGCCCGTGTCGACAGTCTGCCCCTGCGAGCGCGCGAGCTGTGACCCGCGCCACAAGGCGGGGTGAATCTCTTCGACGTGTTTCGGCAGGGCTGACATAGTAAATTTAGCTGTATGGATGTACAGTACTTTACCTTGAAATTGACCGAGCCTGAACTGCCCCTTTTTAAACACGGGGAGGAATGCGGGGAGAAATTTATGACGAGTGAATATAGCGGGAATGGTAGGGAGAATGCGCGGTGACCATCCTGGTTGGCACGGCTTCGTGGACGGATCCCACGCTCATCAAGTGCAAACGCTTTTATCCACCAGGCTGTTCGAGCGCTGAGGCCCGGTTGCGCCATTATGCGTCCGTGTTCCCGCTGGTGGAGGTCGACTCCAGCTACTACGCCATGCCGAATCCTGCGAATTCGGTGTTGTGGGCCGAGCGCACGCCGCCTGGATTTGTATTCAATATCAAGGCGTTTCGTTTGTTCACCGGGCATCAGACCGCGCGCGACGTGTTTCCGCCAGACATACAGCCGCATTTGCCGCAGAACGGCAAGACAAGCCTGCATTACAAGGATTTGCCGGGCGAGTTGCAGCAGGAATTATGGTGCCGCTATCTGGAAGCCATCGAGCCGCTTCGTGCCGCCGGCAAACTCGGCGTGGTGCATTTCCAGTTTGCACCATGGGTGATCTGCAATCCTCACGGCATCCGACATGTCGAACACTGCGCAGACGTGATGAGTGCAGTGGACGGCTATACGATGGCAGTCGAGTTTCGCAACCAGACCTGGTTCGATGAAAAGCGCCGGGATTCTACGCTGGCTCTCGAGCGTGAGCGCGGGCTGGTGAACGTGGTGGTGGATGAGCCGCAAGGGTCGAGTAACAGCGTCCCTGCCATCTGGGAAACAACGCATCCGCGGCTGGCGTTGATCCGTCTGCATGGACGCAATCAGGAGACCTGGAATATCAAAGGCGGGGTGGCGTCGTCGTCGAGATTCAAGTACGAATACAACGAGGACGAACTTGGCTCGATCGCTAGTCAGATCATCGAGATTTCAAAGGCCGTCGAACTGACGCATGTGGTTTTCAATACCAATTACGAGGACCAGGGGCAGAGGAATGCGCTGAAGTTAATGGGGGTTCTCGGTGTTACGCATTCCGTTGACGCATGATGAGAGAGATACTACGGCTCTCTCCGTCATATTCAAGGAGGCGGACAGTGACAACCGCTAGACCTTTCCTCATGCTATTCGCCGGCGCCAGAGGATCGGAGCGGGAAAACAAACATGGCAGCCACGAGGCCGATTGACCCGCCGAGAAGCGTCTCCCAGGCGCGTGCTGCAAGCAGGGGGGTGAATGCACGCCACTTGCCGCGAGTGTCACGATCAACGTGAAAGCGAACGCCGCGCAGGCGATGTCGTAGCGCTCCGGCAAAGCCATCGCATAGACGACCATGGCGAAGGCCGCTGCAGCCCAGATCAGCAACGGCGCATGCACTGCGACCAGCAGACAGGCAAGACCTAACGGAACGCCAATCAATGTGCCGATAATCCGGCGACGCACACGCTGTATAGTGCCGGTCGCCGATCCTGCGACGACATAAGTGCATGCAGTGATCGCCCAGGAAGATTCAACGAGGCCAATCAAGTCGTTCAGGACGACGATGACCAACGCGCCGATGGCCGCTTGCAGCCCCATGAAGAACTCCGGCGAGCATCTCCCGGAACAGGGTGCCGGTCCGGCAGCGAGTGCGGGTATAGAGATGGGTCGCTCCGCGGGGCCGCTGAGCACGCGTGGCACGATCGACGCCAGCGCAGCGATCAACGCGGCAATCCCAATGGCCCGCAGATCAGCGGCCGTCAGGCGGGCGCCGTATGCGAGCAATTCCCCAATATAGATTTGCGATCCGAGTCCGGCGCCAAGCACGCCGAATCGTTTCAGATATCCGACCAGGAATGCGCCGGTCACAAGAATCAGTTCCGGCCCCGCCCGGCCGGCAATTTGCAATGGTCGGGGAAAAAACCACGAACAGGACCGCGCCTAGCGCGGCAGCAAAACTCAGCAGCACGAGATCGCGGCTCGACTCGGTGCGCGTTGTTTTCCCCTCGGATATGCTCGCCCAGAGCGCGAAACTTCCAGCAAGGTAACCCAGCGATACGCTACTGGGCACACTGTGGGCAATATCCTGCAGCGTCCCGAGTGCAGCCGCAATGCCGTACGCTGTCACGAGCCGCAACCCCTTAATTCGACGGTGTGTGCCGGGGTCAACCTGGTCCAGCCAACGGCCAACTGCCGCTACAGGCCGAAGGATGCCCCGGAGAAAATCCCACCATGGTCCACGGAGCCTTGCGGGTCATCATTCATTGGCTTCACCGTGTCGTTTTGCAGGGCTCGTTCGAGCAGCAGTGTCAATGCGATTTATCTGGCCCGCAGGCAAAACTGGAAGTATCAACCGCGATGACGACCTGATGGTGTTGAGACTGCTAGTGCCTACGCTGGCATGCCGAAAGTGCAGCATAGCCGGAGTGTCCGGATTCTGGTGTCACTGGCCGGATTGCCTGACTCTCTCGCCAGGCAATCCCGTGCTCAACCGGCAGCAAGCATGTCGTTAAACTGGTTGACCCACGCGTGCTCGCCAGGTCCCGGATTGGCGCGCATGTCCACAGCTTGACCCACCAGTATCTCGTTGGCCTCGGTGCCCAGTTGTTCGATCGCGCCCGCGATGAACGCTTCAAGCGGCATCGCGCGCTCTTCCTCGCTGCTGTTCATCAACTCGGTACGGACCCATGGCGGCGCTATCTCAATGAGTGAGACCTTGCTGTCCCGAAGCAGATAGCGTTGTGAGAGCGTGTATGAATGCAATGCCGCCTTGGTCGCGCTGTATACCGCCGCGATCGCCATTGGCACAAAGCCAAGTACCGACGTGACATTTGCCACAACGGCACCGTCTCGAGTCTTCAGGTGCTCGATCAGCGCCGATGTCATGCGGATCGGCCCAAGCAGATTCGTCTCGACGGTTGTGCTCAACAGTTCGTCGTCGACCGGGCCTTCAGCGCCATCGGGAAGCATGATGCCGGCGTTGTTGATCAGCACGTTCAACCCGGGATGGTCGGCAATCAGCTTGGCGGCGACTGCCTTGATATCCGCCGGGTCGGTGATGTCGAGCGCAACTGCTCGCATGCCGGGATTCGCATCGATGGTCGCTTGCAGACGCTCCGCGCGTCGGCCCGAAATGATCACCTGATTGCCGAGCTTGTGGAACGCTTCAGCGAGACCACGGCCGATGCCCGAGCCGCCTCCGGTGATAAAGACAGTGTTACCTGTGAGTTTCATGATTGGCTCCAATGGAAGTGATGGGCAGAGTTAGCGCGGAAAACTGTTCCCGAACATGGGCAGGCCGCTTTTCGAATCGGCCTCGGTTGCCTCGTCCTGCAACACGTCCCAATGCTCGGCGAGCACGCCGTCCGAAATGCGCAGGATGTCGGCAGCGATCCATGCGACGGTACGCCCATTTCCTGAAAAGCGCCCGTGAACGATGACGTAATCGCCGTCCGCCACGATCACACCGGGTTCGTATCGCAATGTCGGAGGCAGGCTCTTGATCAGGTTGAACAGGCCGTCGCGCCCCGGTGCGATATGCGCGCTGTGCTGGATATAGTCGGGCGACCAGAAACGCGCGGCGGCGGCATAGTCGCGTTGGTTGAAGAGCGTGGCGAATGCTTCGAGCACAAGGGCCTTATTGGCTGCTTCGGCCGTGTTGGTCATCATGGTTCTCCTGAGATGTGAGTGCACACCGGTCGGGACAAGCTCAGGATTCGCCGCGCGCATGCGCGTCAGCAGCGCCATGATCATGCGATTGGGCAGATCGAGGTCCCCCCAGCCGAATCGGCTTGAGCAGGGGTTGCTTGCTTCCGATGTTCATGAAAATTTCCTACGAAGTTTGAAGGGTTCGCCCAAACACAATAGTGATTGACATCGAGTTTGGTGGATTGACTCTGAAAAGTCAATGTCGATCACCATTGTATTTTTCGAAGGCGGCTATAACCGAGCTGACAACGACGTGGAGCATTGAACGATGGATGTTTCAAAACGCTGAGTTGTGCGCGTCGATTCGTGATCGGTCATCGCTGGGTCATCGTTCGTCTCTATTAAAAATCGTATGCGATTAGATCTTATGAGATTGACATCGCTTATCTCTTCCTTCATTATGCATCGCATGCGATTGAAGCGCATACGAGTAAAAATCATCCAACACCCCTTATTCATCAAGGAATCCATCATGACCAAGATCGAAAAAGTCATCTTTTCGGGCAAGACCCACACCACGGTCAACCGCGACCCCAGCGCCCAGCGTGGCGACCACGGCGTCGTCGACATCAAGCTGTCGGCGCCCGGCGGTGAAAACCATGAGTTCATCGCCGCCGAGCCGCACCCGACCGCCGAGCAGTTGTTTGCGGGCGCCTGGTCGGCCTGTTACATCAGCGCGCTCGGGATCGCGGCCTCGCTGAAGAAGGTCACGCTGCCGCCCGACCATTCCGTGGATATCCAGGTAGACGTGGGCCAGACCGGTCCCGGCTGGTTCCTCGGCGCGCAGTTCACCGTCCGCGTGCCGGGCCTGGCACAGAACGTCGCCGAGGCGATCGCGCACGCGGCCCATCAAATCTGCCCGTACTCGAAAGCTGTGCACGGAAACATCGACATCGCCCTGAACGTCATCACGGCGTGATCGGGCAAGGCACTCGCCTCTCACTGAACATTTTTTAGAGAAATTTCATCATGAAGACCAAAGTCATCGTTGCATTGCTCGTCGCATTTTCGGCTTCCGCCGCCACTCCCGCGTTCGCCAGCGGCTATGGCCCGGCTCCCTTTTACAAGCCCTCGGTTGGGGCACCGGTGTCGCAACGCGGTCAGAGCGTGCAATCCCTCGCCGCCGAGCGCGACGACGCTACTGGCTCGCAAGAGGCGTATGGCGGCGTAGTCGCTGGCCACTCCCAGGCGGGGAGCCGTGCCGCCGTGACGCTGCGCGATAACCGCGACAACCCCTACGCACGTCGCTAGATCGCGCATCTTCCCGTCGCTGGGCCGTCGCGCATCATCGGTCCTGATGCGCGTCGGTCACAGCATCGGGTTGAAATTAATCAGGGCTTGCTCTCAACGCGGCGGCAGCCCAAGTTTCACTCCATTGCGATACAATCGCATGCGATATATAACTTTCATTGCGAAACATCAGTCTTTAGCCAAAGAGGATGCAGATGAGATCCACGGACCAACCGGCGCCCGCGAACGTGATGCTCTCCGACTTCTTGTGCTTTGCGGTCTATTCCGCGAACCTGGCGTTCGGCAAGGCATACAAGCCGATCCTCGATGAGCTTGGGCTCACCTATACGCAATACGTCACGATCATTGCGCTGTGGGAGGAGGACAACCAGACCGTCAGCGGTCTGGGCGAGAAGCTGTTTCTCGAATCCAACACGCTCACGCCGATGCTGAAGAAGCTCGAGGCGATGGGTTATCTGGAAAGGCAGCGCGATCCCGAAGACGAGCGCCAGGTGCTGGTCAGTCTCACGAAAAGCGGCCGACGGCTGCGCGAAAAAGGCCTGAAGATGGACCTCGTCGAGGCGACTGGCCTGGCGCCTGATGAGTTCGCGAGAGTGCAGAAGGCGATCGTGACGCTGCGCAACAATCTCATCAAGTCAGTCCAAACCGGGGAATGAGCGCTGAGCGGTCGGATTGACGCAATCCTTTCTCGTGAGCGTGGACGGAACCGGCCATTGATCGGCTTCAGCTACGTCCTCGCTTGATCGAGCAAGAGCGGCCGCTTTTGAACGCGGTGGAAACGTTCACAGAAACTGGCCGAAGGGCGGAAGCGCGTTGACTTCGGCTGAGTGTATAAAGAAAGCTCCACGCCGTGGAAATGGCAGCCCTCGATTGCAGGGGCGACGCCAGAGAGCCAAGCGGCAATCAGAGGTAGCGATGACCGATCTCTATCATCAGATCACGATCGAGGCGCCGGCGGAACATGTCTTCGCCGCGCTCACCACGCAGGAAGGCCTGAGGGCGTGGTGGACCGAAGACGGTGTCGTCGAAGCGCGTTCCGGCGGCATGGCCGAATTTGGCTTCATGGAACGCAGCGTTGTCTTTCGCATGCGCATCGACGAGCTGAATCCGCCGCACCGGCTAGCGTGGTCCTGCGTCGGCGGGCCACCCGACTGGGTTGGCACCGCGATCAGTTTCGAGCTGGCCGCGCTTGACGCCGGCAAGACGAAAGTCTCTTTCCTGCACGCAGACGCACACTCAGCGGCGAAGGCGATAGCGGAGCGCAACACGACCTGGGGATGCCTGATGCGCCAGCTCAAACACCATCTTGAAGGTACACCGTTCAACCCGGTGTTCAAGGTGTCGGCGCAATAAAGTGGTGCGCTGCAACGAAGCCGCAACGCACCACATCACCTTTTGCAAGAGGAGCCATGATGGAACGCTCAATGCATGCCCTCCGCTTCATCGACTGGCGACCGGCGCTCGCTTATGAGTTCACCTGACATTAGCGGCGCCTTGTGGCCCACGGTACTCCGCCAAACGGAGCATGCGCTCGATTGTGGCGCACTGCTTCCTATCGAGACAATCCGCACGACGATCGAAGACGGTGGCGTGCGTTTCCTTATCCGCCAGGTATCGAGTCTTGCCCGCAAGGATGAGGACCAACAGCTGCGCCAGGCCAAGGTGGCGAACAGTCACCGGGCTGACCCTTTCCTTCCTTACGACCCGGACCTTTTTGTCGCCGATATCTCCGAGACCCACGTCGCCCTGCTCAACAAGTTCAATGTCATCGACCATCATCTCCTGATCGTCACGCGTCGCTTTGAGCTACAGGAGGCATTGCTCAATCTGGCGGATTTTGTTGCGCTGTTCAGTTGCATGGCCCAGTTCGATGGCCTCGGTTTCTACAATGGCGGCTCCGCCGCCGGCGCGAGTCAACGCCATAAGCATCTGCAGATCGTGCCCTTGCCGCTCGACGAATCAGGCCCGCCGTTACCGATCGAGCCGCTCCTTGCGGCTGCACGCATGGACGGGCTCGCCGGTACCGTTCCCGGGTTGCCTTTTCTGCACGCGTTCGTCCGATTGGATCCGCCGGTCGCAACGCGTCCGCTGGACATGGCACGCAGCGCATTCGACCGCTACTGCTCCTTACTCGATGCAGTCGGTTTGCGCGCGATTGATTCCAATGGCGAACCGCAGCAGTCGGCGCCGTATAACCTGTTGGTCACCACCGGATGGATGCTGCTCGTGCCAAGGTCCGTGGAGCATGTCGAGGGAGTCTCGATCAACGCATTGGGGTTCGCGGGATCCCTCTTCGTTCGCGACGACGCGCAGATGGGAACGATCAGGAGACTCGGCCCAATGACGGTGTTGCAACGAGTCACGACGTCGATGTAGGTCCGGTCTTCGGGCCAGGCTCAAAAGACCAGTCCACCCGCGACATCGATCGTGCTTCCGGTAACCCAACCGGCATCGCGCCTACGAGAAAGCAGAGGCCGTATGTTTCATCACATAGTCCACTGCCTCCTTCTATGCAACTGACGCAGACGACGCTCGGGCGCTGACCATCCAGCAGGCAGCGGTGTAGCGAACTTCGGTTCCGTGCACATAGGGATCAAAGGCGCTGCGGACAGTTTCGATGACTTGCGTGCGCGTCCGCTCGTCCGCCTCTTGGAGGATCAGACCGACGGGGCCGAGCTGGGTGAAGTAGCCGACCAACTCCTTCTCGGGCAGGCTGCAGTTCACATCGAGCGGCCGGATGTCGATCTCGGCCCAGCCGCTCTGTTCCAGAATGGAAGACACCTGCAGCCGGTCAGCGAAGGAAAACTGCCCCGGCGCGCCCGGCCGGCGGCCGGGCAGATTCGGCAGCAGCGGCGCGGCGGCGCGCTCGGCGGTGGTCATGAACGGATTGTCCCCGGCACTCTGCCAGGCGATGCAGCGCAGTTCCGCGCCGTCCCTGGCGGCGCGCCGCAGGTTCGCGAAGGCCAGGACAGGGTTATCGAAGAACATGACGCCGAAGCGCGACATGATCCCGCCGAAGCTCGCCGGCTCGAAGGCATGGGTCTGCGCGTCGGCACGGATGAAGCCGGCCGTCGAGTCCTCCCGTTCGGCGCGAGCCTGGGCGGCGGCGATCATCGGAGCGGAAACATCGGCGCCGGTGCAATGACCCTTCGCACCGAGCCGCCGCGCCACGGCCAGCGTCGTGCTGCCCGTGCCACAGCCGACATCTAGCACCCGATGCCCGGATCCGGCGCAAATCATGTCGACGAGCAGGTCCTCAAAGGGCATGAACATCTGGTCGAGCACCTCCTGCGCCGCCACCCACGCGTGTCCGGCGCTGCCGTTCCAAAGCGCCGTCTGCTCGTTTTCGGTCTGGTGATTGATATCCATGGTCGTTGTCCTGTGCTTGCTCCCTGGGGAGCAGAAGCTAAACTATGCAAGTTCAAGTCGACTTGAGGTCAAGAGGTGATCAAGCTAGACATCGCCGAGGTGGCGCAGCGATCCGGCGTTCCCGCATCGACGCTGCGGTTCTACGAGGAGAAGGGGCTGATCGCCTCCAGCGGCAGACGAGGGTTGCGTCGCCAGTTCGATGCGGGCGTGCTGGACCGGCTGGCGCTGATCGCGCTGGGGCGCGCCGCCGGCTTCTCGCTCGATGAGATGCGCTCATGTTCGCGCCGGAAGGGCAGCCGCGCATCGACCGGCAGATGCTCGCGGCCAAGGCGGAGGAGTTGGACAGGACGATCCGCAAACTGAGCGCCATGCGCGACGGCCTGCGGCACGCTGCTGCCTGCCCCGCACCGAGCCACATGGAATGCCCCACCTTCCGTCGTATTGTGAGGGCCGCCGCGTCTGGCGCTATTGGAGCGCGAAGGAAGAGGGCTTCGCAACTGCCAAGGGACTAGTTCCAGGAGCATCAATTGCCTTTGGGGCGTTCGCTGTCACTGTAGTCTGGCTGAGAAAGTCCGTAGATTTACGGGTAGTAGCTGAGTAGCTGGCCGACACTGGATTCTGGGTTCGCTGAGTAGATGCATTGACCGCATTGAAATCGTCTGACCGGAGGGAACCGTGAAGCGAATTGTGGTGATCGGCGCTGGCTTCGCCGGACTATGGAGCGCGCTCGGCGCGGCACGAAAACTCGACGAACTACGCATACCCAGCGACCAGGTTGAGGTGGTCACAGTCAATGCCAGTAACTATCACAGTATCCGGGTGCGGAATTACGAGAAGAACCTCGATGAAACCCTGGTACCTCTATCCGATGTTCTGGCCCCGGCGGGTGTGAACTGGATTGAAGGCGTCGTATCCAGCGTAAACGCCAACAAGGGAAACGTAACCGTCAGCACGCAGACCGGAACGAAGTCACTGGAATATGACCGGCTCGTTATCGCGCCAGGCAGCAAGCTCGTCCATCCTGCGATACCAGGGCTGGCTGAACATGCTTTCGACGTAGACACCTATGAGGGTGCAAGAAGACTTCAGCAGCACATGTCTGCGTTATCTTCCGCCCCGGCGTCGGCGGGCCGCTACACGGTAGTCGTCGTAGGCGCGGGTCTTACCGGTATAGAGATAGCGGCTGAACTCCCGTCCAGGCTACGCAGCGTCGTTGGTGACAGGGAGCGCGATGTCATTCGCGTCATCCTCACGGACCGTACGGCGAAGATCGGGCAGGAAATGGGTGGTGCACAACCTGTGATCGAACTTGCGATGAAAGAACTTGGCGTCGAACTGATGCCCAACGTGGAGTTGAGAACAGTGGACGGCGGTGGCGTCGTGCTCGGAAATGGCGGCCGGATTGATGCGGCTACTGTCATTTGGTGCGGCGGAATGCGGGCGAACCCTCTGACTGAACAGCTTCCGGTCACCCTTGACGGCCTCGGGCGACTTCCAGTCGACGCGTTCCTGCGCGTCAAGACAGTACGTGGCGTGTTCGCCGCTGGCGATTGCGCACGGCTTCTTGTTGATGGCGAGCACCCATCTGTCATGTCGTGCCAGCACAGCCGGCCGATGGGGCGTTATGCCGGCCACAATGCCGTTTGTGATCTGTTGGGCCTTGAGATGCTGCCGCTGCGTATCGACTGGTACACGACCATTCTCGACCTTGGCCCCTGGGGCGCGGTATACACGGAAGGTTGGGACAGGCATCTTGTCTCTCAGGGTGACCAGGCAAAACATACCAAGCAGTTGATCAACTGCGAGCGTATCTATCCACCCCGCACGCGCGTGCGCGCCGACATTCTTCGAGCAGCCGCTCCGATCGTGCAGACTCCGCCGGCGAAGAGAAGCTAGCGAATCTTAAATGCCGCAGAGTGTGGAATACCCTGATTTCGCCGACGATGGTGTGTTCCTACATTGATTCTTAGCTGGAACAACGCGGTATCGTCGCGGGACCACCGGGTCCGCGATCGTACGGACGAACACAGTCGACTCAGGGGTGGGCGATGACCACAACAACCGCACTTCGATCGTACCGCTGGTTCTCCATGCCGCTGCTCCTGGCATTGACGCTACAGCAGCGGCCCGCGCGTGCAGATGATCCCTTGGCACGTATCGTGAACGGGCTTTCGTTCGATCAGTTCATACAAAAAACGCTTCAGGACTACGCAGTACCCGGCGCGGTTGTCGTAGTGTCCAGCGCAGCGGGCAATGTGTTCCTGAAGGGCTACGGTGTGCGTCGCAGCGGGGAAGCAGCCGTCGTCGATGGGAATACGCGATTCCAGATTGCGTCCATGAGCAAGTTCATCGCGGCGACTGCGGTCGGGACAGTGGTTGATCGCGGCATTGTTTCGTGGGATGCGCCAGTCAGGACCTTTTCGCCGCACACCGCGCTGGCGGAACCCTACGCCTCGCAGTACGTCACATTGCGCGACTTCTTTGCGCATCGCACCGGCCTGCCGGCCTACACCGGCGACCTGCTCAATCAACTCGACTATAGCCCCGCCGAACTCGTGCACCGAGCGCGCTTCGTGCAATTCGATCATAGCTTCCGGTCAAAATGGGCCTACTCGAACTACGGAATTTTCCTTGGACTGGAGAGCGCTGCGCGAGCCGCGGGAATGAGCGCGCCGCAACTACTGTCAACCGCCATGCTCCTGCCGCTCGGCATGACACGCAGCGCCCCAACTCAGGCGGAGCTTTTCAAGGACGACAACCGCGCCACGGCTCATAACATCGACGGCTCGATCATGCCGTACGAGAACGTTGACAAGTTCAGCGGTGCGGGCGCCATTGTGTCGACCGGCAGCGACATCGCCCGATGGATGACGATGATGCTCGCGGCAGGCACGTTCGAGGGCCGGCAGGTTTTGACCAAAGAGACCGTGACACAAATCTTCGCAGCGAGCATGGTGCAAGGCGCTGGTGGTCCGCTGCACGATCCTAATGACTCAGCCGGGCTCGGCTGCGAGAGTTATCACTTCCTTCGCTGGCGCGTGATCGAGAAGAATGGCGTACTGAATGGCGTGCGCACGATCGTCACGCTGATTCCCGAGCGTGGCATCGGCATCGCGATCTTTGCTAACAAGCAGCTGACTGTGTTTCCAGAGGCCGTCCGCGCGGAGTTTCTCGAGCGGGAGCTCGGCCCGTCAGGGCAAGATTTGCAAGCACAGATTCACGAGGAGCAAAAAGGATGGAACGCGATTCTCGATGTGCCTCAACCTCCAGCCGACGCCAAGCCGCTCACGCATGACCTTGGCGCCTTCGCCAACCGCTATGTCAGCCCGGTATACGGGCCGCTCACTGTTGTGCGCAACGGAGCTAGTCTCGCGATGAAAATAGGTGCACACGATTTTCCCGCGAAGCTGTCTCATTGGTCTGCCGATACATTCTTGTTGACGTTCGAGAATCCCGACATAGCGCCGGGTCTGCTCACGTTCGCTTTCAAGGAAGGCGAGCCGGGCGCCGCGGGCTTCGACGGCAGCACGGTGCCGAACGCCCTTACCGTCAACTATGGGCATTTTGATCGTGCCGAATAGATCCCGAAGGTGACGGGTGATCGAGAATGCGTGAGCAATCTGCTCACTTAAATCGCATTGCGATGCGCTCCGACATGCCAGCAAGCAGGCTTCAATACCGCGATTTAGCCTGGAGCCAATGGCTAGACGAGTACGCGTTCTTTTCCTGCACTAGAATGGGTTACTACGATGCCTGATGTCGTGGATGCGTCGTATCTATCGACGCATCTGCGGGACTTGTGTGGGAGTAGTGCCATGCCGACTTACCAGTACCGCTGTGAAGCGTGCGGCGAAATGTTCGAGCGCGCCCAACATCTTGCTGAACATGAAACTGCTCATCCGCAATGCCCGAAGTGCGGAAGCGAGAAGGTTCAGCACTTGCCAACGCAATTTATGGCGAAGACATCCAAAAAGAGCTGAGATTTACCTGCAATCAGTTCGATTTTTCTGCGGGCGAGGGTAGCTAGCTACAGCGTTGCCGCGGGTGGCCAATCGCAACTCGTCCGGATATTTTTGTCATAGCTACTGCTCCCTTCATGACCTGAGGCAATTTGCATTGGCATCGTGCCGCCTTGGCATTGATGCATTGACCGGCGGCCAAGCCTCCAGGACGACAATAGGGCTACACTCAAAAGAGACGAACCCCGGAGCAGTATCATGGACAACGCCGACCCCAAAAGCACCTTCCGCGGTCTTCCCTTGACTCCGGAACAAGACGCAGAAGTCAGGCACTACATAAAGCAGAAAAAGCAGCATGGCGCACCGTGGGACACACCGGAGTTGGAGGCCATGCTCGCAGACATGCTGCTGCCCCCAAGCAACGACGACGAAGAATCCGGCAGCGCCGCCGACGAAACGAAGGCGGCCGCTGAACGCGCGACAGCTTTCATCGACGAGACCATGGACCCCATAGAGGCCAGCGAAGAGCTAAATGCCGCGATGGAAACCGAGGGGATGAAGGGCGCGAGGCGTTGAATTCCAAATGGCGTACGCGTCGGGTCCTACAGGCAACGCCGCCTATGTCATTTGCGCGTTTCAATGTTCCCCGTTGACCCGACCCATCGCGTCCAGTTCAGCGCGCACCTCGTCCGGTAACCTCCATTGTGCCGCCTGCATGTTTTCACGCAGATGCTCGAGCGACGAAGTGCCCGGGATCAGCAGAATGTTCGGCGCGCGATAGAGGAGCCAGGCAAGCGCCACCTGCATCGGCGTCGCGCCGATGGTTTGGGCGACCTTGGATAGCGCTGACGATTGAATCGGCGTGAACCCGCCAAGTGGAAAAAATGGCACGTAGGCGATCCCCTTGTCCGCCAGTTCGCCGACCAGCGCGTCGTCGTCTCGCTGGATCAGGTTGTAATGGTTCTGCACGCAGACAATCTCCGCAATGCCCTGCGCCTCGGTGACCTGGGCCGCGGTCACGTTGCTCAGGCCGATGTGGCGCACGAGACCCTGGCGCTGAAGTTCGGCAAGTGCCGCAACCTGCTTTTCGATCGATCCTTCAGTGGGGGCGTGGACCTTGCCCATGATTCGCATGTTGACGACGTCGAGCGTGTCGACGCCGAGGTTGCGAAGGTTGTCGTGGACTCCTCGCTTGATATCTTCCGGCTCGGGCGCCGGTATCCACGAGGCGTCTTCACCACGAACAGCGCCAACCTTGGTGACGATCACAAGGTCGTCCGGGTACGGGTGGAGCGCTTCGCGGATGATCTGGTTGGTGACGTGCGGCCCGTAGAAGTCGCTCGTATCGATATGATTGACGCCCGCTGCGACGGCCTCACGAAGTACTGCGATGGCTGTGCCACGATCCTTCGGCGGCCCGAATACCCCGGGTCCGGCAAGCTGCATGGCACCGTAGCCCACGCGGTGCACGGGGCGGCCACCCAGCGGGAATGTGCCCACGGGGGTGAAGTTCGACATGACGCTCTCCTTGAAGAAGGGTTGAGCACCAGTATGAAAGCGTTTGCGTTGTTAGATAATCCGATCTAAATTGCACGGGTTGTTTAACAAAGTGAACAATGCCATGGAGTTCAACGATCTTGCCGCATTCGTTTCGGTCGCTCGCGCTGGCGGCTTTCGCGACGCAGCCCGAATCAGCGGCGTCTCCGCCTCTAGCCTCAGCATCGCCGTGCGTCGCCTCGAGTCGAAGCTTGAGCTGCGCTTGCTCAACCGGACCACACGCAGCGTAGCCCCGACCGAAGCGGGGCTTCGTCTCATTGAAAAGCTGACGCCATTGTTCAGCGAGATGGAAGCGGCAATGGACGTTTTGAACGGGTTCAGGGACAAGCCGACCGGCACGCTCAAACTCAACGTGCCGTCGAGCGCCGCGCGGATCGTATTGCCAACTGTCATTGCGCCGTTCCTCAAGGCTTATCCCGACATCCGCGTGGAGGTCGTGGTTGAGGACGGCTTCGTCGATGTACTCTCGATCGGCTGCGATGCCGGTATTCGCTATGACGAGCGGCTCGAGCAGGACATGATCGCCGTCCCGATCGGCCCACGCATGCAGCGTTTCGCTACGGCTGCAGCGCCAGCCTATCTCGACACGCACGGGAGACCCGGGCACCCGCGCGAGCTGCTCTCTCATGCATGCTTGCGCGGCCAATTTGCCGGAGGCGCGATGCCAACCTGGAATTTCGAGCGGGACGGCGAAGTGGTGCGGCTGGACCCCTCGGGACCGCTTTTGGTCAGGCCCGGTGCGGCAGTCGATCTTGCGATCAGTACGGCCGTAGCAGGGGTGGGTGTCATCCACCTTTTCGAGGGCATGCTGCGCCCGCATCTCGATAGCGGAGCGTTGGAGCCGATCCTCGAGCCGTGGTGGCAGCGCTTTTCGGGGCCATTTCTTTATTATCCGGGGCGTCGCCACGTGCCTGCGCCGTTGCGCGTCTTTGTCGATTTTCTGAAGGCTGGTGATTCATCGGATACGCCGACCCTTTGATCTACAACGGGCGATAGCTGGACTGACAAGGCGGAAGCCGGTTGCCTTGAGATGTCCGCCAACCGCGCATTCATGACAGGTTCTCGTGCGAATCCGAGGTTCGCGAAACGGCGGATTGCATCAACACCGCGTGGTCGAAGACATGCCGTCGGACGCGAGTCGGCGGAGCCACTCAAGGAACACCTCCCAAAACGCGGGGCCGACTTTCGACGTGGACTAAGCGCTGATGTATTCGTCCGTGGACAGCATCGTTGCATAGGCGAAGCCAAGTGCTGCCATGAAGGCCGCATGCACGAATGCGGCAGGAACTTTAACGCCATCGAATTCCATGTCGAGCGTAGCAACGGCATCATGTATAACCGTCGCCTTATAGCCAAAGTCGACAGATGCCCGGGTGATCGCGTCGACACACATGTGGCTCATTGCTCCAGCGATAACCACTTCTTCGATGCCGTTGGTGTCCAGAATATTCTTGAGATCGGTGTCACGAAAGGAATTGATTTGATGTTTCAAGACGACGTGT
>Ga0073928_10006289_pt1 | contig 16046 bp, 21 predicted proteins | sample PaiPotPPA55metaG_FD_76969 | JGI IMG/M metagenome (GOLD analysis project Ga0073928, IMG submission 76969) | Iron sulfur acid spring bacterial and archeal communities from Banff, Canada, to study Microbial Dark Matter (Phase II) - Paint Pots PPA... ... | reverse complement strand
TCGACTGGATGTCGAGCAAGCTCCGCTTTGCGATTATCGGGCGGAGAGCGGTGATCTGAAGCGCGCTTTAAGTGTTCTCGACCACGAATTCGACGCGCTCCGCCGCAAAGCGGGTGCGCTTGGTCAGCAGTGGCATGCCTTCGGCATCGACGTCGGTACTGTCGACCACCAGCACCGGGCGCCCCAGCGCAAGGTCGAGCCGTGCGGCGTCGGTCGCGTCCGCAATGCCGGCGGTGATGCGGGTGGAAGCCCGGCGAAAGTCGCGGATGCCGTAATGCGCCAGCAGTCTTGTCATCGAGCGCATGCGCTCATAGACCCTTGCTGCGTCGGGAAAGCGCTCGGCGCCGAACCAGATGCTGCCGACGCAGATCGGCGTGCGATCGGCCAAGCGCAGCGCCTCGATCCGGACCAGCGGAGCGCCGGTCTTTAAGCCAAGCAGCCGCGCCAGTTCGCGGCTCGCCAGTTCCTCGGAGGCGCCGATCAGCCGGCCGTCCGGCTCGCGGCCGCCGGCGCCGACGATCTCGGAAAATCTGGTCCGCGCGCGCAGCGGATAGGCGATGCGTTGCGCTTCCACATAGGTGCCGCTGCCGCGCTCGGCGCGCACCAGCCCGCGCTCGGCCAGCGTCGCCAGCGCCCGGCGCACGGTGTGGCGATTGACGCGATAGGTCTCGGCGATTTCGTTTTCGCCCGGCAGCCGTTCGCCCGCGGCGAAGGCGCCGTCGGCGATGCCGCGCTCGATGCCGTCGGCGACCTGCCGCCACAGCGCCACGCCGGAGGCGGCGTCCTGCATCGTCATGGTGTGGAAGGACCGCGGACGGGCATCGCAAAATCATCCTTTTGTCACCAAACAGTCATGGCGCATCGCTATCAAGTTGTCTATTATCATAGACAACTTGATTCCGGCAAGGCCGATATGAGCGCAAGCGGAGCCGATGTGAGCGCAAGCGAAGAAGACTGCAAACGGGCGCAGCGCAAGGCGGCGATGACGGTGCTGGCGCACTCCGCTGCAGCCGACATTGCCAGCCGTCTCGGCGCGATTGCCGTTCCCCCTCATGAGGAATTGCGTGAGCCGGAAAATGGTCTGGTGATGGTGCGCGGCCGCATCGGCGGCGACGGCGCGCCGTTCAACCTCGGCGAGGCCACGGTCTCTCGCGCGGCGGTGCGGCTCGCGACCGGCGAGGTAGGCTTTGGCTACACGCTCGGGCGCGATCGGCAGAAGGCCCGGATGATCGCGCTGTGCGACGCCCTGGTGCAGTCGAATGAATTTGCCGATGCGGTGGAAGCCGATGTGCTGGCGCCGTTGCGCGCAGCCCTGATCTCGACGCAAGACCGAAGGGCTGCCGAGACCGCGGCGACGCGGGTCGATTTCTACACGCTGGTGCGGGGTGAGGGTTGAGCGATGACGACAGTTGCCGAACTGCCCGCAGGGTTCGCCGATAAGGTGCTGTCAGCGCAAACGACCTTCCGCTGGGTGATGGATGCGATGGCGCACCCCGGCAGCATACGGCGCATCGCGGTCGCGGCTGGCGTACCGCATCCGATGATGCACGGCACCGCGGCAGTTGCGCTGACATTGTTCGATCACGATACGCCGATATGGCTCGACCAACGGATGTCCGAGACCTCGGCGGTGACCAAGTGGCTGAAGTTTCACACCGGCGCGCCGGTGATCGCGGATTCTTCGGTTTGCCATTTCGCGCTGTTTGGCGACGCGCAGACGCTTCCCCAGCTCGATCGCTTCGCATTCGGCAGCAATGAATATCCCGATCGCTCGACCACGCTGATCCTGCAGGTGGAAAGCCTGACGCAAGGTCCCACCCTCGAACTGCGCGGCCCCGGCATCGACGGCACGGTGGAGCTGCAGGCCGCGATCCGGCCTGCGGACCTGTTTGAGCGTCTTGCCGTCAACGCCGTGCTGTTTCCGCGCGGCATCGATGTCGTGCTGGTCCACGAAGATACCATTGTCGCGATCCCGCGTACCACGCGGCTCGCCGCGAAGGGAGACTGAACATGTATGTCGCCGTCAAGGGAGGCGAACGCGCCATCGACAACGCTCATCGCCTGCTGGCGCACGAACGGCGCGGCGATCGCGACGTTCCCGAAGTGACGCTGGATCAGATTTCCGAACAGCTCAGCCTCGCGGTCGATCGCGTCATGGCTGAAGGCTCGCTGTACGATCGAGAGCTCGCTTCCCTCGCCATCAAGCAGGCGCGCGGCGACATCATCGAGGCGATCTTTCTGGTCCGCGCCTTCCGCGCCACTCTGCCGCGCCTCGGTGCGACCGAACCGGTCGATACCGGCGCGATGAGGGTGCGTCGCCGGATTTCCTCGACCTTCAAGGATATTCCAGGCGGCCAGGTTCTCGGCCCCACCTTCGACTACACCCATCGCCTGCTCGACCCGCAGTTAGCGGACGGGCACGTCCCCGAACCGCCCGCGACCGCCGAGGCTTCGCCCGCGGCGATGCCGCGCGTCACCGACATTCTCGGCCGCGACGGCCTGATCGAACGGTCGCCCGCGACCGACGCCGATGCCCCGGTGGGCGACCTCACCCGCGAGCCGCTCAGTTTTCCGGCGGGCCGCGATCTAAGGCTGCAGAATCTGGCGCGCGCCGACGAAGGCTTTCTGCTGGCGCTCGGTTATTCGTCGCAGCGCGGCTACGGCCGCAACCATCCTTTTGCCGGCGAAATCCGCCTCGGCGAAGTCGAAGTGGAATTTTTCGCCGAAGACGTCGGCTTCGCCGTCCCGCTGGGCTCGATCACGCTGACCGAATGCCAGATAATCAATCAGTTCAAGGGCTCTGCCACGGAAGCACCGTGCTTCACCCGCGGCTATGGTCTCGCCTTCGGACAAAGCGAGCGCAAGACCATGTCGATGGCGCTGGTGGACCGCGCACTTCGAGCCGGCGAACTCGGCGAGGAAGTCGTCGCTCCTTCGCAGGACGAGGAGTTCGTGATGTCGCACTCGGACAATGTGCAGGCGACCGGCTTCGTCGAGCATCTCAAGCTACCGCACTATGTGGATTTTCAGTCCGAACTTGGCCTGTTGCGAAAGCTTCGCAAGGAATTCGAACAGGCCGAAGCGTCGCCTTCGATGCAGGAAGCCGCCGAATGAACGCGCCGGCCTACAACTTCGCCTATCTCGACGAACAGACAAAGCGGATGATCCGCCGCGCCATCCTCAAGGCGATCGCAATCCCCGGCTATCAGGTGCCGTTCGCCAGCCGCGAAATGCCGATGCCCTATGGCTGGGGCACCGGCGGCGTGCAGGTGACCGCGGCGATCCTCGGGCCGGATGACGTACTGAAGGTGATCGACCAGGGCTCCGACGACACCACCAACGCGATTTCGATCCGCAAGTTCTTCGCCAAGACCGCCGGGGTTGCGACGACGACCTCTACGGCGGATGCGACGGTGATCCAGACCCGGCACCGGATTCCGGAAGCACCGCTGCATGCCGGGCAGGTGCTGGTCTATCAGGTGCCGATCCCCGAGCCGCTACGCTTCCTTGAGCCGCGCGAGACCGAGACCCGGCGCATGCATGCGCTCGGCGAATATGGGCTGATGCACGTCAAGCTTTACGAGGACATCGCGCGCTTTGGTCACATCGCCACGTCCTATGCCTATCCGGTGAAGGTCAATGCGCGTTACGTGATGGACCCGTCGCCGACGCCGAAATTCGACAATCCGAAGATGGATAATTGTCCGGCCCTGCAGCTGTTCGGCGCCGGCCGCGAGAAGCGCATCTATGCGATTCCGCCCTTTACATCGGTGGTGTCGCTGGATTTCGAGGATCATCCATTCACCCGCTACCGGTTCGAGGCGCCATGCGCGCTGTGCGGGGCGGAGGTTTCCTACCTCGATGAAATCGTCACCGACGATAGAGGCGGCCGGATGTTTGTCTGCTCCGACACCGACTACTGCGAGACCCGCCAGGCCTCGGGTCATCGCGGCACTGAAAGCGCGGCTCCGCACAAGGAGAGGCCGCATGGCTGAAAGCGAAATCGCCGGGGGCAGCGACCAACCGCTGCTGGTCGCGGACAGGCTGACAAAAACCTATGGCCGGCTGACCGCCTGCCGAGACGTGTCCTTTGCGCTCTATCCCGGCGAAGTGCTCGCTATCGTCGGCGAATCCGGCTCGGGCAAGACCACGCTGCTCCAATTGCTGTCGGCGCAGCTTACCCCAAGCGCCGGGCACGTGTCGTACCGGATGCGCGACGGGGTGATGCGCGATCTTGCGGCCCTCGGCGAAGCAGAGCGGCGGTTTCTGTTTCGCACCGACTGGGGCTATGTGCATCAGGATCCGGCGCTGGGACTGCGAATGGCGGTGTCGGCCGGGGCCAATGTCGGCGAGCGGCTGATGGCGGTGGGCTGGAATCACTATGGCCGGATCAGGGATACCGCGTCATCCTGGCTGGAGCGTGTCGAGATCGACACCGGGCGCATCGACGACGCGCCGCGGACCTATTCCGGCGGCATGCGCCAGCGGCTGCAGATCGCGCGCAACCTGGTCACCGAGCCGCGGCTGGTATTCATGGATGAACCGACCGGCGGGCTCGACGTTTCGGTGCAGGCGCGCCTGCTCGACCTCTTGCGCAATCTGGTGAGCGAACTGGGACTGGCGGCGATCGTCGTCACGCATGATCTTGCGGTGGCGCGGCTGTTGTCGCATCGGGTCATGGTGATGAAGGGCGGCCGCGTCATCGAGACCGGGCTGACTGACCAGGTGCTCGACGATCCCCGCGAGCCCTATACCCAGCTACTCGTCTCCTCCATTTTGCCGGCGTGAGTGCACCGATGTCTGCGATGATCGAAATCACCAACGCCGAAAAGACATTTACGATGCATCTGCAGGGCGGCGTGCAGCTTCCCGTGGTGCGTGGAGTCTCCTTTCAGGTCAAGGCCGGCGAATGCGTGGCGCTGTCCGGTCCCTCGGGCAGCGGCAAATCGTCGATCCTGAAAATGATTTTCGGCAACTACCGCTGCGACGGCGGCCGTATCGGCGTCCGTCACGAGGGTAAGCTGATCGACCTCGCCACAGCCGAGCCGCGGCAGGTTCTCAGCGTTCGTCGCGCCACCATCGGCTATGTCAGCCAGTTCCTGAGGGCGGTGCCGCGGGTTCCGACCATCGACGTGGTGGCTGAGCCCCTGATCGTGAACGGGATAGCGCGCGCCGAAGCGCGCCGGCAAGCCGGCGGCCTGTTGCGAATTCTCAACATTCCGGAACGGCTGTGGGGACTACCGCCATCCACGTTCTCGGGCGGTGAGCAACAGCGCGTCAACATCGCGCGCGGCTTCATATCCGATCTGCCGATTCTGCTGCTGGACGAGCCGACCGCGTCGCTCGATGCCGTCAATCGCGCCGTGGTGGTGGACCTGATCGACGAAAAGAAACGCGCGGGCGTTGCCATGGTCGCCATTGTCCACGACGACGAGATACGGCAGCTGATCGCCGGCCGGGTCGTCGACGTGACATCGTTTGCCGCAGCGGCGTAGGGAAGACTTTGAGATGACTTCGACTGGGTCCGAAACCGCCATCGGCAACGCAAGGATCGTTCTGGCGGATCGCGTCATCGAACGGGGCTGGATCGCTTTTGCCGCCGGCCGGATTTCCGAATTCGGCGAAGGCGATGCGCCGGCAGGCAGCGAAGACGCGGCCGGCGATTTGATGATGCCCGGCTTGATTGAGCTGCACACCGATCACCTCGAGGCGCATTATGTGCCGCGCCCGAAAGTCTTCTGGGACCCGATCGCCGCGGTCGTCTCCTATGACGGGCAATTGGCGACCTCGGGCATCACCACCGTGCTGGATTCCTTGAGGGTCTGGCGCGAGGACGGCGCCGAGGAAGTCGATGGCCGGGCAGGCATATTGGCCGAGGCGATCACATCGGCGCGTGACGCCGGGTTGCTGCGATCAGACCATTTCCTGCATCTGCGCTGTGAAATTCCGATGCCGAGCGTGGTCGAGGAGGCCAAGGAACTGATCGGTCGGCCCGATGTGCGGCTGATGTCGCTGATGGATCACACCCCGGGACAGCGCCAGTTTCGCGACGAAGGCAAGTTGCGCGACTACTATCGCGGCAAGGGCGCCGGCATGACCGACGCCGAACTCGACACGCTGTTCGAACGGCGCTTTGCCTTTCAGAAGGCACATGCAGCGACCAACCTGCGCGCGATCGTCGCGCTGGCGCAGCAATACCGGATCCCGCTCGCCAGCCACGATGACACCACCGACGAAAACGTCACTGATGCAATTCGGGACCGGGTTTCGGTGGCGGAATTTCCGACCACGATCGAAGCCGCGCGCGGATTGCACGAGGCCGGGATCGGCATCCTGATGGGCGCGCCGAACGTGGTGCGCGGCGGTTCGCATTCCGGCAACATCGCCGCCGTCGATCTCGCCCGCGAAGGGCTATTGGACATTCTGTCGTCCGACTACATTCCTTCGAGCCTGTTGATGGCGGCACTGCAATTGCCGCAGCGCGTGCCGGCGATCGACCTCGCCTCCGCCATCCGCGCCATCACCAAGACGCCCGCCGAAGCGGTGGGCCTTTCCGACCGCGGCGAGATCGCGGCCGGCAAGCGCGCCGATCTGATCCGCGTCCATGTCGCGCGCGATATTCCGGTGGTGCGCTGCGTCTGGCGCGAAGGGCGGCGTGTAGCATGACGGACACAGCTCTTGGCGCGGATCACGGTGCGATCGGGCCCGGCCGGCTTGTTCTGGTGGTCGGCCCGAGCGGCGCCGGCAAGGATACGCTGCTCGGACTGGCGAAGGCAGCTTGCGCCGATGACCCCAACATCGTTTTTCCGCGCCGCGTGATCACGCGCGAGGCCTCAGCGTCGGAGGATAACGAGGAGGTTAGTCTGGACGAATTCCAAAAGGCGCTCGCGCGTGGCGACTACGCCATGCATTGGGAAGCGCATGGTCATTGCTACGCATTGTCCCGCACCATCGACCACCAGCTGGCTGCCGGGCGCACGGTCGTTGCGAATGTATCACGCGCCGTGATCGATGCGATGCGCCGCGCATACGCCAATGTCCTGGTGGTTTCGATCACGGCACCGTCGAACGTTCTGGCCGAGAGGCTGGCAATGCGCGGACGGAGCAGCGATGGAAGTCTTGAGCGCCGGCTTGGCCGTACGGTTGACGGGACTTCGGCTGCGCCCGACGTCACTATCGTCAACGTCGGCAGCGTCGCATATCACGCGCGCCATTTGGTCCGGATCATCAAGGGCGATCGCTGGGACGACTAATCGGGAGAGCGCAATGTCGGTCATCGCGACGATCGAGCAACTCGAAGCGATCTACGGTTATCCCAATGACGCATCGACGGTCAAAGTCGCAGACCGCGTCACGCCTGCCTATCGCATCCTGATCGATCAATCGCCGTTCGCGGTAATGGCAACCTGTGGCCCAGAGGGGCTGGATTGCTCGCCGCGGGGCGACTTGCCCGGCTTTGTCCGCGTCGATGACGAAAAGACACTGATGATGCCGGATCGCCGCGGCAACAACCGGGTCGATTCGCTGCGCAACATCGTGCGCGATCCGAGGATCGCATTACTGTTTCTGATTCCCGGTTCCGGCAGCACGCTGCGCGTCAACGGTCGCGCGTATGTATCGGCTGACGCGGACCTGCTGGCGTCGTTCAGGATGGACGGCAAGGCGCCGCGCACGGTCATCGTCATGACCGTGGACGAGATCTATTTTCAGTGCGCGCGCGCCATCGTCCGCTCCGACCTGTGGAATCCCGACAAGCGCGACCCCGGGAGCCTGCCGACGCCTGGTCAGATTCTGGCGGAGATGAGCGACAATCGGGTCGGCGGCGAGGACTATGACCGGGCCTGGCCGGAACGCGCGCGGCAGTCGCTTTGGTAGGTGCGGTCACGCTGGCGAGCCAATTTGTCGACGCAGGAACAAACTGGCCCGGTCGCGTTCCCCCCGTCGAGCACGCGCCGGGCCTTGCCAGTCGGGAAGCCGTGCGTCCGCTGGCCGAGCCATGATGCAGCGGCCAAGGCAATTTGAAAACCGGTTGTCCCCGCTATTCAAATATCTCTTCGGGCTGGACCGTGAGCCGAAGGGCCACTTCGGTTTTGCCGTCGAAAACCTCAAGGACCTGGTTGCAGAGCAAGCAACGGAATTCACCCTCCGGCCCGCCTACGGAAAACAGCTCAATCCGGCGGTAGTCAGCCTTGCATTCGAAACAGGTGACATCGGACTTTTTCATAGCCGGGGGAAGTTACCATCACTCGCCACTAGTTCCAACCGGGGTAATACCGCAACCATGAGCTGATATCCTCCCATGATTGTTCGCGGGTTCTCGGACACGATTCCCTGGACAAGATGCTTCGCGACGGCCACATCCAATAAAATGCAATTTAGTGGGTGTCGGGGATTGCGAACCTACATCAGGTGCATGCGCAACGGCGATCAGCCGTCACATTGATTGCGTGTTCGAGTTGATCGCGTGTTCGAGGAGTCTCGGCATGAAAAAGCTTTCCGTTCTTTGCGTCGCCCTTTGCGTTAGCCTTTCGACCACCGCCGCGTTTGCCCGGGGCGGCGGCATGGGATTGCATATGGCCGCGGCTGGCGGCATACCCGTAACTGGCGGCGCCTTTGGCACCAGCGCCGCTGCGCCTGGCACCAACTCGTTGGGCACGGCGCTTCCGTCGTCCGGCATCGGCCGCCCAACGAACGGGCCGCTGCTTGGCACCAATCCCGCCATCGACCGCGAAGAAGCGAGGGTCGAAAAGATGATGTCGTCGATCTGTCGGGGCTGCTGATCCGGAAGCACGCGGCAGCGCCTTGACGTGATGCGGCCACCCGCAGCGGCGGCCGATCGCTCCGGCATGGTCGGCGTCGAGGCGACAGACACACCCGTCCACAGATTAAAAGATCGTAACTACCGTCCTGCTCGCACGACGATCACGCCCGTTTGAAGTTTCTAACATGCAACTTAATGGTGACGGCGAAAACGTGCGCTTATTTCAGCTGTGAGCAGCTTCTATGTCAGCTGTGAACAGGAGAATGCGTTATGATGAAATTCAGATTGATTGGAGCGGTTGCACTTTCGCTTATGCTGGCGACTCCGGCGATGGCAATGCAACACGGTTATCACCACCACTACGGTCACCTCTCTCACAGAGTTTCCAAAGCTTTCGCCTTCGACCGTGGGTACTACTCGGCCCCAGGGAACATCTCCGGCGACTTCGACCGCAGAAACACCTTTAACTGACTCTCAGGGCAATTCATGCGCGGCGACTTGACACCCGTGATAGTGGCCGCATTTGTCGCGGTCGTGGGTACGGCTGGGATCCTCCTTAGCGTTGGCCCAGGCAACAATTCGCAACAGGGCAATGCAGCGTCGATCACGGCCGCGGCGGTGTCCAGGGCCGGCGCAATCGAGACTCCGACAGAGCTGGCAGCCATCGCGGAACCGTGAGCCAACACCTCGCGGCCGCTATACCAAGCCGCCGCCCCGCCGCGTCCTGAGAAGGTGCACTGAGCTGGCGTCTCAATTCCGTGAGACAGCGGAACAGGAGGCCTTCCCAAGGATTGCCGTCCAGGGATTGCTACGCTGGGACGACCGCATTTGTTGCGGGTCGCGGGGCGGGGGGAGTAGCCGCCTCCCTCGCAATGGCTACCGCGTGGTGTCAGAATCTTCAGTCAACGTGATTGCCAACCCCGTCAGGGTCGCTCCGATACCGAAGGTTATCGTGCATGTCCCCACGAACATTAGCATCATGGCATCCGGAGCTGGGCTGTAATTGATCAAGGTCGCGATGCCCAACGCGGGAACGTGAGTTACGAGGAACGCAAAGCCGAGACCGACGGCAACGCCCATGGCCGTGTGGCTGGCCACCTCCAGCAGCTGGGAAGGCTTGATCAATGCAGACCGCTTCTTGGGGCGCACAGTCCTGACCTCGGGCTTGTTCGTTTGTGGTTGCTGGCAACTGCAGTGGGAGCGTGAATCGTGTGCAGACAACGTGAAGATAAGAAACAAGCGTAGCGTCACCATTAAAACTTTCGTTAAGCGCAAGGGAAGAATGCCGGCGCATCTTTCAATCGGAAACGTACTCGCGAAAGTGTCAAGTCGCGTTACAACATCGTCAGTTGGCCTTGATAAGGGGAGGGCATAAAATGAGTAAAGACTGGAAAGCCCATGTATTCAAAAAAGCAATATAGAGCCTTGGAGGCTATGTGCCGTGCGCAGGCTGCGCTTGCCCGAGACGAAATGGAGCACGCGCTAATGAAATACTGGCTGGCAGAAGCAGAGGAATGGAAGCAACTGGGACAGTCTGATCCATTCAAGGAAAGAATTGCGAATCGCTCAGGTGACCTGACAAAAGCCAGCTGCGTACAAGCCGAATGACAGCGAATGGAAGACGATTGCTCGCGCATTGAGGCTCTGCGATATGAGGCTCTGCGATAGGTGAGCGGCGTGATGTGTGAGTGGAGCCTGGCCTCTTAACTCCGAATTTAATGGGCATCGGCGGACTGCGCGCTCATATCAGAGCCATGCCGATATGCGGCATTCCTCCCTAGACTTCGGCCTCAGCTTTCCCCGAGCTGGGGCCGTATTTTGGCATCCAGCGGCTCCATGAGTGGATACCGGCGCGGTGGCGCATGACGACAAACTCAGGCGTTCTTCCAAAGCACATTTTGATGGGTATCGACGGCGCGATAATCCACATCAGTGAAAATCCACATCAGTATTGTGTCGAGGGACAGAACACGTGACGCTGGAGCAGCTAAGGGTCTTCATCGCCGTTGCAGAACGCCAGCACGTCACGCGCGCGGCGGCCGTACTGAATTTAGCGCAATCCGCCGTCAGCGCTGCGATTGCGGCGTTGGAAGCGCAACACGGTACCAAATTGTTCCATCGTGTCGGCCGCGGCGTCGAGCTGACCGAGGCCGGAGCGCTGTTCCTGGTCGAAGCCCGTGCCGTCCTGGCCCGCGTCGAAGCGGCGGGACTGGTCCTGTCGGAACTGGGCACCTTGAAGCGCGGGACACTCTCAGTGCAGGCCAGCCGAACGATTGCCAGTTACTGGCTGCCGCGCCACCTGGTTGCGTTCCGCCACAAATATCCCGGAATCGACATCCGCCTGACAATCGGTAACTCGGCGGAGGTTGCCGCCGCGGTGCATGAGGGCGCTGCAGATCTCGGTTTCATCGAGGGGATTATCGAAGATCCGATGCTGACAAAGGAGCAAGTCGCACGCGACCAGTTGGTGATTGTCGTCGGCACCGAGCACGCCTGGTCCACGATGGACCGACTTGAGCCGGATCAGCTGACGGAAACCGAGTGGGTCCTGCGCGAGCCCGGATCCGGCACTCGATCGACATTCGAAGCGGCGCTGCAACGATTTGGCGTGGCTTCCGGCGCATTGCGGGCCGCGCTGGAACTGCCATCTAACGAAGCGGTGCGTGCGGCTGTCGAGGCAGGGTTGGGCGCAACGGCGATCTCGGCGTCTGTAGCGGCACCCAGCCTGGAAGCGGGGTTGCTGCATCGGGTGCGTTTCGATCTGCCGGAACGCGATTTCCACGTGGTGCGGCACGTGGCGCGCTGCCAAAGCAGGGCGGCGCATGCGCTGTTATCGATGGTCACCGCACCCTTTGCCCGATCCTCACGGGGCACCGTAGTGCTGCCGTAGCTGTTCGAGGGCCATGATCGTGGTCCACACAATGCAAGATGCGCAGAATGCCGCACCGCGGCTTCCTGCGCACTTGACGTCACGGGTTACTGCCGAGTGCCGCGGAAAAGATCCGGCCATCCACATCCGTCAGCTGTATGTACCTCGCACCGGCGATTGTACCGGAAGCGGGCACGGGCAAGGTCACAGTGGCGGCGGCTCCCATTTGGGCCCGGATACCAAACGGACCCGGCTCGAACTTGTTGTAGGCATAGTCGTTGGCGAAGTCCGTCTTCGGCAGTTTGGACAGTTGGGCGGCGTTCCAATCGGCGACCGGTTGCTTTTCGCCATTGAGCAGCTCAGCCGCGACCACATGCGCTGGGGCCTCAGGCGTGCCGGCATCGAGATACACGTGGAAGCGCACTCCGCCGTCGGGCAGAAGTTCCGCCTGGCTCAATGTCAGGTGATGCTTGGTCGGGCTGACCGGTCCGCCGTGAAAAGGCGTCACGACCGAGCCGCGATAGTAGCTGTAGGTGCCGACGTCGAAGATCACGACGAATGCCAGCACAGCGAATGCCAGGTTCCTGAAGCCGAGATCCGTCTGAGGCAGTGGAAGGCTGCCGGACGCCCAGCGGAACCACTGTTTTTCGGCCAGGGCCGGATTGCGACGCAGCAGGACGTTGTCGAGCGAGTAGGCGCCGCTCCCCGCGAGCAGCAGGCTCCCACCCATCGCAAGATTACAGGCCGCCATCGTCCACTCGTCGATGCAGGTGGCGCCCTGCCAGCCGAACATCAGCATCAGCAGCACCGAGAATCCCATCGAGACCAGGGCCGCAAGGCGAGTCAGCAGCCCCGTCATGAGCATCGCTCCGACGAAGAGCTCGGCGGCGCTGAACAGAATGACCCCGGCATAAAGCAGGTAGAAATGCGTCAGCAGGAAGCTGATCAGATGATCGGTGCCCAACAAGGCTCCCGGCATCGCGGTCTGGAACTTGTTCGCCATCCAACTGTGCGCGCTTGGATCCAGTTTGGAGGGTGCGTAGATGAATCGGCGCGAGCCGCCGCCCCAATAAATGAAGCCCTGGATGAAGCGCGTGGAAAGCAACGCGATGGCGGCAATGCGCCAGTTACGTTGCGCTCCGGTCATGGTGGGCGCTTGCTCAGCGATTCGGTCGAGGGGGGTTGCATGCATGTTCACGTTCGTCTCCTATGTTGCGAAGTCATGCGATTCAGTTGGTTGACGCCTTGCCGGTGTAAGGCTTGAACCCGTAGCGCTCGAAGATCGACAGCGCCTGGGGGGAGTGGATGAAGGAAAGCCAAAGCCTGGCGGCCTCCTTGTGTGGCGCGCCCTTCACCTCCGCGCCGGCATAGATCGCCGTTGTGTTCTGGCTGGCCGGAATGTCGACATGGATGATCGGGTTTCCCGCCTGCTCCTGGAACATCGCTTCGGATTGCCAAGTGACACCTGCCTCGGCACGCCCCTGCATCAGAAACAATGGTGTCTGACGATGGTGGATATGGGTGAGGATGGTGCTGCCGTCGGCCACCTTGGTCTTGTAGACCGCGTTGGCGAGCGACTGCCCCCCAGCCTTCTTCAGCGACGCCTCGATCTGGTTCGCAATTCCCTCGAACTCGGGATTGGGCATGGCGAGACGTACATCGGGCTTGCCAAGATCGGCGAGACTGGTCACGTGGCCGGGATTGTCCTTGGGCACCATGATCGTGAGCGTATTGGTGACGTAAGGCACCGCGGGTTCCGTGAGCAGTCCCTGGCCGATGAGCGCGTCCACCTTCTTGAGGCCAGCCAGGTAGGCGTCCGGCTTCGCCGTCCAGGTCATATTACCCGAGGTGATTGTGCCGCCCGCCTCGATCTGCTTGACGAGCAGTCCCGGCGGAATGGTCTCCCAGTAGATCCGCCCCTTGTAGTCGGGATGTTCTTTCTCGAACTCGGCAACAAGCGGCGCCATCGCGAAGAAATAGTTGCCGCCGACATAGAGCACGAGCTTCGGATCGGTGATGTCGCCGTGGAAATCCGCGAGATCGTCGACCTGAGGGACCGTGAATTCAAGGCCGCGGTTCGTTGCATCGTTGTTTTTACCGTGCTGCCAGGGCGGAAATATTTCGCCCTGCGGCGCGGGCTGCGCGGCGAAGGTCGGCGTAGCCAGGATTGGCATCAAAAAGGCGGCGGCCATCAAAGCCGTCCGGAATGATCTCTTGTGCATGGTGATCCTCACTTCGTGTAGTGGAAGCCGGCCTGCTGCAGCTCGGGGATCGTCGCGACGATCCCGGGCGTGAGCACGACGCCGTCGATGAGATGATTGGTAAGCTCGGCTGCGACCGCCTCGTGCGAGAGCCGATCGGGGTTCACGCCCTTTGCCAATAGCTTTCCCGTTACCTCCCAGATCGCGTTGTGGCAGGCCATGAACACGACGCCACGGCTCTGCAGCGCCGGGATCGTGTTGCCGGCGGGCCCGAACACGCTCTTGGGGTTCTCGAAGTCGGAAAACTCCGACGGTGCGGCCTTCCGGACAATGAGGGTATTCGTCTTGAAGTCGCCACCTGCCATCTCGGCGAGCCTGTATTTGTCCCACATGTCCTGGTCGAAAAGCGCCAGGTGAGCGGAGCCATGCGTGGCCGAAACAGACAGGAAGTCGCGATGCCCGAACGAGAATACCTGCGCATTGAGCGAATTGCGCATGAGGTTCATCCAGGGGCTTGCGATGTCCGTGTTATCCCAGACCTGTTTGGGCGTACCGCGATAGGCAATCACTTCTTTCAACGCGGTGTCGTCCCACAGATCCGGGTGATCGAGGATCATCGGCACCGTCTTGAAGTCCCGCCGGCGCGGAGCCTTGCGGAGGCGCTCGATGAGCTCGGGCAGCGCATGCGCGCCCTGGGGAACCACGCTGTCGGCTGCTTCGGCGCGAGCCGGGCCAGCGGCCAGAGCGGCGACGCCGAGAGCTACCGAGCTGAAGCCGAGAAGCGCGTTCCGTCGTCCAGTATCAACAGTCATTCCAGTCTCAGTCATTCTATCCTCCTTTTCGGATACCAAGGAGCTTGCGAACGGCCGCTTGCCTCGCGGCAACTCGCGTCTCTGGTGTGGAGGTAACGACGAGGACTGCTGCCGACCAATGGTATGATTCGATGAAATTGATCTGGAGGCGCGATGAATTCAGATTTTCGAGGACGCCAAAGCGCCAAATGGAGAGAAGGGGCCTCCGACGAAACTTTGCGATCGGACCGATCCGAAATCCAGATTGGACTGCGAGCGACTTGCACTTAACTGCCCAAACAGAAACACCCGTGTGCGGGTCAGCCTTTCCGGCCAGACAAGGACATGCCATGACCTATGTGGTCACCGAAAATTGCATTCGCTGCAAATATATGGACTGCGTCGAGGTCTGCCCGGTTGACTGCTTCTACGCCGGTGAAAACATGCTCGTGATCAACCCCAGTGAATGCATTGATTGCGGCGTTTGCGAACCGGAGTGCCCGGCCAAGGCGATCGTTCCCGATAGCGACGACCGTGCGGCGGCCTGGGCCGACACCAACGCGACCTATGCCGGACAATGGCCGAGAATTACCCGCAAGGACGAACCGCCAACCGATGCCGACGAGTGGAAGGATAAGTCCGGCAAGGACAAGCTGTTTTCCGCTCAACCAGCCACGTAGCAGGAGCGCCCGTCTTTCGCGCTTGTACGCCTAGGTACAAGCAGAAGGGCAGTCTAAGAGACATCAGCTTCTTGCAACTCCGCGTTGGCCGGAGCTGGGCTCGTATCCGGTACCGCGTGCCCGACCGCAGCGCCAACCAGAACGAGAACAGGGCCACCCGTAGACCAGGCAACCGCGCGCTCCACCAATTCGTCGAGCGTTCCGAACAAAGTGCGCTGCCGCCGGGTGCCGCCCCATTCGACCAGGGCCGCCGGCATGCGCGGATCCTGTCCCGCCGCTGCAAGCCCGTCGCGCAGCAGCGGCAACGTGGCTATCCCCATGTAGATTGCGAGCGTGCCGGCAAACTGAACAGCGGCCTTGAAATCGATCTCGAGGCGACCATTGCAGGTATAGCCTGTGACCAGGGTGACGCTGCCCGCGACGCAGCGATGCGTGAGCGGGATGCGAGCCTGGGCGGCGCAGGCGAGAGCCGCGGTGATGCCGGGCACGATCTCGAATGCGACCCCCGCTTCCTCCAGCGCCTCCGCCTCCTCTCCGCCGCGTCCGAAGACAAGGGGATCACCGCCTTTGAGGCGCACGACCCGCTTGCCTTCCCGACAGAGCCGGACCAACAAGGCGCTGATATCGGCCTGCTTCATGCAGTGATTTGCGCGTGCCTTGCCGACATTGATTCGGGCAGCGTCGCGTCTCGCCATGTCCAGCACGTCGTCGGTCACGAGACGGTCGTGAACGATGACGTCAGCC
>Ga0073928_10006287_pt1 | contig 16049 bp, 14 predicted proteins | sample PaiPotPPA55metaG_FD_76969 | JGI IMG/M metagenome (GOLD analysis project Ga0073928, IMG submission 76969) | Iron sulfur acid spring bacterial and archeal communities from Banff, Canada, to study Microbial Dark Matter (Phase II) - Paint Pots PPA... ... | reverse complement strand
TGCGGCCGTCGCGAAGCTCAAGGTCGGCAATGGGCTGGAGAGCGGCGTTTTGCTCGGGCCGCTGATCAACGACGCCGCCGTGCAAAAGGTCGAATCGCATATTCACGATGCGCTCGAGAAAGGCGCTCAGGTTGTGATCGGCGGTAAGCGGCACGCGCTTGGTTTCGGCTTCTTCGAACCGACGGTGTTGTCAGGCGTGACACCTGAGATGAAGATTTCGAAGGAAGAAACGTTCGGTCCGCTCGCGCCGTTGTTCCGGTTTTCATCCGACGAAGAAGTCATACGGATGGCTAACGATACGGAATTCGGTCTCGCCGCGTATTTTTATAGCCGCGATATCGGACGCGTCTGGCGCGTGGCTGAAGCACTGGAATACGGCATGGTCGGGATCAATACCGGGCTTATCTCGAACGAGGTGGCGCCGTTCGGCGGGGTCAAGCAGTCGGGTCTCGGGCGCGAAGGTTCGCGGTATGGAATCGATGACTATCTGGTGATCAAGTATTTGTGCATGACGGTTTGACTCAGACTGCCGGGCGGGTGACAAAGCAAAGCCCTGCATTAACGGTAATGGTCATGCCGTTCACTTAAGTGCTTAACGCTGTTCTTCGCGCGATAAACAACACCTGCAAACCAAACATGGCGACAGAAGTTAACTTCTGTCGCCATGTTTGCCATTGGTCTCGACGATTCTATCGAACGGCTAAAGTCAGTTGATTCAAACCTCCTGCGATGATCTTGATCAGCTCAAACATCTGATGGTATTTTCGCAGGGGCCGGTTGTTGCCTGCAAAAAGCGGAGTCAGTTCGCGTGTTGTAAAACCATTCTTAAATTAAGACGGGAGCAAATACGAAGGAGACCGTCGCATAGTTGCCACGGCGCCGATTCAAGCCGATCGTCACACGTCTCGTCAGAGGTACGTCCAGTTTGGAAGAGCACGGTCAATGACACTTAAATGAATAATCATTGTGGAGTGCCAAAAAAAATAAACGCGGGCTTACGAGTAGGGCCAAAGTGGAAACCCTAAAATTCCAGGCAGCTTTAGCCCTTCCAACTAAACCCTGTGAGCGCGCCATGAAGAAAATCCTCCATGTATCTTTGGCTTCCCTCGGCTTTGCAGCGGTCTCGGCAGCTCACGCACAAAGTTCGGTGACGCTGTACGGCGTCATCGACGCGGGCCTCATGTACACGAACAATGTATCGAAAAGCGGCACGAGCGGCCCGTTGTTCCAGGCTACAAGCGGAAATATCAACGGTAGCCGCTTTGGCTTTCGTGGAGCGGAGGATCTCGGTGGCGGCCTGAAGGCTGTCTTCGTGCTCGAAAACGGCTTCAACGTTCAGTCAGGCAAGCTCGGCCAGGACGGTCGCGAGTTCGGTCGTCAAGCCTATGTCGGCCTGGCGAGCAGTCAATATGGCGCGGTCACGCTGGGTCGCCAGTACGACTCACTGGTTGACTTTGTTGCACCGTTGTCGGGAACGGCGGGTACGTTCGGCGATACCGGTTTTGCACACCCGTTCGACAATGACAACTTGAACCACTCGGTACGCATGAGCAACGCGGTCAAGTATATGAGCAGCAACTATGCGGGCTTCAAGTTCGGCACGTTGTACGCATTCTCCAATTCCACCAACTTTTCGCAGAATCGCGCGTACAGCTTCGGTGCAAGCTACAACTACGGTCCGTTGAATGTCGCTGCGGGCTATTTGCAGACCAACGGCTCGAACAGCACGACGAACACGGGCGGCGCGATCGACACGGCCGAGTCAACGGCCAATGGCACGGGTGGTTTTCTAGTTGGCTCCAATCGAACGCGCGTGTTTGGCGGCGCCGTGAACTATGCATTCGGTCCGGCACTGGTCGGTTTCGTTTATACGCACAGCCAATACGCGGGCACCAACTCCTTCGGCCTGAAGAATGGCACGATGCGTTTCGACAATTTCGAATTGAACGGCAAATACGCTTTGACTTCGGCGCTTAGCCTCGGGATCGCGGATACGTACACAGACGGGCACCTTTCCGGTGCAACGACGTTTGGCGCCGATCCGAAGTTCAATCAGGTGAACGGACAAGTGGTGTATTCGTTCTCGAAGCGCACGGACGTGTACGCGGAAGCGATGTATCAGCACGCGATTGGAAACAACTTCGTCGCTTTCATCAATACGTCCGGTGGCGCCTCGTCGACCGCGAATCAAGTCGTTGGCACTGTTGGGATCCGCACCCGCTTCTAAGAAGTCCCGCGAACCCCATATCTAATCGGACGTTAGGGAAGCGTCGTCGACGCCAATGACATGGCACCAAGCACATGCTCACGCGTCTGCGTTTCGAGGCGACAGGGTCTTCGGTGACGACGTGGGCTCGCGAGAGGGCTCGAGCGCTTCACTTCAGGGCTGGGTGTACGTCGGGGTCCACTCTCGCGCATCGCCGGGCCCCCTTCCCACTCCCCGCACTATTCATATCATTTTTGATCATTTGCATTTCACATGCTAGGTGCGCAAGAATGCGTTTTATGCATTCATCGATCTGATCGATCAGGTTCGCGTACCTCATGGAAATCCGCCAACTGGAAGCGTTTGCCGCTGTCATGTCCGCCGGGAGCGTCACCGCCGCCGGGCGTTTGCTCGGGCGCTCGCAACCCGCGGTATCGCGCTCGATCCAGGAACTGGAAGCCGAAATCGGTTATCCGCTGTTCCAGCGTTTCGGGCCACGCGTCGCGCCCACCCGCGAGGCGTCCGAGCTTTACCAGGATGTCGAACGCACGCTCGCCAGCCTGCGCCAGGTCAAATCCCGCGCCGAACAAATCGCGCGGCAGGCGCCGCCACCGCTCACCATCGCTGCAACCTCGGCGCTTGCCGCCGGCCTCGTGCCCCGCGCGCTGGCCTTGCTCGATCAGGACCATCCGCTCGAATCCGTCCATTTGCGCAGTGCCGCCCCCGAACAAGTAGTCGATGCCGTGCTGAACGGTATCGTCGATATGGGCGTGTCGAGCCTGCCGCTCGAACATCGCGGCGTGCTTGTGCACTGGATCGGCGAAGCGGCGTGTGTCGCCGCCGTACGCGCCGACGACCCGCTGGCGCAAGCGCCGCGCATCGCGTTGAGCGACTTCGCAAACCGTCGTCTTGTCACGATGCAAAACCCCTACCGGCTGCGGCCCCGGCTCGATTCGGCGTTCACGCAAGCGGGCGTGCGCACGGCCGGCGTGATCGAGACCAACTCGTCACTGAACGCGCTCGGCGCAGTGCGCGAAGGACTCGGGCTCGCCGTGCTGGAACCGGTGACGGCGTTTGGACTGCCCGTCGAGGGCGTCGTGATCCGTCCGCTCGATATCCGCATCGCGTTCCTGTTCGGCGTCATCACGCCCGAGTTTCGTCCGCCTAGCGCCGCGACCCTCGCCGCGGCACAAGCGCTGGCGCTTGCAGCCGCGCAGATCCTTCCCGACTTCGTCCTGCACGACGCAAGTCAGCACGGCGCGATCCTTCAGGCGCTCTACGGCCTATCCGACGACCTCCTCAATCCGACCGAAGAGCACGCCACGTGAGCCTCGACAACACCATTTCATCGAATCAACCGACAGGCCTCGCGGCGCTCGAAGCGCGGCTTAACGAAGACCTGTCCCTGCTCGAATTGCCCGCGCGCGAATGGGTGATCGGCAAGACGCATGAGGCTCAGGAAGTGCTGGACGTTGCGGTGATCGGCGGCGGCATGGCGGGGTTGGCGGCATCGGCGGCGCTGAAAATGCTGGGCGTGCGCGCACGCATCTTTGACCGCTCGCCACAGGGGTTGGAAGGCCCCTGGGCCACGACCGCCCGCATGGAGACGTTGCGATCGCCCAAGCAACTGACGGGTCCCGCATTGGGATTGCCCGCGCTGACATTTCGCGCCTGGTTCGAGGCTCAGTTCGGCGCGGACGCATGGCAAGCGCTCGACAAGATCGACCGCCTGCAATGGATGGACTATCTGATCTGGTATCGCCGCGTGCTCGCGCTCGATGTTCGCAACGGCCATACGATAGAAGCCGTCACGCCGCGTGCCGATGGTCTTGTGGTGCTGAGCGTGCGGACACGTGAGCGGCGCTTCGATGTCTACGCACGACGCGTCGTGCTCGCTACGGGTCGCGACGGATTGGGCGGACCTGCGTTGCCGGGGTTTATCGAAGAATTGCCGCGTTCGCGCTGGGCGCACTCGTCGGACACCACCGACTATTCCTCGCTCGCCGGCAAGCGCGTGGCAGTGGTAGGCGGTGGTTCATCGGCAATGGACAGCGCGGCTACAGCGCTCGAAGCGGGCGCAGCGAGTGTCGATTTGTTGATCAGACGTGCGGATTTGCCACGAGTGAACAAGGGCAAAGGGGCCGGCAATCCGGGCCTGACGCATGGTCATCATGCTCTACCCGACGAATGGAAATGGAAGATCCGCCATTACATCAATACTGTGCAGGTGCCGCCGCCGCGTGGCAGTACGTTGCGGGTATCGCGTCATCCGAATACGCGTTTCAACCTGGGATGCCCGGTGTTATCCGTGGAAAGCACGGCGAACGGTCTCTCGATCCACACACCTAAAGGTATCTTCACCGCCGACTTCCTCGTGGTCTCCACAGGCTTCAAAGTCGACTGGACCGCGCGCCCGGAATTCGCTGCGTTTGCGCCGGCTATCCGCACCTGGGCCGATCGCTACACACCGCCGCGCGGCGATGAAGACGCCGAGCTATCCGACTCGCCCGACGTTGGTCCCGCGTTTGAATTCCTCGAGAAATCGCCCGGCGATTGCCCCGGCTTGTCGAACATCCACTGCTTCTGCTATCCCGCAACGCTCTCGCACGGAGCGGTCTCCGGCGACATCCCCGCGATCAGCACCGGTGCAAAGCGACTCGCCCAGGGCATAGCGAGCTTGCTGTATCGAGAGGACATGGAGGAGCATTACGCGGCGCTGGAAGCGTATGCCGAACCCGAGCTCAACGGCGACGAATGGCAGCCCGCCGAAGCACCGCCCCAGTACGCGGAGGACCGATGAGCGGCTGGCTCATTCGCCGCATCGCGCAGGCGGCGTTCGTCGTGTTGCTGATGACACTGATCGTGTTCATCGGTTTGCATGCGATCGGGAATCCCATCGATATCCTTATCGGGCAGGACGTCGATCAGGTCGACCGGGCGCGCATCATCGCGCAACTGGGCCTCGACCAGCCGCTCTGGAAACAGTACCTCGCGTTCCTCGCGGGCGCGATGCATGGCGATCTCGGCAACAGCTTCGTCTATAACGAACCCGCGATCCGCCTGATCCTGCAGCGCCTTCCCGCGACCTTCGAACTCGCCGTTTCAGCGCTGCTGCTGGCACTTGTGATCGGCATCCCTCTGGGGTTATTCGCGGGCCTGCATCCGCGTAATCCGCTGTCGAAGATGCTGATGACGGGCAGTATTGTCGGCTTCTCGCTGCCGACGTTCTGGGTCGGCCTGATGCTGATCATGCTGTTCAGCGTGAAGCTCGGCTGGCTGCCCGCTAGCGGACGTGGCGCGACCGCGACCCTGTTCGGCGTCCAGTGGTCGTGGCTCACCCTCGACGGCCTGCGACACCTGATCCTGCCTGCGCTCAACCTGTCGCTCTTCAAGGTATCGCTTGTGCTGCGCCTGACCAGCGCCGGCGTGCGTGAAGTCATGCCGATGGAACATGTGCGCTTCGCCCGCGCCAAAGGTCTGTCGCCCACGCGTGTCGTGCTCGTCCACATCTTGCGCAATACGCTGATTCCGCTCGTCACGGTGATCGGCCTGGAGTTCGGCTCCACCATCGCATTCGCGGTCGTGACCGAGACCGTGTTCTCTTGGCCCGGTGCAGGCAAACTCATTCTCGACAGCGTCAACGCGCTCGATCGTCCGGTGATCCTGTCGTACCTGATCGTGGTCGTGTGCATGTTCGTCTCGCTGAACCTGTTCGTCGATATTCTCTACAAGTTCCTCGATCCGCGCGTGCGGCTGGAGGGCGCGCGATGAGCACGACTCCTCTCGTTCCCGAAACGCCCGTGCCTGCCGCACCGAAACGCCGTCAATCACCATGGCGTCAACTGGTCGCGGATTTCGGCCGCTCGCCCGCGGCGCTTGCTGCGTTGATCGTCGCGATACTGCTCGTGCTCGCGGCCATCTTCGCGCCCTATATCACGCCCCAAAACCCCTACGACCTGCTGCAACTCGACGTCCTCGACGCCCGCCTCCCACCCGGTTCGATGAACGGCACCGGCACGCATGCATACTGGCTCGGCACCGACGGCCAGGGCCGCGATCTTTATTCGGCGATGCTCTATGGCCTGCGCCTCAGCTTATCCGTGGGCCTCGGCTCGGCGGTGATCGCGGGCGTAGTCGGCATCGTGTTCGGCCTGATCGCGGCCTACGCGGGCGGCAAGGTTGATAGCCTTATCATGCGGCTCGTGGACTTGCTGCTCGCCTTCCCGTCCATCCTCGTCGCCATGATGCTGCTCGCTTTCCTCGGCAAAAGTGTGACAAACGTCGTGCTCACGCTGGTACTCATCGAATGGGCGTATTACGCGCGGACCGCTCGCGCGCAGGCGCTGGTCGAAGCGCGACGAGAATACGTTGAAGCAGCGCGCAGTCTCGCGATTCCGAACTGGCGCATCGTACTCGTCCATATCTTGCCGAACTGCCTGCCGCCGCTGATCGTTGTGGGCACGCTGCAGGTCGCGCGCGCGATCACGCTCGAAGCAACGCTGTCGTTTCTCGGACTCGGCGTGCCGATCACCGAACCGTCGCTCGGGCTGCTGATCGCCAACGGTTACCAGACCATGCTTTCGGGCGAATACTGGACCAGCGTTTATCCCGGTCTTGCGCTGCTGGCCATGCTGGTATCGATCAATATGGTCGGCGACCGTCTGCGCGAATTGCTCAATCCGAGGTTCGTGAAATGAGCGACGCTGCTTTCCATACCGCTGACAACACGCTGGAAGTCCGCCACTTGCGAACGCGCTTCTTCACGCGCGAAGGTGAGTTGCCTGCTGTGGAAGATGTCTCCCTGACGCTTGCCCGAGGCCGCGTGCTGGGTCTTGTCGGTGAATCGGGATCGGGTAAATCGGTGACCGGGTTCTCGATCATGGGACTCATCGATGCACCCGGCCGCGTAGTCGGTGGCGAGATATTGTTCAAGGGCAAGAACCTCGTCGGCTTGCCCGAAGCCGAGATGCGCCACCTGCGCGGCAGCCGTATTGCGATGGTGTTCCAGGACCCGATGTCCACGCTCAATCCCGTCCAGCGCGTGGATGCGCAGATGATTGAAGCAGTGCGAGCACATCGCGACGTGAGCCGGAGTGCAGCGCGCGAGCAGGCAAGTGAAGCACTGGCAGCGATGGGCATCGCCAGTCCCGATGAACGCCTGCGTGCGTATCCGCATCAGTTGTCGGGTGGCATGCGCCAGCGTGTGGCAATTGCTATAGCGATGCTGCACAAACCCGATCTGATCATCGCCGATGAACCGACCACCGCGCTCGATGTCACCATCCAGGCGCAGATTTTGTCGGAAGTGCAGGCGCTTGTGCGGACACAGGGCACCTCGCTGATCTGGATCACGCACGACCTGTCGGTAGTGGCCGGTCTCGCCGATGACATCGCCGTGATGTATGCGGGCAGGATCGTCGAGCAAGGCACGGTAGACGCGGTGTTGGACCATCCGCAGCATCCCTACACGGCTGGTTTGATCGACAGCTTGCCGAGCCTCAATACGCGGGGCAAACGGCTGACTCAGATTGCAGGCATAACGCCCGATCTCCGCTCGTTGCCACCGGGTTGCGCGTTCGCCGCGCGCTGCACGCGGGCCACGGCGGTCTGCTCCACTCCCCCGGCACTCGGACCCTCGCCCGCAGCGAAGGCCTCTGAACATGGCACGCATCTCGTGCGCTGTTTTCATCCCGGCCGGCAAACCGATGTGTGCACGGAGACAACCGCATGAGTCACGTCGAATGAGTCACGTCGAATGAACCACGTCGATACGCGCGCGCTCATCGAACTCCGCAGCGTCAGTCAGCGTTTCGGCGAACGCAACGAGAACGCCGCTGCACGCTGGCTGCGCGAGCGCAAGCTGCTCGCCGCGCAAGCGGTCACGCGGGCGGTCGACCATGTCGATCTCGCGATCATGCCGGGAGAGGTGGTTGGGCTCGTCGGCGAATCGGGCTGTGGAAAATCCACACTTGGCCGCATTGTTTCAGGCCTTATCGCGCCGACTGAAGGCAACGTGCTGGTGGATGGCCAGGACCGCGCCACCATGTCCCCCGCAGCGCTGCGGGCCGTCCGGCTGGCGATCCAGATGATCTTTCAGGATCCTTATTCGAGCCTGAATCCGAGAAGGCGGATTCGCGATATCGTCGGCGAAGCGCCGCTCGTGCATGGCATGGTCGAACACGCCGATCTCGACGCTTATGTGGCCGCGCAGTTAAAGCGTGCCGGTCTTGATCCATCGCTTGCGGACCGTTATCCGCACGAGTTCAGCGGCGGTCAGCGGCAGCGCATCGGCATTGCAAGAGCGCTCGCCGTCAATCCGTCCATGCTCGTTTGCGATGAAGCCGTGGCTGCACTGGATGTATCGATACAAGCGCAGATCCTGAATCTCTTCATGGACCTGCGCGAACAACTCAACCTCACGTACCTGTTCATCAGCCACGATCTGGGCGTGGTTGAACAGTTGTCGGATCGCGTGGTGATTATGTACCTCGGGCGCGTGGTGGAAAGCGCGCCCGTTGAAGAAATATTCCGACATCCGAATCATCCGTACACGCAGACGCTGCTGGCGGAAATTCCTCGTATCGATGCACGCAGGAAGCACTTCACCGCCATCCGCGGCGAGATGCCGAGTCCGCTCGCGCCGCCTTCGGGTTGCCATTTTCATCCACGCTGCCCGCACGCCATGCCGTGTTGCAAGACGGAGGTGCCGAGCTTGCGTGGCATCGCCATCGAGCATGTCAGCGCCTGTCATCTGAACGACGTCCACTAAGTTTCAATTCAAAATACACTCAATAAAAAGGAATTGCATCGTGAAACGCCTGATCCTATCCACGCTGACGACCACCCTCGTAAGCGCGGCGTTGTTCAGTTCGGGCGCGTCGGCACAGACGCTCAACATGGCGTTCGCCGATCCGCTCTCGTCGCTCGATCCACAACTGAACAACTACGCGGGCGACCGCTCCGTCGATCTGCACTTCTGGGATCTGCTGGTCGAGAATCACGACAACACGCTCGCGCCCGGCCTCGCGACAAGCTGGAAGGCAGCCGGCAACGACACGTGGGAATTCAAGCTGCGTCACGACGTCAAGTGGCAGGACGGCACGCCGTTCACCGCCGACGACGTGATCTATTCGTATCAACGTGCCCGCAATGTGCCGGGGACGATCGCCACCTTCGCGGGTTATCTGCGCACGATCGCGTCCGTGACCGCGCCCGATCCGTACACGCTGATCATCAGGACGAGCACCCCGACGCCGGACCTGCCGCTCAATTTGACGTCGGTGCATATCGTGAGCAAACACGTGGGCGAAAAGTCGTCGACCGAAGATTACAACGCAGGCCGCGCGATGGTCGGCTCGGGACCGTACAAGTTCGTCTCGTACACGCCGGGCGACCGCGTGGTCATGACGCGTAACGACGCGTACTGGGGCGCCAAGCCGATCTGGGACAAGGTCAATTACCGCTACGTCAGCAACGCGGCGGCACGCACGGCGGCGTTGCTATCAGGCGATGTCGATGTGATCGACAAGGTTTCCGTCTCAGACTTGCCGCGTCTCAAGCAGTCGCCGCAGGTATCGGTATTCGCGTATCCGGGCCTGCGTGTGCTGCTGCTTCAGCCCACTTTCCGTGAAGGCCCGAACCCCTATATCACGGACAACGCCGGCAAGCCCTTGCCCAAGAATCCGCTGCTCGACGTGCGCGTGCGCCGTGCGTTGTCGCTGGCGATCAATCGCCCCGCTATTACCGACCGCATCCTGCAAGGCGCGGCAACGGTCGCCAACCAGTGGATGCCGGCGAAGACCTTTGGTTATAACCCGGACGTCAAGGACATCCCCAACGATCCGGCCCAGGCGAAAAAACTGCTGGCCGAAGCCGGGTTTCCGGACGGCTTCCAGTTGACGCTCAGCGTGCCGAACGACCGTTATCCGCAAGCGCCCGAAACGGCGCAGGCCGTTGCGCAATTCTGGACGCGTATCGGCGTGAAGACGAAGGTCGAGGTGATGCCGTGGGCGAGTTACGCGAGCCGCGCGAACAAGAACGAGTTTGCGGTAAGCATGATTGCGTGGGGTAACGGCACGGGCGAAGCAAGCTATGCGCTCGTCAACGTGCTCGGTACCGTCGATACGAAGAAGGGCATTGGCGCGTCGAACTGGGGACGCTATAGCAACGCGGCCGTCGATCACGCGCTTGACGCGGCCACCGCCGAATTCGATACTGCGAAGCGCGAAGCTATCCTGCAGCAGTCGGTGAAGGTGGTGAGCGACGACGTCGGCGTGATTCCGCTCTTTCACTACCAGAACATCTGGGCTGCGAAGAAAGGTCTGAAAGTGACACCGGCGGTCAGCGACCGGACGACCGCGATGATGGTTACGCGCTGAGGCCAGCATGATCGACATCACGGCTACACCGGGCGATGATCTGATCGACGCGGCGCGCCGCATCACGGTGAGCGGCGCGCAAGCGGGTGCGTTGTTGACCCTTCGCACGCAGACCGTGCGCGGCGCGGGTACAGTCTGGACCAGTCGCGCGGTTTTCCGGGTCGATGACAATGGCATCATCGATCTGTCTCGCGATGCGCCGGTCGAAGGCGACTATGGCGGTGTATCGCCGATGGGGCTTATCTGGTCCCAAGTGCCTGTGGAAGCGGGAAAACGCGAGGTGTTCCCCGCGGATGTCTCTAAAGCGTTGACGACCTGCATCGAGGTGATCGATGAAGACGGACAGGTGCTGACTGCCACGCTGCTGATACAACGGCTGATGGCGCCCGGCGTGCAGCGGCGCGACATGCGCGTTGAGGGTTGTGTCGGTACGTTGTTCCTGCCCGCGACCCCGGGACCGCATCCCGTCGTGCTAGTGCTGAACGGATCAGGCGGAGGCATCAACGAACCGCGCGGGGCGCTATATGCATCGCGCGGATATGCCGCGCTCGCGCTCGGTTACTTCAAGACACCGGGGCTGTCCGACTACATCTCCAACACGCCGCTCGAATACTTCCGCCGGGCACTCGACTGGATCGCGCGCGAGTTGCAACCGGCGTCTGGTTTTATCGCGGTAAGCGGGCAATCGCGCGGCGGCGAACTCGCGCTGCTGCTCGGCGCAACGTATCCGGATCGCATCAAGGCGGTGATCGGTTATGTGCCGGGCGCGGTCATTCACAGCGCGCAGAACGCCGCCGATCCAGCAACGGGTCGTGAAGGCCCGACCTGGCTGCTCGATGGCAAACCGCTCCCACATCTATGGGAAAACAATCGCACGGCAAGCTGGCAACCCTTCGACGATGGCCCGCCGCCGCATCGTCACGAACGCGCGATCCGAACGGCGTTACTCGATAAGGAAGCAGTGGAGCGGGCGCGGATTCATGTCGAAAATATCGACGGCCCGGTGCTGCTGCTCGCAGCTACCGACGACGGTTCGTGGCCCTCCTCCGACTATTCGCGCATGGTCGTTGAACGGCTCGAACGGGAGCAGCATGCTTACCCCGTGCGCCATCTCGACTTCGATAACGCCGGCCACGCGATCGTTTTTCCTTACGTGCCGACTACGCAACTCGTGTACGCACACCCCGTGTCGGGACGCATCAGCACGGGCGGTGGCGAACCCGCAGCGAACGCGCGCGCCGACGAATCATCGTGGCGCGAAGTGCTGGCTTTCCTCGATGCTGCCGTCCATTCCCGCACATCAAAAACCGCTGGCGACTCCCTCAGGCAGGAGCAACCATGACAGACACCTACGATCTCAGCACCGATATTGTCGACCGGATTGCGGGACTTTCGCCCGGCTCGCCGACACACGCAACAAGGCACAAACGCGACAAGGTCGCCGCTGCAACACAGCGCAGTTACGAAGCATTATTCGACTCTGCACTGCTGGACTTGTCGCTGACCGAGCGGTTGCTGGTCGCGTTGTACGCATGCACGCTATCGAATGCGCCTGCATTGGCGGAGCATTATGCGGAACGGCTTGCTTCGAGCAATGCGGACCGTGCCGTGATCGACCAGATAGTGGAGGGTCCGTTGAACGAGAGCGACATTCAAGAGCCACGCTTGCGCGCGATGCTGAGTTTTACGCGCACGCTGATCGAATCCCCGATCGATGGCGATAAAACCGCGCTCGAACGCCTTCCCGCTGCGGGCATATCGACACCAGCCGTGGTCGCCCTCGCGCAATTGATTGCGTTTCTTTCCTATCAGATTCGCCTGACGGCCGGCTTGCGCGCGCTGCAGGTCTTGAATGCAACGGAGCTCGCATGAGCCGGGTAATCGAAGCGCATGGCTTTACGAATCGCGTGCTGGGATGGCACGCGTGGCTGGACGTGGTGCAACTCGCCGATGCCTCCTGCGAGCAGATTGCCGTGCTCGAAGAGAGCCATCCGAAAGCGAAGGAATCCGACTACTACCTGTTCCTCGTGCATCAGCCGGAAATCCTGCGGCAACGCTCGGCAGCCTTCAACGCGATCATGTATGCACCGGGCGGCTTGCCCCGCGCGGAACGGGAATTGGCGTCGACGGTCGTTTCGCGAATCAACGGCTGCGTGTATTGCGCATCCGTGCATGCGCAGCGTTTCGAGCAGTTGGCGAAACGTGATGATGTGATCGAGCAGGTTTTCAACAATCCGGCGACCGCTGGCGCCTCGCCACGCGAGAAAGCAATCGTGCAGGCGTCGATCGACCTGACACTCGCACCGGGTCAGGTTGAACCGGCGCAATTGCGTGCTCTGCGCGAAGTGGGATTGAGCGACGACGAGATCCTCGATCTGATTCACTCCGTCGCCATTTTCGCCTGGGCCAACCGCCTGATGCTCAATCTCGGTGAACCGGTGGGGTAAGCAAGCGTTCGGGGAGCTTGATCTACCCCGACGACTGCCCGTCCGTTACCGCAAAACGGCCCCCCGCTCTCGGCGCTACCTGCCGTACTTCTCCGCAAACTCGGCCGCATCGAGCGAGCGGAAGTCGGCTAACGCCGCGTCGATCTGCTCGGAGTTCCAGTCCCACCACGCTATCTGCAGCAAGCGTTCCGCGATGTGCGGCTCGACGCGAAAGCGCAGCACGCGCGCCGGCACGCCAACGACAATCGCAAAAGGCGGCACGTCTTTGGTCACGACCGCTCCCGAACCGACGGCTGCACCGGTGCCGATCGTCACGCCAGGCATGACGATCGCATTGTGGCCGATCCATACATCGTGACCTATCTCAACCCGATCCTGTGCTCGCCATTGAAATATCGCGTCGTCGTCGTCGAGCGAGAGCCCGTACGAGCGTGAGCGATAGGTAAAGTGGTGATGGGTCGCGCGCCACGAAGGATGATTCGGCGGGTTGATGCGAACGCCGGTGGCGAGGTTCGCGAACTTGCCGATCAGTGCGTGGGCAATCTGGTTGTCACCCATCGCGTAGCCGTAGTCGCCAATCACCGAATGGGCAACATGGCTGCGTGGGCCGAGGTAGGTGTAGCGGCCAAAGTCGCTGGCGCGAACCACGGCTGTTGGATGAATCTCCGGTTCTATCGACAAGGTGCGGCCGAGCGTCCAGGGGTCGACCCCGGCGCCATGATTAATCAGCATGAGATTCTCGTAGTTCGATGATGAGCGGTGGGCGCCGGCTATGCCAATGGTTGGCCTGCGCTCACATGAAAAGCCTGCGCAGATAAGCTGAGACGCGCTCCGCACCTGTGACCAGTACGAAGGTAGCGATCAACAGGAACGACACGGTCTGATACTGGAACAGGTTCATTGCAGTCAACAGCTGAAAGCCGATCCCGCCGGCGCCGACGAAGCCGAGTACGAGCGACGAGCGCAGGTTCTCGTCGAAGCGAAAGAGGCCGATGCCGAGCAGCGACGGCAACACGCCCGGCACCACCGCGTGGGTCAGCACCTGCACGCGGCCGGCGCCGGTCAGCGTCAGCGCTTCGACAGGACCCATGTCCATGTCTTCGATCACTTCCGCGAACAGTCGCCCAAGCATGCCGACCGAATGGACCGCCAGCGCGAGTGCGCCCGGAAACGGCCCCAGCCCCACCGCGGTGACGAACAGCAGCGCCCACACCAGATCCGGCACCGCCCGGGTGACGCCAATCAGCGCTCGCGCGCCGTAGTAAAGGGGCAGCGCCGGCGTGACGTTCGCAGCCGCGAGGATTGACAGCGGGAACGCGAGCAGCACCCCGAACACGGTACCGAAAATCGCGAGGTCGATCGTCTCGAGCACCGGCCACAGATTCGGGACGAACTGATCGAACGCAGGCGGCATGGCGCGCGAAATGATGTCGGCCATACCGTGCGCGCCGGTAAGCAGGTCCTCCGGACGCGCTTGAACGACGATCCACGCCTGTACAAACAGCGCGAGGAAGACGACGGCGGCACACACCGACCAGAAAGTGCGCGCGCCCGACGCGCCTGGCGGTGTATGCAGTTCAATAGCCTTGCTCATGACGCCTCGGCGATATAAAGACTCGCGATTTGCTGACTGGAAACTTCCGACGCCGGCCGGTCGAATTCCAGCAGACCGCTGCGTAGTCCGACGAGTCGGTCGGCATAGCGCGCCGCCAGTTCGGGCTGGTGCAGCACGCATACCACGGCGAGGCCGTCCTCGGTGGCGAGGCGGCGCAACAACCGCATGACCTCGTCAGCCGCCTCGGGATCCAGACTGGCAACCGGCTCGTCGGCAAGCAGCACGTCGGGACGTTGCGCCAGCGCACGGGCAACCGCGACGCGCTGCGCTTGTCCGCCGGAGAGCGTGCCGGCACGCTGGCGAGCAAGGTGCAGCAAGCCGACTTCGTCCAGATAGCCCAGCGCTGGTTCGATTTCCTTGCGTGGCAGTCGCCCCAGCGCGGTCGCCAGCGTCCGGTGCCGCCCCAACGCGCCGCAGCAAACGTTGGCAAGTACGCTGCGCCGCTTGACGAGATTGGCATGCTGCGAAATAAGTGCGAGCGGCAGACGCGCCCGCCGCAGGGCTTCGCCGGAAAGCGCGGCGAGATCTCGTCCTGCAACTTTGACTGAACCGCCGGTCGGCCGATTCAGTCCGACCACGCACTTCATGAAGGTCGACTTGCCGCTGCCGTTACTGCCAAGCACCACCACCATCTCGCCGGCACTGACCGACAGATTCAGGTTGCTCAGCGCGGTATGGCCGTTCTCGTAACACATGGTCAGATCGCGGACAGCTAACTTCACACCAGAGGCGCGCACGGCAGGCCGCGCCGCCCCCGGCATGTCCGACCCGGCGGCCGGGAATGCCGCCGCCGGGCTTAGCGGGATATCCCCTGACGCACTGAACGGAGTACTCACAGCTTTGCCAGGTCGATGTGGAGCGTAGAGACCAGATCACGAATCTGGTCATAAGCAGAATCCGTTTGGGGCACGGTCCTCAGCTCCGGATTTTCATTCGACGCCAGGAACTTCTGGTCCGCCTCCGGCAATTGGTGCAGATCGAGCGTGCTCAGTACGCTTGCCAGACGAGCCTTGAAATCAGCGGGCAAGTCGCCGCGCACCGCCAACGGGTCGAGCGGAATCGGTTCCGATTTCCACAACGTTACGTATGCCGAAGGGTCGTACTCGTTGTGCAACTTGGCGCTCGAAATTTCTTCGCTGTTCAGTTCGCCCGCGTCGACCTTGTGATTGCGCAGCGCTTCGAACGACGCAGTGTGACTGCCTGCATAAATCCCCTTCACGCCCTTGTCCGGATCAATGCCGTTCTTGCTCATACCGAACGCCGGGAACAGGTGGCCGGACGTGGAGGCCGGATCGGCGTAGGCGAACGAACGGCCCTTGATGTCGGCCAGCGTCTTGATGCCCGAGCCGGGCCACGTGACGATGGAGGCGTAGTAGGTAGCCGGCTTGCCTTGCTCGCCAGCG
>Ga0073928_10006286_pt1 | contig 16050 bp, 12 predicted proteins | sample PaiPotPPA55metaG_FD_76969 | JGI IMG/M metagenome (GOLD analysis project Ga0073928, IMG submission 76969) | Iron sulfur acid spring bacterial and archeal communities from Banff, Canada, to study Microbial Dark Matter (Phase II) - Paint Pots PPA... ... | reverse complement strand
GCCGCTGCGCCTTCCAGATCGAGCCGCAGCTCGTAGACGTCAGCCAGATCCGCCCGGTCCGCGCCGACCGCGTGCGGGACGCGGAAACCGCCCGTTTCCGTGCGAGCCTTCACGGTGCAACCCGCGCCCTGCCGGCTGTCGATCAGCCCATTCGAGCGCAAGCGCTCCGTCACTTCGCGGATCACCGACTGGCTGACGCCAAAGCGCGCGGCCAGATCCTTGCCCGAAGGAAGCTTGGTGCCGACCGGGTAAACCCCGTCGCGGATATCGCCGGTCATTTGCTGGGCGACCTGCTGGGTCAGGGTTAGCGCTTTTGTCACTGGGGTCCGGGCTTCAGCCGTTGGTTTCAGGTTATCTGGTTTTCATGTTATATGAAAACTTTTGGCGAGTGAATAGGGGAAAATTCTCGCTGTCGCAGGGTTGAGTGACGTCCGTATGCGCCCCATCACAGGAGCGACGTAACCGCCTCAGGTGCTCTCCCTCACAACCACCTGAAACTCCACCCGCCGTTTCTCCAAGAGCCCTTCCAACCCGCTCTTGCGAGCCGCCGCTGCCGCCAACAACATCTCGCCCGCAATCCGCCCGATCGCGTGGGGATCGACCGCCACCGTCGAGATACTCGGATAGCAATACCGCGACACTTCGAAGTCGCCGAACCCGGCCACCGCCATCTGCCCGGGCACCGAAATCCCGCGCCGGTGGCATTCCATCAGCGCGCCGAACGCCGACATATCGCTTACGCACATCACCGCGTCGGTATCCGGCCATGCATCGAGCAACCGCGAGAATGCCTCGCCGCCGTGGCTCATGGTCACCGGCGAACCGCCATGTTCGATCACCCTCGGCTCGCCGAGCCCGAACAATTGCAGACCCTGGCGATACCCCGTCTGCCGGTCCAGGCCGCGACGGTCAAGCCTGGTTGCTCCGCCGATAAACCCAATGCGCCGATACCCGCGCTCATGAAGATGCCGCATCATTTCACAAGCGGCATCGACGTTCGAAAATCCCACCGCCTGCTGGATCGGCGTGCGCGGTACGTCCCATGTTTCGACAACCGGGATCTTCGAACGCTTGAGCATCGCCCGCGTGGCAACGGTGTGAAACGACCCGGTCAACATCACCCCTTCCGGCCGATGCGCGAGCATCACGCGCAGAAGCTGTTCTTCCTGCTTCGGGTCATAGTCGGTGTCGCCAAGCAGGAGTTGCAGGCCATGCGCGGTCACGGCCGCGTTCAGGCTGTGGACGGTGTCCGCGAAATTCGAACTCGACATGGACGGCACCAGCGCCACGATGAACGGCGAGCGCCCGGACGACAGCGTGCCCGCCGATGCATCCGGCACATAACCCAGTTGCTTGATCACCGCGAGCACGCGCTCGCGCATGGCCACGGATACATCGCGGTCGGCCAGCACGCGCGACACGGTCATCTTCGACACACCGGCCTCGCGGGCGACGTCCGCCATCGTCGGCATGAACTCTGACATTGACTGGCCCGATCTCGTTGAATAACGCCCGCCATCATACAGCCCGAGCTGGGGCAGATTACGCCGCGCGAGGGGCGGCAACGGCAACCCTAAGAACCCTCTGTTCCCCAGGTCTCGACCAACTTCTGGCCTACCGATGCAAAGACGTCGATAGCTGGCAGCAGTTCTCGCCCGAGATCCGTCAATTCGTATTCTGCCGAAGGCGGAGAGCTGTTTAGCGAGCGCCTTATTACCAGTCCCCGCGATTCAAGTTCATGAAGACGGGCACTGAGTACGCGTGCAGAAATACGCGGGATGTCGTGACGCAATTCGCCGAAGCGGCGAGCCTGGTTCGCGGAACGGATTGCTGGCGATTTGCTTAACTGCCCTTGCCCACGGCGTCATTGAGCAAGGTCAGGTCGCGCTCGCGCGTCTCGGTGGAAAGGAACGTACCGATAAGCGTCAATACGCACAGCACTGCCATATACACGCCCATCACCCAGAACGCACCGCCCGACAAACCAATCAGATAGACACCGAGCAACGGTGCAATGCCGCCCGATAAAACCGCACCCAGTTCGCGCGCCAGCGCGACGCCCGAATAACGATAGCGGTTGCCGAAGAGTTCGGTGAAGTGTGCGCACTGCGCGCCAAGCATGCTGTTGGCGCCGAACGCCAGACCACCCACCATCGAAACAGTAACCCAGACCGGATTGCCCGTGCTGATCATCCACCATGAAGGCACGGACCAGATCAGCAGGAAGATCGCGCCGCCGCGATAAACCGTGAGGCGACCGATCCGGTCCGACAAGGCGCCGAAGAGCGGCGTGGTGACAATACTCACAATGCTCGCGATCAACGCCCCAGTCGTACCGATCGCGGCGAGTTCGCCCCGCGGCACACCAATCTTCGTCGCGACAAAACCGCCAAGGAACGCAATCACGATCGTGTTGTAGATCGTCGACCCGCCCTGCTCCGCAAAGCGCATCAGCGTCGCGGCAAGCACCGGTCGGCGCGCCGTGGCAATGACGGTTTTCATCGGCGAGCGGATCACTTCGCGCGATGCTTCCAGCTTCGCGAACACCGGGCTTTCACGCAGGCGCAGGCGAATCCAGATTGCGACGCCGATCAGCACGACGCTCCCGAGAAACGGCAAGCGCCATCCCCATGAAAGCATGGCTTCGTCGCCAAGCAGCTTTTGCATGGCGCTGAACGTGAACGTTGCAAGCGCTAGCCCGGCGAACACGCCGACGAACGGCAGCGCGGCAAAAAAGCCGCGCCGCTTGACCGGCGAGACTTCGGCCATCAGCGTGGATGCACCGGCCTGTTCCGCTCCGGCGCCGAAACCTTGCGCCAGCCGCAACAGTACGAGCAGCACCGCCCCCCATGAACCAGCAGGCAGACAGCCGATCAACGTAGTCGACGCCCCCATGATGGCGATGGTCACGAGCAGCACGAACTTGCGTCCCTTCCTGTCGCCGATCGAACCAAAAAACAGGCCGCCGAACGGACGCGCGAGGAAACCCGCGCCATAGGTGGCGAAGCTCGCCATCAAGCCGGCGGTCGCGCCCAGCGATGGAAAAAAGATATGGCCGAACACGAGCGCGGACGCAAGACCGTAGATCGCAAAGTCGTAGTACTCAAGCGCGCTTCCCACGGCGCCTGTGAGCGTTGCCCGTTGCAACTGCCGGGCTGAAACGGGTGGGGAAGCCTCATCGGCATGCTCATTGCCCGATGGTCTTGAATCGCCTGCGAGAGTGGACGGCTGGGAATTCACTTCTGTCTCCTGAATATTGGCTTGTGCCTTTTTATGCAGCTACGTTCCAAAGCCGCGCGCGGTCACTGACCGGTGCGCCGGATAAAAAAATTCGTAGTGTCCGCGCTTGTCTTGCGCGTGTCTCGTGCTTGCGTTGGGTTCGTTATGCCGCCATTACGCGCCGCTCGCGCTTGGCGATGATGAAGTCGGTTCATGCACCGCCTGCGCGGTGGACTGGGCCATGCGCGCGCCGCGGACCTCGAGTGCCTGGGCTTTGTTGATCGATACCGGGAACAGCGACGGACATGCTGCCCGCTGCGCTATCCGCATTGAGAGGTCGATTCAAGATTTGTCTCCGTTCACGCGGCGAACACGTCGGCGGTACCCGCTCTGCGTGTCTCTTTTGTTCTGGACATCCCGGTATGCGTTTGATACTGTTACCGGTAACAACAGAAAACCAGTTTAGCATGAGGAAACAACATGCGCCAAGCCGGATTTACTGGTGCTCGACCGGTATCCAGAAGAGCACATGCGTGAACTCGAACGAGGTCATGACTCGATGTATTCTGGAATGAACCGTCGATCGATCCGGGCTTCGCCGAACTCGACAACATCGTGCTGCAACCGCACAGATCCAGCGTGACGGTAGAAACCCGTACGGCAATGGCCTGCCTCGTTGGACACGATCTACGAGCGCTCTTGAACGGCGAACCGCAGCTTGCCGAATACACGCGCCAAGCCGCCCAGCTGTTTCCTATAAAACGAACCTGAGACATTCACGCTTATGAACCCATCCAACCCCACCCATACAAACGGCGCGGACGAAACCGCAACGCCCCGCCTGCGCAGCCGCCGCTGGTTCGACGATCCCTCCGACCCCGGCATGACCGCGCTCTACCTCGAGCGCTACATGAACTACGGCATCACGCGCGAAGAGTTGCAGTCCGGCAAACCGATCATCGGCATCGCGCAGACGGGTTCGGATCTCGCCCCCTGCAATCGCCATCATCTGGAGCTTGCGAGCCGCGTACGCGACGGCATCCGCGACGCAGGCGGCATTCCGCTCGAGTTCCCCGTGCACCCGATCCAGGAAACCGGCAAGCGCCCCACCGCCGCGCTCGATCGCAACCTCGCTTATCTGGGTCTCGTTGAAATCCTGCATGGTTATCCGATCGATGGCGTGGTCCTCACCACCGGCTGCGACAAGACCACGCCCGCCTGCCTGATGGCCGCCGCCACGGTCAACATTCCGGCCATCGTGCTCTCGGGCGGACCGATGCTCGACGGCTGGTATCACGGCAAGCTTGCCGGCTCAGGCACCGTCATCTGGGACGCGCGCAAACGCCTGTCCGCCGGCGAGATCGACTACACCGGCTTCATGGACATGGTCGCCTCTTCCGCCCCCTCGGTCGGGCATTGCAACACCATGGGCACCGCGCTCTCCATGAACTCGCTTGCCGAAGCACTCGGCATGTCGCTGCCCGGTTGTGCAGCGATCCCCGGGCCGCATCGCGAACGGGGGTGGATGGCGTACGCCACCGGCAAGCGCATTGTGGAGATGGTGGCGCAGAATCTGCGTCCTTCGGACATCATGACCAAGGGCGCATTTGAAAACGCCGTGGTCGCGGCGGCCGCGCTGGGTGCTTCATCGAATTGTCCGATTCACATGATCGCGATTGCGCGTCACATGGGTGTCGATCACACGCTGGAGGACTGGCAGCGTCTTGGTCCCGAGGTCCCGTTGCTGGTGGACTGCCAACCCGCGGGACGTTTCCTTGGCGAAGCGTTTCATCGCGCGGGCGGCGTGCCGGCCGTGATGAAGGAACTGCTGGATGCAGGCAGGCTCAACGGCGCCGTGCGCACGGTGACGGGGCGCACGCTGGCCGAGGATCTGGCCGCTGTGACCACGCCCGATCGCGAGGTGATCCGCGCGTATGAGAACCCGTTGAAGGAGTCGGCCGGATACGTGGTGCTCTCAGGCAACCTCTTCGACAGCGCGGTCATGAAGGTCAGCGTGATCGACGACGCGTTCCGCAAGCGCTTCCTCGCCGACCCGAATCATCCCGATGTATTCGAGGGCAAGGTGGTCGTGTTCGAAGGCCCAGAGGACTATCACGCGCGCATTGAAGACCCGGAGACCGGTGTCGACGAACGTTCGATCCTTGTGATCCGCAATTGCGGTCCGGTAGGCTTTCCGGGCGGCGCGGAAGTGGTCAACATGCAACCGCCGGCGGCGCTGCTCAAGCGCGGTATCGACACCCTGCCAACGCTCGGTGACGGCCGTCAGAGCGGCACGTCGGCGAGCCCGTCCATTCTCAACGTGTCGCCGGAAGCGGCCGTTGGCGGCGGGCTGGCGTTGCTTATATCGGGCGACAAGATCCGTATCGACCTGAAGACCCGCAAGGTCGACCTGATGATCCCCGAGGCCGAACTTGCTCAACGCCGCGCGGCATGGAAGCCGCCCGTGCTGAAGAACATGACGCCATGGGAAGAGATCTACCGGAGCATGGTCGGACAGCACGGCAGCGGCGCGTGCCTCGAACCGGCCACGCTGTACCTGAACATCGTCGAGACGCGCGGCGAATCGCGGCACAACCACTGAGGCGTACGGACGCCCGCCCATCATCCTTCTGGAAACCTTCTGGAGACACCCAACATGCCTCACGCTTACCTTCCCTCCGACCTTGACGACGCGCTGCTGATCGGCCGCGTCTGGCGGCCCGCGCCTATAGACGGACCGTCCGTGATCGTCGTGCGGCGCGGCGAAGTCGTCGACATCACATCAACGGTCGCCACCACCGCAGACCTCTTTGATCGTGCCGATGCGGTGGAGATCGCGCGTCATGCGCCGGGCGAATCGCTTGGGTCTGTCGATGCGCTGATCCGCGCTTCGCTCGATTCATCCACCCGTGCCATGCATTTGCTCGCGCCCTGCGACGTACAGGCGGTCAAGGCATGCGGCGTGACGTTTGCGGTGAGCCTGCTCGAACGCGTGATTGAAGAACACGCAGGCGGCGACGCCAGCAAGGCGCAGGAAACCCGCTCGATGATCAACGAGTTGATCGGTGCGGATCTGTCGAAGATAAAACCCGGCTCTGAAGCAGCGGAAAAGCTGAAGGCCGAGCTCGAACGGCGCGGCGCGTGGTCGCAATACATGGAAGTCGGAATTGGTCCGGATGCCGAAGTATTTTCCAAATCGCAACCCATGTCCTCGGTTGGATTTGGCGCGGATGTCGGTTTATATCCGACGTCGAAGTGGAACAATCCCGAACCGGAAATCGTGCTGGCGGTGAACAGCGCGGGCGCAATCGTGGGTGCGACGCTCGGCAACGACGTGAACCTGCGCGACATTGAAGGCCGCTCCGCGTTGCTGCTCGGCAAGGCTAAGGACAACAACGGTTCATGCGCGATCGGTCCGTTCGTGCGCCTGTTCGACAGTACCTTCACGCTCGACACCGTGCGCGAGGCAAGCGTGTCGCTGCGCATTGAAGGCGCTGACGATGGTTTCGTGCTCGACGGCATCAGCCACATGCGCGAGATCAGCCGCGATCCAGCCGACCTGGTTGCGCAGACGCATGGCGCGCATCATCAGTATCCGGACGGTTTCATGTTGTTCCTCGGCACCATGTTCTCGCCGATCAAGGATCGCGACACGCCCGGCGGCGGCTTCACGCATCATCTGGGCGACGTGGTGACGATCTCTACGCCATCGCTGGGCGCGATCGTGAACACCGTGCGTTTATCGACGGAAATTACACCCTGGACGTTCGGGGTACGGGCGCTTTATGGCAACCTGGCGGCGCGCGGCCTGCTGGAAAGCAAACGCGCTTCCTGAAGCGGAATCAATGCTTTGAATCGACACGGCGCATTCGTCTGACGAAGCTGACCGCCGCTCGACTGCGTCCTTGCCCGGCACCGCTGCAAGGACGCATCCGTCATTCTTACTGATTGACGAGATCTTTGAACGCTTTACCGGCCGTAAACTTGACCGTCTTTGCGGCAGCGATCTGGATGGTGTCGCCGGTCTTGGGATTGCGGCCCGTGCGCGCGGCGCGTGCACCGGTGCTGAAGGTGCCGAAACCGACGAACTGAACGCTTTCGCCGTTGACAACGGCTTGCGTGACAGTAGAGATAAACGCATCAATAGCTTCAGCGGCTGCGGCTTTGCTCGTGCCGGTGGCGGACGCCACGGCGTCAACGAGTTCTTGCTTGTTCATTTCTGTTTTCTCAAAGATGGGTACAACGCACTGCCCATGCGATTGCAAGGCGGAAGCGTCACCTTACCGGACACGCTCGCTAGAGGCAAATCCGTTTTCTTGCAAATTTGTCGCGAGCTGGTTCGGAGCTTGCTGCGGATTTACTCTAGTTGACGTCTGCGATTTCGCTCTTCGGGCCGTCATGCTGCGTGATAAATCAAAGCATCATGGAATGCAAATGCGAATTCAATAGTTTGCAATGCATTGAAGCTATGTAAGCATTCTTGTTGCCTTCATCGCTGAAATGCGGCCAAAACTGCCTTATATAGGCGGTTTTCGTAGTCTTCATTCGCTCCCCCTTCTTCCGTCCCGTCCTTTGCACGCCACTCCCATGAGCAAAAAAAAGATCCTCCTGAACGCGTTCAATATGAACTGTGTCGGCCATATCAATCATGGTTTGTGGACACATCCGCGAGACCAGTCGAAAGATTATCGAAAGCTTTCATACTGGACGGATCTTGCAAAATTGCTTGAGCGCGGACTATTTGACGGGCTTTTTATCGCAGATATCGTGGGGGTGTATGACGTTTATCAGGAATCGGTCGACCTGACGCTCAAGGAATCCGTGCAGTTGCCGGTCAACGACCCCCTGATGCTGGTGTCCGCCATGGCGGCCGTTACTCAACATCTTGGTTTCGGCGTCACGGTGAACCTGACTTACGAAGCGCCCTATCTTCTGGCCCGACGTTTCTCCACGCTCGATCATCTGACCGAGGGGCGGATCGGCTGGAACATCGTGACCGGTTATCTCGACAGCGCCGCGCGTGCGATGGGCCTCACCGAGCAGATTGCCCACGACGAACGCTACGACCGCGCCGACGAATATCTCGACGTCACGTACAAGCTATGGGAGGGCAGTTGGGAAGACGACGCCGTCTTGCGCGACCGCAACACACGCGTGTTCGCCGATCCGCGGAAAGTCCACAAGGTCAACCATCACGGCCGCTACTACGACGTAGAGGGTTATCACTTGTCCGAGCCCTCGCCGCAACGCACGCCCGTGTTGTTCCAGGCGGGTTCGTCGGGTCGGGGGCAGGCGTTTGCGATCCGTCATGCCGAGTGCGTATTCGTGTCGAGCCAGAGCAAGGAAGGTACGCGCAAACTCGTCGATGCATTGCGCAAGCAAGCGGCTGAGGCAGGCCGTGACCCGGCCGGCCTCAAGGTCTTCATGGGCATCACCGTCGTAGTGGGACGCACCACGGCTGAAGCCGAGGAGAAGTTCGCCGAGTACGCGAGCCATGCGAGCGCCGAAGCGGGACTGGCGCACTTTGCGGCGGGCAGTGGCATTGATTATTCGAAGTTCGATCTGGACGACGAACTCGAACCGCCGGGCGGTCACAAGAGCCGCGGCATAGAGTCGTCGGTGCAGCGCGTGACGGACGGGAAATCCGGCTGGACCGTGCGGCGCCTGCTCGATCAATTGAAACTCGGCGGGCGGTTCACGACTATCGTCGGTGATCCAGTGCAGGTGGCTGACGCGCTGGAATCGTGGATGGATGAAACCGGCGTCGACGGCTTCAATCTGACGCGTACCGTGACGCCCGAAAGTTACGAGGACTTCATTGACCTGGTGATTCCCGAGTTGCAGGCACGTGGCGTGTACAAGACCGCTTACGCCGATGGCACCCTGCGCGAGAAGTTGTTCAACCGCGGCGCGAAGCTGCCGGACGAGCATACGGGCGCGTCATTTCGCAGGAACCACGCGGGGTGATGGCGGCGGCTGGCGTTACGCTGGCGCCAGCCCTGTCTCGAACTCGGCAAGATAATCGTCGAGCCGGCTATAGGCGTTGTCTTGCTGAAACGCACCTTGAAGCATGTTCACGATCAACCGGTCCCGCACCGCGGGAGTGGTCAGGATGGCGGCAATCTGGCTTCTACACTGCGCCGACATGATTGCCGTCATATCGCGCCCCAGCAGTCTTGGACCTGCACGTTCGAAGGCATAGTCACACGCCGCCAGCAAGAAAAGTTCTTCACCATACAAACGATCAGCGTTCCCCGCGTCCGCATAGTTTTCGAGCAGATAGAGCAAGTCGACAGCGTCTTTAGCGTGGAGGTGACCACGGTCAAGCCACGCAATGAGCTTGGTAATGGCGAGCCCGGGAATGGATGCTACCGGAATGACGAGCTGTTCTTCGATACTGACGCTGACAGCGCTTGCGAGAGCTTCGGCGTAACCCGCGACGTTCATCACGACCTTCATGTCTGGGGGCCACGCGACGGTTGTAGAAGACACCTCCACGCCACCGAAAGGCACGAGATCCACGGGAAAGCCATCCCCCGTCGGCGGCGAATAGTGGAGCCGGTGAATGATCTTCGGATCCGGCCGAAAGCCTCGCTCGTTGAGCAGCGACTCCTTGACCACATTGAATGCTTCCCAGCTTTTGATAGCCATCGCGAAGTCGATGTCCGGACTCGCGCGATTAACCGGAAATCCATGCAGGTGGTACATCAGGATGTCGCGAGCCGTGGCGCCCACCACGAAGTACCGCAGATCCAACGATCGGGCGATGCGATCCATCACGCGTAACAGCGTGCGTTGTTCCAGCGGCAGCGGGGTCTTCAGAAAAACGATACTCATCTAGAGGGTCCAGTTTTCTCGAATCAATGCCGCAGCTTCCAGGTTCCTGGGTTCTCGCGTCCGTATCAAGTCAGCGTAGACAAGCAATGCCGGTGCCGTATCCTGATCGCGACTGGTTTCGCCGAGGTTCCAAAACGCGTCGAGGATTTCAATTGGACCGGATGGATCAGCACGCAACCGATGACGCTTTGCGAGCGCAAGAGTGACATCCTGCCGGACGTCAGGTTCAACGTAGAGCGTCTGAGTGATCGGGCGTAATTGCCGCGTCAGCCTGGAGGCGGCTATCTCGGCGCCCCACCATGCTTGTCCGGCGGGAATCTCAGCGTTTTCCCACCATGACGAATCCTGTGCAGTGAAGCGTTGAGCATTAAGCTTGGATAGAAGCCGCAGCGGATAGTTAGTCACCCACTCGTCCCGTAATGTCTCGGGATCAAGGAAGCGACGACCGTGGCGCTCATCCTTACCTGTCAGAAGACGGCGTTCACGCAGGTCTTCCAGCACAGGGCCGACCGTACCCAGTGCAATACCCGCTGCCGAAGCAATCTCGCGATATGAGCGGTTGAGAAGTGATGGCTCACACAGGAGCGCGAAAATCATTCGCAACGCGGATGCGCTCGCGGACGTGACCGTCTGCCCGGTGGCGTGCTTAAGGCGCTTGACCGCTTCGCCAGATCCGCGGCCGATGACAAGCATGTATTGACCCGGCGCGCGGAGATGCATGTTCCCGGCGAGGTCGATGAACTGCAAGCCACGCTTCACGCACTCCTCCGCCAGCGCCGGCGTCAGGTGAGGCGCGACAAGCAGAGTCGGAATAACGGACATGCGGCCCCATTGACCGATTGTTTCAAGCTCTGCCCGCGTCTTTATTCTCAATCTGGTTTCGACATCGTACTGTTGGGCGACGCCGTTCACATCGAGCGTGATGCGTGCGTGATTGCTCGCACCGTGGCGCGTGGCGGATGGCGGATCGATCGAGCTCAAATTAATCGACGTCCGCTTTCCGGCTGCATGGATCGCGCCGCGGATCAAGTCGGCTACGTGAGGGCTGACTTGAGGGTTTAAGGGTGACCTTGACACGGCGCTTTTGTTCATTGCCGGCGGATGTTCAGAATAGTTGAACAGATGGGTAGTATGAACAGGAAGGCAGAGTTTGTTCAAGTATTTATTTTGTTCATTTTTACTGAACGACGTAAAAAGATGAACACACTTTCTATCCAGATAGATAAAAATAGATAAAAATCCAGCTAAACTACTGATTTATTTGAAAAATTACCCGTTGTTGAGATAAATGGCTTACCAAACCAGCTTGCGAGAACGCAGCACCCTGGATGAACTGACGAATCGGCTCACGGCGCGCATCGCGGTGCTGCAGCAACCCGATGCCCGCCAGAAACTCAATGCGCTGCTCGATGCGAAGGGGGCATTGACGAAACGGCCCAACGCCGGTGCAACGTACTGATGCCCGCAAGTTGATGGCGCAATTCATCAAGGCTTCCCTACGGCAAGAACTATCCCTTCGAAACCACCTCGGCTGGCAGGACCGTTCCTGCCAGGTGCGCGAGTGCAATGCACACCCAGGACGATTCTATTTTTCTCACCAATAATTAGCATGCCGATATAAATAAACAACGGCAATCCTCCTTCCCGCTTTCCCATTGCCATCACACCATCGCTGCACTCGCGTCATACTAACGTCTCCCCGGATTCAATCCCACGAATCCTTACAAGCTTAGCGAATTTCAAGCTTTACGCGCCATTCACCAGAGGTATTGGCTGAGGTATCCTCGACGCTCCAGCATGATGAGCACTCTCTTGAACACTTCCGGACACACCCCGTTGAACATCGTCGTGATCGGTGGCGGCTTCACCGGCGTCGCATTCGTTATTCATGCCATTCGTGCCTGCCCGGCTGGCGTCGATCTCGACTTCACCATTGTGGAACCGTCGGCGGAACTCGGCCGGGGTATTGCCTATGGAACGTCGGACCCGCTACACCGGATCAACGTACCGAGCGACCGGATGAGCCTGTTCGCCGGCGACTCCACGCACGCTACCCGCTGGCTCAAGGCTCACGATGCAATGGATCCCGGCAGCAGCGACGGCCAAGGCAACTATTACGTATCGCGCGCGCGATACGGCGAGTATGTCGCCGCGACCCTGGACGATGTCGTGGCCAACGCCGCCTCGCATGTGCGTGTAAAGCATCGGCGAGCCACCGCCACGGGCGTATGCAAGACCGAATCAGGCTATACGGTGACACTCGGCGATGGTTCACATCTGGAAACACATCGCGTTGCGCTGTGTTTCGGCCATACGCCTTCGGAACCACCCGGGGTCATCGACGAACAGGCTTTGCGCGATCCGCGACTGGTCACGCATCCGTGGGCGCCGGACGCGTTGCGCGCGATCCCGCTGGACGCGTCCGTGCTGCTGGTCGGCACCGGCCTGACAATGGCGGACGTGGCCGTCACGCTGATCGAACGCGCGCATACCGGGCGCATCACGGCGATCTCGCGACGGGGTTTGCGCGCCCAGCCGCATGGACTTTTCTCCGATGCCGCCGATTTCCTCGACCACGCCGCACCACCCGCCAGCGCCCGCGAACTGGTGCGCAAGCTCAGGCAGCGGATTGCGCGCGACGAGGCCCGCATCGGCTGGCAACCCGCCGCCGACGCCCTGCGTTTCGATCTTCCGCGGATCTGGAGCACATTGCCCGCCCGCGAACAATGGCGCGTGGTGAAGAAGCTGCTACCGTTCTGGGACGTGCATCGCTTTCGCATTGCGCCGCAGATTCATAGTGCTGTCGAGCGCGCCATCGAGAGCGGTCAGATGAGCGTCGCCACGGCGGGTATCGCGTCGATCAGCCGCGTGGCGGGGCGCCTGAGAGCAAGCCTTCGGTGTCCGGGCGGTACGCATGAAGTGCACGATTTCGACGCGGTGGTTTTCTGCACGGGACCAGCACGCGATGTAGACAGCAATCCGCTCGTGAAGTCGCTGCTGGAGGGTGGGCTCGCGCGGCTGGATGCGGTGCGGATCGGACTCGACACCAACCTTCGCAGCCAGCTCAGGAATGCGGACGGCGAGGTGTCACCGGGCTTGTTCGCGTTCGGGCCGATGACACGCGGAAGCTTCGGTGAAATGACCGGTGCGCCCGACATCGCGCGCCATCTCGAACGGGTGCTTCAGGACGGCAGCCTGCTCGCCTATACATCGCCTTGACGCGTCCCGTAGGTGAACTCATCAGTGCAGGGCCGATGAAGAAAACCACACATGCTCGTATGTGACCACCGCGGTCGCGTCGGGTACACGCTCTGACGTCAGCCACACCGACCGCACGGACCACGCCATGTGGGGATTCGGCGGTGTCACGAACCCATCCGCGGTCGATGCGCCGCCAACGCAAGCGATAAACCACGAGTTCATCAGCGGTCTCGCTTCAAAACCCGCGTCTGTTCTCGTGATCAACAGGGTTAGTCCGACTTCATCCGACGGGCGCCACGGAAAAATCAGGTGGCCACGTGGACGCAGAGCCTGAAGCCAGGAACGCGGCGGCGCCAGGACGCCTGCGTTCACATAAATAAGATCCGACGCCGGCAAAGGCAGCTTGGTCGCGTCGCCTTGCGTCACCGTCACGCTCTCGAACGCCTGCAAATTCCTGCGCGCCGCCTCGGCCAGGGCGGGTTCGATTTCGAACGCTTCCACGCGGCCGCCGGGTAGCGCGAGCACCGAAAGAATAGCGGTGTAATAACCCGAACCGGCGCCGATATGGCACACCGTATTGCCGCGTTGCGGCGCGGCCGCGCCAAGCCATGCGGCGTGCAGGAACGGCTCGCCGTTGTTGATTCCCTTGCTTGCATCGAGCGCAACCAGGGCGTTCTGGTAAAGATAGACAGGGTCCGCGCTGGGGGTCTCGAAGTACTCGTTGTCCATCATGATCTTCCACGGGCCAGGCGGCAGGAACGCCTCACGAGGCACGAGCTCGAAAACGCGCTCAAGCCTTGGATCGTCGGATTTGCTCGCGGCGGCCATGAGCCGGGCGTAGGACTTCCTGGCTTCCTCGACCCTCGCCTTTTCCTTACGCATGACAATTCACCAAATCAACAAGTCCGCAGTGGTTCTCTAATGTCCGAAAAATTGCCTGTGTTCCTTTCCAGAACTGCGATTCAGCCCAAACAATCGTCCATCGAAATCCGCCTGAAATCGTCTCCATCCCATGAAAAACCGGGTATCAGGTTAAGACTAAGCCTTCTATATCCGGTTGTCTTCTACGCTGCTCACCGACGTCAAGATCCACCAGGCCAAGGCATCTACCAAGCCTATCAAAATCACCAATGCCAATGGGCTCTATATTGAAGTGAAACCAAATGGCTCGAAGCTTTGGCGATACCGCTACGAGCTTAACGAAAAGGAGAACGTGTTCGCAGTCGGCGAGTATCCAGAAGCAAGTCTAAAGGCAGCCCGCGCCGCACGCGACAGTGCCCGCGCGCTGGTAAAGAAAGGCACCCATCCGTCGCATGCACGACGTATTGAACTGGTTAACACAATTGAGACCGGTCGCGAGACTTTCAAAGTCGTTTGCGAAGAGTGGCTTGGCAAAAAGAAAACGACGTGGACGCCTCGGCGCCATATTGAAGTATCTCGGATGCTTGAGGCAGATCAGCGATCGGCTTTTTTGCCCCAGACAACGCCCGCCAGCGATACATACGATCATCGGGATACACGGTAAATCACCAAATAAAGGACGACCGTCTTCGGACCGTGCGCGGGTGTATTCTGCCGTCGTATGCCCGCCATTTCGCCGACGTCGGCGCTCATTGTCTGGAGAAACAATGAACATTAGCGCACACAAGCCTGACACACCCACCTGCCAACTGGTGCAAGCTGGCCCACAGTTCGAGGGAAAGCAAGGGCTGACCTATGCTGTAGGTATTTCAGCTGAAAGCGTAGGCTCGAAGCATATGCATCTTCAGCTTGCAACAATTCCGCCGGGTGCCCGTGCCAAAGCGCATCTCCATGCGGAACATGAGACGGCCATCTATCAACTGAGCGGCGTCTCGGGGTGCTGGTATGGCGAACGATTGGAGCAGCACGTGGTGGTTCGGGCCGGAGATTTCTTCTACATCCCCGCAGGGGTGCCGCATGTTCCGTACAACGCGAGCGCAGATGAGCCCTGCGTCGCGGTGATCGCCCGAACAGATCCCAACGAACAGGAAAGCGTTACGATGCGCGCGGATCTTGATGCCCTACCTGACTGGTCGAGCGTTACGCCTTTGCCGCTCTAATTTCGCTGAGTACAACGGAGCAGTTGCACCACGACGCGTCGCCATATCATCGCTGAGCAGAACAGGCGAGCATCAGGAACTGCACGTGTCGTTTGAAGGCACGCGAACCATCAGAATGCCGCTCTCGTCGAGCAGTCGGCAGCCGCGGCTGGATCGATGCTCGACCACACACGTGCGCTTTCCACGGCAGTCGGCTCCTTTAAGGTATCAGCGACTGATTGAAATCCGTCAATCCTGGTAACGGTCAGGCAGCCAGACGGTGCGAGTCACCCGCTAGCGGCGGCGCGTTGCGGCGGCATCGTGAAGAAGGCATGCATGACGTGCCAGATACGGTGGCGGTTGATGCCAAGCACCGCGACATGGGCGACACCCTTGATCTCACAGAATTGTTTGTCCTTGTTCGGCAGTTGCGAGAAGAAATCGAGTAATTCGGCATCCGTAGCATTGCCGTCGTGTTCGGCTCTCGTCATGCAAACGGAACACTGAAGCTTTTTGGGGTCGACCATCGGCATGTGGATCGCCATGTCGACATAGGTTCCGTTCGGCGTCCGGTTCGTCAGCTTCAGCTCGTAGTCACCCAAGGCTTTCGGTACTGCCGGGTCGAATGTCGACGGGTCATCGCGCGAAAAAATGGCGTCGAAGCTCGCTTGCGAGGTCGGCCGGAAGTTGCTGGCCGTGAGGTTTGCAATGTTCGCGCGCCGCTTCATGATCT
>Ga0073928_10006285_pt1 | contig 16051 bp, 20 predicted proteins | sample PaiPotPPA55metaG_FD_76969 | JGI IMG/M metagenome (GOLD analysis project Ga0073928, IMG submission 76969) | Iron sulfur acid spring bacterial and archeal communities from Banff, Canada, to study Microbial Dark Matter (Phase II) - Paint Pots PPA... ... | reverse complement strand
GGGCCGCGTCCAGGTCCAGAGTCGCCACTGGCATCAGGGCCAGGGGCTCGGCTGCGGTGTAGACGAGATGGTCGATCTCGCCCAGGTCGTCGAACAGGGCGTGCACCGCCTCCGGCTGACCCAAGTCGACCACCCGTCCGGCGGTGCCGGCCGGGAGTACGGTCAGGGCCTTGTCGACGCTGGTGCTCCTGCTGGATGCAACCGTGACCTCGGCGCCTCGCCGAGCAGTTGCGGCGGCGGTCGCCAAGCCGATACCGGACGTGCCGCCGAGGACGACAACTCGCTTGCCTTGCAGATCCTTCGTGTCCACCGTGGTGCCTTTCGCTCGGCTGGTGGCTCTACGATGTCCCAGAAAGTCGGTGCGGCGCCAAGACCCTTTCGGCCGTCTGTAATACCCTGGAGGTATCTAGCAGGCTAGGAGGCGCTGGTGGACGTGGACCTGCGCAAGGTGCGCTATTTCGTCGCGGTGGCCGAGCAGCTGAATTTCGGGCGCGCCGCCGAAGTGTTGCACATCGCTCAGCCGGTGCTCTCCCGGCAGATCAGAGCGCTGGAGAATGAGCTGAAGGCCCAGCTGTTCGTGCGCGACAAGCGGAACACCGAACTGACCGAGGCCGGGCGCCAACTGCTCGCTGACGCCAAGCCCCTCTTGGCCAACGCCGACGCCCTGCGTCGCCGGGTCGGCCGCGCAGCCCGGGGCGCGGACACCTTCACTGTCGGATTCATGCCCGGCCTGATCGTGACGGCGGCTGTGCGCGCCCTGGTCGCGCGGCATCCCGGGCTGAACGTGGAGGTCATCCGCACCGGCTTCGCCGACCAGACCGACGTGATCCATGACGGCCGGGCCGACGTCAGCTACGTCCGACTGCCTATCGACCGGCGTGGACTGCAGGTCCGACCGCTGACAGTCGAACCGCGGGTGGTCGTCCTGCCGGCGGATCACCGGCTGGCGGGCAAGGGCAGCGTCGAGATCGCCGACCTGGCCGCGGATCACCTGTTACAGGACCCTGACCTGGTGCCGGAATGGCGTGACGTCTCGCAGGAGGTACTCTCCGGGCGCCGCCGGGCCGAGCTCGCGGTGCACACCGTCGAGGAGAAGCTGGAGCGGGTGGCCGCCGGCCGCGGCGTCGTGGTCTTCCCGCTGTCCACCGCCGCCTTTTACACCCGGCCGGACATCGTCCACGTCGACGTCAGCGACATCGGCCCCAGCGAAGTCTGCCTTGCCTGGGAGAGCACCCGACGCAGCCCATTGATCACCGAGTTCGTCGAGATCGCCGAGAGCCAGTTCGCTGAGGATGTGAATATGAATGTCGAGTAGTCGTTCTCGGCGATGTCGGCGATCAGCTTCTGCCGCCGAGATCACTTGAGTGATTATTCACTAATGACGTAAAGAGACTTTTGAGCCGCCCCGTGGGCGTCAGGCGTCCCGCACGGCATCCGGCATGTCCGAGAGTTATCCTCACTATGTCGGCGCGCATGCGTCGGCGTGCTCTGAACGGATTTTGGAGGCGAAATACGATGCGCAGCCCCGCACCGCTCGGCGAAGCCGAGATCGCTGAGGCGCTGACCGCGCTGGACGGCTGGACCCGGCGAGCGGACGAACTCGTTCGCATTTGCGAGGCGGCGAACTTTCCGGCCGCGATCCGACTCGTGGACAAGGTCGCGGTACAGGCCGAGGCGGCCGATCACCACCCCGACATCGATATCCGCTGGCGCACCGTCACTTTCGCGCTGTGCACGCATTCCGCGGGTTCACATATCACAGAGCTCGATGTCTCTATGGCGCAGAAAATCAATGCCGTGATCGTCGCCGAGGCCGAGGCCGACGCCGACTCGTGATCTGCTGGTCAGTCGATATCTTCGGGGTGGCGGGTAACCGCGTAGACGAAGTGGACGGTGCGTCGGTCCAGGTCTATCAGGTACCTGGCTCGACCGTTCGCGGAGTCGGTGCTGCCGGTCTGGGACGCGTAACCACTGCGGATCGTCGCGCAACGAATCGCAACTGGATCGGGAACAAAACCGCCGCGGCCGCGTGTTGACCACCATCGATCGGCTCTCCCGCCTCCAGGAAGAAGGCAGGCCCCATGACGTCCTCGCCGACCACTATGCGGGCTGTCCGGCTCTCCGCCCCCGGCCCCGTGGACAACCTGCAGCTGACCACTCTCCCCCTTCCGCCCGAGAGGGACGGCTGGGTGCGCATCCGCGTCGAGGCGTTCGGCCTCAACCGCTCGGAGCTCAAGCTTCGACTGGGTGTGAGCGTGGGCGTCAGCTTTCCCCGGGTGCCGGGCATCGAGGCCGCCGGCATCGTCGACGCGGCCCCGGCCGGCAGCGGGCTGACGCGCGGGCGGAAGGTCGTCGCGATGATGGGGGACATGGGGCGCACCTACGACGGCGGCTACGCCGAGTACACCTCGGTGCCGCTCTCCCAGGTCATCCCCGTCGACACCGACCTGCCCTGGGAAGTGCTCGGCGCGCTGCCGGAGATGGTACAGACCGCGTACGGCTCGCTCACCGTCGGCCTTGACCTGAAGCCTGGTCAGACCTTGTTGATCCGCGGTGGCACCTCCTCGGTGGGGCTGGCAGCCGCCGCGCTGGCCGCGTGGCGCGGTGCCACCGTGCTGTCCACCACCCGGCGAGCCGACCGCCTCGCTCTGCTCAAGGAGCGCGGCGTCGACTACCCCCTGCTCGACACCGGCGAGGTCGCTCCCGCCGTGCGCGAACTGTTTCCGGACGGTGTGGACGCCGCCCTCGACCTCGTCGGCACACCGACGCTGCCCGACACTCTGCGCGCGGTGCGCGTGCACGGTACGGCCTGTTTCTCCGGCAGCCTCTCCAACCAGTGGACCGTGCGGGACTTCTCGCCGAACGAGTACCTGCCGAGGGGTGTGCGCCTGGCGGGCTACTTCGGCGACGCCGCCGACCTGCCCCGGAATGTCTTCCAGGAGATCCTCGATGCGGTCGCGGCAGGTGACCTCGTCTTCCCCGTGGACCGCGTCTATAACGGCCTTGAGGAGGTGGCGCGGGCCCACGACGACATGGAGCACGACCGCGCCACCGGCAAGCTCGTGGTCCGCGTCCGGCACTAGCCCGCACCAAGGGCGGGCCCCGTACCGATCGGGAAGGCCGCGCCCTCGACATGGACGGCGACGTGATTCACGGGGCATGTCATGCCCCGGCGTCTGGCTGCCGGGATTGTCGTGCCGACCGTCCCGCAGCGATTGAGCCAATTGATGTATCTGCTTGCGGGAGCTGGTTGTTCTTACAGGTAGTATCCATTCGACATCACGCGGACTTGACCCTTCAGCAGTCCGCCGACGCGAGCATGCCGGAGGGCCAGGGGTGACACTTCACGCACGACACGCCCGCGTCAGCGCCATCGCCGCGCTCGCCGAAGGCCGCGTCATCGGCGGTGTGGGCGGCAAGATTCCCTGGCACATCCCCGAGGATTCCGAGCGATTCCGTGCCAAGACCGCGGGTCACCCGCTCATCATGGGGCGCGTCACATTCGAGGAGTTCGAAGAACCGCTGGAGGACGCGCTCAACATCGTGGTGACGAGGGACCAGGGGTACCTGGTTCCGGCGGGCTGCGTGGTGGCCCACTCTCTCGATGAGGCGCTCGATTACGCCCGTCAGTACGATGAGGATGAGATCTTCATCGGTGGCGGAGCGGGCCTCTATCGCAGTGCCCTCGCATCCTGTGTCAGGCTCTACCTGACGCTCATTCACGAACACTTCGAGGGCGCGGCGAGATTCCCGGACTACGCGGAGTTCGGCAGGGTCATCGAGCGAAGCTCGCACGACGACGGCACCTACAACTACGACTTCGTCACCCTGGAGAGGTAGCAGGGGCAATCTCCTCGATGTAATTCGGCTCCAGGTCGCGATCGGCCGCGGAAGCAGGCGGGAAGTTCGTCGGCAGCCCCGAGGCGGTACCGGCGCTCCAGAAGCCGGCGTGGGTGATGAAGAGGGCCAGGTGTACGCGCGGAGGTCCTGGCCGTGGTAACGAATGCGCTGGCCGCCGACACCGCCACAGCGTGGGAGTCCCGCCTGCGTCCGCCAGGCGTTCCAGCCGCCGCCGTCCGAACCCTGCCGGAAGCCCTGAAAGCCGCGCCGGACGCAATCGTCACGGCCGGAGGCTTCCGACTCGTCGGCAGCTCCATCCGCGTCGCAGGATATGTGCCTAGCGGGCGGGCGGTTGCCATGCCGTCGCGCCTTCAGGACATTATTAATCAGGACATTATTAACACGTGCAATGTTGCACGATATGGGCGCGGTAGGAGCGTAGTAGGGCTCATCGATAGTTTTCATACGGATGAACTCGTCCGAGGCGTTATGGGCTTGTTCATCAATTCTTCGGTTAGTTGAAACGTACTCAGGGGAGAGTAGAGTGTTCATTTCGAAGGCACACCGTGCCACCACGGCCGCAGCTCTGACGGCCGCGCTGTGCGTCGGCGGCCCGGCCGTCGCCTCAGCATCCGCGTCCTCCACCCCCACCCACAACACGGCGGCCGCCAAGGCCGCCTCCGTAGGCGGCCTGACGGTGCACCGGGTCGCAGTTGCCGCCAGTGCTGTTCCCGCGCAGGTCAAGGCTTCGCTCGCGGCGGCGGCGGTTCCGGCGAGCTCGACCGTCTACGAGTACGAGTTCGCCAACGGCGCCAACACCGGCCTCTGCCTGGACGCCAACGACGCCGGCAGCACCGCGGGAGCGAACGGCGACAAGGTCCAGCTGTGGTCCTGCAAGGGCACCGCCAACCAGTTCTGGTACGGCGTCGACATCTCCAGCAACTACACCACTCTGGTGAACGCCGAATACCAGAGCAAGTGCCTGAACGCGGCCGACAACGGCGGCCTGGCGGACGGCAGGCACGTGCAACTGTACGACTGCAGCGTCGGCACAAGCAACGAGTTCTGGTACGAGCCCGGCGACTACATTTGGCTCCAGGACTCGGATTTCGTGCTCGACGCCACCAGCCAGGCCATCGGGAGCGGTGACCAGATTCAGATCTACACGTACAACGGCGGAGCGCAGCAGGAATGGTTCTATACCGCTTTTGCCAGCTAAGTAAGAACGGGTCCTGATTCCAGGTGAGGTCGGCCGGAACGGGCCCGGTCAGCAGGTTGCCGGCAGCGAAGCCTTCGTTTCGCTGCCGGCAGCCTGCTGCACGCGGGCCTATGCCTTGGTTCTCAGGGTGCTTCCGGGGCGCAGGTTGCCTTGGTCGTCGAGGTCTGCCAGGACGGCCGGCAAGCCGACGCGCAGCATCTTGCGGCGGACGTGTCCGAGCAGTGCGGCCATGAAGAAGCCGCCGATTCCGGTGAAGCCGGTGTGGGTGTAGGTCAGGCGCGTGCCGGTCGCGGTGGGCTCGAGCAGGTAGGTCACCTCCGTCTCGTCACCGCCGCCGTTCTCGGTCCAGGAGAAGCGCAGCAGCGAGGGCTCGAGGGCTTCGAGTACGACGCAGTTGACGATGCCGTCCCAGCCGGGCTTGGGCTTGGCGACGAGTTGGAAGCGGGTGCCGACGGTGGTGTCGAAGCCGACCGGGCGCCCCCCGGCGCCGGTGACGGTCCACAGCGGGACCAGGTCCGGGTCGGCCAGAGCGCACCAGAGCTTGCGGGCGGGGTGCGGGTAGTCCCGGACTATGCGAATGGCGCTCATGGCGGTCTCCAAGCGGAGTGGGCGGCGGCGCGACGTAGATACTGTCACTGAAAAATTACTGTAGCAGAAACTTTGCGGCGGCTGTACTACACTCGCTGCCATGAGTCAGAACGCGGCGGGCCACGCCCCGGTGCACGCCATGGCGTCGACGGCGCGGCAGAGCGAGAGCCTGCGCGAGCGAAAAAAGCACGCGATGCGCCGACTGCTGTCCGAGACCGCGACGGAACTGTTCCTGGCCAAGGGCTTCGACGGGGTGCGGGTGAGCGAGATCGCCGAGGCCTGCGGAGTCTCGGAGAAGACCGTGTTCAACTACTTCCCGACCAAGGAATCCCTCATCATGGACCGCCTGGAGGGCACATCGAGCGCCTTGCTGGCCGCGCTGGCCGACCCGACCGTCGTCTCCCCGGTCGCCGCTGCGCTCGAGGTCCTGTCCGGCGAACTGGCCGCGATGACGGCGCAACTGTCCGCCGGGCCGGATTTCCGGGACGCCGCGGGGCGGTTCACCCGCTTCGCCGGTCTGCTCAGGTCCACCCCGTCCCTGCGCGCCCACCAATACGCCGTGGCCGAACACCTCACCACCCAGGCCGCCCGCGTCCTGGCCGAGCGCACCGGCCACAATCCCGAGGACCCCGAACCGCGGATCACCGCCGCTGCCCTGCTCGCCCTGTGGCCGATCCAGTACCGCAGCCTTGAACGACACCTCAAGACCGCAACCTCGGCCGGCCGTCTCGCCAAGGCCGTGAGCGCCGATGTCCGCCGCGCCGCCACCGTGCTCGAAAGCGGCCTCGCGCCGAAGTGATCGGTGAACGGCCGCACGGTGGTGGCCTGCGGATTATCCCTGAACCGCAGTTGCGGCCGAGCGCGCAGTCGGTAAGCGTCGTGCGCGGACCAGCGACCATGCGGCGTAACCGACCAGTGCACCGCCGGCCCCGAAGCCGGTGATCGTGCTCGGCGATACGTGTGTCGTCAGGCCGATGGTGAGGGCGGCCACGGCGACGGCCGTGACGGTAGCGCCAAGGGGGATCAGCGGTCGGTCGCGAACGACGGCGGAGAGCGGTATGAAGTGCAGTCCGACGGCTGCGCATATCGCTGCGGGGAGGTAGGCGGACGCGCCGGTGAAAGCGAGGATTACAGCTGCTACCAGGATGACTGCGATCTCGCCCCAGAAGACGATGAGGTACTTGCGGAATGCGGCCCTGTCGCGCACGGGTAGGGCAGTGGCACGCGGCTCGCGGAAGGCGGTGACGGCGCTGGCTATCACGACCAACAGACTGATGGCCTCGCCGATGCCAAGCCACGCCGGCGCCCAGCCTGGCGGCTTTGCCTGGCCCCAGCCGAACCAGCCGACACCGAAAAAGGCGAGCGCGAGTGCCGACGACGCCGTATCGCGTCGCGACAGTTGCCCCATGTCAGTTCCCACCGTTGCCCCCAGGTCGAACGTTCCCCGTGCCCAAAGCTGCGGGCTTCGGCCCCGCGGCCAAGCCCCCGTTTATCGCAACCAGTGGTCAGGGCGCCCAGCATCGTATCAGGCCACGAGCGTACCCGGCGGGCCCCCGCCCCCGCCCCAGCTCATCCGCGCTTGGTGAAGATCAGCGATACGTTCTGGCCGCCGAAGCCGAAGGAGTTCGAGAGTACGGCGCGCTGTGGGACGTCCCGTCGCGCAGTCACGATGTCGAGCTTGATGTCGGGATCGATCGGCGCGTTGGCGAGGTTGCGGGTGGGCGGAATGACGTCGTGCTCAACGCTCAGAACCGCGATCAGCGCCTCGACCGCACCGGCCGCGCCGACCAGGTGACCGAGCGAGGCCTTCGGGGCGGTGACCGGGATGTCGGTCCCGAACACCTCAGCGATCGCCCCTGCCTCCGCGGCGTCCCCGACCGTCGTGCCCGTCGCGTGCGCATTCACATGACTGATATCGCCCGGAGCGAGCCCGGCCTGGGCGAGTGCCTTGCGGATCGCGGTGATCTGCCCGCGTCCGTCCGGCGCGGGAGCAGTGATGTGATAAGCATCCGAGGCGATCCCTGCACCCGCGAGGACGGCGTGGACGCGAGCTCCGCGCGCGGCGGCGTGCTCGGCGCTTTCGAGCACAACGACCGCTGCTCCCTCCCCGAGGACGAAACCATCGCGATCGGCGGCGAACGGTCGCGAAGCGGACGCGGGGTCGCCGTCATATCGGGAGAGGGCGGCGGCCTGGACGAAGCCTGCGATCGTGAGCGGCGTGATGGCGGCCTCCGTGCCGCCTGCGATGACCACGTCTGCCTCGCCCGATCGGATCAGCCTGGCACCGAGCGCGATCGCCTCGGCGCCGGAGGAACACGCGGAGACCGGGCTATAGGTCCCTGCGCGGGCACCGTATTCGATGCTCACGAGCGCGGCGGAGCCGTTCGGCATCAGCATCGGCACCGTACGCGGAGACACCCGCCGCACGCCGCCGCTCTCCAGCACATCGTCCTGCTGGAGCAGAGTCCTGACACCGCCGATTCCGGTGCCGATCGCCGCCGCCAGCCGATCCGGGTCCGTTTTCGGCGACCCGGCGTCGGCCCACGCCTCGGCCGCCGCGACGAGCGCCGCCTGCTGGGAACGGTCCAGCCGGCGCGCCTGAACGGGCGTCATGCGGTCCGCCGGGTCGACGGCCATCGACCCGGCGATGGTGACCGGCAGCGCGACGTCCGCGAGCAATCCTTCCGCCTCGTCTCGGAGCCCGGACTCGCCGGCCAGCAGCGCTGCCCAGGTCGACGCGGCGTCCCCGCCGAGCGGCGTGGTCGCGCCGAGCCCGGTGACCACTACTTCGCTGCCATTCATCCGGCCGCTCCCTCAGTCTTGTACGCCATACAACTTCCTAGGCTTGTTGTATCACATACAATTCGATCGTGGCCACAGACCCGAAGTCGCGCACGTCGCTCGAACCGGCACAGGAGCGCGGGCGTTCCACGCGGTACCGGATCATCGACCAGACCGCGCAGCTGTATGCGAAGCAGCCGGGCGCGGAACCGAGCGTGGCGCAGATCGCCGCTGCGGCCGGCGTGTTCCCCAACCAGGTCACGTACTACTTCGGATCCAAGGACTCGCTACTCGTGCACGCCGCGTTCCTCGGCCTGTTGCATGACGCCGAGGCGATCGAATCCGTCGGCTTCCGAGCCGTGGACGCCGCCTCGTTCCGCGCGGAGATCGCGCACGCAGTTCTCGCGATGCCGTCGCTGCCCTCCGTCGCCCGAGCCCTCGCGGCCGGAGTTTCCCGACCGGCACTTGCGCCGGTCGTCGACAAGCACCTCGACCTGCTCCTTCGTCAATCCGCGCGCCATCTGCGACGCCTGATGCGGGAACGCGGCTGGAGCCTGGGGCGCACACCGGAGGTCGAGTCGCGCACCTTCTGGAGTACCGCGCTCGGCGCCGTGCTCCTGGCACGAGCCGGTTCCGGCGGTGCCGCCGCCGGTCTCGACCTCGCCGGGACGTTGACCGTTCACGAGAACTAGCCCCTGATTCCGTCGGCCGGTGAGCGCGTTGCGGCGGAGACGATCAGGCGCTATCACTGGGGCCATGGAATTCGAGGGTGGCGAATCGGCGACGGGGGCACTGCACCGGCTGACGTCCTATGAGCCTGACACGGCCTGGGACGACGCGAAGGACGACCCCCGGCTGCTCCAGGACTTCGAGCCCAACGACGTCGCGCGTCGACCCCTCTTCACTAAGCAGTACGACCACGTCCTGCCGCGTACGCCGCTGCCCCGCGAACTGCCGGCCATCACCCTGCCCGCGCTCGACGTGCTCGCTGGGGCGGCCCAGCCCGCTACAGCCGCGCTCGATCTCGCCGGTCTGAGCCGGCTGCTTCACCTGTCCGCCGGTGTCGTTCGCACGCTCAAGCGGGACTGGGGAACTTACCTGTTCCGCGCGGCGGGATCGGCGGGCGGACGCTTCCCGCTGGAGCTCTACGTCGTGATTCCCGGTGACGCCGCACAGCCCGGCAGCGTCCCGGGCATGCCGCCGGGCGTGCATTGGTATGACCCCGTGGAGCACGCACTCGTTCAGGTGGGGCCACCGCCAAGGCCGACCGGCTCGGCATCGCAGGCTCCTACGATCGTCGTCACCGGCGTCCCGTGGCGCACCGGCTGGCGCTACCGCGAGCGCGGATTCCGGCACGTGTACTGGGATGCCGGGACGATGCTTTCGCAGCTGCTGGCACTCGCGGACTCCGCAGGGTTCGCCCCGCGGCTCTATACGCGGTTCCCGGACGCCGGCGTATCAGCGCTCGTAGGTGCGGATCAGGTCCACGAGTGGCCCGTCGCGCTGCTCACCCTCGGGGGAGCGGAACCCGCGATCGATGCGGCGGGTCCGGCCACGACGGGTGTCGTCGACTCCGCTCCTCTCGAGTTCCCTCTCGTCACTGCCGCGCAGCGTGCCGGAGACACGGACCGGCTGGCAGAGGCCTGGGATCCGGGCGAGGCCGTCCACATCTCGGGCGACGCGTCCGTTTCGCTCGACGAGGTCATCGTCCGGCGAGGATCGCAGCGTCGAATGGACCCCAGCCGAGGGCTTCCCCTAGACACACTGCGCACCTGCATGTCCGTTGCTCTGCGGGGGATCGACATCGGTCACTGGGTGGCGGTGCATGACGTGGCGGGGCTGGCCCCGGGAATCTATCGGTGGCCTGAGCTGGACAAACCGGTCCGCTCGGGAAGTCAGGCGCAGATGCGCGCGGAGCTCTACCGGGTGTGCCTGGAGCAGACGCTCGCGCGGGACGCGGCGTTCGTCGTCATCGCTGCGACCGAAGTTTCGCAGCTGACTGACCGGGAGTACCGGGAAGCGCAACTGACCGCCGGAATCGCGGAGGGCAGATTGCACCTTGCGGCCTACGCCTTGGGAGCCGGGGCTTGCGGCATGACGTTCCTGGACAGTGAGATTTCGACGCTACTCGGCGAGCAACCCCCGTCTGTCGGCGGCGATCCCATGGACGGGCTTATCTTCACGTGCGTCGGCGTTCCGGGCAATACTTCGAAGCCTGGTGGCTTGCCGGGTACGCCGACGGAGATCAGGATGGTGCGCCCACGCAAGTAGGGCAAAGGGGCGAACTCCGGTGAGCTTTGTGAACAGTGGCTCGCGGGGGAATCCGTGCGTTGTAACGGGTTGTCTGGACCTATCGACGGTGCGGTGTCCGGGCGGTAGTGTTGCTGCGCGCTCCTCACCATCAACACCGGGGCGTGCGGCGGTGGCCGTGATCAACCAGCCCGGATATCGATTCCGGACTTAGGCACAAATGCGAGGCGATATTCCCAGCGGTCGGGTCGGCCGCCGGTTTTCCCGGCGTGCGCGCCGGGGTCTGACCATCCATGTGGGGGGAGCCTACGTGCCCGGAATGCAGATGCAAGGATCGGAAGGCGGGCCGTTCATCATCGGCCTGGCTTATGTGATGTCGTGTGTGGGCTGTGGTCTCGGGCTGTCGGCCATGGTGCGGGCCCGCTCGGCGAAGGGCTCGGCGCGCGAGCGCTGGCTGGCGCTGGGTGCGGTGGCCATCGGCGGTACCGGGATCTGGGTTATGCACTTTATTGCGATGCTCGGATATTCTCTACCGAATACACAGATCAGGTACAACCTGCCGATCACGCTCGCGAGCCTGCTCGTGTCCGTCGCCGTCGTCTGGTTCGGCCTGCGCTTCACCCTGCGCGGCGGCAGCATCGTCTCCGTGATTCCAGGTGGTGCGATCACCGGCATCGGCGTCGCCGGGATGCACTATCTGGGCATGGCCGCCATGGACGTCTCAGCTTCCGTGCACTACCGGCTCTGGGTCGTGGTGGTCTCCGTGGTGATCGCCGTGACCGCGGCGACGGTCGCCCTCTGGTTCGCGGCGAACCTCGACTCCGCGGCCGCGATGCTCGGCGCCGCGATGGTCATGGGTGTGGCGGTGTGCGGGATGCACTACACCGGGATGTCCGCGATGGTCGTCACGGCATCGTCGTCGACGAATGTCGCCGGACTATCCGCGACCCAGCTCCTCGGACCCCTTGCGGTCGTCGTCAGCATCTCGACCTTCGCGATCCTGTTGGCGATCGGCCTGAGCCCGAGTGCGCAGGAGATCGAACGAGAGGCCGGCATCAGGGAGAACCTTCGCAAGCTGGCCGCCTTGCGGGACCGTTCCTGAGGCTGGATCGCCACGCGCTACGCGGCGGACCCCAATGCATGGTCCGCCGAGTAGCGCCGCCTACACTCACTGCTTCTTGATGTGCCCCTTCATCTCCTGGAGCCGGGTGAGGACCGGATAGCCGGAGATGCTCAGGGCATTGCCATGCCCGGTCTCGTGGATGTCGAAGACCGACTGAATGGCCGCGTAGAAGCCCTGCACGTCAAAGGTCTGGTTCACCGCCCGCTTCGCCTGGCGCAGCGCGCGAGCGAGCCGTTCGCCCCGGACCAGCCTTCGTGCGGCGGGCCGATCCCTCCCGGGTGAGGAACGCGATCTCGTCCGCCCGGCCAGTGGCGCGAATGTCGCGCGCGGTGTGCGCAGCCAGGATGTCTGGCATGGCGGGACCCACACGCCGGCGGCGGCCACGCGTGCCCGGCCGACCGGGACCTGCTGTACGCGCCCCAACCGACCAGCGCCGTCGCCACGGCGTACACCGAGATCGACCACCAGCCAAGGCCAAATCCGCCGATCGGCCGCCACAGGTACCGAACTACGTGCGCAGAAGCCCTGAATGCAGCCAGCCAAATCGCCTCGGGCAGCTGTCGCCGGCGCGGCACATGGAGCACGGCCGCAGATGCGACCGGCGTGGCGGCCATGGACAGGCCTGCGAGCACTGCCAGCAGATTCCGGTCTCAAGCGGCCGGCTCTGGAGCGCGGGCATCAGCACCAGGCTGAGTATGCCTACTGATATGTCCAGCGCCAGCAGCCCCGCGGACCTGCACGCTCCCGACTACAGTTCGCCCGGCTGCGCTGGTGTCAATGCCGCCGTGGCAGTGCGGTGCAGCTGGACCAATCCGAGGCCGCCACCCACCAGGGCCAGGCCGAAGAGGGTGAACATCGAGTCGAGCCGCACGAACTGTGCCTGCCAATAGGCGTACTGGTCTGCTGAAACGCTGGTCAAGGCGCCGTCGTTGAGGCCCATAGTCGAGATCTCGTACCGCGGCCCCGGCAGGATATAGCCGCTTCCGTTCTCCGCTCCCATGGCGAGCCCGGTGACTATCAGGCAGACGCACAGAACGCCGGCGGCGAGAAGTATCCAAGGCACCCGACGCCCGGGGTACATATTGCGAAACACTATCTTGGCCTCAGCGCGATTTCTCCGTTCGGCGGCGCTACGCAAGGGATCGCGGTTCCGTAGCCAGCCAGTCTTCTGATTCCGCATGGGAACCGTCATCAACATTGAGGCGAACAGCCAGACCCAGCACGGGCCGAGGCTCGCGCCCATGATCATCGACAGGTGCTGATGATCCACCAATGCCCGCGACGTATGCCATGTGGACAGAACGTCTACGGCCGTGAGCGCGATGATCCCGCCGCCAACCGCGACAATGAGGATGTCCACCGCCGCGCACACGCGGGACCGCATGCGCCACACTCTTGACTGCGACTGTCGCGAGAGGTAGGTGATGAACTGTTCGCGCGACGCCGCCGAGCCACGCGGCGCAGGTTCCCCCAAGAAGTCCACACACGTGAGACTACGGATACTGATCCCAGTTGTCGATTGAGTTGACCACCCCATTCGTGGCGCCCAGATGCCGCCCGTTGATCACATTTAACGCGGCCGCTAGCGTCAACCGCTTCAGACTCGCGCCCTCCAGAGCCGGCCTCGCCCTGAGTATGTTCTACGTCGGAGCAGTCACCGGAGTGCTTGTCGCGGGCGCGCTACAGCCGCGCACACGCAACAACCGGCTACTATCGCCAGCTTCCACCTCATGGCGGCAGGGGCGCTGGGATTCGCGCTGGCGGCGAACTGGCCGTGCGCACACTGGCGGCCAGCCTGCTGTGCGGCCTCGGCGCCGCTGCGGGTCCGCTCCGGACGTTCGATGGGCCGGCACCGGCGCGGTTCTTGCGACAAACCTCGGCGGAGTAGCCGCGGGTCCCCTCTCCGGCCTCGGTATCGAGCGGTTCGGGGACACCAGCGTGCCCTGGCTCTTGGCGGCCGTCTCCGCCGCTTGCGTCCTTCTCGCGCTGAAGTTGACGCTACTCCGAGCTTTGACGAACAACTCGATAGTCGACGAGCTGGTAGCCGGCCGATGAGACCTGGCTTCGGATCGATTCGAGCCGGATAGGCGGCAAGCCGTCGAGGAGTCGTCGTCCGTGGCCGGTGATCCTCGGCGCGATCACGAGCCTGAGTTCGTCGACGACGTCGGCGGCGAGCAGCGCCTGCGCGACCGAGATGCTCGCGTGGACGCCGACATCGCCCCCGGTCTGCTGCCTGAGCTCCCGAACGAAGTCGACCAGCCCGCCGTCCAGCGCCGTCGCGTTGGCCCAGTCCCGGTCAAGGGGCGTGGATGTCGCGACGTACTTCTTGACCCCGTTGATGAAGTCCGCGAATGGCTGGATCTGGCTGCTCGGCCAGAACTGCGCCCACTCGGTGTAGCTACGTCGGCCGAGAATGACCGCGTCCTGTGTCGCGATCACAGCGGCAAGGTTGGCGTCCATCGCCTCGTCCCAGTCGGCGAGGAAGTCGTCTGGGTCCTCGGCAACGCCGTCGAGGGACAACAACTCGTACACGACGATCTTTCGCACGCCCTACACCTCCGATTGGTCTCGATGCTACTAGCGACGAGTCAGGCCGCCGAAACTCATCGCCGCGTCGCCTGACTCTACGCCGTAAAGTTCTTCGCTTCGAGCCCTTGACTCTATGCCATAAAGTAGACTCTACTTTATGGCATAGAGTCCTTTCGAGGGGAGCGAACATGAACCAGACATCAGGCGCCGCCGCCACCGATGGCGGCGGTTTCGACCCCCGCCAGGCCGCCGCCGCGCTCGACCAGGCCAGCTGGGCTGCGCGCCGTAGCTTCGCGCCCACCCCGCCCGCGCTCTGGGCTTTCCGGTCGCTCGTCGCGATCGTCGGCTGCGGCAGCGTCTGGCTTTCCGTACGTGACCAGCACCCTTACGCCGGCCCCACCGCACCGTACGTGGCCATCGCCTTCGTACCCGTCGTCATCAACATCATCTGGAGCTCCATCGCGCTCAGGCGCGCGGGCACCGGCGTGAGCGGCCCGGTCCAGCGGGCCATGCGGATCTGGCTCAGCATCATGTTGGGCGTGTGGATCGTCGCTTACGCCATCACGGCACCGCTGTTCCACGCTACGGAAGGCCACCCGGCCTGGGGGTGGTACCCGGCCAACGCTCCGTTCATCATCGTCGGCCTCGTCGGCGCGGTCGGGGCGGTGGTACTGCGGGTCTGGCCCATGGCGGGCATCTGTCTGACCCTCGCGCTGATCGCCGGGGCTGCGGGGTTCGCCGGCCCGGCCGGGTCCTGGCTGATCATCGGCATCGGCATCGGCGCCATGATGCTGATCGGCACCGCATACACCGCGCGGGCGCAACGCCGTAGCATAGTCGGATCATGACCACCGAGGAACTCGACCCGCTCATCCACGTTCCGACCCGGCTGAAGATCGTCGCAACGCTGGCAGCCCTGCCCGACGGCGACGGACTGTCCTTCACCCGGTTGCAGGACATGCTCGAGCTCACCCCCGGCAATCTGATCATCCAGCTGCGCAAGCTCGAGGAAGCCGGCTACCTCGCCAGCGAGAAGACCCGAAACGGGTCCACGCAGAAAACCACGGTGGCTCTGACCAGAAAAGGGCGCGCAGCGCTCGGCGCCTACACCCAGGCACTGCGCAACCTGCTCGGCGGTCTGGACATGAGCGCGACGTCCGACGAGGCAGACACCGAACAAATCACTTTCTGAATCCAGCCGCACCAGCGCTGAGAGTTCAATCGATCGATGGAGTCGTGCGAGTCGGCGCGGGCCGTGTGCCCGCGCCGACTCGTGTGATGCGTCGGGAATGGTGCGCATGCTTAAGTTCATCGGCATGGCGAGTGTGTTGATCACCGGGATGTCCGGTACTGGTGAGTTCACTGCGCTTGAACTCCTGCGCGAGCGCGGACACGCGGCCATGGACACCGACACCGACGCCGGCACCTTCAGTCAGTGGATGACGCTGCCGCACGGCTCGGCCGACTGGATCTGGCGCGAGTACGCCATCACCGACCTGACCGATCAGGGCCGCTTCTACCCGATGTTCGCCCATATCGTGCTGCTCAGTGCCCCCGTCGAGCTGCTCCTGCGCGACGATGTAAAGCCGCAGGTGCTATTAAATCAGAGGGTTTTCATCCAGGAAGCGCTGTAGCTCAGCCATCCATGCTTCGGGCTGGTCGATGTGGGCCATGTGTCCGGCCTCATCGAGTACTACGGCGCGCGCGGCCGGGATCATCTC
>Ga0073928_10006284_pt1 | contig 16052 bp, 15 predicted proteins | sample PaiPotPPA55metaG_FD_76969 | JGI IMG/M metagenome (GOLD analysis project Ga0073928, IMG submission 76969) | Iron sulfur acid spring bacterial and archeal communities from Banff, Canada, to study Microbial Dark Matter (Phase II) - Paint Pots PPA... ... | reverse complement strand
GACAAATGCGGGATCTTCGCTAAACAGGACCTTGAGTTCCATGCGGGAGATCTTATCGGATCGGAGCATCGTCAGGAATGCCTCAAACGCGAGGCGCGCAAATTGGGGCAGTAGGGGAATTATCTCCCTTTTTGATCGTCTACCTGATTGGAACTTGAAATTGTCAATTCGGATGGTTGCGGGGTTCGCGGAACTAATTGAAGGCAAATGATTTTTTGGTTGCGGGGGCCTGATTTGAACCAACGGCTCTTCGGAAGAGAACCGAGCCATGGGCGCCGGAGCGTTGAAAACTCCGGTTAGAGCTCCGAAGGCGAACGCTTACTGTGCGCACCACAGGTTGGTTACTGGCGACTTCCATGGTGCGAACAGGTAAAATGCTTTCAAGACTTGATGAATTATCGAAGCTGAGCAGCTGAGGATGCGACTGTGAAATTCTATTGGTCAACAGGATCAGTGCCTGAGCTAGCAAAATTGCCAAAGATGCAGCAACTGGAAATCTGGCGAGACTGCATGCGGGGTGTCGCACCTGTCAGGACTTCGTTTTATGAGTTCCCGGGTCATCCACGCAGACTACCCCAGTTTGGACCCGATTGTTTCCTCTCATCCTCGGGACGGCTGAACTTTGTGACGAGTTGCAAGTTTTCTGTGCCAGACCGTGACTGTGCAGCCTCACGAGACTGCTAGAATACGACTGTCCCGGTTGTCCGTATCTCCGAGTCCGTTCAGCGCGACCCAGTACTATTTGGAATAAGCAAGTGGAAAATCCAAAAACGATCCTGTATTGCAGGTAAGTAAACGGAGTGTCGGACCAGCAGGTAACTTTGTAGACTAATCGTCATAAACGTCATTGGCGCGCTTCTTGATGGAGCAAGCGATCGAGACGACGGCAGTTGTTCGCAGGATGCTCGCCTCCCTGCAAGGTTCAACTCCGCCGCTGCCTGTGAAGCGGTACTAATCCTGGCCTATTGAAACGATGAACCTGATGAGTGACACTTCGATCATGACTGACCGAACGGTTCGAGTGGGGACGACAATGCCCCGCCTGCGCCGATGCAACTTGGCAATCCCCACGCGGGCGATTTTCGCTGCCCATCTTAAGCTTGCGCTAGCTTTAGTAAAGCGCAAGGGAATCCCCGGAGACACCACGATCAACGATCTTCGGCTAGGGGTACGGCGCCGAACCAATGCAGAGGGTTACGTCAAGCAGCATGTGGTTTCTGAGCCAGCACAGATATTCGAGTCCAAACCCTCTGGGAACCCTAGGAGCTGCGGAGGGCGGAAAGAGCGGTGTAAATGAATTGGCGGACAAAAATCGTCGTAGCGGCTTGGCTCGTAATGGCAATTGCCATCCCGATCTTTGTTCGAAATTTGATGCTTGGCGGGTGGAAAGATCTGCCTATCGCTTCTCTTGCACTACTGTCTGTTCTTTTAATTCTCGTTTCCTCCTCCTACTTTTTGCTGAAAGGAGCGCGGCGGAATTCAAAGTAGCCCACCACCACAATTCGTTACGTACCCCCCAAATTAAAAGAAGACCGGTCGAGTATCCTTCAAAGGCTAATCATCTTTTTATGCATTCGATGGATCTTCCGCTCTGGATACCGAGTCAAGAGTTGAACTGGAGGCCCCCCGCTATAGTGGGTGTCCACATGCAACTCGGAGAGCAGAATCGCGATCAGGTCTCCGCCAGAGAAAATCTTTGAAGCCGGCGCTTCCAAAAGTTACTGAAATTGCCATAAACAGAGTGATTGCGGGCAGCAGAGCGCACATATAGTTATGTAGAGGCGATCAGCGGCGATCCAATTCAACGCTGCCATCCTTCACTTGCAATTGTGTTAGCGGCAAGCTCTATCCGCTTGATCGTCAGGAGTTGCCGCAAAGCACCCGCGTTCAAGGTAGATTTGTTCTCCTGATTCCTCGTACACGAGTATGGTTCTTTTTCCGCTTTCCGTTTTCGTTGACATTTCAATCTCTTGCTTGAAAGAAACGAAAGACGGTCCGTCAATGAGGGCTTCTTCAAGAATTCGTCCCTTGAGTTCGCCTTTACCGATGATGCTAAGTCCCAGGATTCGGGCCAGCGTGGGAGTGATGTCTGCATTACTCGCTGGGAAGGGATCGATAAACCGCTGTTTGAAATCGGGCCCGACTGCCGCCATGAAGTTGAAGGTGTTGTCTCTTCCCAGGCTGCCGTGCATCCCCTGGCCTTGTTGATGGCCTGTGTCGGCGATTTGAACTCCAGTCATGTCGGGATTTGTGGAATCCAACGCGAAGGTTTTGAAGGCAACAACTATCGTGGGTAGCGGCAATTTCGAGGAACCGACAAGTCGAATCTTGCTGAGTGGCAATGCGCCGGGGACCATTCCATAGTTGTCATCGACGAAAAGTCCACCGACATAATCTTGCTCGCCCAAGAACGCCACGATTCTCCTTAACAATACCGGTGCGTGTACAGGAAGGTAGATTAAATCAGATCCGCCGTTCGCTGCCACGATTACTTTGGCATCCGTCTTTTTCAGAATACGTCCAGAGCCGCCAATCAAACCATTGCCGTTCGCAGGCCGCTGAAGGATATTTCTTGATTGTTGGGGAATATTGGGATCGACAGGTTCGTAAATCTTGCTAGCATCTGGTCCGTCAATCTTGCTGTCTGGATCGAACAGCGGAAGTTCCAATTTGTGGGCCAGGTCAATCGCGAGAAAGCCGAGCGGCAGAAAGTGGTCGTTTACTTCTTGCCGACCTGCGATGTCTCTATAAATGAAGGCCGCCGAATAGCTCGCAGTCCCGTGCCCCGCCGCATCGAGATCGTGTTTGCTAATTGTAGCGAATCCGTGGTCCGAGGTTACGAAGATGTCCGTGGTCGCCGCTAGCTCTGGATCGCGGCGGATATAATCAAGAATCTGCTTAAGGTTGTTGTCTGCGTTCCGAACAGCAGCTATAGAAGTGGGACCGTTTATGCCCGGCCTCAGTTCGTTCAGACTGTCACCCTGGCTGTGTTGCGTTCCGTCAGGATCGCGCGACCAATACACCAGCAGAAACGGTTTTCCACGCTGTTTGAACAACGGCAGAATGACTTTGGTAGTAACGCTGCCAAAATACGCCTGCTGGTCAACATTAGGAGTAAGAATTCCAGGGATAGCATTATTTCCAGCCGGCTGCAAGCGGGGTGGGGTGGCAAGCTCAAGATTTTCGTTCTTCAGAGCTGAGGATATCAGCTGATTTAACGGCACTCCGTCGGGAGTGCCGGTCGAGTCGTCAATGATGACGGTGTCTGGAGTCACAAATTTTCCGTTGATTGGGTTCAACTCCGGAATGTCTTGAATGGCCGTCGGTCCGAGTTTGCCGATAGTTCCGGTGCTCATCCCCTGCATCCGACAGGCTGTTAGCAGGGTAGTCTCACCCAAATAGTTCCCATGAAAGTGAGCATCCAAGTCACCCAGGATAGGATCATTTTCCACAAAAGGCGTGTAAGTACCGACAGCCTTGTCAAAATTCCCCGATTGAAACAGCGGATATCCGGAATAAATAGTGTTGCTGAAATCGCCGGTGTCTCCGAGATAATGACCAGTGGCGATTGCTGACGCGTTTGCCGTCGTGAAGGTCGGAAACAATGAGTAGCTGTTCTCGAAGCTGACGCCATTACTGCGAATCCAAGCCATGGCAGGAGAGTCAGCGGCATTGACCGATCCATGCCGCAAGCCGTCAGCGACAAATATGATGACATTCCGTTTTTTGTTCGCTGTGTTTGCGGACTGTGCAATAGGCAAAAAAACTATAAGCGCTAGCGATAAGACACGTGTCAGCTTCAAAACGCGTGGTGTCATATAATTCCAGGCTGGAACCTCTTTAGAGAATTAAGCTCAGGATCGTACTTTGAGGCAAGTGCTTTTCTCACGCAATTGTATCCCGATTTCCGTTCGCTGAGACTACACTAGCTTGGCTAAGGGTTTCGCACCTGGAGACACGAACGGTCACGCGAAGTCATGGCCGTCCAAGATTCTAGTCAGCACGGTGTCCACCGCCATTGCTTTAGCTGTTCGAAGCAGACTATGCCAGATTGGCCCGGGCTGTTCCGTCTCATCCGAAGGGGCAATGAACTATGTGACGAGTTACAAGTTTTGTGTGACTTTACTCTGTAATATAGAGTACTCTGCAACTGCGGAGAAACTAGAGCTGGGTTGCCGTAGTTTTTGGTTTCTGCGCAAGGAGATTCAACAATGAAGACTCCGTTTTTTCGTTTCTCCCGTACCCCCTTTCTTTCCACCACGTTGCTTGCGGCAGCATTCATGATTTCGTTCTGTCCGTCGCTTGCCGCGCAGCAGCCCCCTTCGAACAGCGTCGACGTGCAACGCGAGGCCATGCGCAAGCTTTCATTTCTGGCCGGTCATTGGTCGGGCCCTGTCACCATCGATCGCGGAGCGGCCGAAGCTCTTCATCTCTCCCAAACGGAAGATGTCGAGTACAAGCTTGACGGTCTCGTCCTGCTTATAGCGGGCAAAAGTACCAGCACCGACGGCAAAGTACTGTTCAGCGCCTTGGCCACGATTGCCTACGACGATTCCTCTCAGACCTATCGCTTCCGCGCCTACCATGACGGCCACTACCTCGACACGGAGCTTTCGGTTCCTGCTAACGGCTTTTCGTGGAGCTTCACGGCCGGCCCAGCGCACATTGTGAACACCATGCACCTGACTGGCGAAGGCCAATGGGAGGAAGTCAGCGAGGCGACCGTTGGCAGTAATCCTCCACATCGCAGCGTGGAAATGCTCCTTCAACATAAGCCGTGAGGCGGCGTGCTTGCACACCGTTGGGAGCAAACCGAGAAAGTACGCCGTAATTCCGACTTCGTCAAAGGAGAACTGCCGTGCAGGACCACACCGCCGATCAGGAACTGAAGGATAGGCTGGACCTCATCGAGAGCATGATCGCCGAGGGGCGCCGAAACATCGAAAGCTGGGGATGGACGTTTGTCGTCTGGGGCCTTACTTACTATATTGCCATCGGCTGGTCCGCGTTAGGCCACAGCGCGTGGGCTTGGCCCGTCACTATCATGATCGCGGTCATTGTCACCGTTGTCGTTGCTACGTTGAAGTCCGACAACCATCCGGTCACTACCCTGGGCCGGGCAATTGGTTCTATTTGGATGGCTTTGGGAATTTCGATGGTTGTGCTCTTTCTGTCCTTGGGCCTCAGTGGAAGACTGACCGATCAGCATCTCTTTGTGGCCGTGATATCGGCCATACTTGGCATGGCCAATGGAGCCTCAGCCCTGATTCTGCGTTGGAAGGTTCAATTTGCGTGCGCAGTCGTGTGGTGGGCGGCGACTGTGGGTACCTGCTTTGCCACCGATGCGCAGACCACGATAATGTTTCTGGTCGCTATCTTTCTCTGCCAGATCGTGTTCGGCATCTACGGCATGATCGCCGAATCAAATCAGCGCAAACGGCGCGGTCCGATCCATGCCTGATTCGCCCGAGCTCAATCCCGTGGTTCACGGCAGGCTGCGCCTGGCCCTGCTTTCCCTCCTAAGCGGGGTGGAAGAGGCTGAGTTTACATGGCTTCGCGCCAAGACCGCGGCCACAGACGGCAACCTGGGCGCGCAATTGCTCAAGCTAGAAGAAGCAGGGTACGTGGCTGTCGAAAAGAAGTTCGTCTCGCGAAAGCCGCAAACCCTCTACCGCATCAGCGAAACCGGCCGCCAAGCCCTCACAGAATACGTCCAGGCATTGAAACAACTGCTTGGCCCTGCCATCGATACGTAAAGTGTGCTTCATAATTGGCCTTCGTACGCCGCAAAGTTGTGATGTCGTTTGGGAAACTCAGGAGATTTCGTGGGGTCTGCGCCAGCCGGTCCGATTTCATCCTCGCCGCTCCCTTTGCAAATTGAGGCGCTGGTAAAACACTTCGACCAGGTGATCGCCGTCGATGGCATCACGCTCGAAGTGCGCAATGGCGAATGCCTGGGACTGCTAGGGCCAAACGGTGCCGGCAAGACCACGTTGATCCGCAGCATCGTCGGCCGAGTGGTTCCGGATGCAGGGCGTACTACGGCCTTTGGTTCCCCTGCGAATTCAGCCGCAGCCCGCGCCGCACTCGGATGGGTACCGCAAGAGCTGGCGCTCTATCCGCGACTCACTTGCAAGGACAATCTGGAATCTTTCGGGCGATACCATGGGCTGGCCGGGAGCGCACTGCAGCAAGCCGTCGCATGGTGCCTCGACTGGTCGTCGCTTCAAGACCGGGCCGGAGAGCTGGCCAAGAACCTCTCCGGTGGGATGAGGCGGCGGCTGAACATAGCGGCCGGGATCATTCACCGACCCAAGCTTGTCGCAAAGGGCCTCTTGACTCTCTATTGACAGCTGTACGGTGTAACCGTTGGCGAGTATGCGTAGACAGCGCTGCATACCATGCTTTTGTACGATGCCAGTCCACCACCGCTCGCAAGGGTGCCATCCAGTTCCCAGGAGTCTGTAGGACCCGATGAGCTGAAATAGTTGATGCTCCGAACCTGCGGGAATTCCGATAATATTTCAGAGGAAGCCGAACTCACATATTCTGCCTGAATGTCAGTGGGGCTGGCGCTGCAAGTGCCATCACATAGATAGAGCGCTCCGGTTTCTCCAATCAGAAGTGGCTTGTCAAAACCGGCTGCGGGATAGACAGGCAAACCGGTTGCCGTACTATTGGTATATAAAGGATAGAAGCCCGTTAATAATATTTGATCAGGTGGAGTGACCGAACGCCAGCCGTTCAGCGCCGAAAAATCCGTGACTGAATTGTCGTCGTAATCATCTAAGCCGATCCAATCCACATATCTATTGCCGGGATAGTAGAGATCGCCTACCGGGCTAAGTGTGTGGTTTACCTTAGACGTTCCGGGATTGAAGAGGAACACAACATTGAGGGGAAAGTGGTTTGGGTTTTCTGTCGCGCTGGCAAAGTCATCGCGAAAAAGAGCAACGATATGCTGCCACGCCGCAACAAACTCCGTCGCGCGTCCACGCTCGTCAGAGCCGGCCGCGTAGTACTTGGAGTTGACCGGGAGATTCATCTCCCAACACCAGCGGAGCATAACCTTACTCGCCGGCGAGGCGCCAGAAATGCTAATCAAAGCGGATGTGATCGCGTGCAGATACGCATCTTTACCGCCTGCAGTGATGTCCGAGATTGTGCTGCCAGCATCGATGCATCCCCACGAAACCATCGGAATACGACCGTTCGCGAAGTCATCGGCGATCCGCCCGGACCACCTGTCATTCGCGGGATCCGTCCAAAGTTCGCTTATGTTGTTGCTGAATAGCGGGTATTCGAGATGAAATACAACTTTGCGACCCACGGAAGTTTCGAGGTCGGCGATGGTAGCGGGGCCTGTTCCATTGTTTTTGTTCTCCGCGGCTGCTCCGACATAGGCCGAACCGGCGGGAGGAACCGGAATGATAGTGGTACCGTAGGTGCCAGAGACTTCGTCGGTCAGAACGTTATTATTGACGTCAGTATAGGTCGCTGAGAACGTGTGCGCTCCCGCATAGACATTAGAGACCATAATCGTTATCACGCCATTTGAATCCGGTGGAAGGTTGGCCGCCTGGAATGCGAGCCCGTTGTCGTTAAAGCTTAGCGTTCCCGATGAAGTTGCGTTCCACGGAGTGATGGTCGCGGTAAGAGTGATATCTGTTGTCAGATCGGCATTCGAAGTAGGCGTTGCTTCAAGACCTAACGTCTGCGAACTACTACCGATCGCAATCACCACGCCGACGGTGTAGGTTACGGTCTTTGCATTCGCGTCGGTAACCGTTGCAGAGACTGAGTAAGTTCCTGCTGTCGTTGGTGTGCCGGAGGTTGTTAGGGTCGTTGTTGTGGTTCCCGATGGAGTGACACCCGTCGGAAGACCGGTGACAGTCCATATATAGGGTGCCTTGCCGCCGGAGGCGATGAGCGAACCGGTATAGGCGGTGCCAACTGTCCCGGTCGCGGGCAACGATCCCGATATCATAGGTGCCGACACTGGATTAGAGGAGCAACTGATGACCTGGAAACACAATAAAATGAGAAGAGCAAATCCGTTTCGGCGCAGCATGAAAGCCTCCGGCCATCGAGTGTGCGGAACAAATCTCGCGCCCTGTATTCACTTAAAAGTGCAAGGAACACGGAGTGTTAAGAGTGTGAATTTCCACGTTCTGAATGCAATCTGCGAGATCGCCGCACAAATCCGCCATTATTTATTTGGCAAAAAGAGCATCGTTCCCGATCCAGGACTGTGCTATGGATCTTAGATTTTTTTTATATGTTCGTGAGACCGTGTATTCTTTGCCATTCCTGGTACGAAGTCGATACTCCCCTGTAGCGCATGGTTGAATTTCTTGCACCCACGAAGCATTCACCAGCACAGTACGATGAACCTGGATGAAACTGTAGGGCTGAAGTTTTTCGGCCAGTGCAGAAATGCACGCTCTGAGCAAGTAGGAACCCGAAGAGCGAACAAGCAATACATAATTTCCCTGAGCCTCTACCGAGATCACCTCGGTCGGATCAATGAAAACAATACATCCCTCCACCTTGATTGCGATCCTGGGGGTCTTCGATACGAGATTCCTCAATCCCATGATTGTCTCCATCAAGATAGCATTCGCTTCACCGTTGTTTTTCTGCATCGGCATATTCGGACTGTCGTGGGCTCCGACCCTTGGAAATGGATTTCAAACTGTTTCGCCAATATATTTCTCGAAGGCCTGGTGCGTGTTGGTGATGCACATGTGTCTATCTATCTCGTCGTTTGCATATTTGCTTTCAGTATTCCTTCTTACCGAATCAAGCCTGCCAAAGGCGCAATCTAACGGCAGGTTTGAGCGTTTCTAGCATGCCGTAGAGGTGGCATTTTGAAAGAGCCACTTTTTACAAAGGTAGCGATACCACTTCTAAAAGCCCACGAATCACCTGGCGTGGCTATGGGGGTGACTACGGCAAGTTATCTTGATGTCCGGTACGTTTCGCGCGAATGGCCATTTACTCGACGCAAGACCTCGCCGGTCACTTGGGCATTTCGCGGACCTTGCCGTATGAATTTACGACGGTAGGTCGTACTCTGCGCAAGTGTGTCGCGATGTGCTCCTGATTTATTGCAAAGCTCGGTGTGCGAGAGAATAAGGCCGTGCAATTTCATTCCCTCACTGAGCGCTGGTCGGCAACGGCAACGAAGATTGGCCAAACACATATCGCCATCCCGCGGGCGTGCGTACGTATGTATCACTGAACCAGAACTTGCGATCGAATGACTTTCCATTGGTCATGCCTTTTTCCCAGAGTTTTGCCGTGACAATGGCGGTGTCGCCCCATACGCGAACGGTTTGGACATCTTCGTCGTTATGTTCGTAGTTCGTTTCCCCACCCCGCGCATCATCGAGCATGTCCGTCTTGGTGTAAGTCTTGCCGGAACCCGTCACCAGAACGAAATCGTCCGCCAGAATGCGAGCCATCGCGGCTGCATCGTTTGTCTTTACGGCTGCTTGATATTCCGTGTCCAACGCAGCGACGATTTTGCCATCATCGGCCGCAGACGCTTTCACGCCTCGAACTGTCGTTGCCAGAATCGTGCCAAAAGCTAGTCCCGTGGCAAGGAGCAACCGCAGACGGAGAAAATGAAGGCCACCCGTGGTTCTCGCAGCAGCGCCTGGCGCGAGTGATATTGCTGGAATAAGGACTCTTCTCTTCATATCTATCTCCTTGGTAGGCTTTAGGAGCCGATTACGATTGCCACTAGCTCCTGAAAACCTTCGGGAAAATAACTTTCAAAAGGTTGAGGTTTCCGTAAAGGCTTTCGCCGTGGTCTGAGCAAACTGATTGACTGTCAGATTGCTCGGTTGTGTGTCCGTTGTCTGTAGTTTTCTGAGATGACTTAATGATGAGAACTGAGTTATGCGCGTCGTAGCGGAGCATTGACGAGGATCCTACCACCGCAACACGACTTGAGGAATTGGTATGTGACTAAACGGCTGTTTCTGGGTGCGAATGGTCGGGCGAACCTTGAACCAGAAAGGACTCGGTGCTGTCGATCTCGCAGCAGTATAACGCCTGTAGTCTCACTCGTTTTACGAGCTTATGAGAAACCGCTTTCGTACCTGTACGGTGTACGGTCGACCTGTTTTCGTGTACGTCCGTACCTTACAAGATTTACTAATATCTATTCCAGGTACAATTTAAAGTCATGAAAATGTGGTCTCAAAAAGCTCGGCGGATACTCTTTTCCTACTTATGGTCGATCGGGTTCTGGATGGTACTTGCGATCTTGATGACGTGGCAGCAGCACGTAATCGAGCGAATCGAACGCGAGAGTTCGCTGGCATTTTTTCAGTCCCTGTTACTCCGTTCGATTCGATTCTTCACGTTCGCGCTCCTGACACCGCCAATCTTTTATCTCGTTCGAAGATTTGCTATCGCCCGGGATAAACTGATTCGGCGATCGATCGCGTACCTGTTGGGCGCGGTGCCATTCGTAATTTTGTATGTTTGCATTCGTTGGAGTCTTGCGCCGGCTTGGGACCTCCATCACCAGATATTTCTGTCGCGGTCACTCGAGGGATTTAAAGGCCTGTTTACCGGGACTCTGAGCGATCAGGTCGGCGTGTATATCGCTCTTGTTATAACAGCTCACGCTTACGAATATTTTGACCGCTCCCGAAAGCAAGAATTGGAGCAACTTGAACTACGGCAGGCACTTGCAGCCAGCGAGCTGCAAACCCTCAAGAGCCAATTACATCCCCACTTCTTATTCAATACTCTACACGGGATATCCGCTCTGATGGACACGAATCGGGTACAAGCGAAAGAGATGATCGTACAGCTCTCCAGTCTGTTAAGGGCCGCGCTTCAGCACGGCAGCGCCGATCTGATCAGCTTCGAGGAAGAAGTTAAGTTCATAGAATCCTACCTCGATCTTGAAAAGATGCGGCTGGGAACCCGGCTGGAGGTGCGCTGGGAGCTCGATCCTAACACCTTTCAAGTACTCGTTCCCCAATTGATCCTGCAACCGCTCGTCGAAAACGCAATTCTCCATGGGATCAGTTGCTGTCGTGAGGGAGGGTGGGTTGCGATTGCATCGCAGCGACTGAACAAAATAATCATAATCCAGATTCGGAATAGTGTCGGGGGAAGAAGAGAAGGGGGAACGGGTCTCGGCCTCGAAAATACGAAGTCTCGCGTGAAGCATCTATACTCCGAAGAGGGAAAGTTTTCCTTCGCATTGGCTGAGGACCACGTCGCGACTGCGACACTTGTGTTCCCGGCATTCCCGTCTCGCCAGCAGGCCTCGATGGAAGTATCGCTACTGAATACAGAAGAATGATGGGAGAAGGAGGATCATGCGTGTATTGATTGTGGATGACGAACCGCTCGCGCGGAGCGCCTTGGCCAATGTATTGGCTGCGAGGAGCGACATTGAAGTCTTCGATTCGGCAGATAATGCCGCGGAGGCTCTCGATAAACTGCAGAAGCAGAAGTACGACGTTCTGTTGCTCGACATCCACATGCCTGAATTCTCAGGTATCGAACTCGCAGATTGTTTGAAGAAATCGACCCAGGTAATGCCGGCATTCATATTCGTCACTGCGCACCACGAACACGCGATCGCGGCTTTTGAGAAACATGCCGTCGATTATGTCTTGAAACCGTTCTCGAACGACCGAATGCACGAAGCCCTTGACATAGCGATAGGCAGAACGTTGAGTGAGCGAACGGCGAGTTTGATTGAGCTGATGCCACACTCACGGGCGCTCATATCAAAGCCCTCGAAGATCGCAATCAAGGTAGAAGGAAGGGTGATTTTCGTCGATCCCGCGGAAGTCTTTTCCGCAGAAGCCGAAGGCAATTATGTATTGCTCTCGAGATCATCAGGTTCCTATTTGCTCCGAGCAACGATCTCAACTCTGGCTGAGAACCTCCGCCCTTACGGTTTCATTCGAATTCATCGCTCGGTATTGATCAATTCCTCTTGGGTGCAGGATATCCAGGCTTGCACGTCAGGAGAATATCGGCTTCGTATAAAAGGAGGTAAAGAGTATAGCGTCTCGCGCACGTACAAACGGAATCTGAGAACGCTGGCGCGGCTCTGGATCGGAAACGATAAACTTTTTGACGATTAGTTGCGTGTGCGAAGTCGTTTGTAATATCAGGAACGAATCCTTGAAGTTCCAATCCTCGGCGCCAGAAGCGAGCTTGGAAGAGCACCCTTAAGAAAGCCGACGTTCCGTATTTTCCGATCTACAACTTGCGTCACGTATTTTGCACGCCCCTCAGTTGGGTCGCCCCCGATGCGGTGGTGCAGCGCGCAATGCGTCACAGTAGCCCGGAAACGAAACGCTGGTATCAGCTGGGTCTCGTGGACCAGATTCGAGAGCACCTCGAGCGAGTCAACGAGAAAACTTATGAAGGAGGCGAGCCGATACAGCACCGTGACAGCGGCAATCGAGAAAAAAACGAGCAGGCCGATCGGAGAACGACGCGGAAAAAGTCAGCCCTTACACTTTCGTGACACTCGGCGTCCTGCGGAACAAGTAGTCGGATCGGAGGCTTGTAACTAAATGACAGAGAAGAAGAAAGTGGCGCGCCTTAGGGACGATCTTAGAACTTTCCTCGATGATTTCGTGGCCATAGACTGAGTTTCCCGACGGATTGCACCTGTAGCATCGTCCGGTAATCGGACGCTAGCCGAAATTGGGCCATGGTTTCTGATTGGCGCACAGTACGTGGCAGATGATTTCGGACTGTCGGCAAAGCCAGGATATACTCCCGACGTGCGATTTGCTCTTCTCGGCTCAATAGGACGTGCTACTAACACTTTCATAGTGCGATTCTTTCTCGCTTTGTCAGTCCTGTCCCTCGCGGTAGTGTGCCTTCCGACCTCGGGGCAAAAAAATTCCTCACTGCCGTCAAAGGTAGAAGCGACCGCGCTTCTTGAGGCATCTACCCGGACGATAAATTTGTGGGCGTCCGATTCTGTCCCGTTTCATCTCCATGCGACCGTAAAATCCTACGGGCAAAAAGCGCAGGTTAGACGAGGCACGTTCGACCTGTGGTGGGTCTCCCCCGCGCGATTTCGCGACGAAATCAATTGGGGTGACAAACCGTCAGTTAGAGTCGGAGACAAAAATACGCTATGGATTGAAGGGAGCGACGCTCATCGGTTAGATACGTTTCGCATCACAGGTCTGCTTGGATTTGCTTCACGTCTCGCGATTCCTGCAAACGAATCTATCGATCGAGTTCAGGCCAAGAAAATCAAAGGGGTCCCCGTCATATGCGTTCGTTTACCTGAGGCTTCTAATTCTTCCGGGATGGATCCTCTCCCGGGGAGTGGACTTTTCGTTATTGGATCTCCCGTTTTAGGGCGTTCCGCTTGTTTGGATGCGACTACAAAACTTCCCGTGCGGATAGATGATGGCTCCCATCGTTTGGAACTTGGGGATTACGTTCAGGTGGGCGATAAACAGTTTCCGCGCACATTGGCTGAACTTTCTCGTGACGGACTGCCGATCGTTGAGATGGACTTGGACTTGTTGGAGCCTTTGAACGTTAACGGGACCAATGCATTCGTAGTCTCCGCCGAAGCGACCGGGAAACACTGGTGTGCGAACATGATTTTGCCGAGAGCAGCGCAGTTGAACTTTCCGCCAGGGCTCGCTTACGTTTCGGGAGGTTTTATAACTACGTCTCCGGTTGGAATCAGTTCACTGCTGGTCTTCCGAGTTGATGAAACTGGCCATCCCGCGGACGTCCGGGCCTTTACCATTGCGGGAGAGGCGACGATTAGCGATCACGAGAAGCGCGCTCTCTTGCAATCGAGGTTCAGCCCAGCAACCTGCGATGGAAAACCGCTCGAAGCCGAGTTCCTATTTCGCGATTATCCGCTTCAGTCTCATCAGTAATCCGCTACGAGGACCACATTCAATTGCAGCGTAATTGTATTAGAAATGACTTAATTTATTAAATTGCCACTATTAGCCTGACAGAGTACACACGCGCCTGTCATACCGCACGCACACTTAGTTGTTTCGGAGAAATCATGACTCTAAACCGGCTCGCGCTCGGTGGCCTTCGTCAGCCCCGAAAATATTACAGTCTATCAAGTCGGCACCCAAGATTTTGAGGCTGTCTTGACGGACGCAGGTTTTAACCAGTTGCAACAGGCAGATGTGAACCTGGGTTTTTTCGATGCACCTCTGCACTATCCGTATGCAGACGGGGGAAGAGACGACAACTCTATCGATTCATTGCACTTCGTTTGGATGGATGAAAATCTCACCGATGCAGTTGGTGGAAACGGTGTGTACATGCAGTTCCATCTGGACCCGAATAATCCAGAAGCGGGCGGATTTTGGCCTCACGCTGGGTGCGTAGTGTTTCATGTAGGATGTTAATTGAGGGCACAGAAACTCCGCTCATCAACTCTCGTGAGATTATTAACACTAATTGTCGTGATCATTTCCTTGTGGCTCGCTGCTACATTAGTAAAAGCCGTACCGTCTCACCCGTCTAGCGAAAAGAAACCGATCCTGCGCGAAATCCGGGTAGAGGAATCGACAAAGTACATATTGTCGTTTGATATTGCCAATGGATCGCAACTCGCCGCAACTGCCTTGGCCGATTTGAGTGTACGTGTTTGGAAGCTCAGCACGGGAGAAGTCGTACATACCATTACGTTTCTTGCTCCCGACACCGATCAGCGGTTTAAGCTCGATAAAGATATTGAGCCCATTTCATTGCGGTTTTCCCCAGACGGCAAAACATTAGCAGTGTCTTTTCTCAATGTGATTAGACTCTATAATGTGGAAACCTGGCAGTTAGAGAAGAGCTTGGGTATTGAGGGCGAAGATAAGTTGCGAGCAGACGTAGTCGTCACACCTTCAACACCTCAGTTGAGAAGGCGTACAGCTTCCGAAGCGGAGGCCGAAAAAAGCAAGCCTATGCCCACTCTGAACGAGGGTACAAAAGCATGGTTTGCCAATAGGGCGCGGGGCGACGGGATTGTGCGCATTACGGATTTCGCCTTCACAAATGATGGATCCTCTATTCTCGCGGCATATTGCGGGGGAGAATGTTTTGCTTGGCGCAGTTCTCGATGGGTTACATCGCCAACGGGAAAAGACCCGGTGAGGCTTTGGGATCTCCGTACACTAAATGTAGTCTGGGAACGCGAGTACGACTCGACTGGAGTGATCGAGCGGGTAATTCCCTCCGAGGACGGTAGAGTATTCGGAGCGGTAGACGCCGAACGGGGGCATTGTGCAGTCGGAATTTATCGCTTGAATGATGGTGGACAAGTTTCCATGCTCCCTTTCACTCCGCTCTGCAATCCGCTTCCAAACATAGCTTTTATAGAGAATGGACAGTTTTTTGTAACTAACCGAACGGACGGCGATCACAGAAACAAGACTTGGCGCACTGCGGCGATTTATGAAACTGCTACGGGTAAGATACATTCGGACTTCTCCGACAATGAAACAGTGCACAATTCGGACATTTCTTCTGACGGTCGATGGCTGGCTTCAACAACCTGGAATGGACTCAGGTTTCAAATTTGGGATGTTGCGGCAAGGAAAATCATTTCGACGCAATCTCCTAAAGAATGGAAATGGAAGGGTCCGCCAATTGATAGAGTGCGGTTCAGTCCCGATGTCCGTTGGCTGGTGGTGGGCAGCGATGTGACGGGTACGGTTGTAGTTTACGAATTCGAGAAAACTTGAGTCTTCCAGCTAGGCCTTCTGTAGAACAGTTTGACTCGAAATGCATTTTTCAAGCACGCTCGGAAGGATGGTCTCGAACACCGAGCGCGGAAACCTTTTTCCGACTTCGAGCAGCTTGGGAATGTTCAGCCGCTCGAACTGAAGTTCATCCAGGTGCAGTGGAACGTCACCTTTCAGTCCAAGATACACCCAGTCCAATAGGGCTTTCTCCGGTTCAGCGATCTTGTAATTGCCATAGCGACTCTTTCGCTCCACAAATCCCCAGAAGAGATCTTCACTAACCCTCCTGAATTCGATCAGTATGGAAGCAGTTCGGATCGTACG
>Ga0073928_10006283_pt1 | contig 16053 bp, 11 predicted proteins | sample PaiPotPPA55metaG_FD_76969 | JGI IMG/M metagenome (GOLD analysis project Ga0073928, IMG submission 76969) | Iron sulfur acid spring bacterial and archeal communities from Banff, Canada, to study Microbial Dark Matter (Phase II) - Paint Pots PPA... ... | reverse complement strand
CGCGAATCTGAACACGGTCGCGAACACTTCCGTCGACTGGATCACGAAGATCACCCGGCCTCGGTCGGTGAGCGAGAACACGAGCGAGGCGCCGGCCGCTTCCGTGTCCTACAACACGCTCGATGGGCGCGTGACGTCGGTGACCGACGGCAATGGGGCGACCTGGGGACTGAGCGATCCGACGGTGACCGGCTCGGGTCAGGTGTTCCGCGAGACGGTGCTGGGTGATAAGCCGGCGTTCTACTACCGGCTCGGTGACGCGGCAAAGGCGAGCTATGCGGCCGATGAGGTGAACGCGGACGCGTGGGTGAACTCCGGGCTGGCCGCGAGCTACAGCGGCGGGGTCACCCTCGGTACGACCGCGACCCCGTTCGCGAGCGGCAGCGCGGCCACCTTCGACGGTTCGACCTCGTCACTGCAGGTTCCGAGCTATATGACTACGGCTGCGCCGGTGAGTGTCGGACTGTGGTTCAACGCCGCATCCGGGTCGAGCGGCCCGCTCTACACCGAGCAGGACACCGCCCTGGCCGGCACCAGCACCCCCACGGCCGCGACGAACGTCTTGTACGTCGGTACCAACGGACTGCTCTACGGGTCGTACTCGATGGGCTCGACCACCGGCATCGCGTCGAAGGACAAGGTCGATGACGGCAACTGGCACTACGCGGTCCTGACCGCGAGCGCCACCAGCGAGTCGCTCTACCTCGATGGCACGCTGGTGGGCAGTGAGTCTGGAACCTACACTTACGCCGCGCAGGACGTGGGGCTGATCGGCGCCGGATACTCCTCCGCCACCTGGGCGAACCAGGGAGCGAAGGGCAACTGGTACTTCAACGGCTCGATCTCAGACGCCGCGTTCTTCCACTCCCAGCTTTCGGCCGACCAGGTCACTCAGCTGTGGCAGGCATACCACGACTCGCTCGGCTCCCTGGTCCCGCTCGAAGTGGTCACGGTGACCGACCCGGCCGAAACCTACACCGGGACCAGCCACACCGAGACCTACGAGTTCGACCCCTCGCACGCGATGCGCGAGGTCAAGTACATCGACGGCTTGAATGAGGCGACGACCTACAGCTACGACACCGAGGGGTTCCAAGACGTCGTCACCGACCCGAACGGCGATCAGACGATCACCGGGCACGATGTGCGCGGGAACGTGGTCTCGACCACGACCTGCCAATACCAGGCAGCGAACGATTGCTCGACGTCGTATGCCACGTACTGGCCGGACGACACCACCGCGTCGTTTGGCGGCCCCAGCGGCCCCGCTCTCGATCCCCGCGATGACCAGGTGCTCACCGCGAGCGACGGCCGCTCGGCATCGGCGAGCGACACGACGTACCGGACTACCTACACCTACGACCAGGACGGCAATGTCCTGACGAAGAAGGACCCGGCGGGCAACGGGCTGACGAACGTCTACACCACCGCGACCTCGCAGTACGCGTGCGACCCGTCGTCCACCAGCACCCCGGTGACCCTGTCCACCACGCAGCACTCCCCGGCGGACCTGCTCTCCACCTCTACGACCACGGGCGGAGCGGTCACGACCTACTGGTATTACCCCGACGGGGATACCTGCATGGTGCAGAACGCGGACAACCTGCAGACCTACTTCACCTACGACGGCCTGGGCCGGACACTGACCAAGACCGTGATCGGCGGTACCACGGTCCTTACGAACATGGTCGGCTACGCCGGCAAGCAGACCACCAGCTACGTCTACGACGGCCTTGGCCGGGTCACCAAGACGACCGCGCCTGCGGTGACCGACCGGGTCACCGGCGCCGTGCACACCGCGGTGACCACCAACACCTACGACGCGGACGGAAACCTCACCTTCACGACGGTGGCGGATGCGACCGGCGGAGACTACTCGCGCACCGAGACCTACACGTACAACAACTACGACCAGAAGGCGTCGTACACCTCCGCGGACGGCTATGCCTCGACGAACATGAGCGGGACCGTGATCCCCGCCGCCAGCGGGCACACCGCGTCCTACACGTACGACCTGTGGGGCAACGTCGAGACCCAGAGCGACGAGCTGACCGGCACGGCGACCCGCACGATCAAGAAGCTCTACGACGCGGCGGACCAACTGCGCAGCACCAGGCTGCTCAACACGAACACGACCAACGGCACCTACTCCTCCTCCGGCACGGAACTGGTCTCCGACACCCGGACCTACGACGCGGGCGGGCGGCTGGCCAGCGACACCGACGCGATGGGCAACTCGACCTGCTACTACTACTACGACAACAACCTACTTGACCAGGAGATCAAGACAAGCGGCAGCTGCCCGTCCAGTGTGCTCGGCGCCAGCGCAGATGTCACCGACACCCAGGTGATCTCCAACCTGTCCTACGACGGGGCGGGGAACGTGACGAAGAAGTTCACGAACAACGGAGTCACCGAAACCGACTACGCGTACAATCCCGACGGCACCGTCGCGACCGCCACCCTCGACCCCTCCGGGGTGGACCGGATCACCGGGTACACCTACTCCGCAGACGGATATGTCACCGAGACCCAGCAGGAATCCAAGGCGGGCGGGGTCACCAGCGTCGTAGCGGACGTGAAGGAAACCTACGACGGGCTGGGCAACGTGATGACCAAGACGGTCATCGACGAATCCACCTCGGATCAGACCGTCTACACCCTCGACCAGCGCGGACTGCCGACCCAGGTGAAGGACCCGGACGGCAACATCAGCTACACCACCTACGACGAGGCCGGACGCCTGGTCACGACGACCTCCCCGTCGGTGCCGGTCACCGTGTTCTGCCAGAGCGCGACCAGCTCTCCGCTGTGCACCACCGCCGGCACCGCGGTCACCACGAGCGCGGTCGCGATCACCACGACCGGATACGACACCTTCGGCGACCAGGTCGAGTCCGAAAGCCCGAACTCCGCGGACGCCGGCACTGAAACGTCCACCGCGACCACGGCCTCGACCGTGACCACCTACGACGCGGAGGGCCGCAAGACCTCGGTCACCCTGCCCTCCTACACCGCGCCGGGCGCAAGCAGCCCGACCGTGTCGACCACGACCTACCAGTACGACGCGGACGGCGAACTGGTCACCGAGACCGACCCGATCGCCGTCGCCTCCGGCAACGCCAAGGGCGAGCAGACCACCTACACGTACACGATGCTCGGGGCAGTGGCGAGCCAGACGAGCACCGACCTGGCCACCGGCACCGCTGCGACCACCACCTACACCTACGACGCGGACGGCCAGAAGCTCTCCACCACCACCCCGATCACCTCCAGCCGCAGCGTGGCTACTGAGGCGACCTACGACTACCTCGGTCGGACCTTGACCTCGAGCACCATCGAGTCCGATCCCACCGATTACCACACCACCGCGACCACGTACTACTCGACCGACACCTACGGCGCTGGCGGCTGGCTGGTAACCAGTACCTCGCCCGACGGGGACAGCGAAACCTACGCGTACGACAACGTCGGCGAGAAGACCAAGGCCACCGACAAACTGGGCAACGCCACACAGTATGCGTATGACGGGGCCGGGCGCCTGACCACCAGCACCCTGCCCGACCTTTCCTACTCTCAGGTCGTCTACGACGAGGCCGGCAACAAGACCTCCACCGCCACCTACAGCGCGGCCGGCGCCCAGCTCTCGGGCACCGCAATGAGCTACGACGCCGACGGACTGCTGAAATCCAGCTCGACGCAGAGCCCGAACCAGACCACGTACAACAGCGCGAACACCGAGACCACCACCTACACCTACGACCCCACCGGCCTGCTGACCGGGGAGGTCGCCCCGCTGACCGGGTCGAGCACGGTGCCGATCTCCTACACCTACGACCTGGCCGGGAACAAGACCGGCTACACCGACGGCAACGGCAACACCACCTACTGGACCTACAACGCGTGGGGCCTGCCCGAGACCAAGGTCGTACCCGCCACGACCACATTCACGGCCCTGGCCTCGCGCACCACGACCACCAGTTACGACGCAGACGGTCAGACGACCCTGGTCTCCGAACCTGTCGCCTCCTCCGGCTCTGCGGCCATCACCCTCGCCTCGAGCTACGACGGCTTCGGGGATCTGACCAGCCAGGCCGGCACCGGCGCGGAGGGAGCCGCCTCCACCCGCACCTTCGCCTACGACTACACCGGCCTGCTCACCTCCGCCAGCACGCAGAACGCGCAGGGCACCACGGTAACCAGCGAGTCCTACAGCTACGACGACCGCGGAAACCTCACCTCGGCCACCGGCGCCGCGGGCACCTCCTCGTTCACCTACAACGGCGATAGCCAGCTGCTCTCACGCACCGACGCCTCAGGCACCACCAGTTACGGCTACAACACCGACGACCAGCTCACCAGCCTCACCGACGCTGCCACTGGCACCAGCATCGGCTACGCCTACAACACCGACGGCCAGACCAGCGCCATCACGTACGGCACCGGCGACACCCGCACCATCGCCTACAACACCGCGCACGAGGTCTCCAGCGACACCCTCAAAACCTCGAGCGGCACCACCGTCACGGCCCTGACCTACGGCTGGGACACCAACGGGGACCTGCTGAGCAAGACGGATGCCGCAGGAACCGCGAACACCTACACCTACGACGCCTCCGGACGCCTGGCGGCCTGGTCCAACGGCACCACCTCGACCGGCTACACCTACGACGCGGACTCCAACCGCACCGGCATCAAAGCAACCACCACCGCCACCGGCGCAGTCACCAGCAACGAGACACTCAACTACGATGCCCGCGACGAAGTCACCGGCATCACAGACTCCGCTACCACCGCCTCAAGCTCGTACACCTACACCGCCCGGGGAACCACCTCCCAGGTCGCCACCGTCAGCGCAACCGGCGCCACCGGATCCACCAACTACACCGACGACGCCTTTAACCAGCAGACCAGCGCCGGCGCCGCCACCTACACCTACGACGCGGCCGGGCGGCTGACCAGCCGCACCAACGGGACCACGACCGCCGCGCTGCAATACTCCGGCCAGGGCAACGACGTGGCCTCCGACGGCACCAACACCTACAGCCGCGACCCCGGAGGCAACCTCGTCGGCACCGCCAACGCCACCGCCGGCACCAGCGGCCTGCTCTGGACCGACCTGCACACCGACGTCGTCGGCGAATTCACCGCCACCGGCACCGCACTGACCGGCACCGAAACCTACAGCCCCCTCGGCGTCACCCTGGCATGCACCGGCACAGCCGCCACCCTCACCGTCGGCTACCAGTCCGAATTCACCGACAGCGCCACCGGCGACGTCAACATGGCAGCCCGCTGGTACAACCCCGCCACCGGCCAATTCACCTCCGCCGACACCGTCGATAACTCCGCCGTCCCCAACACCGCCAACGCCAACCCCTTCGCCTACGCCAATGGCAACCCCCTGACCGGCACCGACCCCACCGGACACGACAACCTCAACGACGTCTACGGCTGCAGCCTCGCCAGCAACCGATGCCGCGAATCCATCAACGAATACGACCCTGACCCCAAGCTAGTCATCCACACCATGGAGACGGCAGAGCGGCAGTGGGCGATGTCGTACGCCGAGACGCTGGGTAACAACATCAAGCACGCGGCTGCGATGCAGCTGGCGGCAGCGCAACAGGCCGCAACACACCCCAACACCAACAGACCGGCAGACGGCCAGGCTGATGCGGTCTGCGCATCGAACGGCCGCGCTGCGGATTACATAGAAGCCCAGGGGAAGAAGGTCCGCTACAACTGCAGCGCTGGGGGGGACGCCACAGGAGCTGCATCGGCAATTACCGGGTTCTTCGCCGGAATCGTGGTCTTCGCCGCATGCGACGCGGCCTTCGGCGGACCGGTAGACGGCGCTGCAGACGTCGGATGCGCCGCGCTCGCTGGCGCGATGGGCGCAGGGGCAAGCCAGTCCGTGGAATGCGGCGTGAAGGGTGGAAACGCCTGCTCCCCCATGTCATACGGCGAAGCGATCCTGCTCGGAGGGGCGACCGGACTCGCCACCAGCCTGACCGGGCAAGCCGTGCGGCTGGCCATGAACGGCGCAGCCGACTCGCTCGAGCCAAGCCTGGCTGCCGAAACCGGCGGAGACACTACCTCACCAGAATCACCATTGGTCGCCGGACCGAAAGACCTCACAGCCGACAACTCAACCAGCGACATGGCGAACCTCAAGGACGCCTCCCGCACGCAACCTCAGACATCCGCAACCAAGACTGTCATATCAACAAAGAACACGAGCGCCGCCACAGACGACTCAACCGGCCAGGTCGCCAAACCCGCAGCCAACCTCGACAACGCCGAGCAAACCACCGCCGCCACACAATCCACACCCTCGGAAGCCACCACCGCACCGGCGGTAGGCACCCCAGCAGCCGTCGAAGCACCAATAGCGGCCGAAGATGCGCCAGCATCCGCGATACAGTCATCCGTAGATAACGCGCCTAGCATCACGCCGACGACCAACGGGGGTAGCTGGGACCCAGCGGAAGCTCCGTATCTTTACAAGGGTGTGTCCTACGCGGATGAATCTGCCCCGGATCCTCGGTGGATTACGAAGTATCAGGATGCCCTTCAGGGTAAGGCGGCTCCTCTAGGTGGCCATAGCGATGTCCAGCTGCACGTGGGAGTGAATACTGACAGTATTTTCACATCCTGGTCCACCTCAGAGGACGAGGCGGAAGGATTTAGCCAAGAGAGCCCGAGCGGCCCTGGCGTGGTGCTTCGCATTCCAAACGCGGACACCAGTGCGTACTCGCGTGTACCTGATATCAGCTACCCTTACGAGGAGAGCGAAGTTACGCTTAGGGGTACCATCGAAGGGGCAGAGCTCAGAATAGGAGATGGGCCATGGACACAGCCGGGGCAGTAAGGCTTGTTCGCTCCGCGATCGATCGTGGCGTATGTGCGCCCTACGTCGCCGAGGTGGTCCGTGATGGCTTTTCAATCGGCCAATCGACGCTGAGTCGCCGCGATGGTCTCTTGAAGCTATACGAGAGGCGACTCAGTCGCACGGCGGACCTAGAGCTCAGAGAGTCGACGGCACGGCTCGTGTGCTTCCTGCGAACTTATGATTCAGATTTCCTGAGGCCGTTTTCGCTTCATAATGAAGCGGGTGGGTACGAAATGTTTCTCGCTGATGCGGAGGAAAATGCGATTCTGTTCTGGCTGTCGATGTTCAGTAAGAGGGCAGGCTGATAGGTTGATAGTGCGTCAAGTCAGTCGCACCGTGCCAAATGCACGGCGCATCGCCGCACTTTTAACCGCACTCACGCGTTCTACGTCGTCGCTGGAAATACGCCGGTATTGGTCCACAATATCGATGACCCCTGCGGTCCGGGCGCGACTACCACTGTTTACAGGGCTCAGACCGCTAATCCGCAGAGTCAGCGGCTTTCTGTCGATGAGAACGGTAATATTTCGGTAGAGGGAAGCCAGATCTTCATTTGAATATGAGTGGAGACGTGACGCACTCGCTCGGTTTCCGCGGTGGCGACAGTCAGATCGTCGCGTTCGATGTGCCGAGTTCTTTTGTGGATGACATCCAGGATTCAGCGATAGATCAGCGGCGACCAAGCGGCATGAGTAGAAGGGACTGGAACATCTATTCTGCTGGCCGTCCGCAGATCGACGATCCAAGCGTGGGGCCCGGCTTATACGGCCTTCCTGCTGATTTGTTCGGAGGGGAAGATTTTTCGGGGCTGCTAGATGCTATTGTTCCTGGGTCAGGAAGGGTGGTTCAGTAGTGCCTCTTAAAGACGTTGCTCCCGGAGGTGCCCACGGTGACGAGGTTGGTCGGCTTGCGCATCGCCCTACAGGGCCGAGCAGCCCGTTGTCCACGTTCTACGTCGAGGTGGGTGCCTGGGATGAGGCCGATGCATTCGCTGGCAGGATCCGGTCCCTCGTGACCGCTCTTGTCGAGATTTCAGGTGAGGCTGACTTTAGTTCAGCCGAGCTTCCCGAGGTTGATCTCCCGGGGTGGGTAAGTGGCCGATGGGACGATGCGGCTGTCCGATATGCTTTGCACCGTGGTGACGAGCAGTGGTCAATACAGGATCTGCTCTTTTCCTTCGACCCGGCACAGCGTGCCTGGTCCTGGTGGGATGTAACTCGTGTCGCTGGAAACGTGATCCAGGTGTGGGTGGACTCCGGTGGAGAGCCGGTCTATAACTGCGAGGAGCTGAGGTGGATTCTATATCTCAGCGGGGCTCGAACGGTGGTTGGCCCCATCCTGGCGAATCCCTCGGACTGGGAGTTTCAGGCAACGCTAGGCCTAGATGAGAATTGCGATGTAAATTAAGCTTTTCTTTAGATTCTTAATCCAAACGCGTGGCCCCGTCGGAGTGATTTCCGGCGGGGCCACGCGCGTTGGTTATGGTGCCTGACGGCTACTTTGACGGCTACGATATGTGGTTGGTGCTGGTCGGGGGCGGTTCCTCGGTTGTGGTGGTCTCGGCGCCGCTCTGGGGCTCGGGTGCTATGTCGGTCGCTCGACGGCGCCGGGGCTTGCGGTCGGGTTCGTCGAGTTGGGTGTCGAGTTGTTTGAGGGCTTCGGCTTGGTGGGGCAGTCGGGTGTGGGTGTAGATGTTCGCGGTGATGGCGATGTTGGCGTGGCCGAGGAGTTCCTTGACGGTGATCAGGGGGACGCCGGTTTCGATGAGTAGGGTCGCGCAGGTGTGCCTGAGATCGTGAAACCTGATCTGCCGTACGCCTGCGCGGTCGCACAGGGTCTTGATGTTCTGGGTGACGTGCTGCGGGTCGAGCGGGGTGCCGAGGGACGTCGTGAAGATGTAGCCGCTGTCCTTCCAACGGTCTCCGGCGCGGTCGCGTTCGGCCTGCTGGTAGCGCATGTGGTTTTTGAGAACCTTGATGCAGGGCGGGGAGAGGGGGATGCGTCGGTCGGAGGTGTCGGTCTTGGTGGGCATCTCGACCAGGCCCTGTCCCTTGATCCGCTGGAGGGTTCTCCGGATGGTCAGGCGCTGGTTGTCGAAGTCGATGTCGCTCCAGCGCAGGCCGAGCAGTTCGCCGCGGCGCATGCCGAGGCGCAGCGCGAGTTCGTAGAGTTCGCCGTTGTGGAACCGGCGGGTCTCTTTGAGGAAGGCGTGCGCTTCAGCGAGGGTGAACGGCTCGTAGCGGCGAGGCGGTCCCGAAGGAGTCTGGACCTGCTTGGCGACGTTGCGGGGGATCATGTCCTCGCGTACGGCGTGGGCGAGGGCGGAGGTGAGCACGCCGTGGTAGTACTGGAGCCGCCGGGGGGCTGGGAGCAGTCGGCAGCATTGGCCGAGTGCGCAGCAGCGCTGCTTATCGAGCGAGCGCTTGGCGTCGATGCCCCGAGTGCAGCACCGGCACAGGCCGGCGATGCGGTCGAGCCAGGTGCGGATGTCCTTGGCGGTGAGTTTGGCGAGCTTCTTGGTGCCGAGCGCCGGGATGATGTGCTGTTCGATGGTCTGCCGGTAGTTGGCCAGGGTGTTCGGGCGTACCCGGTGCGGGGCGACGGTCGTGATCCAGTGTTCCAGGTAGGCAGCGACACTGCGCTTGTCGGTGGCGGCGCCGGGTCCGTTCTGGTATTCGGCGACGGCCTTGATCAGGGCTTTGTTGGTCTCTTCCCAGGTGCGGCCGTAGACGCGTATGCGGGTGCTCTGGCCGTCGAGGGTTTTCACCCACGCGGCACCTTCGTAGCGGCCGTCTTTGCGGGGGTAGATGGTGCCCGCGCCGTTAGGTCGTCGGTTGCTCATTTCTCAGAATCCTTCGTTTTCGAGGGTGGTGATCAGGTTGTTGATGGCGGTGTGGGTGACGCGGCGGGAGCGGCCGATGGTGAAGGAGGCGAGGCGTCCGGTGCGGATGAGGGCGTAGACCTTGGCGCGGGAGAGCTGGAGGCGCTGCTCGACGTCGCCGACGGTGTAGAGGCGTAGCTCGTCGGGTCTGCTCATCGCGGGCCTCCGGCAGCGGCCAGGGGCGTCGGCGGCGAGCCGCAGTTCTCCGGTCCGATCTCGGCGCGGCCGAGGTAGTGCCAGGTGTTGACGACGAGCGTCGTCTCCTCGACGACGTCGGCGGATGTCCTCTCGGCGTTGGCTGCCGCTTGGTATTCGGCGCGTTCGATGCGCAGGGCGGCGAGGGTGGTGGAGTAGCGGCGGGATCTTGTGGAGGTGTGGCCGCGGAAACCGAGCAGATGCGCCCATGCGCGCAGCCGCAGCGACGTGAGCTCGGGCAGGGCGCCGAGATGCCAGCAGGTCTCCACGAGACGGCGGGCGTGTGCTGTGACACCCTCGCGGTCGAGCTCGACCCACGACCCATGGTCACGGCCGTGTCCGTGGCAGGCGTCGCAGAACCGGATGACGCTCGCCCCGGCGTCGAGCGCGACACGGCGGGCTCCGGTGCCGTGGCAGGCGCGGCAGGCCAGGGGCTGGAGTTCGATACCGGTGGTCTCGGTGGACTTCGCCGCGTACTTGGCGATGTAGCGAGCGACCGCCGTCTCTGTGAGCGCCCGATCCGACCCGGAGGACTGGGCGGAATCCAGTGCCTTGACGTCGATCTGCGCGCCGAACCGCAGAGTGCGGCCCGGCACGCCAGGCACATCCGGCGTCGTGATGACGGCGGTTGCCGCAGCGTGGCGGACGGCGTTCTCCAGGAGATCCGCAGTAGCCCAAGCCGGGGGAGAGCTGCTCGGGCCGCCGGATCCGTCGAGGCGGATCACGGCGTGGAAATGGACAATGCCGCGGACCTGGTATTCGGCGACCTTGGCGTAGGAGAGCGTGATCTCCTGCCCGAGCCGGTCGCGCGATACTCCTGCGGCATGCGCGAGCTGACGGCGCAGATCGATGGTGAAGCGGGACCACAGTTTGCCGGTGACGGCGTTGAACAGCACGTGCCCGGCATAGTCGTAGGTCTCGGGGTCCAGAGGCGTGCCGATGAGCGGGTCGCCTTCCCGGTGCCAGCTGCGGCAGTCCGGTCCCTCGCCCGCGCGGCGCGGGTGGCAGGGGCGGAGCTGTCCGTTCTTGGTCGGGCCGAGATGGACCGGGCCGAAGGACGGAGCGGTGAGAGTCACGAACAGCCGCGGATGTGTGGCGACCGTGTCCGGGGTCTGTTTCCCTCCGCGCAGTCCTGCGGCGATGAGGTTGTAGGTGTCGTATTTGTAGAGGCTGGCGCAGGACGGGCAGCGGGTCTCACGTCGGTTGCCGCAGCGCGCGTGGATGACCGAGGTGTCGAGGGCGCGGAGTTGCCCGTTGTCGCGGCCGATGGCGAGGACTGTCTTCGCCAGGCGTAGCGGCCGGTGGCACGGGCCCGCGGTGCGGGTGAGCTGGGTGGCGAGGCCGGCGCGCAGCAGCGCGTCCGGTTCGAGGGATGACGGGGGTGTCGGACCGGGCTTTGCCCGGCCCGCAGTATGGGCTGTCATGATGGTTCTGCTCTCGTGCTCTGCTGTTCGGGTGGAGAAGGGGGCGGGTGCCCGGCCCGGGCGGCGGATCTGGTTCTTGGCGGAATGGGTCCGCCGCCGGGCCGGGGCCGTTACGCTCGCGCCGCCTCGCTATCGGCGAGATGCGCGGCGAGGCTGGTGCAGGTTTCGACCAATCGCGCGAGGAACGCGGTGGCGACGTCGGGATGGGTGGGCAGGTCGATGTCCACGGTGCGCGGGTGGTCGCCGAGGATCAAGGTCGGGCCGAGGACGCCGCTGGTGCGGACCTCGATCCGGGTGTCCGCATCGACGATCAGGGCGACGTGCAGGATCGAGGTCATTACGCGGCCCTCCGGTCCCGCACGATCAGGACGCTGTCACTTCCGGGTTCGGCGGCGCCGAGGAGCACGAGCGGGTCGGCGGTCAGGCGGGCGGTCTGCCGTGCGAGACGCTGGACGTTCTGGTCGGGTCCGGCCTTGGGGGTGCGAACGAGGGTGTAGCCGGGGCGGCCGTCGGCCACGAGGGTCGCGACGCCGACGTAGTCGGGGTTCTGGAGACGGCGCGGATGGGCGTCGGGGTATTGGGTGATGTCGGTGCCGAGGACCGCGATCGCCGCCTCGCTGGTGCGTTGGGCGAAGGAGATCGCGACCTGGCAGTTGTCGCGGATGCGGGTGGGGATGGCGTCGCCGGTGGCCTTCTGGGTGGCCAGGACGACCTGGATGCCGACGTTGCGGCCCTTGCGCACCAGTTCCTCGATGATCCGGGCGGACTCCCGTGCGATCCGGTCGCGCTGCTTCGACTCAGCATCAGCCCCCTTGCTTTCATAGAAGAAGGTGTGCGCTTCGTCCATGATGAGCACGACCAGCGGCCACGTGCGCGACGGCCCGGTCTCCCAGAGGTTCTTGACGCCGAGCCGTTCGCGGATCAGGTGCTGGCGGACGGTGAGCAGGTTGTGGAGGTGGGAGAGGATCTGCTGCGCCCGTTCGGGTTCGTCTTTGGCGAAGGCGAAACAGCGGGGTGCGTGGAAGTCCCAGTCCGGTCCGCCCTTGCCGTCGATGACGGCGAACTGCACGCGGTCTGACGGGGCGAGGGCGGCGAACCGGGTGTCGAGCAGGTTGGTCTTGCCGTAGCCGGCGAGACCCGCAACGACGATGCCGGAGACGTCGCTCGTCCTCACGGTTGCGGCGGTCCCGTCCTGGTCGGTGCCGACCAGCCATGAGGAGACGGCGCGATCGGTGCTGTTCTCCACTTCGCTCTTGTCGGCCGCGCCGACCTCGGTTGTGGTGGTCAGCGGGTCCCACAGCAGGGCTCGGATCACGATCGTGCCGGGCTTGCCGTGTTCGACGCGGACGATCGGGACGCGCCAGGCGTCGGCGAGGTGGTCGGCGGCCTTCTCGAGTTCGGCGAGCCCCACGCCCTCGATGGTGCGCAGTTCGATCCGCACGCCCCACGGTTCGCGCCCGGCATGGATGCTGGGGACCAGGACCCTGCGAGTGGTGGGCGCGCCAGGGGAGGCGAGCCAGGGGCGGGCGGTCTCCTGCACGGTGAGGCCGAGGCGGCGGGCGGTGCGCGGCCAGGTCCGCTTGATGCGCCGTCGGGTGACGTGGACGGCGTGGCGCTAGGCACCGAGCACGAGCCGCAGGGCGATGAGGTAGGCCAAACGAAGGGCGGTGAGCGCGAAGAACGCTATGAGCGCGTCGTGTTCGAGACGGGCGGTCTGTATGTGGTGGTGCATGAGCGGGTCCTTCTGGTGCGTGGGGTTACTTGCTGGGGGTCAGGGCGGCGGCGCGGAAGATCTGCCAGGTGCGGCCGTTCTTCTCGCCGGTCAGGAACGTGAGCCCGGTGGCCTTGACCATCTGGCCCATGCCGAGGCCGTCCGGGACGCCGGGCGCGGGGATCGAGACGCGCAGCACCTGCGGGGCGCCGTTTTCGGTCGGCAGGGCGACGGTCGCCTCCATGAGCGGGGCGCCGGTGTCCCGGTCGGTCGCGGGGATGCCGTTGGCACGGTCCTTGAACTGCGGGGACGGGGTGGAGAGCAGGAGCAGGGGGCGGTTGGGGTCGATCGGTAGGATCATCATGGATGACAGCATACACGTGTATGTCAAGGGTGATGTGGGTGACGTGCTGCGTGAGCGTGCGAGGCGGGCTAGCCTGGGGGTATGACGCAACATTCCGACGACGCCCGCCCGCTGTTCATGCGCGTGGTCGACGACATCCGCGACCGGATCGCGAACGGGGAGTTCACAGCGGACGAGCAGATCCCGTCTGCTAAGGCGCTCTCGGAGCGCTACGGGGTCGCCAATATGACCGCGCAGCGCGCGCTGCGGGAACTCCAGATCCAGGAGATCACGTACAGCATCAAGGGCAAGGGCAGCTACGTGCGCACGGACGCGGCCCAGATCCTGACCGGCAAGGCTGAGCCGATTGACACGGATGAACAGTACGTCGCGGTGTGGACCAGATTCCGCGAGGAACTGCGGAAGATCTACCGGCAGGCGGAGGCCGAACTCGATACCGGGAGCCTGGACCTGGCGAACCGGGCACGTATGGCGTTGGACGACTTCTGGGCCGTCAACGACAAGCAGTACACCGAGATGAACAACTACTACATGCGCGCGCAGGTCCACGGTCGGCACATCGCCGGACTGGAGGGAACCGCCGGCCCGCAGCCGCTGCCCTGGTCGCAGATCCAGAACGCGACCGACTCATGGCCCCCGCTGCGCAAGGACGGCGATAAATAGCCCGGACCAGGTTCGGGCGTCGGAGCCTTCGGGCCCACATGGAGGACCGTGGCGCAGATGACCTCTGATCGCCCGACCGCACCACGACGGGCACGTCCACCAGCGAACCGTGGTCAGTGCTCACGGCCGGTCAGCGCCAGCAGCTCTCCGCAAACCAGAGCTGGTTGAACTTCTCTCTACATGGTTCAAGGCACGCCCTGCGGGCGTGCAGCGCGGCGGGGTGGGCCGGATCGGTCATTCCTCGTCTTCGCCGCCATGACCGCCCGGCCCTGTACCCCGCCTCGAAGCAAGCTTGCCGGAAAGCCGGAACCTGTCGATGGCAGTCACGCCACACAAGTCTCAGGGTTCTGCCACCTGTTCGGCGAGTGCTTACTCCAAGGTCCCGGTGATCGTGGACGGTCCGGCGAAGCCAGCGATCGGGACGGCTTCCGTGCCCGCATGTGCCCTCATCTCTCGCGCTCTCACGGGACGACTGGTAGTCTAGGACGAAAGTCGTCCAAGCGGAGGGATGCGCCATGCAGACCAGGGAGCGCGCGAACAAGACGATCCTGCGCAAGAAGAACATCATGACGATCCCGCGGGATATCGCCGACCGGATGCACCTGGCCGAAGGTGATGAGTTCATCGTGACCGAGGAGGAGGGCCGGATCGTGCTGACCCCGGCCCTGTCGATCCCGGCGGACCAGGCCTGGTTCTGGACTCCGACCTGGCAGGCGCGCATCGCCGAGGCGGAAGCGGACCGCATCGCGGGAAATACCACCGTATACGGGTCGGAGGACGAGTTCCTCGCCTCGCTGGATGAGAGCTGATGCCGACCTACGAGGCGCTGGCCGCGTTTCAGCGGCAGTGGGGCAAGCTCGATGCCCAGCAGCGCGAAGCGTTCAAGAAAGCGTTGGCGGTGTTCATCGCCAACCTCAAGGCCGGCGGTGCGTTCAACCCTGAGTTGCGTGTGCACAAGCTGGTCAACACCGAGATCTGGTCGCTGACCTGGGCCAAGGACGGCCGGGCGCTCTTCCGTTACGGCGACGAGGTCACCGAGGGCGAAAGGCACATCGTCTGGGAGGCCATCGGCACCCATGACGAGGTCTACAACTTCAAGAAGTAGCCCTCGGGCTCTGGCGCCCTTCTCTTCTCCCGCGCGCCCGAGCATCCGGGGCGGGCCGGGAACCCGTCAAGGCCGCTGCGCGCCGCCTGCGGCGGTGGCCTTGCGGCCAGCCTTGACCGAACCCGGCCCAAAGGCCCCGGACCCAAGGCGACTGCGCGGGAGGCCGGAGGGGAATGGTCATTTCTGAGATCGTCCGTGCAGGTCAGCGAATTGCGAAATTCAATTCAAGGTCTAGACCAATCTGGGCGGTTGACGGCTACCGTTGACGGCTACGTCGGTAGACGCCACTAGACATCCACGGACTCCCATGGACGCGAACGAGCAGGTCAATGGCGTAAAGCACCAGGTGACGAAGGTCCGCCTTCCACACGTTCTACGTCGTCGCTGGAAATACGCCGGTATTGGTCCACAACTGCGATCTCTCTGATAGAGCCTCTGAAATTCATGCAGCTGAGCCTGACCCTTACGTCCGCAGCAGGGTAAGTACTGTCTCGGTTGTCAGGGCAAACACACCGCTCGGTCCGGTCAATGTTGTGGCTGGATCGGGGGACGGGCTGACGCCAGCTCAGATGTCCGCGATTGGGCCTGGCGAGATTGTGGCTGACAATATTCCCGGAACTCATGCAGAGCAAAATGCGCTACTATTCATTAATAAAATGGGCTGGGATCCCATCGCTGGTGGCACCTCGCGCAATGTATGCCTATCTATATGCGCACCTCTAATTCGTGGCACCGGCGGAAGGATGATGGGCAACGTGTACGATGGCAGCGGAGTCACAACGACGCGCCAAAGGAGCTTTGAGTGGTAGTGGATG